>Ga0209713_10002418_pt1 | contig 11558 bp, 7 predicted proteins | sample ArcOceMetagenome_3_FD_187444 | JGI IMG/M metagenome (GOLD analysis project Ga0209713, IMG submission 187444) | Marine eukaryotic phytoplankton communities from Arctic Ocean - Arctic Ocean- Svalbard ARC20M Metagenome (SPAdes) (version 2) | ecosystem: Environmental > Aquatic > Marine > Oceanic...
CAGCGGCCATCGCGCGAAAGGGTATCTCTATCTCTCTATCTCTCTATCTCTCTATCTATCTATCATAATCCCCAGGCTCACCAGCGCCCCGTAAAAGCCAACTTACCGGCCGCCAACAAGGCGCTTTGTGCCCAATGTGGGAGGCTTCACTCTGTCTGCTGCTGGTGGGTGTTCTCTCCATGTTGCCCGAGCAGCCGCACGCGCCGACAGGGCTCGCTGCGTCGACCACCGTCACACTCGCTTGGGAGCCGCCGCCAGACGGCGGAGAGCCGATCGTGGCCTACGCAATCAGTGGCGGCCTGGCGGGTGGTCCGGTCCGTCCGATCTACGACCCGTTGCTCGCCGGTGACTCTGGCGACCCGTTCCGCCGCGAGCTCACGGTGCGCGGCCTTCAGCCTAGCACGGCCTACGCCTTCCGGCTCTGTGCGGTCAACCGCGAGGGGCGCAGTTCGTGGAGTGTGCCGGCTCAGTTCGACACGAAGCCGCCGCTCGTGCGCGTGTCCGGCGTCTCGCCCATGGCAGGCCCGCGGGCGGGCGGCACGCGACTGACGGTAAACGGCGCCGACTTCCGCTTCGGCGAGGTCTTCAAGTGCGCGTTTGGCGGCACGGTCGTACCCGCCACTCTCAGCGCTCCTTCAGCGCAGGCGCGCGCGCGGCACGCGCAGCTCGACGCGTTCGTGCTGGACGTGTGGGGCTTCAACGACACGGGAATCGATCGGAACGCCCCCAACGTCCTTGAGTGCGTCACGCCCGCCGTGCCTGCCTCCAGCCGCCTGGTGGGTGGCGACGCGTCGGGCGGCGGGTCTGTGCGGCTACGGCTCTCGTCTCACGCGCTCCCGCTCGCCGTCTCGGCCGATGGCTTGGCGTTCAGTGATAGCGTGCCCTTCTCCTTTTACGACGACGCTCTACCTGCCAGCTTCACCCCCGTCTCCGGACCTCTCGGCGGCGGCACTGCGGTCACGGTGCGCACCTTAGGTGGTGTAGACAACGGGTGTAGACTGAGGGCGGGTGCGATTACGGTGACCAGTGCCCGACGCGCTCCCGCACCACTCGCCCCTTCCCTTGGTGGTAGCCCTCACCTTGCTGCTGCCCCTCCTTTGCCGCCAGCCCTCATCTTGCTACGACCCCTCACCAGTTGCGCGGCGCTTTCCTGGTGAAGGAATTTGCCCTTGTAGTCCTGAGCCTGCACCCCTTAAGTCTACACCCTTTAGGTGCGCGGCGCGTTCCCGCGCGACTCGCTCGCCCTCGCGACCGGCGGCCTGCCGTTTGCGGGCGCCACGTGCAACTTCTCCGGCGCCATAATGCCGGCCACCTTCGCACCACGAGCCGGTTTGAAATGACACCGTCCCTGCTCCCGGGCTGCCCGGCGTCCCTAAAGGCCCAGGGCGTGGGCACGCCTACTCGCCCTGCGGGCGCCACCCAGGAGCCCCAGGCATCGCGCCGCCCGCCTCAGAGCGCCCTCAAGGTGAAGGCGTCCTTCCTTCCAACTGACAGGCGGATGAGGCCGTCGACCCCACATGGCTTGCCGCCTACGCCGCCGCCAGCGATCCTGCCAACCAGCCTTCGCCACCATTGCCGCCTGGCGTCCCTCCATCATTGGCGCCGCACGCTGCCGCCGCCGCCCGTGCCGACCACAGCTTCGTGCCCTTACCGCCCCCGCCCGAGCCACCCCTCCCGCCCTCGCAGCCACCCGGCAGCCCGCCGCCCTCCCCGTTGCCGCCGCTCCCCCACGCGACCGACCTTTGCTACAACTGCACCCTCGTGTGTGTTGCGCCTTACGCGCAGCTCAGCTCGCTTTCTACCACCCTCCCCGCCTCGCTGCGCCTCGAGTTCGGCTACGGCGAGGAGGCGGTGACGGCGGGAGTATCTCCTGAGGGCGAGGGTGCCGCCGAGGGTGCCGCTCCGCCTCGCTACCTATCGCCCCTCTCTCAGCACGAGCGGGAGGTCCTCGCCCCGCTGGATGCCCCCACCGACGAGTTTGGTGGCAGCTTTGCTCCAATCCGCGTCGCCGCCGTTAGCGCCAGTACTGAGGAGCCGAGCGGAGGCAGGGGCGCCGCGCATATCGCCGATGGGAGCGGCCTCCGCCACTACGTCGAGGGTGTCGCCTACGATGGCACGCCGCCTGCTGTCTACCATCCCATGCCCCCGCATGCACGCCCCCGCTGATATCATCCCCTCTACCTACGATAGCACGCCTGCACGCCCCCGCCTGCAACCCTACACGCCCCCTACCTACACGCCTCCGCGCTCCTGCCTGCACGCCCCAGCCCGCCAGCCTCCTTGCCGCTTTACCCTCCTGCCCCCTCGCCTCTCCATCCGCCTGTCCGCCCCGCCCCGCCCCGCCCCACATGCACACACACATGCACACGTGCACACGCCTCTCGGCAGGCCGCTTCGTGGGTGGCCGCTACACGCCTCTCCCCGGCGGACCGGGCGGCGCGGGGGACAACGCGCCCTCGCGCCCCGGTACGACGGTCAACTCCTTTTGCGACGCGCCGCATGGGCTGGAGTGCGGCGGGCTCTGCTGGGGCAGCGATGTGCGCGCGCGTAGTGTATTACATGGTGGCATCATGCGTTTGCACAGTGCATTGCATAGCATTGCTGGGTGCATTCCATAGTGCCCCATGCATTACGTGAGCGCGGCGCTCCTGAGACGGCGCCTCCCTTGCGCCTCGCGCCATAACGCCGCCTCGCGCCATGTGAGGAGCTGTGCATGCCTTCGCATCCCTGCCTCTCACTAGATCTCGCTCACTCTGGCAAACCCGCCCTCACCCGCCCCTGCTTTCTGCCGCACCCCTGCACAGCCCTCTGCACCACCCTCTGCACACGTCGACCAGCAGTGATGTGCTATGTGCTATGTATGCTATGTGCAGCCCTCGGCGCATGACGGCGAGCAGTGGGTGCAGCTTGACTTTGGAGAGCGACGCTACGTTGACATGCTACACCTGTGGGGCTACAACGCGGCGGAGGCGGCGGCAGAAGGGCCGCGCCCCTCGCCTCGCGCCGTGGCGGCTCTTGAGGTGCAGGTCCCCGACGCCAATGGCGGCTGGGTGACGGTGGGCTCGCTCGACGCGCTGCCCCCTCCGTCCCTCGACGGGAGGGACGCGGGGCTACACGTGCGGTCACACGGGGTGCCGCTCTACCAGGTGCATTCTATTGTGCTTTGCATGGTGCAGTGAGTAGTGCGGTGCGATGGTGCATTGGATGCAGTACACTGTGCAATGCACGGTGCGTTGGCGCGCTTCTTCCAGGTGCCGCCCGCGCACCGCGGTGCGGCGCAGCGCACCGTACGCTGGCTCGGCTTTGCCACCGCCTCGCTGCGTCTGGCGGCGATGCGACCGGTGCGGCGTGGGGCGGGCGTGGGTCTGTGCGAGGTGCGCTTCTATGAGGAGGCAGCCAGCCATGCGCTGCAGCTAGCTGGCGCGGCGGCAGTGCGAGGCGGCGTGCTCCAGCTCACGCCTGGCGCCGCCTTCACGCGCGAGGCGGCGAGGGTCCACCTGGGTGGCGGAGGTCTGCATGTGCCACCCACTGTCGGAGGTTCCGCACTAGACGCCGCGGTGCGCCATACCCGCTAACCTCTGATAGCAAGATGCGCGGTGCATGGCACGATGTCATGTATGATGCTGTGCAGGATGCCAGACACAATGCCATGTACGGTGCAATGCACGATGCCATGCGCGGTGTCATGCGCTAGGTGCGCGCCATGCCCTCGCGTCTAGTCGCGGCGGCGGCACGGTTGCGGCAGCGGGAGGTGGCGGCGATGGTCACGGCAGGCCTCTCCCCCGCAAGAGAGCCTGCTCCACATGAGTCTCCCCAGCCGCTGCCCATCGCCAACACCTCCGCTCCCGCCGCCGGCGTCACCTCTCCGGTGCTGTCAGAGGCGGTGACGCGCGGCGCGGCTTCCTCAGTGGCGTGTGGTGGGGACATCGACTTGCCCGCCTGCCCACCGCAGGATGCCAGCGGCCTGGCGCCGCCGCCGCCGCCTCCGCAGGTCCTGCTCAAGCACATACACGAACCATGCACACACATCACGCCTCCACCTCCGCAAGCCCTGCTCCAGGGCACTTGCATGGTATATCCGCCGCAGGTGCTGCTCGAGGGGGTTCACCTGGACGAGGGCAGCCTTGTACTTGAAGCAACGCTGCAGCGGACTGAGCAGCTTACCGCGGCCGCGGCGCCGGGGCGGCGGCTGATGTCGGGGCACGGCTCGGTGTATCGCGAGGAGGCATTTTGGGCCGAGGCGGAAGAGGAGGAGGGCCACGTGGGCGCTTCGCTGCGGAGGCAGATGCTCCACGACCTGGGCGGGATCGAGCCGCCGCACGAGCAGCCGCAAAACCTACGCAATGGCGAGGCGGGCTACGACACCACGGACGGCGGCGGCGACGGGCTGCGCGGGGTGGAGCGGCGATGTGCAGCTGCAGCTGCGGCTGCGGTCCGCCGGCGGCGCACCGCGCGCGGCGGCAGCGAGAGTGGTGATGAGGGTGGCCACGTGGCTTCACCTGTGCTGCGGCTGACGCGCGGAGGGTGGCTGCCGGACGCTGCCTCCGCAATTCCCGCGGGTGAGGCGATGGGAGAGGAGACGTACTGCAGGTGGTGGCCCGGAGTGGAGGGGGCGCTGTCTACAGAGGAGGACGGGACTGAGGGGCGCGGCGATGGCGTGTCACTATGGGCCGGTGAGGCTGCGGCGGCGGAGGAGGAGGCGGAGGAGGCGGTGCTGGGCGCAGCATTCCTGCCGATGCGCGGAGCTACTGTGCCGCTCTTTTACTTCTCGCTCCGCCTGGATGTATTCGTGAGCGCCGCGGAGGTTGGGGCTGCTGTTGGTCCTAGTGTGGGTCCGGGCGAGGCAGCGGTGGCGGCGGCGGCGAAGGAGGAGGAGGAGGCGACGCGACAGGAGAGAGGGAAAGGTGATGCTGAGATGGGTGGGGTGACGTCGATGGAGCGGCAGGAGCAGGAGCGGGCAGTAGTGGCACAGGGAGAAGGGTGGGAGGCAGCGAACGCGGCCATCGAAGCGTTGAGTCTCGACGAGAGAGTGGCGGGGTGGAGTCTACCACGGGAGGGACAGTCGGCGAACGCTGCCTTGCAGGCGAGCTCCCTCGCCGTAGGAGCATGTGCACTCTGCTTGCCCGCATCTGAGCTGCATGCGCGCTGCATGTGCACTGCATGTGCGCACTACGTGTGCACTTCCAGGCGAGCCCTTCATCGCGGGCGCTTGCAAACAGGCCAGCTGACTGGTCGGGTGTGGACCATTCGTACGAGGAGGAGCTGGCCTATGCTGCGGCCATGCGGGGCGCAGCAGCTTTGTCGAGCGCGGAGGGCGCCGCGGCAGAGGTGCCACCCAGACGCAGTCAGGCGGCCACGAAAGAGGCGGGCGCGGCGGGCGCGGCGGGTGCGGCGGGCGCGGCGGGTGCGGCGGGCGCGGTGGGCGCGGCGCCGCGTGGTGGGCTCCTGCTGTGCTACGGTGAAGTGTGGGAAGGCGGGCTGGCGCCGCTGCTCGAGGGCAATGACGGTGGCAGTGAGGGCGGTGGCGGGCTGTGCGTGAGGCTCTCGCAAGGCCCCTCGCCATCCGATTGCCTGGCGACGCTGCTGCTGGGCGGGCGGCGGCTGGCAGAGGTCGCGCTGCCGTCACGTGCGAGCGCGTGGCTGCCGCTGCAGCTCGTGGTCGAGCCTGCCGGGGCGAGACTGCTCTACCGCCGCCGCGAGGTCTTCGCGGAGCCGGTCAGCATGTACACTGCATGCACACTAGCACACCACATGCGCGCCGCATGGACGCCAGGCCTGTATTTACTCCTCTTTCACCTATACCCAATTTTATTTCATGCTGCACGAATAGTGCACATCAATTGCAGGTCGCGCTGCCCGGCTGGGCGCCGGCGCCGCACTGGCGCGTTTTGGTGGCTGCCGTGACGCGCGCGGTGCCGGGCGACGCCTACTGGGTCGACAACCTGCAGCTTGACTCGGCCTCGCTCCTCAGCTCCGGGGAAATAGCATCGCCCGTCTCGCTCGAGGTCTCGCTAAACGGCCAGGACTACTCTGCCTTAGGCTTCCGCTACTCATACCAGTCGCCACCGCAAATCTCGGCACTGCTCCCACCCGGAGGGCCACTCGGCGGCGACACGCGCGTGCGGGTGGCAGGGAGCGGGCTGCGCGGCGGCAGCGGCTACGCGTGTCGCTTCGGCGAGGTGCGGGTGCACGCGAGCTGGGATGAAGCGGCCGGCGAGGTGGTCTGCGTCACGCCGCCACAACCGGGGCACGTGCCTGCGGGGGGGAGCTTGCCCTTTGCCGTTGCCATGAACGTGGCCGATGCGGACCACCCCGCCCCTCTAGCGGCGGCCGACTACGCGCTGGCGGCCGCCGACTTCACGTATCACGGTCCGCGCACCTGCTACCCGGCTCCCCTCCCCTCCCCGCTCCCCCCCCGCGCCGTTTGCGTTCCTCTGCTCCTTGTTGTTGCCCACACGGCTTGCCCCTTCCTTGGCCACACAATATGCTCCCGCTTCCGTCATCAGGCGAGCTGCAGCTCACCGACGTCTCCCCCGCCGTTGGCCCTGTGGTCGGAGGCGCTGTCCTCGCGGTGCACGGCGGCCGGATGGCTGGAGGCTCAGAGTACCTCTGCTGCCTCGCTGCCCAGGGGCAGACCTGCACGCCCTCGGCCACGCCCTCCGGTGCGGAGGGTGGGGTGGGCCCTGCGACCAGCGCCGCCTCGTACGACGCAGCGGCGGGGACGCTCCGCTGCGTATCCCCCGCAGTACAGGCTGCGGGGGCGCACCGGCTGCGCCTGTCTCTCAACGGCCAGCAGTTTGCGTGGGGACCAGGCCAGGCGCTCGCCTTTTGGGCGGTGGCGCCCTTAGCCCTGCTTGCCTCCCTCCTCCCGGCAGCCGGCCCTGCAGAGGGCGGCAGCGTCGTGGTCGCTGCGCTCTCCTCCGCCATCGCCCGCCCCAACCTCGCCGAGCTCGCCGCCCTCTTCTCCGGCTCCTCCGCTGCCAACCTCGGCGCGATCGCCCTCGAGCCCACGTGCCGCTTCGGTGGTCAGGGCCACACCGCAGGCCTCGTCGTACCCGCCACCCTCGACGGCGAGGGACGCAAGTACACTTGCGTCACACCGAGCGCGGCGGCAAGTGGCGCCGCCCTCGAGCTTCGCCCCACGACTGAGGCCGAGCTGAGAGCGTCGCTCACCTTTTACGGAGGCGCCGCCCCCATCGGCGGCGGCGCCGTGCGCCTGAGCGGACCCCCCGGGCAGGAGGCAGGCTCGATCGTCGTGTCGACGCCGCAGCCGCTGCAGCCGCTGCCCAGTTTCGTCTGGAGCGCAGAGCTCACGCTGCGCAGCCGCGCCAGCCTCGACGGCGTCAGCCTGAGTTACTGCGACGATCTCGGCCGGCTCCGGCAGTTTGGCAAGGGCCACGGGCTTCGCGTGGTATTGCTGCCGCTGCGGAACGAGATCGTCGCGCTGCTGCAGGGCGTCGCCGTCGGCGCCGCCCCGTTGTTTCCAAACGCCCTACCGCCTCCTGCGCCGCATGCGTTGACGGAGCACGCTGCCGTGGGACAGAAGGCGTATGCACTGCGTACACACGGCACCACGGAGTGGGCCGACCTCGCCATCTTGCCTTGGGACGTCGACGGCAAGCAGGCGGCGGGGCCGATGGGAGGCGAGACGGCGGGGCCTGCAGCGGGGCCTGCGGCGGAGCCTGCGGAGCGAGCGGTGGAGGGTGCGGCGGAGGAAATGGCGCACTTGGCGCGCACCCGGGTCGACCGCGAGGCTGCTGCGCGAGGCGCACTCTCCCAGCCGAGATCGTGGGAAGTCTCGGTGACGCCCTCACCGCTCGACAGCGACGCGGACGCCGCAACGCTCGTCGTGAGCCTCGGCGGAGCGGTGCGGCTATGCCTACCCTCACCTCCACCCCCTGACCCCGATCCTGACCCCGATCCTGACACTGACACTGACTGACACTGGCCTGACACTGACACTGACACTGACCGTAAACCTAAAAAACAGGAGCGGCTGCGTGCGGTGCTGCCAGGGTGGACGGCGATGGTGGCAGCGAGCTGGCGCTTTGGGCTGGGTGGCAGCACGGCGCACGCTTCGGAGTTTGGCGATGCTCTTGACGTGCCGCACACCCTCGACCGGCTGAGGCTGCGGGCGGGCAGTGTGTCGCCTCCGGGCGCGATTGTGCGGCTCTCCCTGGCGTACAATCAGCAGGACTACGAAACCCCCGCCGCGCCGGCCACCGCCGCCGATGCCGACGGGAGCGCGGCCTTTGGTTTCGGCGTGCCGGCCGTGCATGCGGTCGAACCGAGCCGAGGCTTCGCCTCGGGAGGCACGCAGCTGCGGGTGAGCGGCGACCTGCCACCGATAGATCGCAATCTAGATGAGAGCGGCGGCTGGCGCTGCCGCTTCCTCGAGGTCGTGCACGCGGGGTGGCACGCGGGCGGGGCATCCGGGGCCTCCGGGGCGGAGGCTCCGGGGTACGCCGCACTGCCTGTGACGCTCTCGCCGCTTGACCTGTGGGCGTCGCGCTTCGACTATGCGCGCCGCTACCGGGGTGAAGCCGAGGCCGGGGGCGGTGGCGAAGACGAGAGTGGTGGCGAGGGCGAGAGCGAGGGTGATGGCAAGGACAAGGGCGGTGCGGCTGAGGTGAGCGGTGGCGCGGCGCGGGGCGACGGAGTGTGGCGGGTGCTCACGGGAGGCGCGAGCGCGACGGTCGCTGGGCTGAGCGATGGCGGCGCGGTGGCCTGCACGGCACCCGCCCTTGCGCACGGCCGCTACTCCGTGCAGCTCTCCCTCCACGGCGCTCGCTGGAGCGGAAGTACCGACGCGGCGCTGTTCCTCTCTGATGGTCACGCCGAGCTCAAGGCGACGCCCGACGAGGCGCCGGTGGCGGCCGAGCCACTTGACCCTGCGCCGCCGCTCGCGATGCGCGTGTTGCTGAGCGGCGTGGCGCTGCACGGCGGCTTTGCGTACACCTGCCAGGTGCGGCCCGCCTACGCCGCGGCGGATGGTGCAGTGGTGACCACGGTCAAGGGAACCTATGCGTCTGCGGTGCGCGGCGTGCTGTGCGAACTGCCGCAGCCTGGCCGGAATGGCACGGGCGCCATCTTCCTCCATCTCTCCCTCGGATCTTTCTCCCCCCTCGCTGTGGCCGAGCCATACGGCAGCAGCGGTGCGCTCTTCCAATGGCGGCCACCCGCCACGATCTCTGCGCAGCTCCCGAACCCGGCTGGCCCGGCCCGTGGCGCCACGCAGCTCACCCTTGTCGGAGGTGGCTTCGGCGTGGACGCCGACGCGGCTGTCGAGTGTCGCTTCGGCGCGGCGACGGTGAGGGCGGCCCGCGCCTCCGACACGTCGGTCGCATGCCTCACCCCGGAGGCGCGGTGGGCAGGGCTGATGCTCGGGGCGCCAGAGGGCTCCCCGCGCGCGGTGGGCCTCGGCCCCGACCTCTCCGGCCCGTGGAGCGACAGCGAGGGGCGCCGACTGCACGTGTGCGCAATGCATGGCGGGCTCGCCGTCGCGGTGCCCGAGGCAGGCGCCGCGGCGGTGGCGGTGTGGGATGTGCAGCGGCGCGGGTACGTGGGCATGTGGCAGCAGTGGCAGCCTCTCGGTGGCGCGCCGAATACACTGTCGTCGTCGGCGCGCAGATACACTCTTTTCGGCGCCGAGTTGGGCGCTGGGCAGAGGCACGAGAGGGGCTTCTTCCGGTGGCGCGTCGCCACCGAAGGCGAGGCGGTGATCATCGGAGGCGCGCGGGTGGTGGTGGGCAACCAGAGCGAGGCCGGCATGATTGCAGGTGTGTGGACGTCGCACAGGCTGCGTCGCCACTTCGACAGCGTCGGACTGGGTGTCGGCGCGAACGACAGGGGCGAGTGGAGCGCCGTGAGGGCGGCGCACCAGCCGCCGCCACCGCCGTCGCCGCCCTTTGACGGCAACACCACCGCGGCAGCCCCTGGGTCAGCCTCTGACGAGGAGGGCCTCGCACTCGCCTGCAGTATGCTGCAGCCGAGTCGACTGCAGGTGGACGGGGGCTTCGCCCTCCGCGCCAGTGCCGAGTTCGCGGTGGCGGCTGCTGCTGCGGCTTCGGCGACCACCGCCGCGGCCCTCGTGACCGCCGCCGCCACCAGCTCCGCAGCCAAAGCCGCAGCGGCGAGGCAAGCGGCACAAGCGGAGCAAAGCAGGGCGGGCCTCGCAGCCTTGGGCACGCTGCTCGACCACGGCCGGCGCGGCAGCGTGCAAGATGCCACTGCCGCGCCGTCGCCGCCGCGCGCCATGCTTGCATTGGTAGAGGCGGCACTAGGAAGGCGTTCGCCTCTGCTTCTCCTCGGCAGTGCCACCCTCCATCCAATGAGACGGCCGGCCGCGCCGCTCGCCGCCCCGCCCACACCGTCCGCGCCACCCGACCCGCAACTCGCTGCAGAGACGGCTACCAATGAGACCAATGCCACCAACGTCTCGATCAATGCCGCTATGCCTCCGGTGGTGCCGCCGCTGCCATCACCGCCGCCCTTTGTGACGATCGTCCATGAGCAGATCAACCTGACGACGGTCGGCAGCCACGGGCTGGGCGGTGCGGTTTGGCAGCCGGAAAGCGTGATGGCTGCCGCCATCGCGTGCCGCCAGGACCTGCGCGTATTTGCTGAGGTCTACGCAGGTGGTGGCCAACTGGGCGGCGAAGGGATCGTGCTGGCGCTCGGCAGCTTCGCGCACGTGCAGCTGCTCGCCCTCCCGCGTGCCGACACGCCTGCCGCCTTCAGCGACGGCGACAGGCTGCTCGTGCTGCGGCTGAGGCGCACCGCGGCCTCGCTGGGCGGACTCGAGTTGCTAGTGGGCGGGAGGCGCCTTGCCCGCCTCGCCTTCTCGCTGCCGACGGTAGAGTGGACCAGCGTGGCCCTCAGCCTAACGAGCGAGAGCGCGTCGCCCCAGCAACCCGCGGCGCGGCTGACGCGCCTCACGCTCCGCGTGGGCGGCGCGGTGGTGCTGGCGGCCGTGCCGCTCCCTGGCTGGCAGCTGGCGCCGTCTTGGCGACTCGGCTTGTCAGCAGCGGCCCTGGATGGCCAGGATACTCACGCGGTGCGGAGCGTGGGGTGCAGCTGCGGCGAGGGGGCAGGGGAGAGCGCGGCGCTGCCTCTCGCGGTGTCCGCCGACTCTTTCCACGCCTCGTACCGCAGCCGCCACGCGCACTACGCCTACTACGCCGAGCCCGCCCTCTCCCTCGTGAGGCCGGCTGTGGGCCACCTATCGGGCGGCGCGCTGCTCGCAGTGCAGGGTGCGGGGCTGCATCGCGGGGTTGACTTCCGCTGCGCGCTCGGTGACAGGCCGTGGAGCGCAGCCACCTATCGCGCCGCCGTCGATGCGGTGGTCTGCCGCGCGCCGCCCTCCGTGGAGGTGGCCACCGCGGCCCTCCGGCTCACGCTTAACGGGCAGCAGCTCTCCGCCGCCTCCCTGCCCTTTCACTATGTCAACCCCCAGCCTACCAGCCTCTATCCCACCTCGGGGCCAACTATCGGCCGCACGATCGTCGCGATCCGGCCCGCTTTCGTCAACGGCAGCTCCCTCAGCTCGGCCAACGGGA
>Ga0209713_10002420_pt1 | contig 11558 bp, 9 predicted proteins | sample ArcOceMetagenome_3_FD_187444 | JGI IMG/M metagenome (GOLD analysis project Ga0209713, IMG submission 187444) | Marine eukaryotic phytoplankton communities from Arctic Ocean - Arctic Ocean- Svalbard ARC20M Metagenome (SPAdes) (version 2) | ecosystem: Environmental > Aquatic > Marine > Oceanic...
GGGGCCCGAGCGGGGGGGGTCACGGGCTGAATTGGCCACCGGGGGGGGCAAGGGGGGGCCGAGAGGACGCGAGGGGGTCGACTTGCCGGGGGGGCAGCTGCCGGGGGGGTCTCCGGCCCCCCTCTACCCCCCTGCCCCCCGGGGGGCAGGGGGGGCAGGGGGGGGCCGGAGACCCCCCGGGGGGAGGTGGAGCTGCCCCCGGGGTTTCTGGGGTCTATGCCCCTCTTTAGATTACTTACGAGGGCCGGCAGAGGAGGTGGTGAGCCCCCCGTCACCCCCAGCCAGTAACGACGTTGCGCTCACGCACTTCCAAACTGCGTCGGCACCTGTCCAGCGTCGCGTCGCCACGCTTCCGTGCGCAGTGCGAGGCGGAGGCGCTCGAGCGGCTGCGCGCGGCGATCGATCCGTCGCTGGCCTCCGTCAAGCAGCTCTCGGTCGGTCCCGACGGCAAGGTGTCGTTCGGCCTCCAGTTTGTCAGCGGTGCTTGCCCGCAGCGAGAGGCGCTGCAGTCGACGGCCGTGGAGACGGTCGCCTCACTAGAGTGGGCTGAGGGCGCGCCGCTCATTCGCACCAGCCTGCAGCGGCCGCGCTCGTTCATGGGCCACAAGGCTCCGACGTCGCTTGCTCACGTGGGCGCGCTCATCGGCGTGAGCTCGTGCAAGGGCGGCGTCGGCAAGTCGACGCTCGCGACGTCGCTTGCCTTCTCGGCCGCCGCGCTCGGCGGCCGCGTCGGCCTGCTAGACGCCGACGTGCACGGGCCGTCGCTGCCATCGCTGGTAGAGGTGCCGCCGGACACGCTGCCCGTGCTGCAGCGCGCCGAGTCCAAGCTGCTCGTGCCGCCGGTGGTGGGCGGCGTCAAGCTGATGTCGTACGGCTTCATCGCGAAGGGTGCGTCGCAGGGCCACGTCGGCGCCGCCGTCTTCCGCGGGCCGATGGTCGCCAAGACGGTCTCGCAGATGGTCTCGGGCACCGAATGGGGCGAGCTCGACTACCTCTTTATCGACATGCCGCCCGGCACGGGCGACGTGCAGCTCACGCTGTGCCAGTCGTTCGGGCTGACAGGCGCGGTGGTGGTGACGACGCCGCAGCGCCTCGCGCGCGTCGACGTCGTCAAGGGCATCGACATGTTCAAGGAGCTCGACGTGCCGGTGCTGACGCATGGTCACATGGCCGTCTAAGAGGAGCGCCGGAAGCAATGGTGGCTCTTCAGGCACAGGTCACCAAGTTGCCACTTTCGCGTGCGTTTGACCACACAGGTGCTGCAGCTGCTCGAAAACATGTCCTACTTCACCGACCCGAGCGGCGTGACGCACCATCCGTTTGGCAAGTCGCAGCTCGAGAGCATACGCGACCACGCTGGCGTCGACGAGGCCGCCGCCTTCCGGCTGCCGATCGAGGAGCAAGTCACCGCCGCGTGCGACGCGGGCGTGCCCCTGGTGGCCGACGCCGCGCTCGCCGCGAAGAGCGAGGCGGCCACGACGCTGCGCGCGGCGGCGGCGCAGCTCACGACGGCGATCGCGCGCGTGCAGCACGCGGCCGACGGGCAGCGCGCGCTCCAGCTGCGGTACGATCCGCGCCGCGGGCTGGTGCTGCGCGTGCTGTCGGGCGCCGACGAGGGCGCTGAGTTTGTGCTCGATCACGCCGCGCTCGCCGCGCTGCCGGGCGCGCCCGACGGCGGCGCCCGCGCCGTCAGCGGCGGCGGCGTCGACCGCGTCGAGATGTGCTCCACGTCGGGCGAGCCGGCGGTGCGCGTGCGCTGGAGCGGCGGCGGAGAGAGCGTCGTTGACTGCGAGGAGGTCAAGCGGAGGAGTGAGACCGCCACGGCCTAGCTGTGTCCGTGAGATCCGCGTGTCGACTCGAGCTGCATTCCTGTTGTGAGACGGCCACTTTTGCATGCGTTGAAAAACGGGCGTTGACAAAAATGAACCACACCTACGGGCTACGGGGCCCGCACAGCCGTGATTGTGCATACCTTTTTGGCGGCACACTTGCTGGCCGCGGATCGCGCGATAGCCGCCCAGATCGCAACTTGGCGCAAATACGCAAGTCCCGGCCCTTGCCCCGTCCCATGGTCTCGACGCTCGTGGGCAGCGTCCTGCTGGCGCTATCCGAGGATCAGCGCTCCCGGTGCGACTGCGAGGCGATTGTTGCTGCGCTCGAAGATCTCACTGGTAGCGATACGGTACAGGACCTGCGCGACATGATCGAGGAGGACCCAGACAGCGTGAAAACAGGTCACTGCTCCGATCGATCTACAGACTGTGTCTAGTCGGTTCCGCGCGCTCTCGGACGACACGTTTTGACGCTGCGATTTGGGCTTGAAATCCAGTTAAAGCTGTACGCTGTAGCTCCTGATGACAGCATGAAGAGAGAGAGGTTCAAACCCAGAGATGGATTTCAACGAGCGCGTGGGTTCTGCATCAGCGCGTGGGATCTGCATCATCCTCGCGAGCGATCTTGTGCAGATCTGGGCCATTACTGCGCCCTCGCAGTCACTATTCCCAATGACCTGGCACTACCAGATTAATCCCCATAAAGTACGTACACTGTATCGTATTGCGATACTAAGGTACAAATGATTCATTTCGACCTCTGGAGCTTAGAATGACATCCCCAGGGGTCCATAATCTGAAAGAGCATGTCCAATAACCTTAGAAACGACTCAGCTTTGATGCTCCTGGACTGTCTACGTGGTACAGGGGGGTAATAACAGCTCACGTTCGATACTATCACGGACGGCCACGTGGACAGTCCCGGAGCAAGGTGGCTCTTCAAACCTGAGCGGTTTCCTAGGTTTTAGGGCACGCTCTCTTCGATGGTGCATCCACTTTGACGCGGTTTTGAGCCCTAGAGCATATAGGAGCTGAATCGTACCTAATGAGGATCGATACTATCACGACCTTTGCATGCATAAGTATGCAATTGATGAGATGACACCTAACTTTTTTCTTCTCACCGTCCAGAGGCATCCCATAGCATGTCTGAGCCACCTGGGCTCCACCCACCTCCTTCAAGGAGAATTAGAAAAACTAAACCGTACCTTATGGAGATTAATCTAGTAATTGACGGTGCTCACGAGGCTCTCTTGGAGTCTTGGAGGCAGTGACATCGGCGTGTCTGGTCGTGTCTGGTGGATGTGAGGGCTGTGCTAGCTGCATTAGCCTATAGCAAAGGCCTCAACAACACTCACCAAGGCCGCCCAGGGCCGCACACGAGCGCTCAGCGCGCCCCATAGCTCGGCCAAATCCAGTCACTAAAAGGTAAAGTACACACCCTTTAGGACCACACACGACGACGACGACTTCAATTCATATGGTCCCTAAGACCGCGGCGACGGGAGCCCGGCAGCACCATCCCCCCGCGATTGCCACCGGAGGGGAACTTACCAGTCTACCAGTCTACCACACTGCACACACAATACCAGGCCGCTAACCACCAGCCGGACAGACAAGAATGCTGCCTTTGAGTCCATGCCTCGCCTGCAACTTTCCATGGCTACCGCTTTTGCTCCGACTTCCCCGAGCCAGCCAGCCCCGAGATGACGACGATCTGCTGCTTGAGGATGAGCACGCCGTACGCCGCGCGCAGCTGCTCCGCGTCCAACACGGCGAGGCAGTCGAGCGCCCGCGTCATGACCGAGCCCTGGCACTTCTCGCATATCAGATTGTCCACCTTGAGGTACATCATATTGAACGGGTCAAGTTCGTCATCTGGCTGCGCAACCACCACGGCCTAAGCTGCTGCCACCGCCTGAGCCGCCGCCGCCGGCTGAGCCGCTACCGCCGCTCGAGCCGCTGCTCCCGCCGCCGCCGCCGGAACCGCCGCTGCATCACCACTGGAAGAACTCGACGCAGCACCATCAAACGATGCACCAGGTGGCTGCAGACCAGCTGCACCAGACTGCCATCCGGCTCGTCGCCGCTGCCCGACTCCTCGTCATCGGACAATGTCTGCCACGCACGAGACGTACCATTGAGACGATAGTGCTGCTGCCACGACGACTCGCCCGGCAGCCGACGAAATGCAGACGTGTCGTGTCGTCGTCCGATTCGGAATCCACCTCGGTCTCGGCATCGTCCTTCGATGATGCAGCAGCAACCGACGGCCCAGCATCGGCAGACGACCCAGCATCCACGCTGCCCACCGTGTCGTGAGCAGCACCTGACAACGAGCTCGACGAGCCCACGCGTGACGCTACCACGATGCGTTACCAATGCAGTCGCTGGCTCGGACGCCGACTGCTGACGCAAAGGAGACGCAGCAATGCTGCCATCACCTGACGAATTGAAAAGGTGAGACGCACGCCGTGCCCGAGCCTCCTCCAGGCTCTTCCACAGCGCCTGGAGCGCTCGGTCATCCTCATCGTCCGACCCGGCCAGGTACTCCGAGTATTCCAATGCCATCTACAGCTCGCTCTTGCTCGTCTCGCTCTCCTGAGACGACATCGTCAGCCAAGTGACCGATCAAGCGAGAGTACACCAAGCGCTCACCAAGCGCCGGCGCGCACACCAGCCGGACTTTCACTCCTTCTCTCGACTTCTCCACTTCTATGCTTGACCCTTGTGCCACCGCCCTTATCGCTTCAACTCTGACAGATCGCTGGGAGTGAAGCAACGTGCGGTGGTTCGCCAAGGGTCAACTTCTATGCTTGCTTGCTTTACGGTACGGATGAAAGGTATCTCCCGGACGCGCGCCAAACTTGTAACGTGTAAAAGCACCGCACGCAACGAAAACAGGGCTCTCGTTGTGTCTTAGTGATAATACACTCCTTCCTCTCAAGAACTAGCGGTTTGCGGTACTTTCACCGCCTCTACTGATTAAAACAACTTGCATACACAAGTTGGGTCCTGCAAGTACACGCTCCTCGTACAAACACACCTTATCTAAAGACCGTTTTTAGTTGTAATACACTGTATTTTCTCAAGGTGGGAGGCCGGTGCATGTCTCGCATTCCTATGCAATGTGGTAGATTTTTACATAGTCCTGCGTTCTTCCTGACGGGTTGAACATTGGCGATTGATGGACGTGGGGGGTGAATTTCTTTAAATGTCTCTTGGAGGTTTGGAGTTGTTGGTTTGGTTGTTGTTGTTGTTGTTGTTGCAGATTGTGTTCAACCACGGATCTCACCCAACCAACGACACCACCCATCCTCACGCACGACCCGCACGAGGACAGTAGAACAAAGGTGAAAAAAACACTAAGAATGTCTTGGCCTCCGAAGGCGGAACACCCTTGCCATTGCGCGGAAACGACTGCACCGGCTCGAGTCGGCATGCCTGAGCACGCGCACGACACGTGCGGGCTGAGTAAAGGGTACGGATGAAAAGGTCTGTAGGGACGCGTGTGTAGCGTTGTGAAGCGTTATCAGAATGAACTCCTACGCACTCGGGCTATCAGAACACATCACCAGAAGTGCACCGACAGCCTTAGCTCGACATGGTCGGCCGGCTGACAATGTCAGCCTGCGCCGGACAGCGCACGAGCGGTGAGGCGAGCGGTTGGGTCTGGTGGTCCAGCAGTCGCACAGACTGGAACCACGGCCATGGCTGCTCCCACGGGGTCGATTCCAGGCAGCCCAAGCAGCAGGGCATCACGGTTCAGCTGCTGAACATCATTTCGTCACCGGTGCCGCTCAGTGCGTGCGCCGGAAAACGAAGGCACCTGTACGCTGTAGCTCGAAAAGTCGTCGTGAGAGTCGAGCCAGCGATTGAGATCTAACATGCGCACGGCCAGTGGCTACCTTAGTCTGTTATGGGACTTGGCTCACGGCCGCGCGGCGCGCGGCCACAGGAAACCTCGCGTTCGGTCAAACTCGCTCAGACTTTCATCCGTACTGTACCCCGTAGGGCTCGCAGCAGCGCCGCCGCAGGCGGCTGAGCAGGGGCGCGACTTCAAGCGCGAAATTCGAGACAGCGCTTTTGCACCTTACTTACTGCCCGAATACAACCTGCGTCCACGCGTTGCCGTCCATCCAGCCGATCTTGCCCGCCGAGTACGCGCCCAGCAGATCGAGCGGTCCTGCGGTGTGAGAACGTTGCACACGCGGCGTGTCAGCAGCAAAGGGGGGCTGGTGAGCGGGCGGGCAACCTCCTCTGCGCTGGGCGATGTGCGCACCTCCCCTCGGCGAGAAGTCGACGACGAGCTTGCGCCCGGCCTTGTCGCCGAAGCGCCCCGGCACGCTCCAGAACGTGGCGCCGTCGTTGCTGCCCACGACAGCGAGGGCGCCGCCGCTCGCGTCGCCGCTCGAGAGCATCCGCGTCCCCGCAAACGTGCCCGCCTTGTAGTGGGCCAGGTCGGTGTACAGACCACCCGCGTTCGACCCCGCAGTGGGGCGCAGGCCATCGGGCGGCGATGGGAGCCGCGTCCAGCTGTTGCCGTCGCCAAAGGTGAGCTTGCCGGCGGCAAACGTCACGCTCGCATCGGCCGGGCCTCCCTTGGACGAAAAGTCGATCGCGACCTTGCCGGCCGCCTTGTCTGTGAAGCGGCCTGTCAAGCCCCAGAAGCGGGTGCCATCGTCGCTGCCCACCAGCGTGAAGGTGTCGCCGCTGCCTCCGGAAGAGAGCATGCGGGCGCCCTTGAGCGTGCCGGCCTCGTAGTGGTTCGGGTCAGTGTAGAAGCCGCCCAACGACGCCGAGTCGGGTGCCTTGCTCTTGATGAAATAAGGCTGCGCGGTCACGTGCCGCGCACCACAGGTCAGAAGGGCTGCGTTGTGGTGGCCTGGAGGAGGAGCTGGCGGTTGCGGCAGCGCACCAGGCAAGGGCAGTATTTCGAGTACAAATAGACACCGCTCAGGAGTGTGAGGCTGAAGGTCACCAGCATGCACTGCACTGGCCGTCGGCTTTCCACCTCCCTGCCGACATAGCACAGGCAGTGTGAAGGTCGGTGACTGCATGCACGCATGCACCGGCGACGACGCGTGCGTGGTGCGCACCATTTGGGCATCGGCGGCTGTCTGTCAACGAGGGCCGAGAGCCTGCCGCCGGAGTCCTCCTCGTCGTACTCGAAGCTCATGGCGCGCAGGTCCTCCAGCTCTTCCTCCTCACGAGCTCTTCTCTCAGGCGATCGCCTTCGGGAGGTTTTGAGCATCACTAGGCGGGCGCGCGCGCGAGGACGTACGCGGGCGTGCCTAGTGACGAATGCACAGCCTGCACAGCGAAAACCCCTACGTGTGAGTGACGAGTGCGTTTGGGGGACCTGAACCCGAGTCCCGTCCTGTCCAACCACCCACCACCCGGTCCCGGGGAGGCCGCGTGACGACCCACCCACCTGCCAGCTGCCGTAATAAGAGCGTCTGTCCGACGACCCACCCGCTCCAGGGGCGGGCCGTTGGTGCAGGTCGTGCTCGCTCACGTCGCAAGCCACAGCAAATTGAGGGTGCTTAGATCGAAGAGAGCGTGCCCTAAAACCTAGGAAACCGCTCAGGTTTGAAGAGGAACCTTGCTCCTGGACTGTCCACGTGGTCGTCCGTGATAGTATCGACCGTGAGCTGTTATTACCCCCCTTTACCACGTAGACAGTCCAGGAGCACGTGCACATACCAAAGCTCAGTCGTTTCTAAGGTTATTTGACATGCTCCTTCAGATTATGGACCCCTGGGGATGTCGTTCTACGCTCCAGAGGTCGAAATGAATCATTTGTACCTTAGTATCGTTTTCGATACTGTACTTCTCGGGGACTAAGCGGGTAACATACCGTAAGGTGCCGCTTTTTCGCTCAACCAATCTCAAGACCCAGTGTTTCCTATTATAAGCCCAATACCCTGCAAGCTGCAAGCTGCCGAAGACAAGCGTCGCCTGCGTGAACGACTTCTTGCTCTTGGCAGCCTCTTGTTCTTCGCGCCATGTGGGCATCTCCCTGGAGCGTGAGCATCATCGCTCCGAGATGCGCGTATCTCCGTCGCAGGGCCCCTGGTCGTAGGGAGCTCCCCGGTGAAACGTCGACTCACGTAGTGTTACCCCCCCACTGGCGGCGCGCCAGTTCGTAGACCCACCCCCTATTCGTGGACCCACCGGTGCCAATCTCGAGGTCACCCCCCCGTTCCTATTCGTAGGTCTTGGGTCTTAGGATTGGCACCTTACGGTATCAATAGATTCTCGGCAGTTAGTTGCCTACAACCGGCCCATGAGTGCTCCGCGCCTGCTGGTGGCTCGGTGACCTCCTGTAAGGCGGGCACTGGCCCGTCGCGGCCACCACCTCCTTGCAGGCGGCGTGTCCGTACAGGTGCTGCAGCCTCGCCAGCCCGTCGGCGTGCAGGTGCGACGTCGAGTTCCAGTAGGCGAGCTGCAGGAAGCCCTGCTCCATGTAGCGCGAGACCTCGGGGCCATAGGCGCGAAGCAGCCCGAGGAACCAGTGCTTGGTGGCGTGCGGCGGCGCGAGGAGCATCGTGTTGATGACCATCACCTTGTTCGAGAAGACGCCCTCGCCGCGCCGCTGCGGCGCGTGTCGCGCCAGGTCGCGCCGCGCCTGCGCGTCGAGGTGGTCGAGCTTCAGGTCGCGGTAGCGGTCGAGCCGCTTGCTCGGCACGAAGGCGTGCGGCAGCGCGAGCGCAGTGGAGGCAGCGAACTGCGCCATGTCGAAGGGACCGAGCAGCCGGTGGTCGACATCGATCCAGAGGAGCGTCGCGAAGCGTCGGTACCTGGCGAGGTAGAGCAGCTCGAGGCGGTTCCACGACGCGCCGAAGGAATAGTTGGCGGTGCGCCACGGGTCGAAGGCCGCGTCTAGCGGGAAGGCCGCCTCGGTGGGCTCGCACAGCGGCCGCAGCGCCGCCTCGTCGGCCGCGGTGACGTTGCTCAGGATGCAGATGGTCGGGCCGCGCCAGACGTTGTGGTTGCCGAGGTCCTCGAGCAGCGCCTGCGCCCAGTTGGCCATGCGATGGTTGGTGCCGACGACTAGCGCGCGCGACGACGATGCGTCGGCAGCCACCTCGTGATTCACCACGGCAGCCCTCGGCAACATGGCTCTGTATGTGCGCACTTGATTGCGTGATAATTCAGTAAATCTATCATCCACGGAAACATGGAAAGTTGCGCGTTCTGCTGGCAGTCCTGTTTGCGCGATGGCTCAGCACCACCACGCCCACAAGCGCCGCCGCTTCGACCCATTTTCGAACCCGGACGGCATCGATCCGCTGGGCACCAGCCTGCCGCAGGCACCGGCCCGGTCCTCCGTCGTGGCGTGGGGCACCGGCTTCGCCGACCTCTCGCAAGAGCTGCACGCGCTCGCCGCCTACGTCCAGCCCACGGAGGAGGAAGAGCGCGCGCGGCGCGACCTGTTCGAGCGCGTGCGCGGTCTCCTCGCCGCCGCGTCCCCGGGGTGCCGCTGCGAGGCCTTCGGCTCGTGGCCGTCCGGCCTGTCGGCCTTCGACGGCGACCTGGACCTGGCCATGCTCGGCGGCGACAGCGGGTTCGACCTGGCCGCTGTCGGGTTTAATCTGCGCTGCGAGGGGTGGGTCGAGCAGGTCGAGCACGTCGCCCACGCGCGCGTGCCAATCGTCACCTTCCGCGACTCTCGCAGCGGGCTGAGCGTCGACCTCGGCCTCGCCTCCGAGGGCAGCCGCGCGACGCGCGCCTTTCTCGAGCGGTGCGCGCGGCGGCATGCCGCCTTCAGGCCGGTCTGCCTGCTGCTCAAGCTGCTGCTCGGCCAGCTGCGGCTGCACAAGGCATTCCACGGCGGCGTCTCCTCCTACCGCGTCTACGTGCTCGTCGCGCACATGCTCGAGTGCCGGCCGGGCTGCGCGGCGATGGCGGCGGGCCCGCTGCTCCTCGCGACGCTCGAGCACTTTGGGCGGACGGTCGACTGGCAGGCCACCACCTCGGTGAGCGCCGACGGCGGGCGCGAGGTGGCGCACTTCAGCGGCGCGGCCTTCAAGATGTTCGAGGTGGTCGATGCGCTCGGTGCCGCGCTGCGCGCGCTCCACGGCGTGGGCGCCTCGCTGCGCGGCGTGCTCGACGCCGCGGCGCTCGCGCGCGCGCGCGAGGCGAGCCGCGCCGCCTTCCAGTACAGGGCGGCCTTCTTCGGCGGCGCGCCGCGCGCGGCCGACGCGCCGCTGCTGGGGCGGCGCGTGGCCGTGCACGGGCTCTCGGGCCGGCCAGAGCTTAACGGCCGGTGCGGCGTGGCGCGTCGGTACGACGAGGCGCGCGGGCGGTACGAGGTGGAGCTCGAGGCCGGAGGAGGGGGAGGGGGAGGTGGAGGGGGAGGCAGCGCGGCCGAGCAGAGCGTGCTGCTTCGCGCCGCCAACCTGCAGCCGCCCGATGCCGATGCCGACGACGCCGGAAGCGGCGGCGGCGGCGGCGGCGGCGGCGGCGGCGAGGGAGGGGAGGGAGGCGCCTCGCGTGCGGGCGCCCCCGATGGCCGCTCCACAGCCGGCGCACCCGCTGCCGCCGCCGCCACCGCCGCGCCGAATGCGACGGCGGAGACGTGGAAGGCCTCGGGCGACGCGGCCTCCAAGGAAGGCGATTCGGAGCGTGCGTGGGGGTGCTACGCCGCCGCGCTTGGCTCCGCAGCGGGAGCGGCGGACGCGGGGCGTCAGGGGGGCGAAGCCTTCTGGGCGGGCGAGGCGCGCTGGCTCGCGGCGGTGTACGGCAACCGCTCCGCGGCGGGGCTCAGCCTGGGCTGCGCGTCGCAGGCCCTCGCCGACGCGCGGCGCTGCGTGCGGCACGACGAGCGCTGGGCCAAGGCGCACGCTCGGCTCGCGGCGGCGCAGCGCGCGCGCGGCGACGCCGACGGCGCGGCGGCCGCGGCGGCGGCGTACGCGCGCGCCCTCGCGCTCGAGCCGAGCGGCGCGAGCTGCGCGCGATGGCGTGAGGCGCTCGGCGAGCTGCAGAGCGGCCGCTCGCACGCCGACGCCCTCGAGGGTGGCGGCGGCGGCGCCGGCGCCGGCGGTGCCGGCCGGCCGCGCGAGGCGGCGCGCGCGGCCGCGGGCGCGGCGGCGGACGGTGGCGCCGAGCGCGCGGACGAGGCCAAGGCGCGCGGCAACGCGGCCTTTCAGGCGGCGCGCCACGCCGAGGCCGCCGGCATCTACACCCGCGCACTGGGCCGGCTCGAGGCCGCCGGCGCCGCCGCCGCCGCGCTGGGCGGCGGGCGCGAGCGGGCCGTGCTGCTGAGCAATCGGTGCGCCGCGCTCGTCGCGCTCGGCGTCGTGCGCGGCGAGGCGCTCGCCGACGCGCGCGGCGCCGTGCTCGCCGACCCGACCTTTGCCAAGGGCCACCTGCGCCTCGGCACCGCGCTGCTCGACGGCGGCGACGCGGCCGCCGCCATCGACGCGCTCGAGGCGGGGCTCGCGGTCGAGCCCGCAAACGCGCAGCTGCGCGCCGCGCTCGAGCGGGCCGTGACGGCTCTAGGGAGCGGTAAGTGAGCTCTCAGTCCATTAGTGGTTTCACCCCCAACCGAAATTCAGCTGAAAACAACTTTATTCAGAGCAGCGAAATTCGACAATTGGTGGCAGCCGTCCCATGGCGACGACTTCTCGCGCTGCGTATGAGGTGCCGAGCACGCAGCGCTACCATAACCTAACTCGCGCGCCGCCAAGCAGCTCGCCGCCGCCGTCGGGCCGCTCGTCG
>Ga0209713_10002421_pt1 | contig 11557 bp, 9 predicted proteins | sample ArcOceMetagenome_3_FD_187444 | JGI IMG/M metagenome (GOLD analysis project Ga0209713, IMG submission 187444) | Marine eukaryotic phytoplankton communities from Arctic Ocean - Arctic Ocean- Svalbard ARC20M Metagenome (SPAdes) (version 2) | ecosystem: Environmental > Aquatic > Marine > Oceanic...
TGAGGAATATCACCTTCTATAATAAGATCTCCCAAAGTGGCCTTCTGAATTTCTGAAACAGATACACCAGGGGCTCTTTCTAGAAGCTTAAACTTTCCGTCTATAACTTCTAAAACAGCAAGATTACTTACAATTTTTTTAACGCAATTTACACCCGTTAGAGGGAGGCTGCATTGTTTTAATAATTTAGACTGCCCTGCTCTATTGGTGTGCATCATGGCAACAATAATGTTTTGGGCGCTGGCAACCAAATCCATGGCGCCGCCCATACCTTTTACCATTTTTCCTGGAATTTTCCAGTTGGCAATATCTCCGTTTTGAGACACTTCCATAGCCCCCAAAATAGTTAAATCTACGTGTTGCCCACGAATCATTGAAAAGCTAGTTGCGCTATCAAAATAAGACGCTCCCTTAAGTGCTGTGATAGTCTGTTTTCCTGCGTTTATAAGATCTGCATCTTCCTCTCCCTCAAAAGGAAAAGGACCCATGCCAAGTATGCCGTTCTCGCTTTGAAACTCTACCTGTATATCATCGCGTACAAAATTTGCCACCAAAGTAGGTATGCCAATACCAAGGTTTACATAATAGCCCTCCTTAACCTCTTGGGCGATGCGTTGTGCTATTTGATTTTTATCTAACATAGTTCTTTGTTTAGTGTATGGACCCTTGATTTGATTTGCATTATCGATTAGTGTCGTTGTCTTACAGTTCTCTGCTCTATGCGCTTTTGATAGTGCTCTCCTTGAAAAATGCGTTGTACAAAAATACCCGGGATATGAATTTGATTTGGATCCAACTCCCCTGCTGGAACTAACTGCTCAACCTCAGCAACTGTGATTTTAGCAGCTCCACACATATTGGGGTTAAAGTTTCTTGCGGTCCCTTTAAAAATTAAATTTCCTGCAGTGTCTCCCTTCCATGCTTTTACAAAAGAGAATTGCGCCTTAAAGGCGTGTTCAAGCAGGTGCATTTTTCCGTTAAAGTCTCTAGATTCTTTACCTTCTCCTACCTCGGTACCGTATCCCGCTGGGGTATAAAAAGCAGGGATGCCACTTTGTGCGGCCAAACAGCGCTGGGCAAGTGTTCCTTGGGGTATTAATTCTACATCCAGCTCACCGCTGAGCATTTGGCGCTCAAATTCTGCGTTCTCTCCTACGTAAGAGGAAATCATTTTTTTGATTTGCCTTTTTTGAAGCAATAAACCCAAACCAAAATCATCTACCCCTGCGTTGTTAGAAATACAGGTTACTTTTTTAACATCAAGGCGAACCAATTCTGCAATTGCATTTTCTGGAATACCACATAAACCAAAACCTCCTAACATAAAAGTCATTCCATCCTCAACGCCATTACATGCCTGTTGAACATTTGCCACTGTTTTATTAATCATGTGTCTTTAATTTTTCATAAAAATACAAAAGCCAAAGTACATTATGCATACTTTGGCTTTTGTTTGATAATTTTGAGAAATCAAAAATCAAATTCATCAGGCACCTGGTCTATATCTTTAGGGACCGTTTGCGCTTTCCATTTCTCACAATCTACCTCAATTGTAAGGTCTGGCGGAACAGTAAACTCTTCTTTTGATATTGCTAAACGCTCATCATTATAACAATCTTTCATATACAAGGCCCAAATAGGCAGTGCCATTGTAGCTCCTTGCCCATACATTGTTGACTCGAAATGAACAGAGCGATCCTCTCCCCCAACCCAAACTCCTGTAACAAGATTTGGAACCATACCCATAAACCAACCATCACTATTGTTTTGTGTGGTTCCTGTTTTACCTGCTATTGGGTTTTTAAACTCATAAGGATATCCTGTTACGGTAGATTTATAAGCCCTATTGGCGCCTGTTTTATGGCGCAATCTAGAGCCAGAGCCAGACTCTGTAACACCCTGCAATAAATTAATGGTTACATACGCTGTTTCGCTGCTAATAACATCTTTAGTTTGCGGGGTATGCTGGTATAGAACCGTTCCGTTTTTATCTTCAATTCTGGTAATAAGTGACGGCTTTACATATACCCCTTGATTGGCAAAAGTGCTGTAAGCTCCTACCATTTCATATAGAGACACATCTGGTGTTCCTAGGGCTAGAGAAGGCACAGGCAACATGTTTTTTGTGTCTATTCCCATTTTCTCAACCAATGTGATTACTGGCTCTGGCCCTACGCGGTCTATTAGTCTGGCAGTAACTGTATTTACAGAATTGGCCAAGGCATTTGTTAGCGATAGCATTCCGCCATATTTATCACTAGAATTCTTTGGACACCAGTCATTCATGTTCCCTCTAGTTCCGGCAGGAATACAGTATGGTGTGTTAGGCAATGTATCACAAGGAGACATGTGCATTTGATCTATGGCAGTGGCATAAACAAAGGGCTTAAAAGTGGAGCCAATTTGTCTTTTACCTGTTGATACCATGTCATACTTAAAGTGTTTGTAGTCTATCCCTCCAACATAAGCCTTTACTTCACCTGTTTGAGGATTCATAGACATCATAGCGCCCTGCAAGTAATTTTTGTAGTATCTAATTGAGTCTCTAGGGGTCATTACAGTATCTATATCTCCTTTCCAAGAGAAAATGCGCATCTTTCGCTTTTTGTCAAAGCTTTTTAAAATTTCTTCTTTGCTTTTCCCTTCGGCGGTCATGGCTCTATAGCGTTCACTTCTGCGTATTGAATTTTTTATTATTCTATCAATTTCCTCGGGTTCTACATCTCTAAAAGGAGCTGTCTTGTTGTATTTATTTTGCTTGGTAAATTCATTTTGTAGATTAGACATATGGCTAGTCATTGCCTTTTCTGCATAGCTTTGCATGCCAGCATCAATAGTGGTGTATACCTTTAATCCATCTCTATAGATGTTAAAGTTAGTGCCGTCGCTTTTTGGATTGTTTTTAGTCCAGTCTCCCATAAAAGCACGTGCATACTCTCTAAAATAAGTTGCCAAGCCCTCAACGTGTCCTTGCGGTGTGTATTTAAACTCTAGGGGCGTTGCCTGCAGGCTGTCTTTAAGCTCTTTTGAAATAAAATCATACTTCTGCATTTGAGACAAAACAACATTCCTTCGGTTTTTAACTCCCTCTGGATTTCTTAAAGGATTATATAAAGAGGAGTTTTTAAACATCCCAACCAACATCGCAGATTCGCTGACATTGAGCTGGCTTGGTGGTTTGTCAAAATAAATATTACTCGCAGATTCTATCCCAATAGCCTGGTTTAAAAAATCATACTCATTAAAATACATTGTAAGTATTTCATTTTTAGTGTAACGCCTCTCTAGACGGGTTGCAATAATCCACTCTTTAACTTTTTGTATCCCTCGTTGAAATTTATTTCTTGAGGCTTGGTCTGTAAATAATTGCTTTGCTAGTTGCTGAGATATAGTACTGGCACCACCTTTACTTCCTAAATAAACAGCAGCTCGTAGTGTTCCTCGAATATCAATACCGCTATGGTCATAAAAACGGATGTCTTCGGTGGCTAAAAGTGCGTTTTTAAGATGCTCTGGTAGCTCCTGATAGGCCACAGGAGTTCGGTTTTCTTTGTAAAACTTACCAATAACCTTACCGTCTGTAGTGATAATTTCTGTAGCAAGGTTTTTTTCTGGATTCTCGAGACTTGTTTCATCTGGAAGGCTACCAAAGACACCAAATGAGGCCAACAAAAACAACAAGGCAACGGCCACTACAATGCTCAATAGCAAAAGCCAAAATAAGGTAATGAAACTACCTTTTTTTTTGGTTTTCTTTTTTTTTCTGATGGTTTTCTTTTGAGCCATGCTGTGCTACTTTTTGTGTTAAGGCCTGAAATGTAAATACACTATTATTAACTTAAAACAGTGTTTTTTAGTTTTCTTAAATTTGCTTGGTTGTATACTAACTACTTTACTGTTTCAAGGCTATAGCCTATATCTGTTATACCCTCAAGTTTTCTAACGCCTTGCGGCTCCCCATTATTGCGCACTGCATGGGAAATATGCAGCGTGTAATTTCCTGCTTCATTAAAGGCAAGGTTTTGTTTAAAAAACAATTTATTTTCCTTTACGCTTCCAATACCCGTTCCTAGCCAAGATCCATCTGGTCTTGCCATTTTATACTCCAGTGTATCTACCACTGTTTTGCCATAAGGGTGTTGTAATGAAACAATCAAAAACAGATTGCTAAAAGGATACTTATTGTTATTTCTTACAGTAATAAATGCATTATATGTGGCTAAACTATCTAGCCTTGGTAGCTCAAAAATAGCAGGATCTTCTAACTGCCAACCCTCTGAGGTAATTGCTACAGTGTCTGCGGTAACACCGCTATGGCCACAGGCTATTAAAAGCAGAGATAAAAGGCTTGCAAAAAAACAGTTATACATTACTTTTTTGGGTTGTTGGGTTTATTACGGTTGTTACGGTTTTTATTTCTTGGATTTGGTTTGTTTCCTGAGCCAGCAGTAGCGCCTGTTTGTTTTTTGTCTCTAGCATTGGGTTGGTTTGGCTTTGAAGATCCAGCTGCTACTGGCTTTCTAGAATTGCGTTTCTTCTTCTTTCTACGCTGTGATGATTTTGGCTTATCAAATCGGGTAAGACTGTCTTGACCCACCACGTTACTGAAAAGCTCGGTATCATCAATCTTGGTTTCTATTTTATAATCTTCAAGATTGGCAACGGTATTCCCTTTTTTGTTAACGGCAATAATTTCGTTAACACGTTCTAGGGTTAATTCATGCCAGTTCATGGCTTCTTTTTCATAGGCAAACCACAATAGGCCCTTAAAAATGTCTGTTTTTTGACAAATAGCATTCCCTTTCTCTGTTTTGAGTTTTACATCACTCTTAGGGAAGGTTGCTAGTGTGTCTATGTAGGTGTCCAGCTCAAAGTTTAAACAGCACTTTAATTTGCCACATTGCCCTGCAAGTTTTTGAGGATTTAAAGAAAGTTGCTGATATCTTGCCGCAGAGGTGTTTACAGACCTAAAATCTGTTAACCAGGTAGAACAGCACAGTTCTCTACCGCAAGAGCCAATACCTCCCAGGCGAGCTGCTTCTTGTCTAAAGCCAACTTGTTTCATCTCAATACGAGAATTAAACGTGCGTGCAAATTCTTTAATTAGTTCTCTAAAATCTACACGCTCTTCTGCGGTGTAATAGAAAACAACTTTGGATGCATCTCCTTGAAACTCAACATCACTAATTTTCATGCGAAGCCCTAGCCGAATAGCAATAACACGAGAGCGTTTTTGAATATCTGCTTCACGGTCTCTTACCTTTTGCCATATGTCAATGTCTTTTTGGGTGGCTTTTCTATAAAGAGTTGGTAGTTTGGTGGCGTCAGGATTTTCTTTTTTCTTTTTCATTTGTACGCGCACCAACTCACCTGTGAGGGTCACAATACCAATGTCATGACCAGACTCTGCTTGTGTGGCAACAATATCGCCAATGCTCAGAGAAAGATTTTCGTTGTTTTGATAAAAATGTTTACGTCCGTTTTTAAAACGTACTTCCACTCCTGTGTAGGGAGTCATATTTGCAGGAAGCGACATATTTGAAAGCCAATCAAACACCGTTAATTTGTTACAGCCATCGGTTCCGCAAGTACCATTGTTCTTGCAGCCTTTTGGTTGTCCATCGGCGCCAGAGGCACAGCTAGTACAGCCCATAATAATTATATATAGTGGAGTTTTTGGTTTTTTGTTTATTTTCTTCCGTTAGATCTTTGCGATCATCAACCTCATTGTTCAGTTACATCTTCACGGTATTTGAATAAACAAATCATTAAAACCAAGAAACTCTCGAATAAATGAAACACTATTGTTTACAATGTAAAGGTATTAAATCTTACAGAATAAAAATTCAGAATTATAAACTACTTCTTAAATTGAAGCTTCTGAGATCTCCCCTTTTTAAATATCTTGTTACTTGCGTGGGTTCCTTTGCGAAGCTCTTTTTGCTGCTCAAAGGGTAACTGAATAATTTGATGGCACTCATCACTACAAGTATGCTCCATTTTTTCTGCGCAAACATCGCACTGAATAAACAACAAATGACACCCCTCATTAGCACAGTTGGTATGGCTGTCAAAAGGGTTTCCGCATTGATGGCAATTAGAAATAACATCATCGCTAATACGCTCGCTGCGTCTGTGATCAAAAACAAAGTTTTTCCCTAAAAATTTATTTTCTAGGCCTTGGTCTTTCACTTGGCGGGTGTATTCTATGATTCCGCCTTCCAACTGAAATACATTTTTAAAACCTTTGTGCTTGTAGTAAGCGCTGGCTTTTTCACAGCGAATTCCTCCAGTGCAATACATCACCAATTTTTTATCTTCTTTATGATCTTGGAGGTCTTGTTCTATAATATCTAGAGAGTCCCTAAAGGTGTCTACATCTGGTGTGACTGCGTTTTTAAAATGTCCTATTTCGCTTTCATAGTGATTGCGCATGTCTACCAAAACTGTATCTGGATCTTCTATTAAATCATTGAAAGTTGTTGCGTCTACATGTACTCCTTTGTTGGTGACATCAAAGGTGGTGTCATTAAGCCCATCTGCAACAATTTTATGGCGCACCTTAACTTTTAGCTTTAAAAAAGATTTTAAATCTTGCTCAACCGCAATGTTTAATCTGCAATTTTCTAAAAAATAAATGCCATCTAAAACGGCTTTAAATTCACTGAATTTTTTTCCTGACACAGAAAGCTGTGCATTTACACCTTCTTTAGCTACATATATACGTCCCAAAACACCAATTGCGTCCCAAGCTAAAAATAAATGGTTTCTGAAAAGTTCTGGATTGCCAATATGTGCGTATTGATAAAAAGAGAGGGTTAGGCGATCATCTCCTGCTTGTTCTAAAAGAGCGGCTCTTTCTTTGGCACTTAGTGTATTGTACAGTTGCATGCTATACCAATGTTAAGGGTTAAAAGAATAATATACTAAAGTTCAAAAGTAGAAAAAAAGACTGTCAAAGCATTATTATATGCATTAAATACTTCTGATTCATGAATCTATAGCAAGGAAACCTTCCAAAATTTGGAATATTTCCAAATTTTTGTATATTTGCACTGTTCAATTACTTACAAGTAACTGTTCACAACCTTTAAAAAACAAGCAAGCATTTGATTGTTTCAAGTAAAACGAAGGTTTATTTTTAACATCAAAATAAGAAATAAAAAAAAGCATTATGGCAGATAAAGAGAAAGAAGCAAAATTAAAAGCATTAAAACTTACCCTAGACAAATTAGACAAAACATATGGTAAGGGAACTGTAATGAAAATGGGAGACCAAGCCATCGTTGATGTTGAGATTATACCATCTGGATCACTAGGGCTTGATGTAGCACTCGGTGTGGGTGGATATCCAAGAGGAAGGGTTATTGAGATATACGGGCCAGAGTCTTCGGGAAAAACAACCCTAACAATTCATGCAATAGCAGAGGCGCAAAAAAAAGGTGGTATTGCCGCTTTTATTGACGCAGAACATGCCTTTGACAGATACTATGCAGAGAGCCTTGGCGTAGACGTAGAGAATTTAATCATCTCTCAGCCAGACAATGGAGAACAAGCATTGGAAATTGCAGACAACCTAATTCGTTCTGGAGCTATTGATATTATTGTTATTGATTCTGTGGCGGCTTTGACTCCAAAAAGTGAAATTGAAGGAGAAATGGGTGATAGCAAAATGGGATTACACGCCCGTTTGATGTCTCAGGCGCTAAGAAAACTAACTGGATCAATCTCTAAAACCAACTGTACGGTAATTTTTATCAACCAGTTGCGAGAAAAAATTGGAGTTATGTTTGGAAACCCAGAAACAACAACAGGTGGTAATGCCCTAAAGTTTTACGCATCTGTGCGTTTAGACATCAGGAGATCTACTCAAATTAAAGACACTAACGGTAGTGTTTTAGGAAACAAAACACGTGTTAAGGTTGTAAAAAACAAAGTGGCACCTCCCTTTAAATTGGTTGAGTTTGACATCATGTACGGTAAAGGAATTTCTAAAGTTGGAGAAATCATTGATCTTGGTGTAGATTTTGAAATTATTAAAAAAGCAGGATCTTGGTTTAGTTATGACGAAACAAAACTAGGGCAAGGGCGAGATGCTGTAAAAACATTACTTTTAGACAATCCAGAGCTTATGGAAGAACTAGAAATTAAAATAAAAGACTGTATCAAGGCCTTAGCAGAGGCTTAACTAACTCCTTGAGCACGTCTAGACAAACTTTACTGTCTTGATTGGGGTACTAAAAATGTTTTGAAACAGGGTTTGGTTTTGCATAAAACCAAACCCTGTTTTTATTTTAGTATCTTTTGCTGGTTTTAACGACTTATTTTTAGGTAAATGCTTTTTTTAAATAATATTAAAGGGGGTATATTAAAATCTTATTTAGATCGTTATAGTGGCGCTACTGTTTTACAAATAAAAATACGCACTACGCAACCCTCTTCACAATCAAGCATCTAGTTGGTGTAGGAACCAATGATTTAGGGCTTATTGTGTAAAACAACTGCTAACAAACCAAGGCAACTACATTTGACTTTAGACCAACTCATACAAGGCTGTAAAAAGAAGGACGCTAAGGCACAAGCAGAGCTCTACAAGCGCTATAGCGGTGTGTTGTTCTCTATTTGTTTGCGATACTCTCCCAACAAGGTAGAGGCAGAGGACAGCTTGCAAGATGCTTTTATTACTATTTTTAATAAAGCAGAACAGTTTAAAGAAAAGGGCTCTTTTGAGGGTTGGATAAAAAGAATAACTGTAAATACAGTGCTTCAAAAATATAGAAAGCAAAAAGTGTTTGCTATAAGTGATGAGGCGCAAATTGAGGATACGGCCAACCAAGAGGTTATTGATAATGGCCTGCCCCTTGATTATTTGCTTAGCATTATTCAAGAGTTGCCCCAAAGGTACAGACTGGTATTTACCATGTATGTTATGGATGGGTATTCTCACAAAGAGATTGGAGGCCTATTAGGGATTAGTGATGGAACTTCAAAATCTAATTTAGCCAGAGCAAGAGGGATTTTAAAAACAAAGATTGACGGCTATAACAAAAATAGTCTTTAGTATATAACACGTTGCTGATAAAACCAGCACAGCTATGAAACAAAAAAAGAACATAGATCAACTCTTTAATGAACGGTTCGCAAATCACCAGGCAGATCCTGCTTCTCATGTTTGGGATAAGATACAAGCGCGTTTAGAAAAAGACAAGAAAGATCGTGTTATTGCAATATGGTGGAGGACAGCTGGGGTTGCAGCAAGTTTAGCTCTAATTTTCTCCTTAGCAGGCCTGTTAGATAACACACAAAGTAATAGTATTGTTGAGCAGCAACCAGAAGTAAAAAACAATAGTACCCCGTCCCCAAAGATTGATAAAGCGGTAGAGATAAACTTGCGTCAAGACAACACTCGGGTTGCCACAACAAATAAAGACGCACAAAACCAGACCATAACACCCCAGATAGAAGTCAATGATAATAAGACGTCAAAAAACAAAATTATTGTCTTAAATAAACCAAAAAATGCGGTTGCTAAATTAGCTGTCAAAAAAGATGCTGGTGTTCCAGCAAAAAATTTGGGCGTGGCAGTTGTAAAGCCAAATAATTCCCCTGTTATTTCAGAAAATAAAGAAATAATAAACACTGAAGTTGTAGTGCCCACTGGTAGCTCCACTGTAATAGCTGCCTTAGAAAACATAAGCCCTGAGGGGGCAGAGAAACAATCTATTTTTGATGCCATTAAAGAGCAAAAGCAGCTTGAGTCTAAAGATGCGGTGGCTAAAATATCTTCCCAAGAAAACCTTTGGGAAATTGCACCAAACATCGCTCCCGTTTATTACAACACATTAAGCCAAGGGTCTTCCATTGACGCTAGTTTTGCAGATAATTCTCAAAGCGGTGATGTAAATATTAGTTATGGTATCGGAGTGCGCTACGCACTTAGTGATAGATTGAAAATTCGCTCAGGTATTAGTAATGTTGCACTAAGCTATAGCACTTCTGGGATAGAACTAGGTGATGGCCCGGTCTCCTTGGCGTTAAAAACCATAGATTATGCCAGTGAGGGGGTTGTAGTTATAGCTCAAGATTTGGGTACATTTTCTAGTCAAAACCAAGACGGCACCTTTGGTGATATAACGCCAAAATCAACAAATGGAGAAGCTTTCATAAATCAAAACATTAGCTATTATGAGGTGCCTTTAGAATTAAGCTACACCCTTTTTGACAGCGCGTTTGGACTAGATGTTATTGGAGGTGTAAGCACACTACTTTTAGGAAATAATGAGGTTTCGGTAACCGCAGGAAACTATAATGAGGTTCTTGGGTCTGCGAACAACTTATCTAGTCTTAGCTTTGCCACCAATATAGGGCTTGGGTTGCATTACAAAATGTCAAGTAAATTTAGGCTGAATATAGAGCCTATGTTTAAATACCAGCTAAACCCATATACAGACTCCTCTGTGAGTTTTAAACCCTACTATCTTGGCGTATATACTGGGTTAAGTTTTAAATTTTAGGAAACTTCAAAGCAAATAACAACTGTTGTTTTGAGGTGTTTTAATTGTTCAGTTTGGGCTTCTTGGCCAAACGACTTCACTAAAAATCATCTCATCGCCATGAGGTGGTTTTTTATTTCATAAACTCTTTTACCTTATCAAGGGGGATGCTCAAAACAACAGGGGCATCTGTATAACTGGCAATTTCGTGTTGATTGTAATGAAGCACTAGGTTGTCTTGAACAAATCCAAGGCTAGAAGGCATTGTAAAAGTGTTGCCATTAAACCAAAAGTAATTAGCGTTAATGTTGCTTTTCTGCGAAATAGTAAACGCTTTTCTAAACTCAATTTCAGCAAACTCGATAAGGGCGTCATAATGCTTAAATAGGCTTTGATTTGTTAGCTCCTTACCTGTTTTCATGTCAAAATTGATATAGCTAACATCATGATAGCCATGTGCGCCGCCTGTGTATTTATATTGCTTAAATTCTAAAGATAAAAACAAATCATCTCTGTGGGTCTCGGTTACCGAGGCCTCAACAAAATAAGCCGCTGCCAAATCTGGAAACTCTGCATGATCACGCCAATAAGAATCCACAAACCCTTTTGCGGCTGCCGCTATGGTTGATGCCGTTGGCTCTTGTGTAGGGTCCTCAAGGTGCAAAGATGCAGCAATGAAGGCTGTTATAGCCTTATTTAGTTGTATTTCACGATTGTCCTGGGGCGGGTATAAAAGATAATCGATGGTAATATTTGGGCAATCTCTGGACACGCAGCTCGATAGGTCCCCCTCAGAGAAAGAGCGCGGCTGTGGCTTAAATAGTTCTGGGGTGCAACCACAACTAATAAGCGCCAAAAAAAACAAACACAACTGTTTATACTTCATCTCTCAAAATTACTAACGTATTTTAACTAAAGATCACTACAAGAATTATTTATAAAAGTTCATTTCATCCAAATACTGCCAAACATTTTGGGGCAGTAAAGGACGAATATTTTTTTGATCTTTAATTCCATTTCTAATAAAGGTTGAAGAAATCTCCATAATGGGGGCCAATACTTTA
>Ga0209713_10002422_pt1 | contig 11556 bp, 4 predicted proteins | sample ArcOceMetagenome_3_FD_187444 | JGI IMG/M metagenome (GOLD analysis project Ga0209713, IMG submission 187444) | Marine eukaryotic phytoplankton communities from Arctic Ocean - Arctic Ocean- Svalbard ARC20M Metagenome (SPAdes) (version 2) | ecosystem: Environmental > Aquatic > Marine > Oceanic...
AAATCAAAATTTAGGGCTAAGTAATAATACAATACTTTCTGTTTTCGAAGACTTTGATAAAAATATTTGGCTTGGTTTAGATAACGGAATTAACCTTGTAAATTACACATCACATCTAAAAATTTTTATAAATCAAAAAGATTTTTTAGGCACTATCTATACTTCTGTCATTTATGATGGTTTCCTTTATTTGGGAACAAATCAAGGTTTGTTTTATAAAAAACAAAATTCTAAGCAACCATTTACACTGATTAAAAAGACGCAAGGGCAAGTTTGGAGTTTGAAAGTGATTGATGATACATTGTTTTGTGGACATAGTGCCGGAACTTTTATAATAAAGGACAGAAAGGCAGCGTTAATTTTTAATGGACAAGGAACTTGGGATTTTGTGAATGTAAATGCTAATTTAATTATTCAAGGAAATTACGATGGTTTGTATGTTTTAGAAAAAGAAAAAAATAGCTGGCGTTTGCGAAACAAAATTAAAGGTTTTAAGAATTCTGCTAGGTTTTTTATTGTTTTAGATAATAAAGAAATTTTTGTAAATCATGAATATAAAGGAGTTTATAAACTGAAGATTGATGATTACTTTAGGAACGTTTTAAAAACTGAAAAAGACACTTCAGTGGAGAAAGGTATTCATTCAAGTATATTGAAACATAAAAATGATGTTTTTTATGCTTCTAAAAAAGGTGTTTTTAAATACGACTTTGATGAAAGTTTTTTCAAATTAGATACTGTTTATAGTTCCTTAATTCCCGAAGATGTATTTGTTTCTGGAAAATTGATTTTAGATGAATATGCTAATAAGTTGTGGTCTTTTACGAGTAAAGGACTAAGGTTTTTAAACCCAGGTAAGCTTAGTGACAAAGCAACTTTAGAAATGATTCCTATTAAAAAATCTTTATTTAAAGGACCTTCCGGTTTTGAAAATATTATTCATTTAGAAAGTGAAAAATACCTAATAGGAACTATTAATGGATACTTAATAGTTGATTTAAATAAAATTGGCGCTCCTGATAATTTAGAAATAAGTATTACTCAAGTGCTAAATAATGAGTTAAACAAACCATCTAAAAATATTCGATTAAATAGAAATACAACTTTCAAGGATACAGAAAATAGCTTAGAGTTTTACTACAGTGTTCCTAATTTTGACAATATATCAAATATTATGTACCAATATAAGCTTGAAGGATATAATAAAAACTGGAGCGATTACAGTGATTCCAATTCTATTTTATTTGAAAACTTACCTTTTGGAATGTATACCTTTAAAGTAAGAGCTTTAGTGGCCGGTAGCTTAACTAATAACATTTCTGAGTTTAAATTTAATATTGAAAAGCCTTGGTTTTTGTCAAATATTGCGGTTTTTGTTTATATTTTAATCTTTTTTTGTTTGATCTATACATGGTATATTCTGTCTAAAATATATTACAGTAGAAAACAAGAAAAGTTTTTATTTCGAGCACAAAAAGAACTAGAATTAAAGGAGTTAGAGAGTTCTCAGAAAATTATAAAATTAAATAATGAAAAATTAAGAAACGATATTGAAAGCAAAAACAGGGAATTAGCAACTTCTACCATGAGTATTATAAAGAAGAATGAGTTTTTACATTCTATAAAAAATGAACTTAAAGATGGCAGTGAAAAAAATGTTTCTAAGGTTGTGAGAATTATAGATAAAAACTTAAACAATACAGATGATTGGAAAATGTTTCAAGAAGCATTCAACAACGCAGATAAAAAATTCTTAGATAAGGTAAAAGAAAAACACCCAGATTTAACACCTAATGATCTTAGACTTTGCGCATATTTAAGATTAAACTTATCTTCAAAAGAAATTGCACCACTTTTAAATATTTCTCCTAGAAGTGTAGAAGTGAAAAGATATCGATTACGTAAAAAGATGGATTTAGAGCATAATGCGAACTTGACAAATTATATTTTGGAAATATAATATTACATCAAAAGTGATATGTATCTATACATATCCACAACATTAAAAAAGAACTCTTTTTATTTTACTTTAGAACTTCAACAATAACGGATGTTTCAATCGTTTTTTAAAAAAAAATCCAATGTATGTTTTTTGTTGCGGTCTTTTCTGTTGATTAATCTAATATTTCATCTTAAATTTATGATAAAATAATCAAACTCTTTATTCATGGTAAAACAAATCACATTATTATTCTTTTTACTTATAGGTATTAGTGCAACTGCACAAAATATTAAGGTCAAAGGTATTGTTAAAGATGCTGTTTCTGGGGAATTACTTCCTGGAGTAAGTATTCTTGTAAAAGGAACTGTTAAAGGAACAGAAACAGATTTTGATGGTGTCTATGCACTGTCAAATTTAGAAGAGGGCGCAACTTTGGTATTTAGATATCTAGGTTACAAACAACAAGAAGTAATTGCAATCAATGGTACCTTAGATGTATCTTTAGAGTTTTCTTCAGAATCTTTAGATGAAATTATTGTAGTTGGTTATGGTACGCAAAAAGTCACCAATGTTTCTGGAGCGATTTCTACTGTTAAATCAGAATCTATTGAAAAATTAAAACCATTAAGGGTTGAAGAAGCATTGCAAGGTACTGCATCTGGTGTTTCTGTAATTCAGAGTGGTTCTCCGGGAAGCAAGCCAACTGTCCTTATACGTGGTATTCCTTCTTTTTCAGGAACAGACCCTGTAGTAGTTATAGATGGTGTACCCCAAAGTTTAGATGATTTAAACTCTATTAATTCGGCAGATATTCAATCGCTTACTATTTTAAAAGATGCAGCATCTACTGCTATTTATGGTGTTAAAGGTGGTAATGGTGTAATTGTGGTTACAACTAAATCAGGTAGAAAAAATAAAAAAGTAGAATTTAATTTTAATACTTATACTGGTTTTCAATCCGTAATTAAAAAAATTGGATTGTTAAATGCTTCTGAGTATGCTGCTATGGTGAATGAAGGTAGCACTGCTTCTGGAGGAAGTTTAATTTTTCCTAATATTTCTAATTTAGGATTAGGTACAGATTGGCAAGATGAAGTATTTAAAGATGCTTCAGTGACAGCACATACATTATCTGCAAGAGGTGGTTCTGAAAATATAGGATATTTTTTCTCAACAGGTTACTTAAGCCAAGGGGGTGTTGTAGGTGGTTATGATAAGTCTAATTTTAATAGAGTTAATTTCACAGCGAATATAGATGTGCAATTAACACCTAAATTAAAGTTTATACTTAATAACAGTTATGCGAATATAAAAAGTAAATCAGTTGCTGAGAATTCTTTTAATTCTATTTTAGGTAATGCTATAAATTTCGATCCAACTGTTTCTGTTTATAATAATGATGCAGATGATTTTGCGACTTATGGTTATAGTAATTTGTTATTATCAGAAATTTTTAATCCTGTTCAAAAATTAGATGATACTTATAATCAAAACAATGGAGATAAATTATATGGTAAATTCGAGTTGCAATATGATATTTTAGATAATCTTAAAGTCACATCTCGTTTTGGTTACACCAAATTTGATAATGTTAGAAAAAGTTTTAGCCCATTAGCATATTATGGTCCTAATAATGTATCTAGTCAATTTTCAGTTGATGGAACAGTACCTATGCAGACAATAGATAATGATGATGGTACAACAAGTATAATTCCATCACATAATAATAGTGTATCAGAAACTGAGCAGTCCTATTTTAGTTATACGTTTGAAACTTTTGCGAGTTATAATTTTAAACTACAAGAAAAACATAATTTTGATGTTGTTTTAGGTCTCGCAAGTAGTAAGTCTACTGGAAGTGAAATAGGTACTAGTAGACAAGATGTTAGAGATAACTCTTGGTTATGGGCAGATATTAGCGGTGCTACAGGAGTTAATACAAAGTTAAATTTAAATGCATATACAGGTTATAGTTATCAAAACTTAGAACGTAGAAATATGTCTTATTTTACCCGAGTTAACTACGATTATAATGATAAGTATTTAGCATCGTTTTCTGCAAGACGTGATGGATCAATCGCATTTGGTGATGATAATAAGTTTGCTAATTTCTATGCTGGTTCTTTAGGTTGGGTTATTTCTAACGAAGATTTTTTTCAATCAGATTCTCTTAATTTTTTAAAATTAAGAGCAAGTTATGGTACAGTAGGTAATGAAAACGTAAATCCACAATATGTAAGTATAGCTATAGGTGGTCCAAATTATAATTCAACTGCAAATAGTAATGGTTATACTTTTGGTTCTGAATTTGTTTCAGGAGCAACTGTAAATTCATTTAGTAATCCAACATTAAGTTGGGAAGAGCAAACACAATATAACATAGGTTTTGATGCTAGAGTTTTTAATAGCTTATCAATTACTGCAGATTATTTTAACAAATCTGTAAACGGGTTATTATTTATAGACTCAACACCACTTGTTGCAGGGACTTCTGAACCTGTAACGTCTAATATTGGTAGTACAGTAAGTAAAGGTGTCGACTTAAATTTAGGATATATTCTTAATAAAGAAGATTTTACTTTTAATACTTCATTAACATTCACATTGTCAGATAATTTAGTAACAGAAACAAATAGTGATGGTACTGCATTTGTTCCAGGTGGGAGTTATTTTAACGGTCAATCACATGATGCGACCCGTTTTGAAAAAGGTTTTACACCTGGTTATTTTTTTGGTTTTAAAACGAATGGATTGTTTCAAAATCAAGCTGAAATTGATGAATCTGCAAAACAATTAGGAGCAGAACCTGGAGATATTCGTTATGTAGATTATAATAAAGATGGTATTATTGATTTTGATGATAAAACAAATATTGGAGACCCATTTGCAGATTTTACTTTAGGTTGGAATTTAGGTTTTGAATATAAAAATTTCGATTTAAGTATGTTTACATACGCCTCTGTAGGAAATGATATATTTAGAGCGTCCGAAAGAAATGCACTTTATACAAATAAAGATAGAAGTATTTTAGACAGATGGACAGGAGAAGGAACAACTAATGATGCTAAGAGTCCACGATATACTTTTTCAGATACTAATAGTAACATTAGACCTTCAGATAGATATGTAGAAGATGGAAGTTTTATAAAAATTAAAAGTTTAATTTTTGGTTATACAATACCAGCAACTAAAACGAAAACCTTTAGTAAAGTGCGTGTTTATGCACAAGCAAAAAACTTATGGACATTTACAGATTACACTGGTTATGACCCTGAAATTTCAGGAGGTATTTTAAATACAGGTATAGACAGAGGTGCTTATCCTCAAGCAAGAACACTTTTAATTGGTTTAGACCTTAAATTTTAATAACTAAATAATATAATATTATGAAAAATATAAAAAATAGTATTGGGTTTATTATAATAGTTTCAATCTGTTTAGGTTGTTCAGATGTTGTAGAATTCGACCCGCGTGATGAATATGCTGTTACAGAAACTGATTATTTACAAACACCTTTAGATTATCAAACAATGGCAGTAAGTTGCTATACACCATCACAATGGTTAAACCAAGTAATGGTTATTGGTGATGTTGCTTCAGATAATGCTGTAGCAGGTGGTGAAAATGCTTCAGATGTGCTTTATTTTCAGAATATAGATGATTTCGATTATCAGTTTTTAGCAAATAATGGGGTTTTAGAAGATATTTGGAAATCTGCTTACGAAGGTGTAAATAGAACAAACTACTTATTGAAGTACAAAGATGTTAATCTTTTAGGTAATACAATAAGTTTTGACGGGAAGGATGCTCTTTTTGGTGAAATTCTTTTTTTAAGAGCTTATTATTATTTTAACTTAACGAGAATGTTTGGTGATGTAGTTTTATTTACTGATGGTAAATTAGGTCTTTCAGATTTTGATGGTTTAGTAAGAGCTCCTCAAGCAGATGTTTATGCACAAATTGAAACTGATTTAATAGATGCTATAAAAGTATTGTCTCTTTCAGCTCCACAAAAAGGACGTATTACTAAGTATGCTGCTCAAGCATTATTAGGAAAAGTGTACTTATATGAAAGCAAATTTGATTTAGCAGTTCCTTTACTTGAAGAAGTAGTAAATGGGCCATTTAGTTTAGTTTCAAATTTTGATGATATTTTCTTATTAAAAGGTGAAAATGGGACAGAATCAGTTTATGAGATTCAATACTCAAATGGTTCTCCCTATTATAACTGGAGTGGTCAAACTAGAGGTCAGGGAAATTATGCTGTTCAGCAAGGTGGAGTAAGAGGTTTAAGCGGTTCTGCAGATATGCCTTTTAATCCTGGTTGGAGTACAAATTTACCAACGCAAGATTTAGCTGCGGCTTATGAAGTTGGTGATCAAAGAAAAGACGCTACTTGTTTTGATGTTGCAGCTTATGCAGCTAATAACCCAAATCTTAATGTAACATTTACAGTTGCTCCCTTCAAAAATACAGATTTGTATAACAAAAAGTATTTACCAAGAAAAGGACAAACTAGTGGTCAGCTCGAATTAAATTACGAAAACAATCAAAGAATAATTCGTTATTCAGATGTTTTATTAATGGCGGCTGAAGCAAATTTATTAGCATCTACTGGAAGTGCATCAAAAGCACAAACATATTTAGACTTAGTAAGAGATAGAGCTTTTGGTGATGCAAATCATAGAGTTTCAGTAACAGTGCAAACTGTTTGGAAAGAAAGACGATTAGAATTAGGCATGGAAGGTGATCGTTTTTTCGATTTAGTAAGAACAGGTCAAGCATCTAATGTTTTAGGAAGTCGTTATAATACTGTAACCAAAGGTTTATTTCCTATTCCACAAAGAGAAATTGATATTTCTGGCTTATCACAAAACGAAGGGTACTAAAAAAATAAAAATAAATTATGAAAACATATAAATATATTTTAGGTCTTATACTAATTACCGCTTTAATTTGGAGTTGTAATGAAGAGGATTTTGGTGATACTAGTTTTTTAGAAAGTATAGCTGAACCAACCAACGTTGAAGCAGCGTATAGTATTACACAAGACAATAGTGGTTTGGTTACCATAACACCATCGGCTGAGGGTGCAGTGTCTTTTGATGTTCATTTTGGAGATACCACTGAAGAGCCAGCAAAATTAGAGCAAGGAACTAGTGTAGATCACATTTATGCGGAGGGAACTTACGAAGTTACTTTGATAGCATATAATTCTATAGGTAAAACTACAGAAGTGTTGTTACCACTAGTTGTCTCATTTCAAGCTCCACAAAACTTGGTGGTTACTTTAGAAAATGATGTAGCAGTGTCTAAGCAATTAAACATTACTGCCACAGCAGAATTTGCTACTATCTATGAATTTTATTCAGGTGAAGCATCAGTTACGCAGCCGGCTGCTATTGCTAATATTGGAGATGTTCTAAACTACCAATACGCTGAAGCCGGGGTTTATGATCTTAAAGTAGTTGCCAAAGGTGGTGCTGTAGAAACTACTGAATACACTGTAGAATTTGAAGTAACTGAAATTCTTGCACCGATAGCTTCAGCAGTCAATCCATCAGCAAGAGATGCTGCAGATGTAGTTTCTATTTTTAGTGATGCATATACAGATGTAGCTGGAACTAATTTTAATCCAAACTGGGATCAATCAACAATTTATTCTGCTTTCGATTTAAATGGAGATGCAATCATTCAATACAGCAATCTAAATTATCAAGGAATTGAAATAGGAGCAACACAAAATGTTTCTGCTATGGAGTTTTTACATTTAGATGTTTGGACTGCAGATGCAACAGATATAAACACATACTTAATAAGTATTGCTAGTGGTGAGAAGTTTATAAAAACTAGCCTAAAAAAGGATGCTTGGACAAGTATAACAATTCCAATTTCAGATTTTACTGATCAAGGATTAACGGTTGCAGACATTCATCAGTTTAAATTTGAAGGAGCTGGGTCAGTATTTATAGATAATATTTATTTCTATAAATCGCCTTCACCAACAGGTACACCAATTGTTTTTGATGATTTTGAAGGAAATGGAAATATTACTACTTGGGCTGGAGATGATTGTGGAATGAATCTACAATTTGCAAACCCATATATGGATGCTTTAAATAATTCTGATACAGTTTTAGAATATAATGATAATGGAGGTCAGTATGCTAACGTGCGTTTTGATAAAGATTCTAACTTCGATTTAACAGGAGGTAACAGTACATTTAAATTAAAAATTTATGTACCTTCTGAAGGTGTTGCAGGAAGTCAAACAAATCAAATTTCATTAAAATTACAAGATGGTACAGCAAATGAACCATGGGCTCTTCAATCAGAAATCATTAAAACTATTGCTTTAGATACTTGGCAAGAAGTTATTTTTGATTTTGAAAACGATGTTGTTGCTGGTAAACCAAATCCATTAAGTAGAACTGATTTTAATAGAGTTGTATTACAAATTAATTCAGAAAATAATAATGATGCCGTAATTGCATATTTAGATGATTTATCATATGGAAATATAGTAGATACAGGTTCAGCACCTTATGCAACAGATGATTTCGAAGGAAGTGGAACAATTACTACTTGGGCAGGCGATGACTGTGGTATGGATAACACCTTTTCAAACCCTTATATTGATGCTCTTAACAGTTCTGCAACAGTTTTAGAATATAATGATACAGAAGGGCAATATGCAAATGTTCGTTTCGATGTAAGTCCAAATTTTAATTTGACAGATAAAGCAAAGTTTACCTTAATGATTTACGTCCCTTCGGCTAGTTTATCAGGAAGTCAGCCAAATCAGATATCTTTAAAATTACAAGACGGTACAGCAAATGAACCTTGGGCTCTTCAATCAGAAATTATTAAAGAAATTGCTTTAGATACTTGGCAAGAAGTAACTTTTGACTTTGCTACTGATACAGTTTTAGGGAAACAAGATCCATTAGATCGAACTGATTTTAACAGAGTAGTTTTACAAGTTAATTCAGAGAACAATAATGATATAGTAAAAGCTTATATCGACAACTTTAATTATCATAAATAAAACATAATTAAAACATAACAAAATGAAAAAAATAAAAAATATTTATATTGGATTATTTTCTATGGCAATAGCCTTTTTAGGTTGTCAAGAAAAAGAATATGAATTTGGCGATATTATTACTCCAAGTTCAATCGTTATTAATGCGGAGGTTATCGGTCAAGATGTTAATGATCCTGATTTAGCAAATGGAGACGGTAGTGGTATCGTAAATTTTACAGTGTCAGCAGATAATGCGTCTTCCTATGTGTATTACTTTAATGGAGTTGCAGAAGCTTCACCATCAGGTATTTTGTCTAAAAGATTTTCTAAAGTTGGTACAAACATGTATACAGTTGTTGTAAAGGCGAATGGTACAGGTGGTGATTCAAGTACTAAATCTATGGATATTGAAGTATACAGTTCTTTTTCAGATCTAGAAGCTGAAAACTTTTTAAGTGGTGCTAATATCGGTGATAGTAAAAAATGGTATTGGCAAGCAGACAAAGACTTACATGTAGGTTTAGGTCCTGTAACTGAAGACTACGGTGGAGGTGAATTTGCCTATGAAAATTGGTGGAATACTATTAAGGCTTGGGATTCAGAAAAATCTTGTATGTATGACAATGAGTTTGTTTTTACAAGAACTGCAGATGGTTTTACGTTTGAACAAACTGTAGGCCCTGCTTTTGTACCAGGAACATATGCAAGTGTAATAGGTGTTGGTGGAGATCAATGTCATGACGAAACGGCCGCTGCAAATATGTTTGGTATAAAAAGTGTTTCTTTTGGACCCTCAACATCAAAAGCTGCTTTAGAAGGGACTTATGGTGAAGATGCATTAGGACAACCAAAACCATATAGAGGAACTACTTTTGATATTTCTGATGGAGGTTTTATGGGATGGTTCGTAGGTGCAAGCAAGTACGATATTATTTCTGTTTCTGATGATGAATTATTTGTAAGAATTATACAGGCTGGTGACGGATTTGCTTGGTATCACAGATTTACATCTACAAAACCTATACAAAGCGCAAGTTATACATATAACGATTTAGTTTGGGAAGATGATTTCAATACAGATGGTGCACCCGATGCTACTAATTGGACCTATGATTTAGGGACTACAGATACTTTTGGTAATAACGGATGGGGTAATGGTGAATTACAAACATATACAAACAATGCAGAAAATGTAAAAGTAGAAGGCGGTTCTTTAAAAATTACAGCAAAATCTGACGGTAATGGTGGTTATACTTCTGCGAGATTAAAAACTCAAGGATTAGTAAATTATGGTAGAATTGAGGTAAGAGCAAAATTACCAGCATCAGCAGGTACTTGGCCAGCAATTTGGATGCTAGGTTCTAATTATACTACTGTTGGTTGGCCAACTTGTGGTGAAATTGATATCATGGAACAAACAGGTGCTAACAAAGACAATACTTTAGGTACTCTTCATTGGTATAATACGGCTGGAAGTAATAATGCAAGTTATGGTGATTCTACTCCTGTTGCAGATGCTTCCTCTGATTTTCATTTATATACCGTAGAATGGTCAGATACTTCAATAAAAATATATTTAGATGATGTTAGCTTTTTTGAAATGGCCAATGATAGTACTTTACCATTTAATGCAGATTTCTTTATGATATTAAATATTGCAATGGGTGGTACTTTGGGAGGAGATATCGATCCAAGTTTTACAGAGGATACAATGGAAATTGATTATGTAAAAGTATTTCAATAAAAAATAGTTCATAACTTAAGGTCATTTATTTAATAAATGACCTTTTTAGGATATTGTAACGAAAGAAGTCAGTTAAAAAAAGACTTTATACGTGAAATTTATATGCTTAATTTTGAGTGAATTATAAAAAAATCTAATAACATTAACTTTATATAGCTATGGGAAACAAGGTTTTAGCCTTACTGTTTTTATGTATTTCATGTACACTGTATTCTCAGAATTACAAAGTAATTGTGGAGAAAAGTGACCAAGGCATGAAGCTTCTTGTTGATGGAAAGGATTTCATGATAAATGGTATGAATTGGGATTATGTTCCAATTGGTAAAAACTATGAATACAGTCTTTGGAAGCAGTCAGATGAATTGATTAAAGCTGCTTTAGATGCTGAAATGAGTCTCTTAAAGAATATGGGTGTTAATACCATTAGAGTTTATACAGGTATGCAGCCTAAATGGATTAGCTATGTTTATAAAACATACGGAATCTATACAATGCTAAACCATACGTTCGGTAGATATGGCTTAACAATAAACGGAGTTTGGACACCAGTTACAGAATATAAAGACCCTAAAACTAAGATTTTGCTATTATCAGAAGTTACAGCAATGGCCAAGGAGTATAAGGATACCCCAGGATTGTTGTTATTTCTATTAGGAAATGAAAATAATTACGGTTTGTTCTGGTCAGGAGCAGAAACAGAAGATTTTCCTGAGGAGGATGAAAAGAAAAAATTTATAGGTGAACGTCTTGGTAGACCAATGTATAAATTGATGAATGACGCAGCTATTAAAATGAAATCGATAAATAATAATTTACCAATTGCTATTTGTAATGGTGATTTGT
>Ga0209713_10002423_pt1 | contig 11555 bp, 1 predicted proteins | sample ArcOceMetagenome_3_FD_187444 | JGI IMG/M metagenome (GOLD analysis project Ga0209713, IMG submission 187444) | Marine eukaryotic phytoplankton communities from Arctic Ocean - Arctic Ocean- Svalbard ARC20M Metagenome (SPAdes) (version 2) | ecosystem: Environmental > Aquatic > Marine > Oceanic...
CCCCAACCGCCACCCCAACCCCCGCCCCAACCCCAACCCCTACCCCGACCCCTACCCCTACCCCTACCTCTACCCCTGGATGGTGCGGCATGGATGGTACGACGTCGGAGAGGCCCACTACCCTTACCCCTAACCCTACCCCTACTCCCATCCCCACCCCCTACCCCGCCCCTGGCGTAGGTGGACGCGAGGCCGCATGGCTCGGCGTAGGCGATGGGAGCGCCGCCGATGGTAGGGGGCGGCGGGGAGGGTGGTACGGGATGGATGCGCGCTTACTGGTGAGATGGACAGGGGCGTTTCTGGGGTGGGCCCACGTGCTGGCTGGGGCGAGCATTGAGTGGGGGAGATATAGAGGGAAAAGGGGGCGACTGGCGAGATGGCATCTGGATGGATTGGTGCACATGGTGATAATGTGTAACGGCATACCACTGAGTAGGGCTGCACGTGGACAAATAGTCGGAGGGGTCACTAGTGTTTCTACGATAACTGTCATGCTTGGCGCAAAAATGTTGAATGGGGCGGCGATGTGCCTATATGTGATCATGGGGTGGGCGAGGAGAGGGGGCAGTTTTCTTGGAAACGTTAGAAAAGCGGAATCAACGACTGACACGATCACAGTGGATGGAATGGAGCCTACGGCCACGGTTGTGAGTAGAGCACGTAGCAGACAGGATTGGACAGCTAACCGGAGTGGGGGTGTTAAACAGCGGACAATAGGAACTAAGCGGCGGACGCCGGGGGGCGTAGATGGAGTAGCGGACGTTGCACGGAGTGGGCGGCGTCGGACAGCTAGTCGGCGTAGGGGTGATGAACAGCGGACACCAGGGGATAGGCATCGGACGGTGGGTGTTAATCAGCGGACGTCGGCGCGCGTGGATGGGGTGGCGGACGTACTTTACGGGTGGTGGTGGCTGTCAGGCATGAAGAATACTGATGCAAGGGTTGGGTTGGAGGGCGAAGGGCTCACAGCATGCGGGTTGTGTGGTGCAGGGCACGAGCGCAGGAGGCTGCCCACGGAAGTCATGGCTAGGCCGCGAGGCAAGGGGTGGGGAGGACTGGGCGGGCTGCTCGTGCCGGAGGCGCCGGACGACGCGGTGAGTAGGAGGCCGTGGCACGGGCGGATCCCGACGTCGCCAGCACCTACGCTAGAGGACGACGATCACACACGATGTGACGACCGCACACGAAATCGCATGCGCGAGAACGCGGCTCGTAGGTGCACACGCGCATATGCACATCGCGCGTCATGTATTGGACGGTGCAAGCGCAAGGTGCTGGTGCTGGCGATACTTACCTATCTGCAGGTAGCATATGTGCCGATAATAACGGCAGAGGTCAAAGGATTGGGGCGGTCAAGGGCATGCTCAGATTATGACGGGCCACGCACGGTGATTACGTTTAACTGCAATGGTCTGGGGGTGCATAAGAAAGGAAGGGATGCTGAGTGGGGCGGGGGGAAGATACAGATGGGCAAGGGAGTGAGGGGGCAGGAAGTGAGAGAGAGTACGTTCTTCCCGCCGGTAGGAGAGGGCTGGGACGGGGGTGAGTCTACGGAAGAGACAGGTAAAGCGAGCCGTATAAGAGCGTACTTTAGAGAGAAAGAGTGCCTCATCATGGGACTGCAGGAGACGAAGCATGAGGACACGACGGCTGCGGCGAGGTACCTGACGGACGGTGATGGGCTGAGGGCATGGGGTACGCCAGGGGTCAGGCGGGATGACGGTAAGGGAGCCAAACGGCTGACGGCAGGTGTAATGCTTATGTGGGACGAGGCGGCAGGTGTACGGTGTATACGGCAGTGCGTGGTGATGAAGCATAGAATCATAAGTGCGCTTATGGAGCTACCCGATGGCACGAGGGTTAAGGTTGTGGTGGCGTACATGGACGGGGCCAAGGCGCAGGGCAAGAGAGCAAGAAAGGCCGAAGAGGAGAGATGGAGCGCGCTGCAGCGAGAGGTCGGTGGCACGGGCGTAGTGTTACTTGGTGACCTGAACACGACTAGGTACGAGCAGGGGTGGGCCGGGGAGGGGCTGCGGGGCGTAGTTGCGGCAGGCGGGATGAGTATTAGAGGGAGTGGTGAGTCAACACATACGAGAGGGGGGCGGGAGATTGACCATGTGATGGTTAGCGAAGGACTGGCAGGCGTGGCGAGCAGAGCTAGTACGGACGATATGGGAGACATCACGAAGCGTGACCATAGGGCAGTAGTGGTTACGTGGAACCTGAGGCAGAGGGTAGAGGGAGACATAGCCGAGGAGCGCGTAAGGATACCTGATATGGGTAAGATGCGGCAAGAGTGGTGGCGGAAGGCGGGGGCAGAGATGGAAAACGAGCTGCAGGGAACAAGGCGGGCTGCGGCAGACAGGGAAGCGAGGGACAGGTTGGAGGCACTGCAAGAGATGATCATGCAGGCAGCGAGGCGAGCGCTCGAGGCACAGGAGGGTGAGGACGACAAGCGAAAGGAAGGGGCACCGGGAGGAGTGAAGCCACGGGGCGGCACCCGGATTGGGGCGCGGGGTAAGGGAGCAGGGCGAGGTGGGAAGGGTAAGACGATCGAGGGCAGGGTGGCTCGGCTACGTGCGAACGTGCGGAAATGGAGGACGATGGCAGATGCAGCGAGGACCTATGATGGGAGCAAAGACAGATGGGCGGCGGCGGCGATGGGACGGATGTGGGACGACAAGACGCTACGCGGTATAATGATAAACGAGGACTTAACAGAAGAGGAGCGGGCAGAGGTAGTGCGAGCGCACATAGACGCAGAACATGACGAAGCGAATAGGCAATTGGAGGGCTGCGCGATGGCGACGTCAAATAGGTTCGTGTCAGGCATCAGGGAGGCAGTGGTGAAGGCGGGAGGGGGTGGTGTACTAGTGGCAGTGCATAAGTTCCTGAGGCACCATACGGACAGAGGGGCGGGAGGAGGCGATACCAAACTACGGACCATGCGAGTTGGCGGGGGGGGAGCCGGAGAGGAAGTGGTTGAGCCGGAGAAGGTCCGGGAGGAGGCGAGGAGATATGGAGAGCAGCAACTGGGGAACCCAGGGCATGCCTGGGTAGGGGCGGTGCGGGCGGCGATGAAGTGGGTGGGAGGAGGGAGCCCGGGGTGGGAGATAGACAGCGGCGGCGGCGATGACGAGCGCGCGGAAGAAGAGAAGCGGCGGGCGGTACAGGATGCCGTCGAGAAGTACCTGACATGGGAGGCTTTTGATAGGGCCGTGGGTAAAGCTGTGGCAAGAAAGGCGGTTGGGGCGGATGGGTTCAGTACGTATGTGCTTAAGCATGCGCCGCGCCGGGTGCGCATGGCCTGCTGGGAGGAGGTTAGGGAGGTGGTGCGGACGGGTGAGGTGCCGAGGGCGTGGAAGGACTGGGTAGCAATGCTGGCGATGAAACCAGGCGAAGAGGCGGACGACCTGAGTAGGAGACGGGACCTATGGGTAGTGGCGGGCATGCAAAAAATAGTACAGACATGCATCAAAGTAGAGTATGAGCGGGCGGGCGATGAGATGGTACCAGGCTCGGCCTCGGGATTCACGGCGCTGCGTAACGGGCCGGAACAGACCGTGGTGGCACGGCTTGCTCGCGAGCATGCCGCGAATACGAGAGGCGCTATATGCACGGGGTGGATCGACTATAGTCAGCTATTTATGTCAATCGTGAAGTCGTGCCAATGGGAGACGGAAAGGTTCTGTGGTGTGCACCCTGGAGTGACGGAGATAGTACGCATGCTCCATAGTGAAGTTACAGGACGGTATGAGACGGCGCACGGGCTCACGGAGAGGTATAAAGTACTGAAAGGGTCGGGGCAGGGCTGCATTAACGGGGCCACGAGAGCGAAGCTGGCACTGGTGCTTACACAGAGGGTGGTAGAAAAAGCATGTAAGGGGTTTGGATTCACGCTGGACCCGACGAGGCATATATGTGAGGGTTGGTACGCTGACGATGCATGCCTTAGCGCTTCGTCGCCGCATGAGTTGCGGAAGATGATGGAATGCTGCTGGATGATAGCGCAGATGAGCGGCCTGCAGATAAATATTAAGGGTAAGAAGAAGACAGCGTGGGCGGGTACGTACTGGACGGTAGATAAGAGGGGCGTAGCAGTAGAGAGGGACATAGACTGCGGCGAATGGAAGCTGCGCATGCCAGATGGGAAGGAGGTGCCCCAGATAAAGATGGGTAAGGATGAGGACGTGAACTACTATAAACATCTAGGATCGGAGATGGGCCCAGGGTTTACCGGAGGTCAAGACAGGGTGAGGGCAAAGGTGATTGCGAGGTGCGTCGGAGTGATTGGAGTGATTGGGGGCATTAAGGGTCTAGGGATGACGGCGATGAATGATGCAATAGAATCCGCAGTTGGGGGAGTGGTGGATTACTATGGGAGAGCATGCGTGCTTACGTGGGAAGATATGCAGAAGGTAGAGGCTTCAAGGGCGGCGGCGATACAGAGGGCAACAGGGGTTTGGATGGCACCGCGGCGGTTACTTTGGGGATCAGAGGACATGGGTGGGATGGGCAGGAGGCATCTATATGCGAAGGCAGCTGAAGCCCTATTCGATCAGTTTGATAGGATGCTGGCGGGCGGGGCGGGCGAACCGGGGAGAGCAGCAGTAGAGACAATGATAGCAGATACTTGCTATAGACTAGGCTGTCGTGGGCGTACCCCTCTGGAGTGGATGCCAGCGCACCTGGAAGGGGTGCTGAGTGATGAATCATTGGTAGAAGGGTGGCTAAAAATAAAGGTCAGGTCTAGGAGGATAGCGGTGCAAGCAGGAGGACAGAATGTTACGGACAGAGGACCACTGGCGGCGCAGGTATGGGAGGTAGAAGATGAATTACTGAGGGGGCCAAGGTTATGGGAATCGGGAGTAGGTAGGTGGTCGGCAGCCGAGACATGTGTATATTCGAGGATGCTAGCAAGGATGGGGCTGATATGGTGGGCGGATGTCATGAATGATGAGGGGGAGATGGAGAGCATTAGAGACATGGAAGCACGGACACAGCGAAAGTGGACTGTAGCGGAGAAGCAGGAGTACGGGAGGATAAAGGGGCAGCTGGAGTCATCGGTAGTAAGAGAGAGTGAAGAAGGGAAGGCGTGGCGGGAACTGTGCGTACGCTGGTCGAAGCGGGGACGGCGGCCAGTCAGTGAAGTGCGTCAGGATGACCCAACGCAGCGACTGCGGCAACAGGGGTGGGCATGGGACATGGAGGGTATTGAGGAGGCAAGGGTGGCGCCAAAGAGCTGGGGTGGGTGGGAATATAAGGTACGCTGGGTGGGAGGTGCGTGCTCATGGGAGAAGGGCGTAGAGATGGTAAAGGGTATAGTAAAGGGTAGGGAGGTAAAGGCGGAGATGGAACGAGCGCGCACGCGCCGCAGGAGGCCGGATGGTTTCTATGAGGTAATCATGAAGAGTGCGAGACTGAAACGGGCGAGTGGAATCGGGGGAGGCAACCCGGCGGAGTCGGTCTCGGAGCGCGATATGGGCGCACTCTGGGCGGCGTTTGTGAAGTACGTAGAGATGGATCGAGGTGACAAAGGAGAGATACCCGTAAGTAACCTTGGAGTAATGACGACCGAAGAGGGTAGGAGGAGCAAAGTCATGTGGGAGGTAGAGGATGCACAAGATATGTTCTATGGAGGGCAAGAAAAGGACCCGAAGGAGAAGGGGCGAGAGGGGTTGAGCAAAAGGGTAGAGACAGAGAGGGTAAACAGGAGGAAGGGTGTGCAGATGACGACAGCGGATGGATGCGCGGAGCAGGAGGTGGCTGATGGGAAGCGACGGAGCACAGGGGCGAGGACTGAGGTAGGGCATACGGATGAGGAGCAAGAATGGGAATGGGGAGAGATAGAGGGTGAAGATGCACTGGGATGTGAGCCCGCAGGGCGGGAGACGTACAAGGGATTGGAGGAGATGAAGGACGATGTGAGGAGGGAAATAGAACTGGAGCGAGAGATGGAAATGGAAGAGATGGAGAGACGGAGCAAGGAGGGCAATAGAGTCGAAGGAGAGGGCAGGGGTACATACGACGGCGCTGACGGCGGCGATGGTGGCAGCAACGGTGACGACGATCACACACGATATGATGGTAGTCGCGACGACGAGAACAGAGTCACCTGGGCCACCGTACTGGGTGAAGCATCGGGGCCGAGCAGGGGATCTGAGAGGCGTGAAAAGAAGGGTGACGGGGACACCGTGAGGGGAAACAGAGGCGGCGGGAAGGAAACTAGAAGACAAGCAGGGACTAGGAGTCGGGCAGGGCTGGAAACCAGATGGCAAGGGGACGAGCCCAAGGTTATGAAGAAGGGGTCCGTCAGGTGTGCACTAGCGCATCCGGAGCTGGAAGGGGAGGGCATAGTAGAACAAGCAAGGAGGGGCGAAAGGGGGCCCTGGGCGAAGTCGGTGTGTGACGCTATGTGGCATGCAGAGGGCAGCGGCGTGTGGAAATACTACACGACAGAGAATGAGAAGTATTCGATGGCGGAACCGTGCCTTTGGGAGATGTGCCAAGAGCCGTACTTGGCACTTATGATGAGGTACGATGGCCTGGAATCGGGTAACGGGGGGGTGCGACTGAAAGATGGGGTGATGGTCTACATGGACAAGGACGAGAAGAGCGTGATGCGGCAGTATGGTACGCTTCAGACTGGGCAGTTTGCGCGACGAACGGTGGCGCTGCATCTGAAGGAGGGATTTACCGATGTGTTCGCGACGGATGGAAGTAAGAGCAAGACGAGGGCGGCATATGGGGTCTGGGAGGGACCAGCACAGGTGACGGATGAGCGGGCGAACAGTGGAGAGATGGAGAGTGTGGAGGAGATAGAGGAGAGGATGGCGGCAGGAATGTATGGTGGCGCGCTGCCGGAGGGATGGGGAGTAACAGAGGCAGAGATGGCGGCGGTCATTAGGGCACTACAGATTGCACTAGAAAGGGATGAAGAGGAGGGGCCGGGACGGCGCGTCATGATATGCACGGACAGTCAGGCTACCATGAGGGCTATGGAGACGGCATGGAGAAAGGGGCGACATACGGGAGAAAGAGTAGATAGGAAAGGGCTAGTGACGACGATGGTGGACCTGAGAAGGGAGATAAGCAGGGAACGGGAGGGTGGACAAACGAGAGGATGTGTACGCATGGTGTACACGCCTGGGCACCGCGGGATTGCGCCGAATGCCGTAGCAGATGCGATTGCAAAGGCGTACCTAGGTGCCAAGATAGATGAGGGTGTGATGTGGGAGGTGGTGCAGAGGACTGAGCACGTGCGACCGTATGTATATGGGAGGGCAGATGGCGAATGGGCGTGGGAGGGGCCAGATGATAGGAGGGTGAATGTGCAAGTGAGAGACGGTATTATGGAATGGATGCGAAGGCGGCATGGAGGCGGCGGTCAGGACGAGGGCACGACGGCGGGAGTAGGCCGGGACGACTCATGGACGGAGGTGATGCAGGCAGTTGCAAAGGGGAGTGACACTGCACTCAAGGAGGCTAAGGCGGAGGAAAAGGAAGAGGGCTGCCTTGAAGGAGATGTGATAGAAGGGATTGTAGAGCGGAGGGAAGGAAGAGAGGCGATCACATTTGGGATGCGGGTAGGTGAGATAGAAGGGGTAGTGCACGGGGCGCGGTGGCGGCAGTATGCGTCAGCTGCGAAGGCGGGGAGTAGGTATGAAGAAGGAGGGAGGCGTGGCTGTCCGATGGGGTGTGAAGTGAAGTGTACGATACAGCATGTGGTCTTAAGTGAATGTTTAGCGTGTGTAGACACGGACCGGGCGAAGCGGCTGGCCGAGCTGCAGCGAGCGATCACAACGGTGGATGAAGCGATGATCAGACCTACGAAGATAGAGAATAAAGGAGTGAAGGTAGGGGGCGCGGAGAAGGGAAGGGCAGGCAGAGAGGTGGGGGGCGTTGACATGAGCATGGAAGATCGGAGTAAGGCGAGGGGGGAGGGATGGGATGGACAAGTGAGGGCGGCACGGAGAGCGGTAACACGCTCCATGGCGAGGGACCATGTGGAGGAGAAGGACTGGGAGGCGGTGAGGCAGATACTAGGGGGAGTAGTAAGGCGGCCAGGGGCAGCCAGGAAGTGGAGCGAGAGGGAGGCAAGACGAAGAGTGCGTGAAATAGCAAGTGCCATTGGGGATGTACAGGACTGGGCATGGAAAGAGATACTAGGATGGAGGGAAAGGACTATAGAGCAAAGGTCGGCCTATATAACGAGAGACGAGGGTGCGCGAGCGGAGGAAGAGGAATTAAGGGGGTGGAGGATACAGAGAAAGAGAGGCAGGCGACAGAGGGTGCGTGCCGTGGGGCGTACAGCGGACTGGGAGGCGGTGTTGAGCGTGAACTATGCGAGATGGGTGCCGCCGGAGACAGGCGGGTCGGGGAGGTGGGAGTACTTTATACAAGAGACAGGTGGTAAGGTGGGGTGGGTGACAGACGAGGTGGCGAGGCGCGTGATAGAAGAGCAGCCAGAGGCATTTGGGCAGGGGGAAGAAGGGATGGGCGCGCGCCTGAACGACCTGCAGAAACAGCACCGAGCGCTCCTGGAGGCGAGAGGACGACAGCTGCGGGGTGAGCTCGTGACAGTGACGGGGATAGCAAAGAGGGAGGAGAGCGGCGCAGAGTGGCTTGGCAGGGACGGGAGAGCAGCTAGGGGCAGGCAGCAGGTGCGTAAAGGGGGTGCAAGGGCCGAAGGTGGCGATATGGGCGGCGCGGTTGGTGGCGACGGTGGTGGCGGCGATGAGAGCGGAGGCAGCGACGGCGGACACCTGGAAATACAAGGGATCAGGGAGGCGGTAGGAGAAGGGTGGAGAGTAGGAGTGTGCGGGTGGCAGCACAAGGCGGAACAAGGGGTGTCCAATGGAGAGGGTGGGGTGCAGGGAGACACTGTACCATGCGACTTCATCACAGAGTTTGTCGCGCCAGGGGGAGGACATGGACGACGTGGGGCGGGCATGCGACTGCTACATGAGCTATGGAGGCGGGGCGGGGCGAAGGCGGACGGGGAGGTACATGGATACGTGTGGAGAGGGAATGTGAAGGCGCAGAGGTGGTGGGGGCGACGAGGGCTCAGTACGGTGTGGGTAAGCCGTGAGGCCGATGGGTGGGGGGACGGAAAAGGGGTGACGAGGAGAGCATACAAGGCTGAGAACGAGAATGAATATGGATACATGCGTGGGGAGTGGGTGGATGTATGTGGTAAGGAAGACCCAGCCCTAGATGAGGAAGGGAAAAGGATTCGACGCATATGTAAAATGTACGATACGATAGAAGCTATGAAAGAGGACAAGGCGGTATACAGGGCTGTGAGGGCAGCAATAATGGCGGCGCACCAGGAAGATGGAGTCACGGTGGCAGACATACTGAATGAGACTGAGGAGCAGAAGCAGGCGGGCAGGATTAAGTACCTGGTAGTAGCGGAGGAGAAGGATATATGTACGCGGCAGCGGACTAGGCGGGACGATGTGGGCACGAGAAGGGGTGGAGGAGATGTCAACCCAAGCTGCGACCTCAACCCCAGCCATAACCCCAGTCATGGCACTAACACTAGCCCTGGACCTAACCCTAACCCTGAGTCTGATTCTAGTCCCAACTCAGACCCCCGCCCTGACCTCCATGACCCTGACGGTACGCAGCGTATAGACCGGGGGCAGCTGAAAGCACATGCAACAGATAGGATGGTCCGTGTAAAGGCGGCGGCTACGGCAGCGGGGCTCAACATAGGTACACGGCTGCGTAAGATAATAGGGGAAGACATATTCCACAAGTGGAGATGGGGCAGGGTACCGATGGCGGGAGGGGGGTGGCTAGTGACGTACCAGCACGACCTCAGCAGCTCGGCAGCCCTGGAGATCGAAGATGGCGGCTTGGAGGTGAGGCTGGCTGTGATGCAATCGCAGTTCGGGTGGGGGGCATATGCAGTATGTGAATGCAGGTCAGGGGAACGGCTGGGGTGGTACGATGGGGAGGAGGTCACGGCAGCGCAGCGGGAGATGCTGGGGCACATGGAGGGCCGAGAGCACACCGTGCGTGTGAGCCCCACGCAGGGGGTGCCGTACATCAACGGTATCGATGGAGTAGCTGGCATGCAGTACCTGAATACAGGATATGGCAGAGAGGGTAGGGAACAGAGCACAGGGCAGCCGGAGCAGATAGAGAAGATGGTCTTTAGGATAAACAAGAAGAGAGTAGTAGTGGCAGTCAAGGACAAGCAAAGGTTGGAGGCAGGCGAGGAGATGCGGGTGGCGTACGGCTGGACGAAGGCGGTGTGGGCGGAGATAGCGGCGAGGGGTGCATGCAATAGCGGTGGCAGGCGGGGATGGGTAGAAGGGGATGAAAGGGTCGTGGCATACCGCGATAGGATAGGGACAGCGTACCAGGTGGAGATAGGAGAAGAAGGAGAGCATGCAGAGAAGGATGACAGAGCGGTACTGCTCAGTGCGCAGGACCTGTGGCGTGAGACGAGGCTGGGTGAACCCACGGCAGGGGGTATCTGGGACCAGGTGCATGCTAGGCGGCAGCAGAGGGGTGTGAGTCTAGACCCAGTCTGTGACGACAACACTGACCCTGGTGCAGGGCGTGATGACGAAGGGGAGGAGGCGGGGGGAGTGATGGGTGACTATAGCGAAGGGTTAGACTGGATGGACGAGCGGTGGGTGGTGGGACAGACCGTGGAGGAAGTGAACGAGCTATGGGAGACGCGGAGGTGCGCGGGCTGGTGGCGAGGGGAGACAGATGGGGCAGGGACAGTAGGCGAGGACGGGCCACCGCCGCCGACGCAGCCGCCGTCGCCGCCGCCGCCGCTGCCGCCGCCGCCGCCGCCGCCGCCGCCACCGCCGCCGCCGCCGCCGCCGCCAGGCGATGACGGCGGGACGCAGGCTGGAGAAGGGGATGAGGGTGAAGGTACGGAAGGCCGGAGGCGGCCAGTGGGAAGCGGGGGCGGACTCACTGGCAAGAGGCAGAGGGGGCACGTAGGCGGGGCGGCCCAGGGGGCAGCGCAACTGGTACAATGCGCACTGGGCGAGGTCAGGGTACGAGGGAATGGACTAGGGAAAGGCCAGGTGGTGGTGGTACGACTAGCGGAGGTCGTGACATGCCGACGGCGCAAGCAGGCCAGGCGAGCCTGTGAAGAGCGGAGAGTTGTTACCCGTAACGGGACACAACTTGTAACGACAATAAGGGTGGTAACGAGCGACGGGCAAGCGGACGAGGAAGGACGCACCGTGCGAGGAACGGTTGACGATGAGGAAGGGGAAATGAGACGGCGAGGTGCTAGAGAGTGTGAAGAGGCGCTGATGGAGGCTACTGAGGCGAGACGAGGATATGCGAGAGTGGCAGCGTGGGACGAGGGTAATCTGATTCAAGCGATGGCTCGCCTGAAGAACCCGACGATCGCGTGGCGATATGGAGATGGATGAAGTGATATCTTATCAATAATATTGTATATTAGAAAGAAGAGAGAGAGGGAACGGGCGGGTGCGCGCCAGCGGAGGTTCGTCGCAGGGTGTCGAGCTGGTGAGGGCGTCCGAATGGGTGGTTGCGAGCGTGGGTGCAGAAAT
>Ga0209713_10002427_pt1 | contig 11544 bp, 7 predicted proteins | sample ArcOceMetagenome_3_FD_187444 | JGI IMG/M metagenome (GOLD analysis project Ga0209713, IMG submission 187444) | Marine eukaryotic phytoplankton communities from Arctic Ocean - Arctic Ocean- Svalbard ARC20M Metagenome (SPAdes) (version 2) | ecosystem: Environmental > Aquatic > Marine > Oceanic...
GACCCGCAGATGCTCCAGCCCGGCGCCGTGGTCGACGCCACGGCCGGCGCCGCCGTCGAAGCCACCATCGTCGCGGCCCACCCCGTCGTGACCGCGATTCCCGCCCCCGAGGACGCGGCGGGCGCCCTGGCCGAGGTGGCGGCCGTGATCGTGCCGACCGACGCCGACCCGGCCGCGTCCCCGGCCAAGAAGCGGCGATCGCGCGGCGAGAAGGTGCCACGGTGGACCCCAGACGAGGAGCACAACCTGCGCGCCCTCGTGACGGCGCATGGCGACCGGGCGTGGCCAAAGGTCGCCGAGCTGCTGGGGACGGGGCGCACGGCGGCTGGCGTCGACCAGCACTGGCAGATCATGGTGGGCAAGCGAAAGCGCAACGGCAAGAAGAACGACGACGGCACCGAGGACGCGTCGGGCGACCCAAGCGGCGTCAGCGGCGTCGCTGCCGGCAGCCTGCCGCCGCCGCTGCCGAATGTGATGGTGGTGGCCGAGGGGGTCGTCGCAGTGTCGGCGAGCGCCGGCGCGGGGACGTCCGGCGTCGACGGATCCGACAAGCCGAAGCGGCAACGACGCGCGAGCGGCAAGGTCCAGCGGTGGAATTCGGAGGAGGAGGAGCTCCTCTCGAACCTCGTCGCGGAGCTGGGCACGCGCAACTGGCAGGTGATTGCCGACCGGCTCGGGACGGGGCGCACGGGCGCCGGTGTCGATCAGCACTGGCAGATTATGAGCGGCAAGCGGAAGACGTACGTCAGCCAGAAGAATGGCGGTGCGGCGGCGGCGGCAGCCGCGGCGGCGGCGGCGGCTGCCGCGGCGGCATCGGCGGTGGCCGCCGCCGCGGCCGGGGTGGTGGCTCCTGCTGCGGTCGATGTGCTGGCTCAGTCACAGGTGGAGAGGGACGAGGGGGAGGAGGAGGAGGTCGGCGACGACGAGGAGGCAGCAGAGGCGATGCTCGAGTCCGAAGAGGCGGAGGACGGCGACCCGTCCGCGCAGCCGGGCGCTGTGCAGCCAGCGGCAGGTGGAGCGGCAGCGCCAGCACCCGGAGCGGTGCCCACTGCCTACGTGCTCGCCGCCCCTGTCGCGCACGCGCCGGCCGCGTGGCAGCCTGCGGGGCCGCCCATTGTATTCCCTGCGCCGGTTGCGCACGCGACCGTCGATGGCGCCATGCAGTAGCGTTCGCTTCAAGCCCCACACCCCGCACCAGCTACCGACCGTTCAAGGCGGACCAAGCATGAGAGAGGTGTGCCCATTAGAGAGAAATTTAGCGTGGCCACTGTGGCCTGTGCGCAAGCCGTTTGAGGGTAAGCTGGCCTTAGAACGGTCGTTAGTGTGCCCGTGGCGAGTTTTCGGCGGCTTCTGATCTGGGGTTGACTGATATTGACCAAACAGCACACACACTCAATTCTCAATACACGACGCCCCTCCGCCCGCGCCGAGCGACGTCGCCTGCGCGTCGGCGACGCGCGCCCAGTGCCGCGCCGCCTCGGCCTGCTGCTCGGCGCGCGCGCGCTCGCGCTCGCGCTGCAGCGTCAGCGCGAACGAGGCCTGCTGCTGCGCCGCGAGCTCCTCGGCCTCGGCCGCCGCCCGCTGCGCGTTGGAGGCGAGCGCGAGCGCGGCCGCCAGCTCCTGCTCGAGCCGAGGCAGCTCCCACTGGCTGCTGCTGCCGCCCTGGCCGCCGCCGCCCTGGCCGCCGCCGCCGCCGCGCATCGCCGCGCCGAGCGGCGTCGGCGGCGGCAGCGGCGCGCGCAGGGCGAGCTCGGCGGCGCGCAGCTCGGAGGAGAGCATCGCGCAGCAGATCTGCAGCTCGCGCCGCTCGGCGGTGCACGCGCGCAGCTGCTGCTCGAAGGCGGCGCACAGCGCCTGCGCCTGCTCGGCGGCGCCGCTCAGCAGCGCGTTGCCCTGGTGCGCCGCCGTCAGCTCGTCGCCGAGCCGCTCGAGCTCGTCGTGGCTGACGGCGTGCGGCTCGGCGGCGGCGAGCTCGCGCTGCAGCGTCGTGACGCCGACCGCCTCCTCGAGCATCGCCGCCTCGAGCTCGTCGTGCTCCTTCTGGCCGCGCTCGCGCGTGCGCTTGCCCTTCTCCTTCTGCAGCCGCAGCGCCGCCTCGCGCCGCGCCACCGACGCCTCGCGCTGCTTGAGGTGCTCGTCGGCGACGGCGCGCTCGGCGGCGCGCCTCGCCTCGTCGAGCCGTCCCTTCTCCTCGAGCTGCGCGAGGCGGCGCCGCTCCTGCACGAGCGTCTCGCGCCGCCTCTCGAGCTCGGCGGCGTCGCGCAGCAGCTGCTGCTGCGCCGCCTCCACCTCGGCGCGCGTGTGGCGCAGCTGCGCGCCGCCGCGCTCCGCCGCGGTCCGGTCGGCCTCCACCTCGCCGCGCTGCGCCTCGAGCGCGCGCGCCTCCGCCTCGAGCGAGCCGCGCCTCCCGTCGAAGGCGTCGAGCGCCGCCGCCGCGCGCGCCGCCTCCGCCGCGCTGTGCGTCGCCTCGTCGCGCAGCCGCGCGCTCGCGCCGCGCTCGCGCGCCAGCTCGTCGTCGGCCGCCTGCGCCGCCGCGGCCGCCTCGCGCCGCTCGTTGCTCAGCTCGATCTCGACGAAGCTCGCGCGCTCCTCGGCGGCGCGCAGCGCGGCCGCCTGGTGCTCCAGCTCGCGCCGCGCCGCGTCGAGCTCGCCCTGCGTCGCGCCGAGCTGCAATCTCGCCTCGGCCTCGGCGCGCTGCGCCTCGGCCACGCGCTCCTCGTGCGCCGCGCGCGCGTGCGCCGCCTCGTCGCCCGCCTCTTCGCTCTTGCGCGCGCGCGCCCGCGCCGCCACCTCCGCCCTCATCTCCGCCTCCGCCTCCGCCGTCGCGACCTGCTGCTGCGCCGCCGCCAGCTGGTGCGCCAGGTCGTCGTTGCGCCGGCGCAGCTCCGCCTCCGTCTGCGCCGCCACGCGGAGACTCTCCTCGTGCGACGCCGTCGTCGCAAACGCCTCGGCCTGCGCGCGCGCCGTCGTCCGCGCCGCGACGTCCGCCTCCGCCTCCGCCTCCGCCTGCGCACGCACGCGCGCCATCGCCCGCTCGCGTTCCAGCTCCGCCTGCTGATGGCGCGCCGCGTCGTCCGCCGCGTGCGCCGCGCCGACGGCGCCGACGGTGGCGGCGGCGGCGGCGGCGCGCAGCTGCGCCTGAAACTGCTCCTCGATGGCGACGTGCGACTGCGACGAGGGGCGGTCGGCGCGCGCCGCCTCGGCAGCATGCGATGACGAGAGCAGCCCGCTCTCGATGCGCAGCCGACCCATCTCGGCGCGGTGGCGCAGCTCGGCGGCGCTCCGCTCGCCCGGGCTGCGCTGCTGCGCCGTCGACGCCGAAGGCAGCAGCGGCGGCGGCGGCGGCTGGCCCTTTGGGAAGCGGTGCAGCGGCGACGTCGACGACGACGACGACGCGCCACCGCCACTGCCACCGACGCCGACGCTGCCCTCGGCGAGTCTTCTCTCGGCGAGGCGTCGTGCGGTCTGCTCGTGGCGGCGCTGCGCCTCGCGTAGCCGCGACGGCGAGAGCGCCGGCGAGTCGAGCGGGTCACGCGACGCGTCGTCGGCGCCGTCTGTGCCGAAGGAGACGCGGGCGGGAGCGCGCCCCGCAAACGCGGTGCGCGGCGCGAGGGCCCCTCCACCGGAGGCGGCGCGCGTGGTGGCGGTGCGCGCCGCGGCGTTGCCAGGCGAGCGGACGAGGCGGCGAGGCGGCGAGCGCTCCGCCACCGCGGCGGCCGCCGACTGTGCGACGAGCGACGAGAGCCGCCCCCTCTCGTGGTCGGTCAGCGGCCGCTCGCCGCGCGCCGCGCCGCGCGCCGCGCCGCCACCGCCGCCACCGCCGCCACCGCCGCGTCCGTCGTCGTCCGAGTCGCCGCTGTAGACCTGCCGGCCCTTCGGGTACGGCGCAAACCCGCCGAGCGCGTCGCGCAGGTCCCCCACGCCCACCCCGCGCCGCGGTGGCGACCTGCCCGCCGATCGGCCGCCACCGCGGCGCGGCGCGGGCGCTTCGTCCGAGTCGTCCGAGTCGCTGCTCAGCCCGTGCAGAGGCGGCGCCGTCGTGGCCCTGCTGTTGGCGGCAGCGGCCTTGCCGTTGGCAGCCGCGGCCTTGCCGCCACCGCTGCCCGTGCGGCGGCACGCGGCCTCGATCGCGTTGAGCGTGCTCGAGCGCGTGACGAGGTTGAAGCGGAGATCGATCAGCTCGAGCGACGCCGCGGCCGCGCCCTCGGCAAACTCGCGCAGTGCGCTGGCGCCGCGGTCGCCGATGCTGTTGTGCTGCAGGTGCAGCCGCTCCAGCCGCGCGCCAGCGCTGCCCGGCTTGCTCAGCGCCTGCGCCACCGCCGTCGTGGTGCGGTCGCCGAGCTTGTTGTGCTGTAGCCGCACGGTGCCGAGCGAGGCGCAGCCCTCGAGCACCGACGCCAGTGCGGCGCCGCAGCCGTCGCGCAGCCCGCACGACTCGAGACCGAGCGAGCGCAGCGCCCGCGCCTGCGGCAGGCCCTGCGCGAGCGCGACGAGAGCCTCGTCGGTCAGCTCGGGGTTGCCGCCCAGCTCGAGCGTGTGCAGCGAGCTGTTGCCGCCGCGCAGCGCTGAGCCCAGCCGCCGCGCGTCGGCCGCGTCGAACGCGACGCCCCAGAGCTCGAGCGAGCGCAGCCGGCCGCCTCGCAGGCCGGCCACGCACTTGTCCAGCTGTGCCCTCGTCAGGGAGCAGCTCCGGAACGACAGGCTCTCCGGCACGTCGGCGCCGCCCGTCACCATGATGTCGTCGTCGTCGTCGTCGTCGTCGTCGTCGCGTGGCGCGAGTGGCGACCACGGCGCACCGCCGAGGGCGTCACGGAGGCTCGCGACGAGCGGAGAGGCGGCCATGTGCGCTGAGTAGGACGCTGCCTCAATTGCACGGTTCGCGCGAACCTGGCTCCGGAACTGCAGTGATGTAGCCCCCCCCTCTCTTTCCTTGGGCCGCGCCGGCTGCGTCTCGAAAATGAGTACTTATGTGGGTATCTCATACTCACGTGCGTAGCACGTGGGACGTCGTCCGGACGTCGTCCCACAGCGAGCCGCTGCTGAAATCGCGCGTAGCGCGAAAAAAATTCTGCGTTTTGCGCTTGAAATCGACTTTCCCAGCACAAATCGTCCACACCATAAGGCGCCGCTACGCGGCGCAAGGCGCTACGCGCCGCGCTACGCGCAAGGCGCTACGCGCCGGTACCCACATGCCGATTCTACTTCTGAAACGCGGCGGCTGGCTCGGGATCACTCTATCCCCGCGTGGCCTCTCCTGGCTGGTGGCTTAGGAAAAGCTAAGATCTAAAGTAATCTAATGTTTAATCTCGATAAGCAACGAAACTCTCATCGAGTGCGGCCGATCCTCAGTCCGCCTGCTCACTACCGCGTCGAATGTACAGCCCAGTTCACAGGCATGTATACCCCCCTCTTTCAGCTAGGAGATAACATCCGAACCACTTCATCGATCCTGTCGCGCGGCTCGTGGCCTCGGCATCAACTCAGCCCAGCATGTAGCTCCCCTCTTCGAGCCAGCGCTCGACCGCCGCGGCCTGCCCGAGCCCAGGTGCGGCCGCGGGCACGACCTCCCGGCGCGACGCCGTGCCGAAGAGGGCCTCGAAGCTCTCGTGTGCCACGTCGCGCCCCATGGCCACGACCATCAGCCCGACGGCCGTCGCAGCGAGCGGATCAAACCACGCGCGGCCGCACAGGACACCGCCGATGCCGGCGATGGCAACGAGCGAGCTCAGCGCGTCCGAGCGGTGGTGGTAGGCGTTGGCGACGATCGAGGGCGAACGGCAGCGCATGCCAATCGCGTACGTCGCGCCGAAGAGAAGCTCCTTGGACGCGACCGACACGACGGCCACCAGCAGCGCCGCCAGATCGACCGCCGACAGTGGCCCGCGCGTGGCGCACAGTGCGGGGACGGCGGACAGTGCAGCGAGGGCCGCGCCTGCCGACTGCAGCATCATAACGACGCCACTCACAGCCAGCATTCCGGCGATGGCGAGCGTGCCGATGTGCTCGTAGGTGGAGTAGCCGTCCGGGTGACTCGCGTCCGCTGGGCGGGCGCCGATCTTGTGGCAGGTCCAGCAGAGCACGTCGGAGCACAGGTCACCGAACGAATGCCACCCGTCTGCGACGAGGCTCGCCGAGCTCGCTGCGACCCCGACCGTGATCTTCGCGACGGCCAGGACCACGTTGACGATGGCGCCGATGATGGTGATCGACGTCGGTGACATCGAGCGGACACGGCTCCGCATGCGGCTTGCGAACACGCGGGCCAGCGTCGGGGTCTTGCGCACGGGCGCGAGCTGTACTGCCCACGAACGCCGCAGCTTACGCGGAGCCACGGGACCATCAAACCACTCACCGATAGGTTCGCAGCGCTCCACGATGCAGAGTTGGTCGCTCGGGTCTGAAATCATGGCGGGCGCGGTGGCAGGCCCCAATGTCGCACGTGCGAGCAGTGACCCTTGCGACGCAAGAGCTGCGGCGTTGGATATCGCCATGGCACTGGGCGCCATCAGCGCCATCAGCATCGTGGGAACCGACACCGCCATCACTCGCCCTGAACTTGGGTGTCCGCACCTCTGCAGGTGTCCGCGGGGTGATCGTTGCCGGACCCCATGCGGACCACCAAGTCGTCGGCGGCCGCCGGCCTGCTGATGCTGGCGCTCATGGTGGCCGTCACTGCGGCCATGCGACCACTCCCGATGATGTCGACGAGTAAGCCCGCCGCTCGGACTCCTTCACGCGGAGGCGAAATGCCACGGATGATGCCGGCCGGCGTCTTGGTTCCTGCCGTCGCCGGTGGAACCTTTGCCGGGGGTCTCCATGCCATCACGGGCCCGGACCATTTGGCCGCGCTGCTACCTCTCTGCATCGGCAGAAGGTGGTGGAAGGCTTCATCGACGGGCGCCTTTTGGGGGCTGGGCCACGGCGTGGGTGCGGCGCTGGTCGGCGTTCTCGGCTTCGCACTGCGCGGCGTACTCAACCTGCAAGCGATCTCGCCCTACATGGACGCGGCAGTGGGCACGTCCATCATGGTCATCGGGTTCACCGGTTTTCGCGAGGCGCGCGAATGGGCGGAGAACGCTGAGGAGTCCTGCAGCCCACCGCAGGATGTGCAGCAGAAGGCCGACGGCCGTTCGGCCGATCTCGTGACGTCGAACGCGTGCGACGAGCCGCCGCCGCAGGGCGTGGCGCGCACGCTTCTCAACGGCGTGCTCAACGGCGTGTCGGGCACTGGCCACATCCTCGGCGTGCTACCAGCGCTGGCCATGCCCAACTGGGCCGTCGCGGGCGTCTACCTCACCTGCTTCGGGCTGGGCACCCTCGTCGCGATGGCGCTGTTCACGGGCGTCGTGGGCGAGCTGAGCTCGCAGCTCTCGTCCTACACCCCCGCCGCGCCCGCGACGTCCGCGATGGCGGCCTCCATATTCGCACTGGCCCTGGGATCCATGTGGACGCTGCGCGCGCTTGCCGGGCTTGGCTTCGCGCCAGTGCTGGCTGCGATGGCTGGCGTAGCTCGGTGAGTGAGCACGCGCATCCAGAGGACCTCGAGGAGCAACACCTGCACTGCTGCGTTCCCCTCCACCCTCCACGCGTTTTCTAGAAGCGTCGTTTCCCTCCTTGCATAAGATTATATACTAGGAGCCGGCGCATAATAGTAGACCACTGAAAGAGGTGAGGAGTACCAGAGTCAGTTTTGTAACTCATCACCTGCGGACCGCGGTTCACACCAAATAGAAGAGATTACCAGTGCTAACAAGTTTGGATATCGGTGCTCGGTGGCAATCGCGCGGCGGAACTACTCCGCGCACAAGTGCACACATGGCCGCGGCCTCGGACGACGACGCACACGCGAGGGCTCTGGCGGAGGCAGCACGGAAGAGCCACGTCACGCTGCAGGAGACGTTTAATCGCGTGGAGATGGAGGTCGTGCGGCGCAGCCGGATTGGCGAGGGCGACTGACCAAGCCTCGGAAGACGGTACGAGGCTACCTCTTCAAGCAGAGTGGCGGCAAGCAGACTGGCGCGTCTGCAAACCGCATCTCCTTTGGCAACCTCATGAGCAAATGGGATAGGGTGGGCGCCTCGCCTGCTATCTAGCACGCACGCCCGGCCGCGGCCCTCCGCGTCCCCCGCCAAGCTGAAAATCGGCCTCCACCGCGCGGCGCATAGATACTTTGTGTTGCAAGCGTCCTCGTCGACGCTTCCTGTACTACAACGGCGCGGCCCGAGGCCTGCTCACTACCGCGTCGAATGTACAGCCCCTTACAAGCGCGCCATTTGGGCGCTCCATTGCTTGCATCAAGCGGAGTTCGGCGCAACCGGGACGCGTGCCAATCCGACCCCGATAATATGCCGTCGGATCAGCCATCGGACCGCCTCCGCGCCTCCAAGGCCGTCCTCAAGTGGCTCGACCACGGCGGCCCGTCGCCCAGCTCGTACCGCACGGGCAAGGGCGCGCCTCCATGCACGCACTGGTCGAGCAAGGTGGAGATAGTTGGTGATGAGGACAACATCCTGCTGCGCGCCACGTCGACGCTCGAGCAGGGCCACTTCGTGCTGGCCGTCGCCATGACGTCCGTGATGCACCCACGCTCCGAGGTGATCCCGCCGGCGCGTCGAGAGCAGGTGGAGAAAGCGGCAGCCGCTCTGCGCCGCGCCGCGAGCTGGACGACGCCGCTCGTCGACGGCTCGGACGAGGGCCGTCTCGAGCTGATCGCGCTGCTGACCATCGAGCTGCTCGAGCCTGAGTCGTCGGTGTGGAATTCTTATCTGGAAACATTGCCAACGGCCGAGAGCTGCGCGCCGCCGTCGCTGTGGCGGTGGGTGTGCGGCGACGCCGACGCCGCGGAGCTACTGGCAGACACCTCGATCGGCGCGGCGCTGGCGCAGGACGGCGCGGATCTCGAGGCGATCCTCGGCAGCTCGGCGGGCCTCTCGGTGGCTGCGATCCTCGGCGTCGAGGCGACGGTGGGCGAGGAGCAGGCGCGCGGCGCGCTGCTGCGTGCGGTGGCGCTGATGTCGATGCGACTCGTGTCGGGCGCCGGGCTGGTTCCGCTGCTCGACCTGGTCAACGGCGCGCCCGCGGGCGAGCACAACGCGACGATTGAGCGCACCAATCTCGCCGTGAGCCAGACGGCGCCCGAGCAGGCTCCGTGCGTCGCCATGATCACGTCGCGCCGCGTCGAGAAGGGCGATGAGATCCTGCTCTCGTACGGCCAGCTCTCGGCGGCCAAGTTCCTCTACAAGTACGGCTGGTCCGTGGGCGGCCCAGACGCACCAAACTCCTCCACCTCGCCGCACGACGTGGCGGCAGTCGTGCCGCGCGGGCTGCTGCCGTCGCTGCGGCCGATGCAGGGCGCCGTTTTCGAGCGGTACCAGCTGAGCGCCGCCAAGCTCGGGCTCGACGCGGCGCGGCCGAGCGAGTGCCCGTTCAGCGTGCCAGCGCCGCAGGCGGCCGAGGGTAAAACGACGCCGCTGATGAGGCAGGTGGCGCTGCTCGCGAGCTGCGCCGACGACGCCGCGCTCAAGGAGATCGCCACCTCCGGCAAGATGGGTGACAAGCATGGCGTCTCACCGGCGGACATTGGCGCGTGCGTGCTCGGCTGGTGCACGGCGCACGCGACGCTGCTCGCGTCCAACGCCGCCGCCGCCGCCACGCACCGCGCGCGCCTCGCAATCCGCGTGCGTCGGGGCGAGCGCGAGGGGCTGCTGCGGTGGGCGGCTGGGCTGCAGGCCAAGCACTCTCTCGACGCGTCGCTCGTCGCGCCCGCCACCGAGGCGCACAAGGCCGCCAACAAGGCGACCAAGCAGGCCTTCAAGAAGGCGTCGGGGCGCACACCGGCGCCTCCGACGCAACAGATGCAGGCGCTCTCGGTGGCACCTCCAGCGAGGCCGAAGCTCGAGCCAGAGCTGGGGCTAGATTGACGACGTAGACACCCGGTGACTTCACAAATCAATATCAACACGGCTAGATATCTCTCATCACGCACGCACACACCAGGCTCACAGCTCGCTGTGCTGGCCGCTGAGGCTCGTAGAGGGCGCGGCGGAGGGGCGGCGTGATCTCCTCTTCGAGCTGCACCCAGTCGTGCTTGTTGGTGAGATAGTCTGATGCTTCCACAACGCCATTCGACGGCCGGAGGACGAGCGCGTCGCGCACCTCGCGCACGGCGCCCTTCGCGCCCACCATCTCGCTCAGCGTGCGGCTGTGGTAGCCCTCGACGCTGAGCGCCACGCCCATCGCGTCGGCCTTCTGCACGGCGTGCGCCAGGCCCGCCGCCAGCCAGCCGCGCGGGTTGATGCTCCGGCCCGCCGAGAAGTCGACGTTGACCGTCTCGAGCCACAGCACCGGCTTGGGCGGCTCGGAGCCCGCCACCCACAGCAGCCGGAAGTGCGCGCGCCCCACGGGGTGGTTGTGCGGCCACGCGGGGTCGGTGAAGAGCAGCACCTTGTGCCGCGCGTTGCACAGCAGCGGCAGCAGGCACTGGCCCTCGAGGTCGAAGCCGTGGCTCGGCCCGCCGATCTTGGTCGCCCAGAAGAAGCCCAGCTCGCCCGGCGCATCCTCGTGCACCACGAGGCCGCCGCCGTGCGACGTGCGCGACGGCTCCCGCCACTGAGCGATCTGCTCGTCGCTCAGGCCCTCGAGCTGCCGCCGCCCGACCGGGTTGGTGTACCGCCACTCGGCAAAGCTCCCGGCGAGCACCGCGCTCGACAGCGCGTCCACCGTCGCGCGCACGGGCGCGCGCGGCACCTTCGAGCCGCCGAAGGTCGTCTGCATGTTGCCGTTGGGCGAGTCGACTCCCTCGTTGAGCGCCCGCAGTGGCAGCAGCAGCTCGCCTGCGAGCGCAGCGACCACGCCCGTGATGGTCGCGCTGGCCGCGAGGCCTGGCGCGCCGATCTCCTGGCAGAAGGCTGCGATCAGCAGCTGCTCCTGCGCCTGCTGCTTTGCCGACGCGAGCTGCTGAGCCAGCTGCAGCATGGCCTTCTGCGACAGCGCCTGCCGCTCCTGTGAGGCACGTTTCATGAACGACGTGCCTTGGCACTGGCGATATTCTATCCGGCTCTGAGGATGGTCCCAGTTGAGTCCCAGTTTGGCGTAGTCGATCCCGCGTCGCACAGACTGCTCGGCCAGCGCCACGAATGCGGCGCCAAGCTCCGGCGACAGCGCCTTGAGCGCCGCCTGTGCCAACTCGACGTCGCCGACGAGCTCGTCGATGCTCATCGGTGGGCGACTAGCGGCGGCGAAGAGCAGGTGGAAGAGCGGTGCAAACTAATCTTCGGTGGAAGTCGACGCCAACTCAGCGCGTCATCAAACTTGGAGCCTACGGCATTTGGGTTTCTCTAACGACCTGGCGCCTTCCGCCCTGGCCGCCAGCGCCCTTCTTGGTGCACGCGGCCTTCGCCGGCAGGAGCGGGTGGCCAAGGGGGGGGGGGCGGGGAAGGAATGGGCGCGCGGTGCGCGGCGTGGGCGGATGTGCGGGTGGGCAGGCCGCCGCACGCCGGCGTCGGCGGTGGCGTCGGGAATTGTACGCCTCCATGGCCTGCTCCG
>Ga0209713_10002429_pt1 | contig 11543 bp, 5 predicted proteins | sample ArcOceMetagenome_3_FD_187444 | JGI IMG/M metagenome (GOLD analysis project Ga0209713, IMG submission 187444) | Marine eukaryotic phytoplankton communities from Arctic Ocean - Arctic Ocean- Svalbard ARC20M Metagenome (SPAdes) (version 2) | ecosystem: Environmental > Aquatic > Marine > Oceanic...
TCCTGGCGGGTCCAGGACATTGGTGAGCTTGTCTCGCTGGCAGGACGAAGGCGGCGTGCTCTGCTCTGACCCAGAGGCCTCCTCGTGCGACGGAGACAACTTCAAGTCTGGCGCGCGCTGCTGGCGTCGAGGGCGTGCTCGTCGGAAGCACCGGCCACCACCGCCACAGTCTCCGCACGATGTTCCATTTCACGTTAGCTGTCCTCTCGGCGCCGCAACACACCGCCCTGACACCACAGCCCAGCACGGCCAACTGCACCGTGAGCTGGCACACGCAGCCGCTCGACCATTTCGACTACTCCGACTCGCGCACCTTCCGGCAGCGCGTGTTCTCGTACGACGTGCACTGGCGACGACCCAACAGCTCCGCTGGCGCAGGGCCGATCCTCTTTTACTGCGGCAACGAGGCCAGCGTCGAGCTGTACGTGAACGCGACGGGCTGGATGTGGGAGCGCGCGCAGGAGCTCGGCGCCCTGCTCGTCTTCGCCGAGCATCGCTACTATGGCAAGACGCAGCCGCTGGGCGACGCGTCGAGCGCCAACATGTCGACGCTGCGCTGGCTGACGCTCGAGCAGGCGCTCGCGGACTACGCGACGCTCGTCCACGAGCTCAAGACCTCGCTCGGCGCGCCCGACGCCAAGGTCATCGCCATCGGCGGCTCGTACGGCGGCATGCTCGCGGCGTGGCTGCGCATGCACTACCCGTCGGCGGTCGACGCGGCGCTCGCCGCGTCGGCGCCGGTGCTCGGCTTCGACGGCATGCAGAAGCCGGGCGAGCTCTTCGACGGCAACGCCTTCTGGCGCGTCGTCACGCGCGACGCCTCGCCCGCCGCCGGCGCGCACCCCGACTGCGTGCCGGCGGTGCGCGCGACGTGGGCGGCGATCGACGCGGCGGCGGCGAGCGCGGCGGGCCGCGCGCAGCTCTCGTCCATCTTCCGGCTGTGCACGCCGCTCGACGACGACGACGAGCAACAACATTCCGTCGAGGCGGATCCGAGGGGGAGCAGCGGGCTGCCTCCGCCGCCCACCGAGGGGAGCGCGGCGGCGCGGCTCAAGGCGCTGCTGCTCAACGTCTTCGACACGCTGTCGATGGGCAACTTCCCGTACCCGTCCAACTACCTCGTCTTCCAGCAGACGCGCGACCCGACCGTCAAGCTGCCCGCGTGGCCGATGCGCGCCGCGTGCGCGCACTTTGCGGGCGCCTTCGCCCTCAACACGACCGCCGGCACGAGCCGCAGCGGCGGCAGCGGCAGCGGCAGCGGCAGCGACACGAGCTTCGGTCGTGACGGCGAGAGCGGCGGCGGCGTGGCTGCCGCTGCGCCGACCGACCTCTTCCAGCGGATGGCGGCGGCCGCCGGCGTGCTGTACAACGCGTCGGGCCGCGCGAGCTGCTACGATCTGCCCGGCAGCGACCTCGACGGCGACGACGGCATCTGGGACTGGCAGTACTGCACGCAGCGGCTTCCGCAGGAGACCTACTTCAACCTGACGGGCGCGCGGGGCCACCGGGGCCAGGGGGCGCAGGGTCACGAAGAGGGCGGCGACATGTTCTGGCCGTTCAACAAGAGCGCCGCCACCATTTCAGACCACTGCGCGCGCCGCTTCCCCGGCGTCGTGCAGCGGCCCGGCTGGATCGCTGCGACGTCCGCCTTCACCTCGGCGTCGTCGGCGTCGCACGTCATCTTCTCCAACGGTGAGTACGACCCGTGGCGCTCCGGCGGCGTGCTGCGCAACCTGTCGAGCACGCTCGTGGCCGTCGAGGTGCCCGGGGGCGCACACCACCTCGACTTGATGTTTGCAAACCCAAAGGACCCGGCGCCGGTGCGCGCCGCGCGCGATGCCGAGCTTGCGTTGCTCCGTGAGTGGCTGGGCGTGTAGCATATGTTCTCAGGTGCAGAAAGAAGGGAACAGTGACAACATTTACGGCTAGAAATCTTCAAAACCAACACGCACAAAAAAGTCGATCCAGCTATCACTATCATCGCCCCTTCGCGGCGAGCACGGCGTCGTAGTCGGGGTAGAAGGCCTGCGCAAGCGTCGCCAGGTAGTTTGTGAAGAACCCTCCGAGGATCGGGAAGAGCGAGATGCCCTCGTCGCCGCCCCACGGCGCGGTCGTCTGGTACTTGGCCACCATCAGCACCATGATCACCGGGACGATAAGCGACGGAGGGCCGCCCTTAATCTCCTCTATCGACTGCGCGCCGAACGAGTCCATGCTGCGCTGTGAGAGCACGAGGTACAGCGTGCCGAGCAGAGCGCCCACACCGTAGCTCGCCATCGCGTTCGGACTGACCAACGCCCACACAGCGGCGAGCCCGATCGCGGAGAGCAGCGCATGGTCCTGCAGAATCTGCGCCTTCTGCAGCTCGAACGCCTCGAGCGATTGCTGCCGAATTGACTCGACGCGCGTGTTCTCCGTCTGCACCTTCCACAGGTCCTCGCTCACGGCCGCGTACCGCTTCGGCCCGTACTTTGCCTCGGCCTCGCCGGCCTTCAGAAAGTCTCCGAGGTCGCCGCCCTTGAAGGGCTTGCGCGCGAGCATGCTGGGCGGCGAGGCGCGCGGCGAAGGCCGCGCCGCGGGCGCACGGAGGGCAGGCGTCAGTAGTATTGTGAGCATCGCCGTCGACGGAGTGTGCAGGTCGAGATCGGTCCTGAGCTTTTGCATGAGCATGCTCCCTCGCGGCGATCACTTTCCGCCCACGTCCTTCTGGATCCAATCGATCGCCTTAGCCAACTGACAATCCGTAGCCTACTGATCCGCGTGACTCCATGAACGTGCCCCTCGGTGCACAAAGCCGGATTGTCGCGGCAAACCGAGCCCGGGCTCGACCAAGCAGCTACCAAGCGACGCTGACCGCTGGCCTGGAAAGAAACCGGCAGGCCGTGGCCGCTCACGCCAGTGGAGGAGGAGGTCACGCCGCATACGTGGAGGGTGCCACGACACGCGGCCATATCTGGCTGCTGCCAGGGGAGATGCGCCGGCCATGGCGTGACAACATGGTGGGACGTCCACGGACGAGCAGCACGGTCTCCGGTGGCAGTGGAGACGGTGGTGTGCCAATGCAGGTCGTTCGCCCCCTGACAGAGGAGCAGCTGCGGCTGCTGCGAAGCCAGTACACCATTATCAGCGCCGATTCCCTCCCAAAGGAGGAGTGCGCTATCTGCTTTCAGCCCTTTGAGCTGCCGCTCGGTAACCAGCTGGCTCGGGAGGCGTGCATCGTGCGCCTGCCGTGCGGCGGCGGCCACACATTCCACTTCCGCTGCATCGAGCCGTGGCTGCGCAAGGGACGCCTGTGTCCAACCTGCCGACAAACGGTGCATCCACGTGCACGAAAACCTGCGCCAAGCAGTGCGCGTCCCTCGTCCCTTCCACCGGCGCGACGCGCCAGCGCCATGCCGCCCATGCACTGCGCTGCGCTCGTGTCCCGGAGTGGGCTGATGCACTCTGGGTATGGATTTAGGTGAAATCTGGACCATTATATTCAAGCACTGAAACCACTGCACATGTGTCTCATGATCTCATGGCACAGGAACAAACACCTAAACCGCGTGCGAGTCATGCGTCGACGTCGCCGTAGACCGGGTTGACCGGCGCACGTGTCGACGACTGCCCCCTGCTCGGCGCTTGCAGCCGCGACGCCCCGGGCAGCGAGGACCCACCCGAGCCGCGCCGACCCTTTTTGACGCTATTGCTGCCCTTGCCAGCCTTCAAGGCTGCGTTCTCGTCCTCGAGCCGCTGCTTGTCCTCCTCCAACTTCTCGGACTCGTCCTCGTGGTACGCGTGGAAGTACGACGCGCACGCCAGCATGAACAAGAGCGTAATCAGCAGCGGAACGAGCACGTACACGGCAATGCGCGCCCGGCCGATGTTGTGAGCCACCTTGTGGCACACCACCTCGGTCACGCCCTGATTGCTACAGTCAGGGTAGAGCGTGGCAATGCCCTCAACGTCGTCCGCCGTCAGGCACGGCCGCGGGTTGTGCTGCGTGAACGCGTGCATGATCGCGTCACGGATCGCGTAGCCGTTCGCGCCGATTTGGACCTCTGTGGCACTCGCCGGCACGCCGTCCTGCACGTTGTCCCACAGGCGATGGCAGTTGCTCGAGTTGACTCGGCCACCTGCGGCGAGCTCGGCCTGGTACGAGTTCTGTCCAACCCCCTGCGAGTTGACCCATGCCAGGTCGGTGCGCATGTTGTCGGGGATGTTGTCTGGGTGCCCCAGGCCAAGGAAGTGGCCGAGCTCGTGGAGCGTCGCCGCCTCAAAGTCGTAGCAGTCCCAGCACGGCAGGATGATCTGCGTCAGGACGATCGGTGGCGCGATGATCAGCATCATCTGGATGGAGATGGCGAGCGGACTCCACTCGGCGGCCTCCTCGAAGGCGTTCTTCATCCGCTTGCCCAGCCCCTCCTTGAGCTCATCGAAGTCGCCCTCGGCTAAATTCTTGCCCAGGTCGTTCTCCTCTGATTCGAGCTCGCGCTCGATCTTCTCCTTGTTCTCCCTCAGCTGCTTCTCCTGCTTGGTCGAGAGGCGAAAGCCGAAGAGCGCACCCCAAAACTCGTACTTCTCCAGCACGCAGAAGAGCAGCGTGCAGAGCGTTACTGCGGTGAAGACGAAGACCATGAGCGCGCGCGCGGCCCCTGGGCTGCTCATCTTCGTCTTCAGAACGTGGAACTCCGAGCAGAACGCGCTGTCGAGGTACCAGCACAGCTTGATACCGTTCTGTTCGCCATCGATGCCGAAGGCGAACGTGCCTGAGTAGGTCTCGAGGATCGGTCGCGGCGATTGTGCCCACGAAGTGCCGCCGCTGTTTGTCCACTGGAAGGCCGAGTCGCCATTGGTGTACCGGAAGTCGTAGCTGACACGCCAGTGCGAGAGCGCGGTGGCGACGTAGAATCCGCCCGAATCGAGCCCCTGCTCCGCGTCGGTGACAGTCAGCTCCACGCCGCCCGGTGGCGGCGGTGGCGCCACCTGCAGCTGCTCGTGGCTGGAGAGCCGGCGGCGCTGGCTGCCAGTCGTGCCGTCGCGGTTGATGTTGGTGATCCAGATCTCGGCGATCGGGCAGCCGCCGTGGGGGTAGGGGCCATTGGTGTGGTTGGCGTGCAACTCACCCATCTTGCGGCACTCTTCCGTCACGTCGGTGAACTTGAAGAAGCGGCTGTTCGTCGCCCACGCGCTGAAGGCGCGGAACACCGCCGCCTGCGCGTCCTCGCACGTGATGAAGGACAAGCCGACAATGTCCTCGCGGAAGAGTGGCATCAGCTTGTCGCACAGATCCGGGTCCCACGCATACGTGATGCCTCCGCCAAGGCCCGTCGTGTCGTCGCTGTTCTCTGGGAATGTCCACATGCTGCCCAATTGCGTCTGCCAGTTGCGACTGGACGGAAGCGGCACACCGACCATCTGGTCGGCGATCTCTTCCTTCTGCGCTCCGAAGATCGACTGCGTGGACGCGACCCATCCCACGGGTTGGAGAAGAACGGCGGCCAGCGCCATGCCCAAAAACCAGATGAAAAGCTCCTTGATGGGTCGGAGGTCGCGCTACCTACGAGGCTGTACAACCGCGTCACGTGGAATTGGTGGGCGCGGGACGCGTGCATGCGCGGGACATGTGCCGCCGAAACAGTCAGGCTGCTCATGGCTACAATTCAACTCCCGCTCTGATTCAATGAAGGCTCACAACAAGATTCAGTCTCCCCTCAACCGCGCGAAGCGCGCGTGTGCGCTCTTCCACGCTGCCTCGCCGGCGGCGCCAAACGTGAACGCCTCGAACGCCTCGTTGGGAACGGGGTCGCCCGGCGCGTTGACGGGCGGGCCCGTCGGGTACTCCTTCTCGCAGCCCTTGCACGGCTTGGGCGAGCAGAGCGTGCCGGGCAGCTGCGGCGCGTCGGGGTCGACGCCGCCGCACGGCGCGGCGGGCGGCGGCGGCGGCGGCGACGGCTCCTCGCAGACCAGGTCGACGTGCGACGCGTGGTGCGCCTCGGCGGCGGCGTCGGTGTCGAGGAGCAGCCGCGGCGCGCCGTCGCCGCCCGCGAAGCCGTCGTCGGCGTTGCCGCCGCCGATGCGCAGCAGGTCGGCCTTGACGCGCTTCGAGGCGAGCTGGACGCAGACGGGCACCGTCGCGTGCTGCGCCCAGCCGAAGGCGCCAAACGCCGCGAAGCGCAGCGGGTCGCAGCCCTGCAGCAGCGAGGCGGGCGGCCGGTACGTCGCGGCGGCGGGGACGCGCAGCTTGACGTGGTTGACGGGCGTGCCGGTGGCGCGCGCGATCTGGTAGCGCAGCGCGTCGACCGTGTCGTCCGGCTGCACGCACAGCGGCACCGACTCCTGCGCGAAGGCGTTGAACGGCAGCCGCGGCTTGAAGAAGCCGCCGCCCGGCGGCGTGGTCGTCAGCGTCGTCTTGCCGCCGTCGCCCTGGCCGCGCAGCCGCAGCAGCCATGGCCGGTGCGACGGGTCGGCGCCGAGCACGCCCTTGGAGGCCGACTCGACGCACTGCCGCGTGCCGAGGCTCGCCGCGGGCGGCACGGGCGGCGGCGTCAGTGGCGTGCCGCTGCACGGCGCGCCGGTCGCCGGGTCGGTCTCGGTCTTGTGCGCGTAGTCGGCGCCGCCCATCAGCACACGCACGTGCACGACGGTGCGGTTGAGCAGCGGGCCGTCGCCGCGCAGCCCCGCGAGGCGCATCACCTGCCGCAGCGTCAGCTGCGCCGCCGTCGCCGCCGGCATCGGGTGCGCCAATTGGTGCGCCGGGCCGAAGAGCGGCGCGTTGCGCGAGACGCCCGCCTTGTGGAAGGGCGGCGGGTACGGCGCGACCGGCGGCGGGCCCGGCGGGAAGGGCGGCGCCACGTAGACTCCCTCGCTGCCGCCTAGAACGTCGCCCATCGGTGTCGGCTGCGGCGAGGCGGCCGGCGCGGGCCACGGCGCCAACTCGACGAGCCGAGCCGCGGCGTTGGCCGACGAGGTGGCGGCCGAGGCGGCGGAAGCGGCGGGGGCAGCGGCAGCGGAGGCGGCGAGTGTGGATGCGAGGGAGCCAACGAAGGCACGCTCGCTCGCGAACGCGGCGTTCGGCAGCGGCGCAGCCTCCGAGGCCGCGAGCGACGCCGCGGCGTCCGCCGACAGCGACGACGCCCCCTTGACGGGCGCCTGCGAGCTCTGTGTCGCCGACGACGACGACGACGACGGATGCGGCGGCGGCTGTGGCGCGTCGAGCAGGCTGCCGATGTCGTCGGGCCCCTCGTCGAGCAGCCGCGCCGTCGCCGGCTGCAGCGCCGTGCGCAGCCCCGACGCGGTAGTGCGCCTCGCCTCGCCGCCCGCGCCCGTCGGCTCGGTGGCCTCCATCATGCCGAGCGCGCGCGCGAAGTCGAGCGTCGCCGCCGCGCGGTGCGCGCGCGCCGCCGCCGCGTTCGAGTTGTCGCCAAACAGCAGCCGCCGCGGCTGCTGCCCCTGCCCCTCCGACGCCGACCGTGCGCCGCGCGACGCGAAGAAGCCGTCGTCGAAGCCGGACTCGTCCGCTTGCTGGTCGGCGCGCGGTGGCATAACCCGCACCGCAATGGAGGGCGCGCCCGCGGCCGCTGCCGCTGACGCCGCTGCTGCCGCGGCCGCGGCGGACGCGGCGGAGGACTCGTCGTCGGTCGCCGTCGCCTCGTCCTTCTCCGTCTCCATCTCCTGCTGCTGCTGCGACTGCTGAAGCGGCTGCGGCTGCGGCGGCGGCTGCTGCTGCTGTTGCTGAGGCGACCGCGACGATGGCGCGTCCTGCGCACTGCCCTTCCCGCCGAAGCGACGCATCTCGACCTCGACCGACGTCGACGGCGGCGACGCCCCCATCGACGACGAGCCAACCGTGGCGCCACCCGCCTGCTGCTCAAAGGCGCCCGATGGCCCGGCGGCCGAGTTGCCGCCGGTGGCCATTGCACCGTTGAGGGCGGCGGCGACGCCCGCGGCCGAGGCCGTCGAGACGGGCGTTGCCTCCGCGGTGGCAGTGACGCCGTCGGACAGCGACACCGACGCCGTCGGGGCGTCGGTCTCGTAGTGCGGCGTGCCGTCCGAATCGATCCACCGCATCTCGGGCGGCGTGTTGCACGGCGGCTTAGTCAACGGCGGCGGCGGCGACGGCGGCGGCGGAGACGGCGGCGGCGGGTAGACGCGTTCATAGTCGACTGGGACCTCGTCGAGCAGCCCGAGGGACGCGGTGGAGCCGCACTTGCCCTTGCACGCCTTGACCGCCATCGGCGGCGGCATCGGCGGGAAGGGCGGCGCGAACTGTGGCAGAGGCGACGGCGACGGCGACGGCCACTCGAGCGCCCAGTCCGGAAGCTTCGGCGACGGGCACGGCGACGCCGAGACGGACGGCTCCGTGAACGGCGGCGCCGGCGGCGACGGGCTCGGCGGCGGCGCGGGCGGCGCGGGCGGCGGCGACGGCGGCGACGGGCGGTCGAAGGCGCCGATGCGCGCGAGTGGCACCCCGTACAGGAACGGCTGCAGCCGCGCGGGGTGCTCGCCGGCCGCCTCGGCGATGGCGTCCTGCAGCTCGGCCGCCGTCATGCCGGCGCAGACGGCGGGCAGCGTCAGCGTGCGCTGCGTGCAGTCGCGCGCCCGCCACAGCTGCACCTCGACCGCCACGCCGCCGCCCTCGCAGACCTCGAGTGGCGGCGCCGGCGTCGGCGTCGGGAACATTGGCTCGCGCGCGTAGGGCGGCGTGCCGTAGGCGTCGGGCGTCGGCGTCGGCGTCGGGAGCGGCGACGGCTCCGGCGAGGGCGTCGGCGTCGGCAGCTCGAACTGCAGACAGTCGTCGCCGAAGAAGGGCGGCGTGCACGCGCACGCGCCCTCCCTGGAGCAGACGCCGCGGCCCGAGCAGTCGTTGGGGCACGCGCGCAGCCCGCAGTCGGCGCCGCGGAAGCCCGGCGGGCAGTAGCACGTCGACTTGATGCAGATGCCGAGCCCCGAGCACGCGTTGGGGCACCCCGCCCACTGGTCGCCGCCCGCGCCGCCCCAGAAGGGCGTGGGCGACGGCGACGGCGACGGCGACGGCGACGGCGACGGCGACGGCGACGGCGACGGCGACGGCGACGGCGACGGCGACGGCGACGGCGACGCCCCGAAGGCGGCCGCCCCCGCCGCCCCCCACGCGCCGGCCAGCCCGGCGAGCTGCTGCTGCACCTGCCGCGCCTGCTGCTCCGACGCGACGACGATGCGGTCGCGGCTCGTCGTATCGACCCATTGGGTGCTCCCGACGCCGTCGGCCGGCGGCTGCTGCGGCTGCTGCTGCTGCTGCTGATCGGGCACCGCCGCCGCCGCCGCCGCCTGCTGCTGCCCCGCCGGCTGCCGCCACTGTATGGCGCCGGCGGCGGTCTCGACCGCCGCCTGCGTCGCCGCCTGCCCCTCCGCCTGCTGCGCCGATGGCAGACGCAGCGACGCCGCCTGTTGCTGCTGCTGCCGAGGGACCTGCGGCCCCTGCGGCCCCTCCCCCTGCTGCTGCTGCTGTGCCGACGCCTGCGCCGGCGGCGGCTCCTTTGGCTGCTGGTTGCGCGGTTGCTGCGGCAGCTGCGCCGCCTGCCCCCCCGCCATCTCACGCTCGTGCGGCTTTCGCTTGGGCTCCGGCGCACTGAGCCATTGCGCCTCCTTGGGCTCCTTGGACTCAACGCTGACGATGGCCGCCACCGCCGCCGTCGCCGCCGTCGCCGACGCCAACGTCGGCGGCGCCGCGACAACCGCTGGCTTGTGCCCGTGCGCATTCCGGAGACGGGAGTCGTCAATGGACACGGAGGCCGCGACGCCACCGCCACCGCCACCGCCACCGCCGCCGCCGCCAGTCGCCGGCATCGCCGCCAGCTGGAGAGAGGTGGGCGAGGCGGAGGCGGTGGCGGTGTCCGAGGCGCCGGCGGCGGCGGTCACCGCGCTCGAGACGGCCTCGGCGCCGCAGCACGCGCGCTTGCACGCGTCGCGCATGTACGCGGGGTTGGCCTCGCACTCGCCCGCGCTGGCCCACGGCTCGCACTGCGCGTCCGAGTCGCTCAGCGACGAGCAGTCCTGCACGTGCACGGCGTGGGCGTACGCGCGGGAGGCGGCGGCGGCCGCGGCGGCCGCCGCGTTCGAGGTGGCGGGCGCGGTCGGCGCGGCGTGCAGCTGGAGCGCCGAGCGCTGCAGGCGCGCCGCCAGCCGGCTCGATGCGAGCGCCGCCGATCGCGACCGCTGAAGCGCGGCGTCGCTCGCGGCGTCGAGCTCGGCGCTGAGCTCGTCGCACGGCGGCGCGAACGAGTCGATGTCGACGTCGTCCAACGCCATCACCTCCACCCAGTCGTGGGGCTGGCCGTCGGTCCGCGCCATGAAGTGGTGCCGGTACTGGCAGCCAAAGTTCATGCGCGTCTGCAGCTTGGTGCGGCCGGCGGAGGTGAGGTCCTCGGGGAGCTTGACGAAGAACGAGTGTGCCGACGCGTGGTCGAGCACGCCGCACCACGCCGCACTCTGCACCGGCGCGCCGTCGATCAGCATCAGCTGTTGCATGGCTTCACTCAGCTGCCCGATGCTCTCGCTGCCGCAGAGCGTCCGGTTCTCGACGCCGTGGAAGCTGCTGCAGCCGGGCTGAGGCACCGAGTCCAGCCGCAGCTCGGTCACGCGCCCCTTGAGCCCCTGGAGAAGCAGCGAGCGCGTCTGGACGACCAGCTCCTCGCCGTCCAGGCACAGCTGCGGCGGCGACAATATGTCGGGGCGAAGAGGCGTGAGCGAGGGCGGGCGACGGGGCGTGTGGCTACGAGGGCCGTGACGCACCATGATGTTGCCCTGCGCCGTCAGGCTGGCGTTGGCGTTCGCCACGAGGGACAAGCTGCCGAGCGGCGTGGCCATGGTGGCCGAGACGCGAGGCGCAGAGGCGGAAGCTAACTCGACAGACCGAAAAAGGCAACCAACCTGTCAATACCCAGCGGACGCGACGGGCTAGACACACGAGTGAAGTCTCCAGGCACATGCCATGCTAGGGTCGGTCGGTCCGATCCCAGCACCCCAAGAGCGGCGGTCCCTGCCCGCCGCCCCCGTAGGGAGGCTCACCAGCGAAAACCGCCACCAAAGCGCGACTCCTCCTCGATCGAGCTCGAGCCCAGTCATCTCAAGGATCTCGTCGGTCTCCTCGAACACGGGGTAGCTGGTACAGTCGCTGTCGTACTACCAACCCCATTGTGTGCCACTCCAAAAGCACTAAGCACGCTAAGCCGCCACCCAGACCACACGCATCTACGAGTCAAAGTACCGCCAAGCAAAACGACAGCCGGCTTTACATGCATGTAGCTAGCTAGATGTAAGCCATGGGCACATGCTATTGAGGCTATTGAGGCGACGCGTTTGCCAACTAGAAACCCCGGGACCCAGCACTAGGGCGTCCGCGAGTCGGCGCCCGCGGCTTGGGTTATGGGGAGGATGTTTCGTTGTTGGGTGTGGCTGGATCGGGGGGAGACGATGCAGTCAGTGCGGCTGGCGGGGTGTGAGGGGAGCGTGAGTCTGGCGTGGAGGACCGGCGAGGGCTAGTGGTCGCGTCTCTATCTCCGAGACGCCCTCTGGGCGTC
>Ga0209713_10002430_pt1 | contig 11539 bp, 3 predicted proteins | sample ArcOceMetagenome_3_FD_187444 | JGI IMG/M metagenome (GOLD analysis project Ga0209713, IMG submission 187444) | Marine eukaryotic phytoplankton communities from Arctic Ocean - Arctic Ocean- Svalbard ARC20M Metagenome (SPAdes) (version 2) | ecosystem: Environmental > Aquatic > Marine > Oceanic...
TGTATACCTCCGCTGGAAACGGAAACTGCTCCGGTGTCCTCACCAAAACGGGCTCCTTTGAGAGCAAGTACAAGAAGATGGTAGCCTCCGACCAAGCAAAATATTTGCTTATCAAAATATGTGAGAAGCAGATCAAGAAAATGTCGAAGCATCACCGCAAGCAGAACATCGCCGAGCAAGAGCTCGCGGATTCCTGGAAGTCTCTGTGTTCTGCGATGCAGGAGCAAGTCGTAATCATGCGACAAGCATGCGTCAACGCCTGTACCTCCATCGACGACAAGAATTCGCGCATCGCCACCCGCGAGTCCCAGCAAGATCAGATGTTCGCAAATCTGAAGGACCTCAACGCCGGTATGACCTTCCTGGTTTCCCAGAAGCCAGAGCTCCTCGAGTCCTTTGAGATCCTGAACTCTGTCAAGGAATATCTTTCCGTCCAGGGTGCGGACGCACAGCTGGTCCAGCCGTTCGACTCCCTTGCTCAGGAAACTTTGCAACACCAAGTCGACAAGCTCACCGCCAACAACGAGCGGCTGAAACGTGAGGCCGACCACGATAAGGCCACCATCAACAAGCTGGTCCAGTTACTTCCTCAGGGTCGTTCAGCACTTATCTCCACGACCATATCTGCAACTGGTGATGTACTTGAGGCCAACTCGTTCGCACCAGCCAACGAAAATCCAAACGTACAATGGAACGAGCAAGTCCAGGTGCAAGCTGCAATTCAGGGTTCTTCCTCCGAGGAAAGTCGCCAACTTCCCGCGTGTCAGCTACGACAAAATCGCAGCGAAGCTTTGAGGAAGGTCGTGATTCACCAAACGCAGCAGCTCAAAAACTTTGAGAGCAGAAGCTTCAGGGATTTACAGCAGGCACTCCGACAATTGATCGAAGCCTCCATGATGGGTCTTTGGAACCCTGACGAACTCCAATTCCACCTGGCCATTCTCATCCCTGGATACCCCTTCTCGGAAGATGATTATCCAGAGCTGTCCTTCATCCATGTCGACAAACGTGGCAACAAGCGTACTCCCCTCAACGTTCTGGAGCTGCAACACCACGGCCGATACTGGAACGAAGAAGGTATGACCCGACAAGGCCAGGCCATGAAAATGTTGGACGAGCAATTTCACAACTGGTACACCAACATCAGGAGCAGCACTGCCGAATGTTCCACCCTGCTCACCAGAAGGAATATCTTGGATACCGAACGTTGGGCCAACACTCGGAACAACTTCATGCCAGTTAAGTACGCCAATTTCCACGACTACGTGAAAGGAACTCCTGACCCTGCTTTCGAACACACCAAGATCACCACGGACCGCACCCAGATCGAGATGCACCAAGGATGCCACGCGGTCAACGGCGTGATCCGCTGTACGAAAACTCCGGTCGACGTCATCTGGTACTTCAATCAAATGCAGAAGACCATCCGCCGCTCTTTTGAAAGGGTAACCCAGAATATCGCAAGCGACAAGGATCCGCAGTTCCAGAATCTTCCAGCTCAATCTCACCCAACTCGACTTGCAGCTTATAATGGATTCTTCGGCATGGGCAGCGGCCTTACTGTCGACGAAACCACCCTCGTGTACGATAGTATCACCGTCCAATTGCAGAACGAAGAAGGTCCTCTCTTCGATATGATCCTGCTCTGCGGCGAACGTTTCATCGAAACTAACTTCGAAGATTCCCAAGCTACAGGACGAATCGCAAGAGCCCTCGACATATTACTTGGGAACTTCACGAAGACGATCGAGGCCAAGGACGGAACCAGACCAAGTGCAGCAGCATTGGAAGCAGCTCCTTATGCACCGGCAGTATTCAGAGCTCGCGTCATCAAGGAATTTGGGAACGACATCATCTTCAAATCCTTGAAGTCCACTCTCAAAGATAAGGCTAAGGCGGTATGGCTCAAGGCGTTCACCTACAACCACACTCAACTGGCTCAGCATTGTGCAACTGCAAAGAACAACGGCATGGGAGGAGCTCGATATGCCCCACTTCAAGACACCCCGCTAGTAAAGGAAGTTTACTGCGACCACCACAAAGCCCTCGCTGAAGAGGCCAAGCGCGCCAATTAGAGTTTCGATACTTGAGCATACTTATATATTGAAAGCTCCTAGCAAATATATATTTTAACCCCCCTTACCCTTACATACTAGCATATAAAACAAAACAAAAACCCAACACAAAAACCCCAACTTGATAATATAAATATTGTCAAAAGAAAAGAATTTCTTGCTCGTATAAATCATGAGCAGCAGCAAACACAGTAAGATATATGAAAATATCTTAGCGGCAGCAGATAGCAACGAGCTACTGGCGGATTTAGACCAATGCGCCACGGTTTTAGCGGAAAATTCCTGGCCCAAACGGGACCATCCAGCCCTTCAAACCGGTTCATACCAACCCCAAACGGCGTACAATATTATGTGGACAATACTGTTTAAACGCGCAGACACCAGCCAGATGTCTAAGGAACAAAAAGATAAGTTTATAGCAAAACAACTGTCTTTTCGGCAAAACTGGTACATCACAGGCACGCTAAACGCCCCCTGGACCACAATTCGCCTCGAAAATCTTATTTCTCGCCTAAAAAATATTATTATCGACCACGTAGCTGCATGCATGGGAAAAGTCGGCGCCATCACACCGGCCATGCGCAGCCTTTTTACTGCCGAAGTCACGGAAGCAAATCAGGCCTGCATCGCCGATAACGAACAAACGGCCGTCAAACACAGCGCGCTTTTAACCGCGTACCCGTACACTCTCACCCCAGACTGCGTGCAAGCGATTAAATTGTACGCCCAAGAAAAATATTCAATTTTAGTGGATGACATTGCCAGGGGCACCGCCGACCAAAAAGCCAAGGCAACCGCCGCGTTTGCCGATAAAATTAAAATTGTAACGGGCGCGCTAGCCGCCATCCAGCTAGTAGTTAACCACACTATGCTAAAATCTCTCGGGGAACTATTAACTCCTATCAAAAAGGGAGGGTTGGTGCTACCAAAATTGCTTTTAGCATACCAAGAGCATTACGAAAAAATGGAAAATAAAGCCAAATCAAACCGCAAGCCATTTTCGTCCGTCTCGGCCATAAAAATAATTCGTAATCACTGCACGGGCACAAATCTAAATCTCCAAAACGAGGCCAAACGGGCAATTTACCTCCTGGAGCGCGTGTCTGCGATGAACATCTACGATTGGTTTAACGCATTCAAAATTCCCCTCAAGCAACTTCGCCTGAGCGGAGCCGCTATGCCAGCAATCGACTCCAGCGAGCACCAAACGTACTTGCACGAAATATTTTGCCCCCAGCTATCTCAGCACGAGGTTAACACCCTTCACAACCGCGGTTTTACTGATATCAAAGATAATAAATTTGTAACGGCCACCCTACAAACCGAATTGGGCGAAAACACCGAAGTCTACGGAAAATATAGCCAGGACAAGCGCGTCCGTACATATTTACAGTCCAGGGCCAAAATTTTTAAATTACCCAACACCCGGCACTCCCGCCCCGACGAGAGCAGCTCCAGGCCCAAGAGGCAGAAAAATTTTATCGCTGGCAATATTTCGTTGATCCGCCCTCAAGAATGGTGCAAGCATCCCATGTGCATTCAAGCCGGCAACCACAAAAATCACACTGCCGCCGTTTGCCACCGAAGCTCTTCCAGTCCCTACGGCAAGGGCAAAGGGGGCAAAGGCAGGGGCAAGGGCAAAGCAAGAGCATTGTTCGTTGGAAAAGGAAAAGGGGGCAAAGGCAAAGTCAAAGGCAAGCCGGGCAAAGGCAAGGGCCGCGGCCTCGGCCACAGAACCCCAACTGGCCGCTCCAGTAGCTCTATTGCACCCGTCAAACATGTGCCAGGGCAAGCTTACTCCGGCACGTGCTTTTTCTGCAAAAAGCCCGGGCATGCCCAAAAGGACTGTAACGCCAAAAAGCGGCTCGAAGCGCAACCCCTATTTTTAACGGAAAGCACTAGTTTCACAGGCGCCGCTGCCGTGTCTCTTGAAAAACTCACAGCCGCAGTTGGCACCAACACGTGCCAAGAATGCTACAGCCACACCTGTCACGGCCCCGGAAACTGCGATCCCAACGACATCTCGCCCTACCTACCGGAGGCGGAAGCCCGTTTTATCAATTCCGGACTTTATGATTTAACTCTCCAAATGAAAAATGGTGCCTCCTCTGGGTTACAAAGAAATGAGACTCCTCTACAAAGCACAGCTTTTGTAACGGACACCCACTCTTTGCAGGGGCATGGTGAATACGGAGACCACCATTATAACGGCGGTTTCGGTTTGGAATCGCGCACACAATATTGGATTCCAAATAGCGACGATCATGGCGGTTACAATCAGCCATATTTCCAAGAGGGCGGCTACGATAGTCATGGCGCCTACCACGTGCAGGCCAGCCAGAGCCATCCCTACGACCACCTGCAGGCAAGCTCCTATGAGAATTACAACCAACCCTGCCAGGTAGATCTCAACGGACACAGGAGCTACGACCGCCCCTGGAGCACCCACGATCCGCCCAACCAAGCGTACAACTACGACCGCAGCGGCAACAGCCAAAGTTGGAATTACAATCGTGAACAGATGGAACAGGAGCAAAAGCCGCAACCCGGTGACGTGCTTATGACCGAAAGCCACCTGCAAGACGAAACCCAACAAAGCGGCGAGTGGCCGGATCCTGGGGAACAAGCCGAATACCACGAAGAACAACTCCCTGAGCTCCGTGAAAACGACGAAAGCGACAGTGACTCAGACTCCGACTGCGACAACGAGTCCAGCAGCTCAAGCTCCTCGGAGTGAGGAGCCCCCCTGGCCAAAACCAAAAATTGTATAATAAGACATGTTCTCATGAGTGAGAGCAGGCTAAAATTAATGCCACAAAACCAAAATCTTCTCTTCCGAAGCAAGGGCGGATCAAAAGAGAAGACTGCAAGTAGAGCCACACTAACGCAGGCTATTCTCCACTTACAAACCAAGCTAAGCAACTCTATAAAACTTATCTCCAAGGTTCCCGCAAAGTTGGATTCCTGCGCAATTGTCAACCTCTCCAACAGCAAACATTGCACCAATATAAAGCCCTGCCAAGAGTATGGTCTTCCTCCAATCCAACTCAGTGGAATCGGGGGCAGCACCGATCCCATCCGAAAAGCAGGCCTCCTCACAGTCATCGTCAAAGGCCGCAAGAAAACTGCCCATGCCTACATTTTAGACAAGGAAGTGGCGGGCAACAAAGCCATTTGCCTCATAGGGCTCCGCACTCTCATCGAATGGGATGTAGACCTAAATTTCCACATGAGAGAATCATACCAAGGCGAGTGTAGCTCGTTACGGCTAAATGCCGTGCACGAATTTAAAAGATCCAAAATTGCCACGCGGCTAAAAAAGTCCGCGCGCTCCAACTGGTTCATGGCAGTCCACAAAAATAACCCCGCCACGTGCAACAAACCCAACATCGCCTCAACAAAAGGGGCACAAAACTTACGCCAAAAACGCGACGACCTTAAAACGCGCCTCCTAAATTGCATGTCGGAAAAGTCAGATTGCCCAACACTAGGGAAATCGAGATACGTGGACACCGGCGAAGAAGTAGCACTGGTAACCGATAGCCGCCGTGCGCCTCGTTATCCAAACGCCCGCAAAAAGCCGAAACTCAAGCCAAAAAGAACATCTGCTAAAAAGCAGGGCAGCAAATTGCGCTCAAATTTCCCTAAAGGAGCCACCAAATCCGATGTCAAAAATATCATCAATCGCCTTCTAAAAAAGGGGAACATCGAGCCACACCAAGGCGCCTACAACAGCCGCCCGCCAGAAAACCCTTTTCTTGACCCTTTTGTCTCGCCGCAGTGCTCGAAAGGCTCAAACCAAGGACATTCCTGCGGCGAAAACTTTTGTTGCACCTGCAGCCCCACATTCGTCTATGCAGAAAATCCGGAGGAACATGAGGTCCTAATGGCCGAATTTTCCTGCGACAAAACGGAAGCAATTTTAATGTCAGAAATTCAAATTCGCACTATTCTTGATCGTGTCCAGGCCAGCAAAGCCGACCAGGGAACAGACGGCGCAGCTACCATGGAACAAGCTGGACAAACTATCAGCAAATTCTCGCGAGAAGCCATGGTTTTAGGAGATCAGGTCGGCCCCGAAATGATGCGGAAAATCCACGCAGTCTACGATGCCCATGTGGGGCAAGACAAAGTTTTTCCCACCAAAAACGGCCCACCAAAAATCCTCACGATGTACAAGGACAAACCGTACGAATACGAGCTGCGCAACGAATTTAAGAGCGGTAGCCTTCAACTTCCCACCGTCCGCTCCTTCGACTGGGACGGCAAACCGGCTACCTCAAAAATCATTCGAGATTTTATCGCATCAACCCCTGTGGTTTCTCCCTGTGCTCACCCCCGATGCATCTCGCGCCTGGTAATAGTTCCAAAATTGGATCCGGGGCAAAGCAAAGAATCCCTTGAACACGGCTTCCGCGTCACTGTAAACGCCCTTTTCAATAAATGTCTAAAACCAGCAGCCAGCACGATTCCTTTAGCCACTTCCGAAATTAAAAAACTTCACAATAAAAAGTTTTTTGCCCAAATCGACGGCCTCTCGGCCTTTTGGTCCATTCCCGTCGGCGAAGAGAGCAAGCGGCTAACTGCGTTCCACACACCAGATGGCGTTTACTGTTGGGATAGGCTACTAATGGGTGCCAGACCGAGCAGTTCAGTTCAACAGTCCGCTTACCTTCGAGCCCTCGATGATCATGCAGACAAAATTTATCACGAATGCTTTCCAGAGGAAAAAGACAGGCATGGCTTAGGCCCTTCAATTCGATCATGCTACGCATCATACTGCGACGATCTTGCATGTGGGGCAGAAACGTTAGACCAATTATTCATCCTGTTCTTCGTCCTCATCGGAGTGTGTGCCAAAGCTGGAATTCAGGTTAAAGCCAGCAAGTGCAAATTTGGTGTGGAGGAGATCACCTTCCACAATTACCTTATCAACAGCACCTCCACGCGGCCGAAACAGGCAAACTTATGTCCCATTCGAAATTTTGGAATTCCTCGTGATGTTCATCAAGTAAAATCTTTCCTTGGCATGGCGCAACAGCTTTCTCAATACATAGAACTTTACTCAATCATCGCGCAGCCCCTACACGCGCTCACAAAAGGTGATGGATCCAAATTCCCCAAACCTTGGATTGCAGGAAGCCCATATGATTTAGCTTTCCACAGGCTAAAAGCAGCCCTGCTAGACCCAGACCGTTTCCTCTGGCACAAAGACAAATCCAAACGGCTTTTTATCGAGTGCGACGCCAGTGACCTGGGTTTTGGAGCTGCCGCTTATCAATATGCCACCACCATCAACGAGGTGGGTGAAGAGGAAGGAGTCGCACGTTTAAAAGACGTCTCTTACAAGCGCGTCATTGAATGGATGTCCAAAGCATGGTCCACCGATCAGCTTAAACTGCCAGTGTTTTATCGAGAATCCCTTGCCCGGCTAATTGTCCTCGAAAAATTTCGAAATTTAATCGAGTCTAACTACAAGCAAGGCACAACCGTCTACACCGACCATCTGCCGGCCCTTTTTAAGTCCAGCCTCTCCAACAAAGGCCAATTAAGCGAATGGCGAATCAACGAAGTGCAGGATTTAAACTCCATCGTGCAAACACTTTACAAAAAAGGCCCTTTGTTAGTCCTTAGCGACGCCCTCTCCAGATGCTGCCAACCGGAAACGGATCTCTACGACAACGACATGCCTAGGAAAATTGCCGTCTTGCTTGATAGGCTGCCAGAGCGAATCAAACATTGTAAATACATCCGCGTGCATTACAACAAAGACACGGCAGCGGCTGGCCGCATCGTTCAGCGCTGGAGAAGTCCCAAAAATCCAGTTAGCCCGGTCGCGCCGGCCTCCACTTCTATTGTTGATTTTGTCATCGCATTTCCCCTCGACAAGGGAACAATTACTATTAAAGACATGCTCCTGCGCAAACAGCCCTTTGCCATGCTCATTCCGGTGTCAACCATCTGTAAAATATCCCAATGCCCTGCTACTCGTGCTATTATACCGCACGTGCAGGCCATGGTCGACGCCTGTCCTAAAATTATTATCTCGGCCGCAAATTTGGCTTGGATTATGTATTTCGGAAAAGACGAGCACTGCGTCCAAACACAAGTTTTAATCAATATAAACGACCCAAACAGCGAAGCCTTCGGATGCGGCCACGAAGAAGCGGTAGAAATCATGGACGCGTGCGTAGCGCAGTGCGTCTGCCTCCCCATGACTCGGTCTCAAGCAAAAGCCGAGGCCTCACAATCCATTGATGATGGCATTTCTAGTCAAGCGGCCACCTTCGAAATTAAGCCAAAACGCAGAGGGCGGGCAAAACGCAAAACCGTTTCAAAAAGCTCCAGTAGCTGTGTCTTAGGAGAACCGGAACCAAAACGCCCCAAAAACGGCACGGCGACCAGCCGCCTCATGACAAGCTACAAAGACGCTCCTCCAGACACGCACGAAAACTGGGTAGGCCAGCAGTTAAAAGGCCAACCTATCCCGGAGTCACAAGCGAAGAAATTCATTCCAGAGATTCCTAATTTAACTTTAAAACTCTGCGGACTTCTTGGCGACCACGGCCAAGCGCGCATCATCGTCCCACTTGCACAACAAAAGCGTGTAATCATGCAAGCGCATCACGACCTGCTTCACCAAGGGCACAACCGTGTCTACCACGAACTGAGAAGGGCTTATTACTGGCCAAACATGCAAAAGACAATCGAATTTTTTGTCACCAAATGCACGAGCTGTCAGGAATCCAAAATGCGGCGCCAGCATCTCAAAACCGCATTTCACGATCGCGAGCTAAGAGACCTTCCACTCCCGCGCCAAAGCTACGGTTTCGACTTCTACGGAGTTCCTAAGGGAGAAATTCTTGTGATTGTGGACCATTGCACACGAGAAACGATTTTGGTCTTCATGACCACCCGGGACATGAAAAAAGTAGCCACCGCCCTCCTTAACAAAATCATCTTCATCCGCGGAGTCCCGTTAACCCTGCGCAGCGACTCTGCACCAGAGCTCGTAGCGGGCATTGTCATGGAAATTAATTCTTATTTGAACATCACGCACCTGCGAACCGGTGGTCACAACCCTAGAGGCAACTCCATCTGCGAACGTGTCAACCAAACCATCGGCGCCATGTTGCGCAAATGCAGCGACAAACAGTACGCAAACATCAAGGACTACCTGCCATGCATGGCATTCGCCATCAATTGCACCTACAGTTCCGCTCTAAACTGCACCCCTTTCGAAGCCGGACACGGCCTTCCAGCACGCACAATCGCGCAAGCCCGTGCGTCCTCGGCCCGTCTACAGTTCAGACCGGGGGGCAACGACGATACAGTGCAAGATGTTAGCAAACGTTTTGACTCTGGCCTGCAAAAAGAAATTTTGGAGTTAGCCACAAGAATGGCGCTAGCCGCACAACAGGAAAGTGAGCACCAGAGAAGAATGACTAATGATCGGCTAAACGCCATGGGGAAGAAAATCTCCACAAAAGCATTTGAACCAAAATCGCTCGTCTATTTTTACAAGCCTCCCACCCAAGCGCAAGCATTAGCCACTGGAAGGAAGGTCAAACACCTAGCCCACTACTGCGGCCCTGCGACCGTTTTAAACCACTTGGGCCGAAATGCATACAAACTCGCCTTCGAGGGGAAAATTTTCCAGCGCGACGCAGGAATGATCTTCCCTTACTGCCCCATGCCCGAAGATCTCTCGTGGGAAGAAGAGGCGCCCAAACAGAAACCGTCCTTCCACAAGGCCACAATTAGCCCATGGGAAGGCGAATTCATCATCACAAAGGGAGATGCCGACGCAGGCACCTGGTGGGTAGCGCAAATCTACGAAGTCCTAACGGACAGGGTTAAGGTCAAAACCTACACCACCATTTCCCCGCCTTTGGAAGACTACGCCTCCGCCACAATTACAGCGCGAACACAGCGCCTGGAGGAAACAACCTTTCTGCAAACATGGTGTCTCGACCTAGGAAGAGGAAAAGCAACCACTATTCCCCCTCAAGCCAGCCGCCGCGACAAGGATGTTTGGACCTGGAAAATACCCAAATCCGAATTTGATCACCATTTCCTCGTGCGAAACGTCACTCTCAGCGCCCTCGGAGTCCTCGACCCCAAATCCATCTCGCTGGCAGCACAGCTCGACATCCCACACCAGCGCGGAGCCGGAGACGAACACTATGATGCAGAACAACTATGAGAAGCTCGCATCCACTTACCAAACCGTGGTGCAAGTTTCTACACTACAAAGACCTGCTCACCTGTGCATGGCTCCCTCCCTAGAACTACACCGCTCTCTCTGCAGTGACTTCAGGTGGATAGCATGCCCCCAGGCACCGAAAATTTTGAATCTCAGATTCAACTTTTTCCAACATCAAGACGCCCTCGATGATCGAAGCCCAGCTTCGTCACGACAAAAAAAAGCCCCTGATGAAAAATCCATGACCGTTTTAAAACCCTCGTCCACAACTCCTGTCGATGACACATGGTGCGATAGCTCGACAAAACTCCAGTGACTCGCAAGCCTTAGCGGTTGTTAAAGAAAACTCCGCAAGCACAGTGATTGTCACGAACTCTCACGACCACTCTGCACAGAAGCAAGTGGAGGCAGATTAAGTTGGAGCAAACTGCCAGCTCCCGTTCTACACATCTAATTACTCCTAGTTTCACGCGCTTCCCGAGTGCAACGAGGCGAAGGGGCATGTCAGAGTGTAGCGCGCTATCAGGATTAGTCCCGCGACTCATCCTGCCTGAGGCCAGTTTGTGTGGCTCCTTAGCTTGGAGCCTGGCTTGCTGGCACCAGGGCGGCCCGCGCGCATCTGCTACTAGGCAGGGCGCCGGCGCCAACTGCGCTCTTACAATGTCTCCTCGGCCCTCGCAGGGCCCCGTGCGCTTTGGCCTCGGGTGCCCATGGATGCGAGGCATTCCGTTTGGTTCCTTGTCGAATAAGCCCGCCCCCTCGGGAGGCGGCACATGGCAGGAACCTCGTAGGTGCCGAAGGGACAGACGCAGAAAGAACAATAGCGATACACAAAAGATTAGGTAGCGATTTATGTTAAGTTGACATAAGAACATTTCCCTATAGTTGTCACCATAGTAAACTCCAGCTTAACTTTGTGGTGATACTCTTAGGGCCGATCTGCAATAGAATGCTGTATCGAAACGTTGGGCATCTTCCAATGGAAATGCCAGTAGAGTAGCGCTTTTTGTACGAGTATTTATAGCCAATGTTTGAGACGGAAGATCTTAGACGTTTGGTCGGATCTGTCTTCTCGGAAATGATGTTACGTCATCTTGACCAATCATCAATCCGTTTTGGCTCCATCGCTACAAAACCTGCTCGAATGTTAGAAGCTCTCTCAAGCCTCGACACCTAATCAATAACAAACATATCGTTTTCTCCTTCGTTTCTTCTCGGTTCTCTTCCCTGCTGGTGCGTACGGACAGGCTTGTACAAG
>Ga0209713_10002431_pt1 | contig 11536 bp, 7 predicted proteins | sample ArcOceMetagenome_3_FD_187444 | JGI IMG/M metagenome (GOLD analysis project Ga0209713, IMG submission 187444) | Marine eukaryotic phytoplankton communities from Arctic Ocean - Arctic Ocean- Svalbard ARC20M Metagenome (SPAdes) (version 2) | ecosystem: Environmental > Aquatic > Marine > Oceanic...
CCCCGTGAAGTTCCAGAGAACCTTGCCGGCACTAATCGAGTAGGTGTCTAGATGTAGTGTGTCTGTGCGGGCCACGAGCTCCATGCTAGGAGTGTGGTAAAGCAAGCAAGCAAGTTTACGCTGTTAGCTTACTTACCTCAAGCTACACACTTCGGAGAACGCGCAGGCCCGAACCCCAACTGCTCATAGCCGGACCCGGTGTGTGGCCCGGGCGCCGATCGGAAAGCACTGATACTCCGCCACTGGAGAACAGCATGGCGTTGAATGCCACGAAACCGCTAGCCCAGGAACTGTTAGTCCAAGCGTGTATAATTCCGCATGCCTATTACCATACAGTTGTACCATATGCACGTCGAATTGATCTTCCTCAACCCAGATTTCAGCGCAGTCGCCGGAGCAGCCGCCGTAGTGACGACCGCAGCATGCTCCTACTACGGAGGGCGCGCCACATGAACGCTGGCGCAGTATCGCCAGTTCGGCGCAGCATGCTGCGGGGCTACCACGCCTTCCCGGAGCATCCACTCAAGTCGACCGTCACGGGCTTGCTGCACCAGCGACCCTTCCAGCGCGCCGATCTCCCATCGCTCGTCTCCTCGCTCACCCTGATGCCATCGCGGTGGCAAGCGACGCTTCGAGGGTGTGAACAGCATGAGCCCGTCGGCTCAGCGCTGTATGCATCGGCGCCCGAGCAGTATGATGCGGACTATCGCCAGCTGACTCAGCTGTGCGAGTTTTTCAACGTGCCAGCACCGCCGCATGGCGAGACCTTCTTCGTCACCAACCTGGGCGCATGCAAGCTGCGTTGGGAGCGGCACACCGAGGCGCAGACGTACACGTTCTCGCGGCTCGCGACCGAGGAGGAGACGCAGCAGCCGTTCGCCGAGTCGTCGGTGGCGCTCTCGGTCATTCCGAAGAAGTGGCTCGAGGAGCTTCCGGGGCTGGTTCTGGCCGGCGTTCACGTGGCGATGCTCGAGACGGCTCCGGACGACTTCGCCGAGATCAAGCCGCACTTCCACCGCGATGGCGTCGTGACCGGCTGCTCGGTCGATCTCGGCCGCTTCCGCGTCTACTCCGACTGGCGCACGCACTCGGACGGCCTCGGCCGCATCCTGGTGCATGGCATGCCCGACGAGGCGCCGCACAAGCACACCGCGGCGGGCAAGGTGCTGAACCGCGTGCTCGAGCTGGACAAATACCGCGCGCTCGCGCTGCTCGCGCTGCCGTTTGCGCAGAAACTCGCGCCGCGCATCGACCAGCTCAACGAGGAGCTGATTGACGTGACGCGCGCGATGCTGCGCACGAGGGCAGCGGAGGAGGAGGGCCACGGCGGCGGCGAGGGAGGCGGCGCGCGCGGAGCGGAGAGCGAGGACGAGCTGGCCTCGCAGCAGCTGCTGCTCGATCGGCTGTGCACGCTCTCGGCCGAGGGCAACAAGCTGAGCTCGAGCTCGTCGTTCCGCTTCGCCGCCTCGGCGGCGTACGCCAAGGTCGTGTCCGACCGGATCGCCTTTCTGCAGATGGAGCGGATCGAGGGCCTCCCGTCGATGGAGACCTTCCTCGGGCAGGCGCTGCACCCGGCGGTGCGCACGTGCGACGCGGTGGCGGCGCGGCTCGAGCGGCTGCGCACGGAGATGGCGCACACGGCCGACCTGCTGCGCACCTCGCTCACCGTGCAGCAGCAGGCGCAGAACATCCGCGAGCTCGAGGCTCTCCAGGCCAACAGCCGCACGCAGCTGCTGCTGCAGGAGAGCGTCGAGGGGCTGAGCGTCGTCGCGATCACCTACTACTCCACCGGGGTCATCGGCTACGTCTTGAAGGCCGCGGACAAGTTCCACCTGCTGCCCGACAGCCTGCCCGTCGAGATCGCGCTCGGCATGAGCGTGCCAGTCATCGGCGTGGCCGTCTTTGTCGGGCTGCACCGCCTCAAGGCGAGCGTGCATGCCGGTGCGGGTGGAACGAAGCATTAGTGCGGGGGTAAGCATGTCGTGAGTAGAGCATCTAACCTGTTTTTACTGTTTACGTTTGAGTAGAGCACCCTCCCCTCCGCGATTGCCACCGGATGGGGTATTTACCAGTCTACCAGTCTACCAGTCTACCAGTCTACCAGTCTACCAGTAGAGCTGTTTAGGCTGTTTAGGCGGTTAGCTATCGGATCGCCTCCGTGGTCACAGTCCGGATGCTGATAAGTGTGTGGTGCGCCAGCACGGCGCGCCGCGAACACAGCTTGGCTTGGCTTACTTCTCAACGCGCACCTCTCGCTCGACGATATATGCGTCTCGTCCTGCAGCGAGTGACGCGTGCGAGCGTCACTGTCGACGGCGCAGTGGTCGGCAGCATCGGACAGGGCCTGCTCTGTTTGGTTGGCATCTCTGCCGACGACACCGTCGGCGCCGCTGCTATCGATTGGGCGAAGCGCAAGATACTGGGCATCCGGCTATGGGAGGACGATGGCAAGGCGTGGGCGAAGAGCGTCACTGCTCTGGGGCTGGAGGTGCTACTGGTGTCCCAATTCACGCTCTACTGCGTGCTCAAGGGTCACAAGCCCGACTTCCACAACGCCATGCCGCCCGAGCCAGCGAAAGAGCTCTGGGGCAAGTTTGTCAACGCCATGAGCGCAGCTCATCCGGGCAAGGTCCAACAGGGCCAATTTGGCGCCAAGATGGATGTGGAGCTCATCAACGACGGGCCTGTCACAATTGAGCTCGAGTCCGCACTGTCGGCCGCCGCTTCACCGAGCCCACTCGCCGCAAAGGCTGAGCCGAAGGCGCCGGCACCGCTGCTGCTGCTCCTCCGAGCACGGGGCGGCTCCTTTGGTTTTGGCGGGCTGTGCGAGTGCGAGCGACGCGGCGTCCGCGTCGTTGCAGCGAAGACCGTGCCCGACGGAGGCGACGGGCAGCCTGCGCTCGCCGTGCTGGTGGGCGGGGCGAGCGCTGTGGCCCTGGAGCGCATCTTGACGCAAGAGGATGGCTCCGCTGCGTCTGTACTGCAAGGCGAGCCCGAGATTGCACGCTTCTTTGCGAAGAGTGAGAGGTTTTAGTGAGAAAAGTCGAGTATTTGGAAGCGTAACGACTTCCCGGCGCTTCGCGCACCCGACGCGTACCGTAAGATCAGCAGTACTGGCTGTCATCCGTGGCGGACGTCGGTCGGGGGTGCGGCCTCGCGTCCTCTACTAGCGGAGGCGCGTCCAGCAGGCACTGTTGCACTTGAAGCCGGAGCCGAAGGCGAGCTGCAGGATGGAGTGGCCGCGCCGCAGCGGCTTGTGCCGCTCGATGTAGCGCAGCTCGTACCAGATCGACGAGGACGACGTGTTGCCGTAGTCGTGCAGCACAGAACGCGACGCCTCGAGGTCGGCCGTGTGCAGCCGGAGCGACTTCTCGATGCCGTCGAGCACGGCGCGGCCGCCGGCGTGGATGCAGAAGTAGTCGAAGGCCGACTTGAAGCTCGGTACGTACTTCATCGTCGTGCCGTGCCGGACGAGCTTGTTGCGCAGCAGGTAGTAGGCGACGCGCGCCTGCTCGTGGATCGGCAGCACGAGCGGGCCGAGCTCGGTCAGGTTGCGCTTCATCGCGTCGCCCGCGACGCGCACGATGTCCTTGGAGAGGCGGACGCCGCCCTGCCCCGTCTCGTCCTGGCACTGGTACACGCAGTTGTACGACTCGTCGTTGGTCGCCTGCGTGCGCACGAGGTGGCGCAGCCGGTACTTGGCGCGGCCGACGAGCGAGCTCTTGTTGGTGAGGCAGATCGCGGCGCCGCCGCAGCGGAAGAGCGTGTTCTGCAGCAGCATCCCCTTGAGGTGGCCGTGGTAGAGCGACTGCGTGATCAGCTCGGTGCTCACGACGACCGCCACCGAGTTCGGGTTGTTCTGCAGCAGCTCGGACGCGAGGTCGACGGCGAGCAGCGACGCCGAGCAGCCCATCCCCGACAGGTTGTACGTGCGCACGTTCATGCGCATCTTGAACCGGTTGGCAGCCATCGCGCACAGGCTCGGCGTCGGCGAGAAGAGCGAGCAGTTGATGATCAGGAAGTCGACCTGCTTCGGCTTGATGCCGGTCGTGTCGAAGAGGTCCTGCAGGCACGAGCAGATGACGGTGTCCGCCTCCTTGCGCGCCGTCTCCATCGACTGGTCCTGCCGCACGCCCGGCTCGAGGCAGCGGATGATGCCCGGCGGCCACGCGGTCGCGTCGCCCGTCCCGCTGTTGGCGAGGATCTTCTCCATAAACTTGAGGTCGTCCTCGTCGAACGAGCCCTCGCCCTTGCCCGCGTTGCGCATCATCTCGACGATCTGCGCCTTGGAGACCTTCCACTCCTCGGGCGCCTTGAAGGTCGAGAAGTCGAGCAGGTAGACGGAGCGGTTGCGCCGCTTCAGCAGGAACGAGGCGAGCGCCACGCACAGCGCCGGCACGAGCGCCATCAGGTCCGAGCGGCTGACGACGTCGCCCAGCTGACCGAGCTGCGCCTGCTTCACCTCGTCGCGCACGACCCACAGCGACCACGCGCGCGGAGCGAGCTGCACGACGAAGAGGAGCAGCGCCAGGTGGTAGATGAGCCCCATCCACCGCGCCTTCATCACCCTCATCCAGTCCTTGAGCATGTCGAGCCGGACCCGCACCTCGCCAGGGTTGTAGACGCGACCCGCCACGTCGGTGGCACTGGTGATTGCGCGCTCCCACGACGTCGAGCGCTTGAGCGGCGAGGAGGGCGAGCCCGGCCGCGAGGACGGCGCGTTGCTCTCCTGAGAGACGCGCGTCGACGGAGCGCCGTCGTCCGATGATGGCTTCGGCTGCGTGCCACGGAAGCGGATGTCGGCTGCGTCGGACATATATGCGAATTAGCCTCTGAATAGCGGTCGGGACGCCGGTCGCGAAAGGCGGCCCGGCCAGTCAAAGCTAGTGATGAGCTCGCGTGCGCGCGCGCGCGCGCGCGCGCCCGCGGCGGGGCGTGGGGAGGCTACAACACGTACGACCAAACGCATCAATAGTGGTCTATACGATACACACCTACACTCTACGGGACGCCACACTACCGACGCCACACTACCGCACCACCTGCAAACCCGAGACGTCAGAACCGCACCAGGTCCTCCTCGGTGGCGCCGTCGGCCTGCCCCAGTAGCTCGCGCATGCACTGCTTGTTGTCGATGCCGCACTGGCCGATGACGTCCTGCATCCGCTGCACGCGCTCCTCGCGCGTCAGGTGGCCGTCGCGCTTCTCCTGCTCCGAGATGCGCTTCTCCCTCCGCTCGCGCTTCGTGCGGTTGACAAAGGCCTCCGCCAGCTGCTCGCGCATCGCGACGTTCTTGGCGTCGTCGAAGCGGAGCCGCTCCGAGTGGCGCAGGTGGTGCTCCGCCTCCTCGAGCTGCTTGAACGAGAGCAGGATGTGCGCCAGGTTGTAGTGCGTCTCCGGGAAGTCAGGGTCCGCCTCCTCGGCCTCGCGGAACGCGTGCATCGACTCGCGCCAGCGGTTGAGCTTGCCGAGCTGGTGGCCGATGTTGTTCTGGATCCGCGCCTCGTTCTTCCGCTCGCGCTCGAGCGCGCCGCGGTACGCCCACAGGCTCTCCTGCGGCCGCTCCATGATGTCGTGGCTGCCGCCCAGGTTGAAGAGCGCGTCGGCGTCGGACGGCTGCAGCTTCGCGGCCGAGCGGAACAGGTGGGCCGCCTCGTCGTGCTTCTCTCTCGCGCGCATGATGATGCCGAACTGATTGTAGTGGTACGCACTCGGCAGCAGCGACAGCCCGTGCCGATAGTATTTGAGGGCGGCCGCCTGCTGAGAATACTGTCGCGCGACCGCCAGATCGAACCAGCCGACGGCGGTGCGCGGATGCGTGCGGATCGCTTGCGCGTAGCAGCGCTCGGCCTCGGGCTGCCGCCCGTCGCGCTCCATCTCGTGCCCAAACTCGCTGAGCTCCTGCGCGTCAGCGTCGTCGCGGTGGAAGGGGCAGCCGTCGCGCAGCTCGGCGGGCACGGCCGGCTGCTTGCGCTTCTTGCCGGCGGCAGCCAGGCCGCAGTGCGACGCGAGAAGCAGCAGCAGTAGCTGCGGCTGCGCCACTCTCGTTGCTATTCTCATCCTATATAATGCCGTAAAAAGCATGCACGCGAACTGCAAGCTTACAAGTTTGAGAACTGTAATTGGGGTCCGGGCCTGCGCGGACTCCCAAGTGTGTAGTTGAGGTAAGCTAACAGCGTTAAACCGTTAAACCGTAGCCGCAATAGGCTTCCTTTTCTGTTGCCCGGCTCAACGCCCAGAAAGAACTATATAACACGAGAACGAGCAGACATAACCATGGGCTGCCGCAACGCATAGCAGACAGAGGCCGGTGAACTCACCGGATGCGCGGGGGAGAGGGCGCGAAACGTTCTGCCGGGGTGGCATGGATCGGGTGCTCACTCGTCCTTCCAGGCGTGCCGCGCGGCGCTGTCCGCCGTGTACGGGCAGCGGCGGAAGACGTCGTCGTCGAAGAAGCCCGGGCACGAGAACCTGCCCTGGCCGCCGTGGCCGTATTTCTTCGGGTAGACCACCCTGAGCAGGCCTCCGCCGCACTCGGGGCAGCGCGGCAGCGCGCCGTACATCTTGCCGTCGACGATGCGCGCGATCAGCTCGCCCTTCGCCCCACCCTTGAGCTGCTCGTTCAGCGCGAGCAGCTCCTTGAGCTTCGGGATCGGCAGCTTGTTGTACTCGGCCTCGAGCTTCGCGCGCTCCTGCACCTCCTCGAGTGCCTCGGTCATCTCCCCCTTGTCACCCGTGGGCTTGATGCCCTGCTTCTCGAGCGTCTTCTTGAGGTCGGTCTTCTTCATCTTCTTGCCGTCGAGCGCGCCGAGCGCCTCCACCTCCTCGGCCGAGCGCTTCTTACCCGCGGGCGAGGCCGCCGACGCGGAGAGCCAGTCGCGAACGATCTGCTGGTCGCCAGACTTGAGAGCGGCGAAGCCCGGCAGCTCGGCCGCGTCGGTCATGCCCTTGGGCTGCTTCTGGCACGTCAGGTGGCGCCACGCCGTCATGTCGTAGTCCCCGGGACCCTGGGTGATCGTGCCGACGCGGAGCGTGTCCTTGTCGATCTTCGACTTGCACCCCTTGCAGGTGGCGCGGTTGGACGCGGCGTACTCGACGCAGTAGCTGGGCGGCATACTGTGGCAGAAGGAAGCGGTGGCGCGGTGGGACGGGTGTAGCTGTCCGCCACTCGGCCTCGACTCCGAAGTCGCGCTTCAAGTTTCAAACAAACCACCGCAACGCGAAAGTCGGCAAATTGCTATTCTCGCATTCAAGGCACTTAGCGTTATCTACGACACGGGTTCTTTGCCAATGTGATATCGCCCGTGGCAGGGGACCGCGCTCCGCAGGTTGTGGCCCTCCACCACCTGGCACAGCTCGACGACGCCCGTGATGGCGCCCGCCTCCGGCAGCGTCGGCAGGAGCGACACCTTGAGTTGGCACGCGGTGCCTTGTAATGTGAACGCCGCGCACAAGTCCTCCGCGTCGCAAAGGGCGCAGCACGCCGCGACGTCACCCTTGCCAACGACGTGCACAGCAAAGTCGCCGCCTTGCACAGCAGTGTCGTTGAGCCGCGTGCAGCGTGGCTCGTGGTCGCGCAGCACCTGACGTCGGTCCTCAAAAGGGGGAGGAGCGGCCTCGCCCTCGGAGCAATTCCAGCTGTCCTCGCTGCATTCGAGGACGCCCGGCCATACAACCGGCGTCTCCACGCCAGTCAAAGAGACCAAATACTCCGAGTACGGTTGCTCGGCGGTGGCGATCGCAAGTGTGAGGAGCGTCGGGTGAATCCGCATACGAGCCCGCATATGTCTCTGTGACCCGCTCGACGCAGCGAGCCCTGAACCCACCGGACCACACGCAGTGCGCGCGCGCCCTATTGGCGCAAGCCCGCTTGGCAGATACCTGCGTCGCGGTAATACGCCCAAAACGAATCGTATGATATTTGGATTTGCATCCACGTGTCAGCAGCTCCCTGTTCGAATTTCAGCAAACCCGTTGATGAGTCGGTCAGGCTTAGAGCCGCACGATCTACTGGCTGCTTTCCGAAAAAGGCACTCCGTGCTGTCGAGTCGAGCCTCATTGGCGCCGCCCCGATGCTCTCTCTCGCGCTGGCTGGGGTGCACGCCGCCGCCCCGGAGGCCGTCACCGGCAGCTTCTCGCTCCAGCCTGCTGGGGGTAACTCGCTGCTGTCGTGCCAGTCGTGGTGCCCCGCCGCGTTGCAGGATGCGGCCGACCAGGAGCATTGCAGGAAGCTCGCGTGTGCAGCCTGCGAGTCGTGCGTGAACGCGGCGAAGCCAACTCGTCCACTATTTGCATGGATGGCCCCGTCCTCCAAGGAGCCGACCCACGCCACCTCGCTCCCGGCGTCCACTGCCGATGTCAACCTGCTCACGTCAGCGGACCAGCTGGAGCTGGATGCGTTCTCTGCGCCCCTGTTCGAAACGTCAAAGCAGGAGACTGCCCTCGAGCTCGCCAAGAAGATCGTGAGCGATGAGACAACGGACTTTGTGGCTCCGGCGTCGGAACCGGTGCCATCAACCCCCGACCCCTTGGTGAATCAGTCGCTGATGCCCGAGCTCACGCCTGAGGAGAAACTGCTCCTGGAGAAGCGGGCAGAGCATGCACTTTCCGAGGTTGAAGCGCGGCGTATGCAGGAGGCAGCCGAGGACAAGAGGAACGCAGAATCCGAGCAGGAGGGGCAGCGTGAATTCGACGCCGAACGCACCGCGCTCGGCGCGGGGACGTACCAGACCGACCTCCTGAAGCCCGCCCTGCTCACCCACAAACGGACGGCGCTGGGGGAATTCGAGTACGACGAGACGCCATGCAAGCAGTGGTGTGGACTTCCCAAGCGCGAGTCGTCGCGGATGCACTGCGGTGTCTTCTGGTTCCTGCACGTGCCGAAAACGGCCGGAACTACTCTGTCGGCCTTCCTCAAGGACCGCGCCAAGATCCACGGCTGGTCGTACGCCAACATGTGGAAGCTCTCCCTCAACGAGAGTGAGCGGGCCCCTCCGCTCAGCGAGGTCCACTGGAAGCGGTGGAACACGTCTGACCAGTGGACGCGCAACGTCCTTCGGGAGCTCAAGCGGCCTCGACCCCACGTCATCATCCACGATCACCACCAGTTCCCAGGTCTGGGTAACAAGTTCATCCAGGACGAGGTGATCAAGCCGATGGCGGCGGAGCTCGCGGAGAAGGGCTGCGAGCTGAGGTTTGCTACCTCTTTGCGCGAGCCAATCGGCCACACCATGTCCCGTGTCCGCAACGAGTTCGCCACCGAGGGCATCCACGACCGCTTCATGAACTTCTCAAAGAGCAACGCAAACTCGATGGCGAAGTACGTTGTCTACAACTTCCAAACGCAGTGGCCCGTCAACATGAGGTCGTACAACTTGCAGCCCGATGTCGACGAGGAGCTGCTGCGCGAGTCTAGCGAGATTCTTTCCATGTTTGATCTCGTCGGCCGTTCGGAGGAATTCGAGGAGTTCTTCAAGCACGTGCGGATGACGCTGGGGTGGGAAGGCGGCAAGATTCCGGACCTGGCGAATAGTCATCATGACTATCTCCAGCGCGCGATCGACGAAAGGATGGAGGACATTCTCAACGGGACAGAGGTGTCTCCAGAGACCGTGTCGGCCCTGGAGGATGCTTTGCGGCGCAACGTGTCCCGCCAGACCTTCAACAACACGCTCTGGGCGCACGAGGCGCAGGCGGTGCGCGTGCACAACGCGGTCGACTCTCGACTCTACCACCAGTTCTGCACATCGAGCCCATATTCTGTGTGCGAGGATCGCACCGCACTACGAGCACTGCCGCGTCGGCTGAGCAAATTCGTGCGGCGGTATTTGCCATCAGCATGATCTTGGGGACCATTTTAGCGAGAGCACTGCCAGGGCCCTCGTCGGCCTTCACGGGGACCATCTTACGGGGACATACATGCGTGCTTGGGGTTTAGTTGAGTCTTATAACTAGTTTTCACGAGAAAAGGCACGTCTCATTCGTATGCGACCGGACCGGAACCCCGCCACCTTGAGCATTTTGCTTGCTGGGCATCGTCGATACCACGAGCAGTCGCCCTCGGCAAGCGAGATGGTCATAAACTCGCACCGTGCGCACGCACCGCACAGTGCGATGCACTCGTCGACAGCAGCATCCCAACTGACGCGCCCCGCGTCGCTCAGGCCCCACGAGCCCTGATCACCGCCCGCACAATCGCCCGGATCATTCGGAGCCGTGTCGCCGCACGAGCCGTCGCGCACGCTCGCCCACCAGGTTCGTGTCCATACTTTGGTCTCAGTCGCCGGCGGCGAGCCCGTCAGTAGCGGCGCCATCGTCGTGTTGCGACAGCGCGCTTGCGCACGCGCAACAATGGCAGCATGCTGCGCAATGGCTGCGGCCCAAAAGCAGTCGACGCTGCTTGCGCTCAAGACGTCCTGCGCGACAGCAGCACCCGCAGCAACCATGCGCGCGCGCGCGTCACGTGACATGGCCAGAGCGCTACTCACGACTTGCCAGAACCCGTCGATGCGAGTCTCCGGCCACTTGTAGCTCGACGAACCATTGCTTGGACCAAAGGAAAGGTGCGTGACGCCGTCCGTTAGCGCGGGAAGCCACCACTCGCGGTATGCCTGACGCTGGAGCAGCACAACACTGTTCCCACCACAAGCGAGCTTGTATTTCAGCATCGCAGAGTACGCGCGCCCCTCGAGGTGCGGCAGGAGCCCATATGAACACTGCTCCTCGAGGGGTACAAAGCCCTTCCCCGGCCGCTTGTCGGAAACCTGGTGATTGTCATCTCTGCCCTGCCAGAGCACGGCGCTGACATTGACGATAACGTCATGTGCGGACAGGAAGCCGGGCTGGGCACCTGACATCAGCTCACAGAATTTGGCGCGCGCGTTGGAGGAAATGTCGCCGCGCCAAAATACGGTTCTCCGCCTGCGCTGTTGGCGTCGCCGGGCAGCAGGGCTGGTCGGCTCGGACACAGCGTCCTCGCCCGCCGCTCGCAGCCGCTGGGCCACGCTGTCCCAGCCGGTGGATGCTTTCGAGCTGATCTCCGGGTACACTGCGAAGGTAAAGTCGGGCACCGCGATGTCGGCGACGCGTGACGACATGCTCCTTGAGTACAGAGGCAGCGGTGGGCGCATGGGCGGCCCGACGCTTGTATCACTGAATCGCCCACGTTCGTCAGTCACGACCTGCGGCCAGTCCTCCACTTGAAGCAGCAGCGTCGTGGGCAGGCCTCTCAGTGCATGCTGCGAGAGCCAGGCACTGTGGCGCTCGACGGCGCGGCGCAGAACGAGGACGGTGCCGTCGACCTTGTACGGGCGGTAACTTCCCCATCGCTTGAAGACATGCTCGACCGTCACGGTGCCATTGGCGTGCGGCGTCAGGTCCACCCGAATGTGCCATCGTGCAGCCAGCTTCGTCACGTCGCACCCTGCTTTGGAGTCATCAAAGTAGTACGCGCCGGACTCGTGCAACGCAGCGAGAATGGATGGCGGCAACGACGAGCACGATGGCGGAAACGAGGGTCGTTTGTCCATGAGGCCTG
>Ga0209713_10002433_pt1 | contig 11536 bp, 8 predicted proteins | sample ArcOceMetagenome_3_FD_187444 | JGI IMG/M metagenome (GOLD analysis project Ga0209713, IMG submission 187444) | Marine eukaryotic phytoplankton communities from Arctic Ocean - Arctic Ocean- Svalbard ARC20M Metagenome (SPAdes) (version 2) | ecosystem: Environmental > Aquatic > Marine > Oceanic...
TAGTCAATACCTACGGTAATACCACTTCGTGAGTCAGCATCTTCATAATCTGCGGTTTGCAACTGACCTTTTAAAGTAAGGTTATCAATTGAGTATTTTGCCGAGGCCATAACACCATTCATTTCAGAACCGGTAGCAACGTCTTCTTGATTTTGTAGCATTAACCCCAGGGTAACGCCAGCAAGTTTAGTTGAAACTGTTGCACGTAAAATATCAAAGTTACCGTTCACAGCTTTATCGCCTGACTTACCTTTAACTTCTGAGTCGTAAGCGACTGAAGCAAAAAATGTAGATTTTTTCAGCTTTTTATCACCGTAAATAAGTGCCATTGAAAAAGCGTCACTTGCTTCTATTTCAGCTTCTGTTATGTAGGTAAAACCTAGTTGAAAACGTTGAAACATAGGCGATTTATATGTTATTGAATCACCTAAACGGTTTTCACCTGCCCAAAGTGTTTTAATATCTCCATTGAGGTCACTAAATAAATCTACTTTCCCTTGTGACTGTTTCAACATAGTATCGTTTTTACCTAGTAGCACTTCACCAAATATACCACGTAAACCAATGTATTGATTACGCGCTTTAAATACATCACCGTCACCATCCATATCAACTTCGAATTCAGCCTTATAAACAACATCAAGTTCGTCATTTAAAGAATGTGTGCCTTTAAAACCTAATCTTGAGGCATTACTTTTAAGCTCAGTAAAATTACCGTCTCCTTCATCAGACGACTGAACAGATAAATCAGCACGACCATAAATGTCTACAGAAGCAGCTATGGCAGGAAAGGTAGCACTACATATCATTGAAGCAAGTATTAATTTGTTGGTATATTTCATTTTATTTAATCCTAAATGATTATTTCATTAAATATTGATGACTATTGTATGTCCTTTTTATTACAGTAATATGACAGTGATCACACTAATTAAATAATCCTATTATTCTATTATTCTATTATTCTATTATTCTATTATTCTATTATTCTATTATTCTATTATTCTATTATTATCGGTAAACGTTAACGCTACTTTGGTTTGTGAAGACACTATAAAATAGTATTAGCTATATATTTATCTAAATTAGGTTGGAAATAATATTATTTTAAAAAATGCTTTATTGACGAGTAAAAATAGCTACTATTATAATCAACTAGTACTAATTTTCCTTAAATAATACAAGATAGGTATATGAAAGTAACAAGTATTTCTCGTAAATTGTTAACCAGAGTACTCTCTGTATACTTTGTCTTAACAATTTGTGTTACCGGCGTACAAATAGCGGCTGAATATTTTTACACTAAAAGTCATATAAATAGTGAGTTATTAACGCTTCAAAAAACTATCAGTGGCAGTTTAACTCGTGCGGTATGGGAGTTAAATACGCAGCAAGCTGTTGATATATCTGAAGGTTTGATTGAAATACCATTAATAAAGGGGATTACGGTTACCGATGAGGCTAATAATATTATTACCCAATTAGGTGAGGTATTATCAATAGCCAGTCAAACTGATCAAAGTAACCGCTTCGAATTAACAAACCTTAGTGCACTTTCTGAGCATCAAACTATAAGCTCTCTTTCTGATGGTTTATTTGGTCATTCATTCCCGTTAATATTTGAATTTTCAGGGCGAACAACAACCGTTGGTACAGTGACACTATTATCGAGCAATGACGTTATTTTTAGTCGTATTGATGTAGGTATTTACTTTTTAATTGGTAATGCGATGGTAAAAACAGCCTTTTTAGTTTTTTTGTTTTTATTGGCCTTTAACAAGTTACTTACCGAACCATTACAAGAACTTATAGACCAAATGAAACAGCTTGATTTGAATGACCCTGAAGCCTCAAAATTTCATATTCTCAATGCTGAAAAAAATGAACTCAATATCCTTGAAGATGCGTATAACAACCTTATTGATGAATTGATAGAGTTCCAAGAAAAGCTCTCTTTATCGCAACGAGAAACTAATTTAGCTAACGACAAACTTGACGAACAAAACTTTGCATTAGAACAAGAGGTTGCCAAAAAGACATCAACATTAAGTAGCACCCTATTGCGTATGGAAGTACAACAAAAAGAAATGTTAACTCAGCAAAAACAATTGACTGAGGAAAATAATCGTCGTCGAAAAACTGAAACAACACTGATGACTACCAACAAAGACCTTAAAAGCTCTATTCAAGAATTAAGTAAAGCACAAGATAGGCTACTAGAAGCTGAAAAAATGTCATCACTTGGACAGTTAAGCGCAGAAGTATCTCATGAAATAAATACACCAATAGGTATAAGTATTACCTCAACAAGCTATTTAGCAGATATCATCAACAAATTAAATCAGGACATGAATAACCAAAAAATATCAAAGCGAACTATCGATCTTTTTATAGCTAACGCTCAACAAAGCGTGGAATTATTATCAAGTAACTTACAAAGATCTGCTGAATTAATTACCAGTTTTAAACAAGTTGCTGTCGATCAGACCAATGATAAAGTTAGATTAATTAGTGTTGCTAAATATCTAGACGAAATTATTCAGTCTATACACCCAAAACTGAAAAAAACAACTCACCGTATAAGAATTAATTGCGATCCACATATTGAAATTTATACTCACCCCGGCGCTATTGCTCAAATAATTATTAACTTACTCATTAACTCAATTATCCATGGCTTTAATGAGATTAACCGTGGTGAAATGACCATTGATATAACACTTGAAAACTATCAATTAACTATCAATTATCGAGATAATGGCGTTGGTCTTAAGCCAGATGAATTAGATCAAATTTTTGATGCGTTTTATACGACTAAAATTGATAAGGGTGGAACTGGACTTGGCACTCATATCGTTAAAAATCTAGTTGAAGACACACTTAATGGTGTAATTCATGTGGAGTCTCAACTTGGTCAAGGGCTATACTATCAAATAATACTTCCCGATATGCGCTATAGCTAAAAGCTTCTGTGTAGATTTAATTAATTCAGGTATGATAATCGCTAAAATCTCTGTCTATCACCCTAGGATCTATCTATGTGGTTTAAAAACCTTTACTTTTTTACTTTTACTCGCCCGTTTGAGTGGTCTGAACAAGACTTAGAAAAACACTTAACAGAACATTTATTTACCCCTTTAGGTTCAACAGAAGTTAGCCGCTTTGGTTGGATCAATGCACTTGGTAAACATGGCAACTCAAGTGTACATTCGGCTAGTGGTAATCACTTAATTTGCGCTCGTAAAGAAGAGAAAATATTACCTGCGCCCGTGATTAAAGACATGATTGAAGAGAAAGTTAATCTACTCGAACAAGAGCAAGGTAGAGGAGCGACTAAAAAAGAAAGGGAACAATTTAAGGAAGATATTATTTTTGAATTGTTACCGCGTGCATTTTCTAGAATTACAGATACGCATGCCTACATAAGCCCTGTAAATAATATTATTGTTATAAATGCTAGCTCACGTGGTAAAGCTGAAGACTTATTAGCGCTGTTAAGAAAAGTACTAGGCACACTACCTGTTACTAGCTTTGACCCAGATGTCTGTGTCGATGAAACTATGACAGATTGGTTAAATGAATCTAGCCTTGGTGGGAAATTCAGTTTAGGTATGGAAGCTGAATTCAACGCATTAGGCGACGATGGTGCCGTAGTAAGAGTCAAAAATCAAGATTTACACAGCGAAGAAATAAAAGCTCACCTCAATGCTGAAAAATATGTCGTTAAACTCGCTTTAGATTGGGATGAAACACTGTCTTGTATATTATGTGATGATTTAGCCATTAAACGTATTAAGTTTTTTGATGTAATTCATGAGCAAAACGATGATATTGACAGTGATGATATTGTTGCTAAACTAGATGCTGACTTTACTCTAATGGCTAGTGAAATAAATCGTTTTATTACTGAGCTTTTAGCGCAATTCTCAATGAAAACAACCGACCACTTAGAAAGCGAATAATATCTAAATTAAGGGTTATAAACGGCAAAAATATGCTTTATGACCCTGTTTTAAAGAAATATTGATTAACCATACCTAATTGAGTTAATAATAGCGGTTATTAAATTTCTACTTAAATAAACATACTTTTAATATCGTTACAACGCGCTTTAAAATCTTCACAAAGCATATAGTTTTTGGCTGGTAATATACCTTTTTCAGTATAGCTTGTTATTAAGGTCTTTTTTGTTGAATCACTTGTAAAAATGTTATGATAAATTGCTCCAGCTCGAATAAAATCTAAATAATGTACCTCAGTTGGTAATACCGTTAAATCACTCCAGCGTTCAGTTAACAGGGTAAATTCATCAGAAAACCACCAACTTCTGATAACTTCACCGCCAATTTTTCCGGATAACTTAATAATCGCTTTTTGTAAAAATTCTGGCTGTCCAAAAACATCTGGGTGATTTTCACTTTCAGTTAAAATAGGTAATACACCAATATTGTGAACTAGAGCGGCTAACGTAATTGTGTCTAACGACAAAGAACTATGTTTATGTTCTTTCAAATAAAGACTCATTAAACTAATAGCAACTGACGCTATATCAACGGTTTTTAACCAAGCCTTTTGCATGTATGAAGTTACAAGATCATTATTTGATAAGAAAACTTGTTCAATAGCCATGGCTGTAGCTATTGTTTTAATTTGTCGCAAACCAATTCGGGTAACCGCTTGCGGGATCGTTTCAACTTTTACCCTACCCCCTAACATAGCACTATTCGCTACTTTTAATATTCCAAGAGAAAGTCCGGGGTCTAGGGCAATAACGCTACTCATTTTACCGAGTGTTACATCAGGTAAATCAGCAACACCTCTCACCTTAATAGCAACTTCAGGTAGTGTAGGAAGTACAAGCGTATCTTGTTTTATTTTTTCTCTCAGAATAGTATAAAGTGCATTATCTGCTGCCATGAATTCACCATTAATTGATTATAGTAAAGTTTAGAAGTCAATATAATTAAGTGAAAGAACGATTGAATGGGATGTAATTAATATTACGTTAACTATAACCAAAATCCATTTCAAAATGATATTCCCTACATATTGAACTAACTAGAAAATTTTATACTACAGTAAAAATATATAACTTTTTTAAAGATAGTTGAATCTTTAAACCAATAAGTTTTAATAATCCTTTTTAAATCTATAAATTAACGGGTTGGTAACTCTATATCTTTTAAGAATTCATCTACTTCAGTATTGTTTTTTAATAACATTGCTCTAGTTACAATATCTTTAGTTAAATGTGGCGCAAACCGTTCAATAAAATCATACATGTATGCACGCAAAAAACTACCTCGTCTAAAACCAATTTTAGTTGTACTAGCTTTAAACAGGTGTGCTGCGTCAATTACAACTAGGTCACTGTCTATTCTACTATCTATTGCCATAGAGGCGATTACACCAACACCAACACCCAAACGAACATAGGTTTTAATGACATCAGCGTCAGTAGCGGTAAAAGCAATTTTAGGTTCAGCACCAGCCGCATCAAACGCGGCATCAAGCTCAGAACGACCTGTAAAACCAAATACATAAGTAACTAACGAATATTTAGCTAAATCAGCAATAGTTAAGTCTTGTTTATTGGCTAAAGGATGATCGGCTCTAACGATAATACTACGATTCCAGTGGTAACAAGGCAGCATCACAAGATCGTTGTAGAGATGAAGAGACTCGGTAGCGATAGCAAAATCTGCCTCCCCCTTTGCTGCTGCATCACTTATTTGAGCAGGTGTACCTTGTGACATATGCAGGGAAACTTTACTAAATCTTTTTATAAAACCTTGAATAACGTCTGGTAAAGCATAACGAGCTTGAGTATGTGTTGTTGCAATACGCAACTTCCCCTCATCAGGCTGGGTATGCTCTCTAGCAACAGCTTTTATACCTTCAACTTTAGAAAGAATTTGTGTTGCAATGTCTATTACATCCTGCCCGGCTTCAGTTACATGGGTTAAATGCTTACCACTACGACCAAATATTTGAATACCTAGCTCATCTTCTAACATTCTCACTTGTTTAGAGATACCTGGCTGGGAAGTGAATAAGCTATCAGCCGTAGCAGAAACATTTAAGTTGTTGTTTAATACCTCAACGATATAGCGGAGTTGTTGTAGTTTCATCTAAATACCCAAGTAGAATAAAAGTGTGAATTTTGTCGCTTCTATATAATAAAATAATATACTTAATTATAATTTTATTCCATAAAAACTTAAGTTTTTGTAAAAAAAATTATACAAACAGACATTAATTTTACATATACGAAAGAAATGTACATGTGGATTCATTCTTTTGCACTAAATATGCAACTAGCACTATGCTAAGTAACACATTTTTTGTAGACTGATGAGTAGTTTATTTATTCACGAGAACCTTAAATGATTGCTGTTATCGTTGGTTTAATTATTGCGTTAATCATTATTGTCATAGTGGTTAGTTCAATTCAACAACATAAAGAAAAGCTAGAAGCACAAAAACGCGTGAAAGTTGCCAAACAAAAAGCCATTATAGATGAAAGCGAAGGGCTTATTTTTAGCCTTGCTAACTTACCTAGTACCCCTAATATTGTTAAAATCTTAAATCATCGAAGTTTAAACGCAGCCAGAGCAATGGAAGAACTTATGCCAGAAGTTAAGGGCATAAAAAAAAGAGTACAAGAATTAAACTCGCGTCTCAAAGCTTCAGAAGACTTAGCTGAAACTCAATTAGGCACCGAAGATCAATTTAACTTACCAGATAATGAACAGCAATTAATAGGCATTTTACAATGTATAAAAAAATTAAGAATGGTTATCAAATCGGAACAAAGTAAAGGTGCTCTTGATGCACAGACTTTTACTACAGAAGATCAACGCCTTGCAGGTATGCAACTCAAAATTAATATTGAAAGCTTGTTTAAACGAGGTATGCAAGCATTTAATAAAGAAATGCTTGGCTCTTCCAGACAATATTTTGAAAAAGCATTACAAAGTTTAGTCAATAGTACGGTAAAAAATGAGTATGTCACTACTCGACACCATGACATAACTCAACAGTTAGAAGAAATTACTGATGCTTTAAAAAATACTAACGCTAAAGACGCCGCAAAAAAAGCTAAAAGAGAAGAAGACGAATTAGACTTATTATTTCAACCTAAGAAAAAATGGTAACAATAATATTATCCTTTTTAAATTTAGTTACTGAATAAGCTCTTAATATATTTAAATAATGCAGACTACTTATACGATTAAGTTACCTTCTTTTATCAGGCGAACGCATAAAACTTCGCTTTTAAAAGCGAAAATAAGTAATAGTGGTGCAAAATTATCAAGAGTTGGTTGTTCAAGAAATTGGCAATTACAAGCCAATTTTGAGCAACTTCAAAATATCACTACATACATTGAACAGCAGCAAGAACATACTTGGTTGTGGGTACAGAGACTTCTAAACGCTAAGTATGGGGGGTTTAATCACAACGATTTACTTGGTATCGCAGCCTCTTTAAAATACCTTACAATGTCTAAATTAATAAGCGTTACTGATTGCACAATAGCACAAGCAAGAAAAGTAATAGATGAGTTAGAAGAGCTTGATTAGTTTTAAGCATACTATCCTACAATATTAATTCAATAACTTATAATTAACACATAAAAAAAGAGATACTCAAAAGTACCTCTTCTTTTTATCTATTACTTATAAAGCTCAACCAATTAAAAGACGATAGTATTTCTTTAACTTATGTATTAGCTGATAATTTTTTAGGTACTACCTTTTTAGTGGCTGTTTTTTTTGTTACTTTCTTTTTTGGTTTAGGGATATCTTCTATCCATTTACCGTCAACATATTTGGCACTCCAACCTGTTGCCTTTGGCTTAGAACCTTCAACAATAATCTCAGTCATGACATATTGCTCTTTAGTCTTTCTACTGTAACGCACTACCGATAAGTTACCTTCTTTATCTTTTACTGGTGCATCGGCTAAGTAATAAAATTTTTCAGAGATTCTATCTTTAAACCTTTGTAATTCAGCTACTTTAGGCGCTCTAGTTTCCCGTGAACGAGGAAATGTATGAGCTGCTAAGAAAATTCCCGCAGCACCATCACGCAGAACAAAATGGGCATCTGACTTTTCACATTCAAGCTCAGGCAATTGTACTGGATCTTCTTTAGGTGGAGCAGCTTCACCGTTAGCTAATAACTTACGGGTATTTTTACACTCTTCATTGGTACAGTCAAAATATTTGCCAAAGCGACCAGATTTAAGTTCCATTGTCGCTTCACAACGATCGCAGTCTAAAACAGGGCCATCGTAACCTTTAATTTTGAACTCACCTTTTTCTACCTCAATACCGTCACATACTGGGTTATTACCACACACATGTAATTTTCGCGTTTCATCAATCAGGTAACTGTCCATCGCTGTACCACATTTTTTACAGCGTTTCATAGCCATAAGCGCTTCAGTTTCAGCATCTTCTGCTAATACGCTCTCTGCCTCTTCGCCTGCAGTTAAATTCATGGTGGTTGTACAACGTTCTTTTGGTGGCAATGAATAACCAGAGCACCCAAGAAAAACACCTGTTTGCGCAGTTCGAATTCCCATAGGACGTTGACATGTCGGACACTCAATATCAGTTACAACCGGTTCATTGTTTTGCATACCGCCTTCTTCTGACGGTTGATCTGCTTTTGATAATTGCGTCGTAAAGTTTTTATAAAATTCGTCTAAAACGCCTTTCCAATCAGCACTACCTCCTGCAATTTCATCAAGCTCCTGCTCCATGTTAGAGGTAAATTCATAACTCATCAGTTCATCAAAGCTACCAGATAAAGCATTAGTAACAATTTCACCCATTTTTTCAGCATAAAATCGTTTTTTATCTAGGCGTACATAACCACGGTCTTGAATCGTAGAAATAATAGAAGCATAAGTTGAAGGTCTACCTATAGAGCGTTTTTCTAGCTCTTTAACTAATGAGGCTTCACCAAAACGAGCAGGAGGTTTGGTAAAGTGTTGGCTAGGCTCTATTGCGTCTAGTGTTAATTTTTCACCAACACTTAAGTCTGGTAAGTGGGTATCATCGCCTTTACTTAGTTGTGGATGAACAGCGGTCCAACCATTAAACTGCATTACACGGCCTTTAGCTTTTAAATCATATGAGCCAGCACTAATTGTTAAGGTACTTACGGTATAGCGCGCAGCAGTCATCTGACAAGCGACGAATTGGCGCCAAATTAACTCATAAAGCCTTTTAGCATCGGCATCAATACCTTCTAAAAAGGCTGCTTCAAGTTTAACATTTGAGGGCCTGATGGCTTCATGAGCCTCTTGAGCACCCTCTTTAGAACCATATACCTTAGCTTTCTCTGGTAGATAATTATCACCGAAATTTTTACTAATGTAAGTTCGACACATGGCAACCGCATCTTTACTTAAATTAGTTGAGTCGGTTCGCATGTAAGTAATATGACCAGCTTCATATAAACGTTGCGCTAAGCCCATGGTACGTTTTACCCCATAACCTAACTTAGTACTTGCAGCTTGCTGTAACGTCGAAGTAATAAATGGCGCTGAGGGCGTACTCTTTGATGGCCTATCTTCGCGTTTACTAACAAGGTATGTTGCAGGATTAAGAACAGCAAGCGCAGTATTGGTGTCTTTCTCGTTAGTTGGTTTAAACGGTTTACCGTCTTGATGGGTAACATCAAGGGTTAAGGATTCTCCGGTATTGGCATGAGTATCAACTGATATTTCCCAAAATTCTTTAGGATCAAAGGCTTTAATTTCTCGTTCTTTTTCAACAACCAGCTTAACCGCAACAGATTGTACTCGACCAGCAGAGAGGCCTCGTGCCACTTTTTTCCACAGTAATGGGCTAACCATAAAGCCAACAACACGATCTAGAAAACGTCGCGCTTGTTGGGCGTTTACACCTGGCATACTTAACTCACCAGGTGTAGAAAATGCTTGTTTAATAGAGGTTTCTGTAATTTCGTTAAAGACTACGCGACGAAATTTTTCTTCCTCACCACCAATAATCTCTTTCAAATGCCAGGCAATCGCCTCTCCCTCGCGATCCAAATCGGTTGCTAGATAAACAGTATCAGCTTTATCTGCTAATTTTTTAAGTTCGGCAACAACTTTCTCTTTTCCTGGTAAAATTTGATAATTGGCGGCCCAATTTTTATCGGGATCAATACCCATACGATTAATAAGCGCTTGTTTATCTCTTTTTGCTTTGTATTTAGCTTTAGCTGCGGGCGCCATTTTACGTACTTCTGCTGGCGACTTGGCGGCAACTTTTTTACCTGTACTACTATGCGGTAAATCACGAATGTGACCCACACTAGACTTAACAATAAAGTCTTTCCCTAAATACTTATTAATTGTTTTCGCTTTGGCTGGCGACTCGACAATAACCAGTGACTTTGCCATAAAATTATATAATCCTTCGGTAAAAGCAATTTTTTGCTTTTTTATTCAAACGCCAACTTAGCCAACAGATCACAATAATTACTGCTGCAATCAGGCTAGCCATAAAAACTTATTATTCTATTTTTTCGTATAACTATTTATAGGTATATCTATAAATATGCAAACTGACAAGTAATTATTTTACTTAACAAAAAATGCTATTCACCAATTTAGACCTTTTGGCTGTAAAATAATATAACTAATATCGCGGTGCAGTTAAGCTCTTTTTGACTATTTTTAGCGGCAATCATAATCGACTTTTCAATAAAACATAAGAGCCTAATGTTAAATAAATTTAAATAATAAGCTCACAAGGTTTCTTTTTTCGTTTATGAACATGCTTATTAGCCTTTTTAGAGTCGTTGCATGGCAACTGAATTCATGTAATATTTCTGGCGTGTTATAGCATAAAGTAATTGTGAATAACCTTCAGTTAAAGGAGTATGTAAGGTAAATCTAGCTAAATAACGCAAAGTCCATTTACTTTACGCTATTTTTATAAGAGCAGTATTGCATAGAAATTTATGAAAAACCTCTTTAAATCAACTCACAGAGAGTTCTAGTACGGTTATTCTGGGTATAGTATCAGTTTGTAATAGTTGTATATCACGCGGTACTAATTATCGATTATTCTTTTCAAGTTCAGTTTTAATAAATACCCACCCTAACCTATGTGCATTTAAATTAGCCAATATCCTTATCAGTCCTTACTTACTGTCTAATTAATATCTCAGGCGATACCTTAGACTATTTTAAAAGAGTCTAAAATGAAAATGAACACAATCCTTATATCGTTAATCTATTAAATGTTATTACAGACGTTTTGCTAAGTTCACCAATAAAGATATCTTATTATAGATATTTTTGCTTTAGGTATCTGTGTTATGGGTATCTGTGTTATGGCTATCTTTGTTATAGGTACTATTGTAAGTATAATTGAGCATAGCGTTAATTACCCATTGACTAAGGCCTATTTGCAAGCCAAAAAATAACAAGGAAAGCGTGCAGCTATTATCCATTTTGATGCCCATACCTATTTATTGGTTGAACGCCTCGGTATAGATTTATGTTTAG
>Ga0209713_10002435_pt1 | contig 11533 bp, 6 predicted proteins | sample ArcOceMetagenome_3_FD_187444 | JGI IMG/M metagenome (GOLD analysis project Ga0209713, IMG submission 187444) | Marine eukaryotic phytoplankton communities from Arctic Ocean - Arctic Ocean- Svalbard ARC20M Metagenome (SPAdes) (version 2) | ecosystem: Environmental > Aquatic > Marine > Oceanic...
CAGCTGTGCTGCTGGGTCGGCTGGTCGCGCGGCTCGTGGCTGGCGACGTTCCTGCTGCCCGTCTTCTTTTGGCTGCTGGCGATCAACACGTCGCACGACGCGAGCCACTTTGCCTTCTCGTCGCGGCCGTGGCTGAACGAGCTCGCCACGTACACCGCGTCGCCGATGCTGTACGAGCCGATCACCTGGTACTATCAGCACGTGCTCTCGCACCACGCGCACTGCAACGACGTCGACGCCGACGTCGACCTGCAGCACTTCGTGCCGCTCAGGGTACACCCGGGCGACTCGAAGCCGCACCCAGAGGGCAACTCGACGCCGTTCGACTACCTCAAGATCTTCATCGTGGGCCTCCACCTGACGGTGGGAGTCCCGCTGTTCGTCGGGATCGAGGGCGCGCATGCGTGGTACACCGAGAATTTCCGGCCGGCGATCTGGGAGCCGATCGGCCTGAAGGCCACGCCAAAGTACCGGCGGCGCTCGCTTATCGGCCCGGCGCTCAGCGTCAGCGTCCTCTTGCTCTCCCTGTTCCTCCACGGCATCGGCGGTGGCCTGCTCCGCTTCGCAATCCCCTATGCCGGCGTCTCGCTGTTCTTTATCCTGTGCACGCAGGCACGCACAGCGCCCCTCCGTCCCGTCACGTCCATGCCGCCTCCCCGGCCGGGCATGGGCGCTCCCACCACCACCCTCCCCACTCTGCCCACGCTCACCACCGCCCTTCTCCCGACGAATCTTTCGCCGCAGGTGTCGCACATTCAACCCGAGGTGCAGCAGGCCGAGCTTCAGGCCAACCCCGACTTTTTCAAGGTGCAGGCGACGACGTCGTGCGACTACTCGACGTCGTCGCAGCTGTGCCGCGTGCTGACGGGCGGCCTCAACACGCAGGCGCTGCACCACAGCCTGCCGAACGTCTCGTGCTGCCACTACACCGACCTCTACCCCGAGTTTGCCGCCATCTGCGCAAAGCACGGCGTCGTGCTCAGCATGCGCCGCTCCATTCTCCACGCAGCCTCGACCTCGGCGCGCCACGTCTGGAAGCTGAATCGTGGCTGGGGACCGCCGCCCCTCAACGTGGCCGCCGGCGCCTGATCGGGGAGGCTGTTGGCGCCGCATCGAATGCGCTGGAGCTGTTCTGGAAGTCTGCTCGGCGCGCAGCCGCGCGAGATACAGTATCTGCGCTCTGTGCTGTCTCTGAACTCTGACCACGGCGGCCGCGGGATGCCCTGAGGTTTATGATTATTTTTCGCTGCCGTATACACGCAGCCAGGAGAGTAAAGCACACCGCAACATGAGCGTCCAATGCCCCGCCAAAACCCACGCAGAGGAGGCAGGGCTCAAGAGCTGCTGAACGACTATGCGTTCTACCTCTGGCAGTAACACCGGGGAGCTCACAGGGATATACGTGGCCCTACAGACCGCCCAGGCGCACGCGGAGCCAGGCGACTGTGAGCTTGGCGTCCTGATGGAGATTCGCACCTTGGGCTCGTTCCGTCGTTTGGTGTTTGTAAACGGTTTGAGGCATGGCATGGATCCTAGAATCCAGGACGTCGTCCTGCTTTTGGCGAATTTCACCACAAATCCGTATGACCCGCTTTTTTTTAGCGGAAAACTGGGCTAGAACGAGAAAAGTCCTATCTACTTTCCTATGTTCTCTGATGGCGAGGCACCGACAGCACCCTCGCGCACCGATTTCCCGGAAACAGGCGTCCTATTCCGATCTTGGAGGCGTTCTAGTTGCCATATCACGATTTCAGGACGGTCATTTACAGCTGAATTGATGGCTACCAAGCTACCTACAGTAAGGTATCTATCACTAGACCCCACTACCGCCCTTGGTCTTGTCTAAGACGACTCCTCCTCGTCGTCATCCGCGTCATCGTCATCGTCATCGTCCTCGGCTGAGGAGCCTCGCTCCAGCCCCGGCTCGGTCCGGTTGAACTGCTGCGCGTCCCACGCCGACGACGCGCCCTGCTGCTGCCGCGGGCCCGGGGTCGCCGCCCCTGGCGTCGAGTTGGCCGCCGTCGCCGACCGAGGCCCCGACGGCCGTCCCATCTTGGCCTTGGGGCCCGTGGTCTTCTGCTTCTTCTTCTTGCGGCCGTGCGCGTGGCGGTAGGTGTGGTCGTCCGCGCCGGGCGCGGCCACGTGCATCTCCATGCAGTTGCGCTTCTGCGGGTCGCAGACGGCGAAGATCTTACCTGCCACGAGCACGCGCGTGCGGCGAGGTGAGCAGCCGAGGGAGGGCAGGGGCAACGCGCGCCGTGCACCGACGCGCTTCGACGAGCACAACGCGCAGCAGCGCGTCGTCTTCCTTTTGCAGACGCTGCACTTCGGCTGATCGGTGCCCTCCCATTCGCGCACGTCCATCACGCGCCCACAGCGATGCGCCGCGGCAGCCTTGGTAGGCGAGACTACGGGCGAGGGTGCGCCAGGCACACGCTCAGCCGCGGGCGTGCTGGTCGGGGCGGGTGTGGCGGGCGGGCGGGCATGGTCTTCGTCGATGGTGTTCATCAAGCCGTCATAGCACAGCTCATGCACAAAGTCAAGGAACGAGCCGTCGTACTCCTCAAAGAAGTAGTCGTAGAAGCATTTCGCCGTCGTGAAAGTCATGCCGAGGATGGTGGTGAAGAGGCGGTAGGGGAAGTTAGTCGTCACAAAGCGCTTCTCCATTGCAAGCATCTTCTGCCGCTCGCGGTTGCGCTTGTCGATCTGGGGCTGCTGCGCCGTCCAGTCGTTCAAAATCTTTGGGCACGGCCGCGGCTGCGCGCGCACGCCGAGCGCGTCGACGTCCTCCTTGTGGGCCTGCGGTTTGCCAATGACAGAGACGCCATGGGAAGAGATGTATGTGTGCACGCTGCCGCCGCGGCGATGACCGATCGCATAGACCTTGTGGCCGCCCGCCACCTTCGTTGTCATAACTGCCCAGTCTCCAGGGTTTGGCCCGACTAGCTCCGTCAGCTCCTTCGTTGGGTAGCGGGCCGTCTTCGTCTTCACGTCGCCGTAGCCGTACAGCCCTTTCTCGGCCAACACCTCGACATCCGTCACCGACATGAACCAGCTGTCCCCGCCCCACGCGCGCTGAGTGTTGTGCAGCTCCTTCGAGAGGCGCAGGTTGCATGCCGTTGTCGCGCCGTACTCCAGGTGGTACTCCTTCTCGGCCATCCTCTCGGCACCTTCGTGAATCTCGAGTTTGAAGATGCAGCCGCACTGAGCGTCCGCCACATCCTCGAGCTCGCAACCCAGCGGCTCGGGCTTGCGCTCGACAAACTGCGCGTGGGGGATCTCGTTCGGCTTAGCGCCCTCTGCGCCCGTGTACGCCGACATCGACTCGTCGGGCCCGGTGTTCCACCCGGGCGAGAAGACCTCGGTCATGTGCGAGTTGTACGTCTCCACAAACATGCGCGAGTAGCGCCACGGATCGTTCGGGTCCAGGCCCGTCTCGTTGAGCGGGTAGCACTCGCCCGCCAACTTGGTGAGCAGCGCAAACCTGTTCTGGCTCATGCCGTATATGCCCATGTGGGGCGGGGCGAAGATGTCCTTCCGGCCGCGGACCGGCTGCCACATCTTCTTCACTGGTGTGCCCGGGCGTAGAGCGATGGCGCCCATGTAGCACATGTATCGCACGAGCTCGCCGCGCGAGGTCTTCCGACTCTCGCGCGTCTTCCCATCGAGCCTCTGATTGAAGAACTTCTCCATCTTGTCGAGCAGCTCGTGCGAGACGGCCGCATTGTACCACGCATCGAACGGCGTCTTCATGATGTCGCGCGAGCGCGCGAGAGCTGGCTTCGAGCGCGGCGCCTTGCGCTCGTCGACCTTGATGGCTTCCGGGTCGTCCTCGACAGTCCAGACTTGCTGCCTCGTCGTTGCGCCAACGGTGTACTCGATGCTCACCGTCCGCTTCGTCTGCTGCGACTGGAAGTCGTGGAGTGCCTGGCCGCGGAGCCGCAGCGCCTCACCTTTGGGGCCCCTGAGCAGCTTGAAGCGGCAGTGCGGCAGCAGCAGGACGTGGAGGTCCTCGATGTCGAACCTCTTAGTGCCGTCCGCCTCCGTCCACGTGATCTTCACCTTCATCTGCGCCTTGTTGACATGTGATTCCATCACACCCTTGATCGTGTCGGGCAGGTTGGGTAGATTGGGCCAGTACTCCTTGCCGACCTCGACCTCGATGCCCTTTGGCGTTTGGAACTGATTGTAGATGATCAGATACGGCTCCTTGGCCTTAACCTCGTCGTCGGTCAGCGGCGTGACCGCCGCCGCGGGCATCTTGGTGCAATGCCGGCAGCGACCTGTCCTCCCAGATGCTGATCTGACCTGAGTTTCGAAGAATTTACGGGCCAGACGGCAAATCCGGAATTGCGAGAGATTTTCCTAAAAATAAACCAAATAGCGCATCAGAGAGCTATCGTCGATAGCTTTCCAGAGCATTTTTTGACTTGAAAAGATCATTTCGGGAAGGCAGCGTCCTGGAATCCAGGACGTCGTCCTCGATTTCAGGACGCATGTCTCGAACCGTAAAGAAGCACGGTTCCCTTCTTCCATAAATAAAGCTGGAATCATGTAAGAACAACACACCACGTACCTGCGCGAAGGCGACGTGGCTCGTTTTCTACATGAGGGTTCGCCTGGAGTCATCGCTTAGACGTGACGTTGCGTAGCCGGTACAGTCCGTGGTAATAAAGCCTAAGCCTAAGCCGCAGCCTGCACTTTTCTACATGCCCTTACGAGTAAAGTACCTGCGCCATCAAGGCGCTCACTCACACGCGACGTTGACATACGATCAAATGACATACGATCAAATGTTGTTCTTCACTGAGGCCTCGCTTGACACCAACGCATCGACCTTCGTCCTCAACGAGCCGGCCGACTTCCTGCTCTCGGGCGGCGCCAGCGTGCAGGCGGCGCCGCTCAACTCGCTCCGCAGCGGCAACCCTGGGTCCCGTGCGACGGCGGCGGTGAGAGCGTCGCTCAACGCGAACGCGACCATCGAGCGCGTCACTCTCGCATACCGCTACGACACAGGCTTCGCTTCAGGGACGGGCACCAACTTCACGCTGCAAGTCTCCGGCCAATCCGTCTATGCATCTCCCCATCTCACCGACTACCAGTACGACCACAACCGATCCAACTACTCGTTGCCCGTCCAGGTTGATGCGAGCGGCCTAGGGATCACCGTGCCCGCTGGCGGCTCGCACATCGAGTTTGTGTTTGACAACAACGACCGCAACGTGCAACTGCTGCTCCCACTCCAGCTGAGTTTGGAATGCAGCGGACCCGTGCCATGCACCCCGCCTCCGCCGCCGCCGCCAAAGTACCGCCTCACGTTTGGGGTGCCGAGCATCGCGAGCGGTCCCGAGTATCGGGTTGAGGGTGGAGGCCCGTTCTGGTCCGGCATCCACCGGCTGAGCGATACCCACGCGCTGGGGTGGCAGGAGGGTCAGGTGCTCGGCACCACCGACGGTGGGCTCACGTGGAGCAACATGACCGCGTACTTTGGCGCGAGCTGCCCACAGTGCGACTTTTCGACCAAGCACTCGGTGTACCCAGCTGGAGTTGCGGGCCTCAAGACGCTCGGCCCCTTGAACCAGAGCTTCGGGGGCTCGGGGAACCTGACCGGCCTTGCCTCGGCCTCGTCGACGCGCTACTTCATCGGTCCAGACGACAGCTTTGCGCGGGAGCTCGTTGGGCCGGTCACCATCACGGGGCTGCCGAACCTGAGAATGTACGCGGCGGGGTCCAGCGGCGAGTACATCACCCTGCCCGACGGCAGCATGGTGGGCATCAGCAAGAGCACTCTGGGCTCGGGCAGCGGAAGGCTCTCGGCGGTCGCCATCCGCTCGACCGATGGCGGATTCAACTGGACGTTCGCGTCGGTGGTGGCGAGCGCGGAGGAGGTGCCGTACGCCTCGGAGGGGCCGAGCGAGGGGACGCTCGCCACGCTGCGCAACGGCACGCTCATGGCGGTGATGCGCGTCGACGGTCAGAGCGGCCACTACGCGCCGTACATCTCCAAGCTCTCTGACGACGGCGGCCTGACCTGGCACTCGCTGCGGCCGCTGCACGGCGGCGGCAGCGGCGGCGTCGACGGCGCGGGGTGCGTCCGGCCCCGCCTGCTGGCCCTTGGCACCAGCCTCGTCTTGTCCGGCGGCCGGCCGAATCCGCTCTCGCGAGACGTGCTGGTGTGGCTCAACTCCGAGGGAGACGGCGAGGAGTGGTTTCCCTACTCGATCTCGTACTGGCACAACCTGCGCAACACCAACTCGAACTGGACCTGGCCGTCAGACCTGACCAACAACTCGCGCGCCTTCCCGCGGCTCTCGACGAGCTACACCTCGCTGATCCGCACCGGCAACAAGACGGGGTACGTGCTGTACGGGATGGGCAACCGCGCCTTCACGCTGCCCTTCCAGCTTGAAGGATGAGACGCGTGGGAAGCGCGACGGACTTGGAGGAGTATACCCAGGTTCGTGTACCAGGTAGTCGACTCGTCAGAAAAGATCTGTGTTTGTGTGCGTTTAGATTACTTTAGATTACTTTAGATCTTAGCTTCGCCTAAGCCGCCGGTCAGGAGGGCCCCAGGAGGGATACTGATCCCGAGCCAGCCGGCCTCAAAACTACTTTGGTGCGTTTGGTGCGCTGGTTTCACCCCTGTCGCGCGCGCGCCACAGCACGCAGCCTCTCCACGACTTGGCCCTTGTGCTACCCACCTTCCTGCGTTTTGGCTGCAAGCTCAGCAAGCCTCGCTAGGTAGAGTAGCCACCAAGGCTCAACTCCACGACCTCGCGAGCTCCGAGGCAGCGCGCGAGGTCGTGCTCGAGCGCGCACAACACGGGCGCCGACGGCTAACAATGACCGAGCCGGACATTGGCGAGCGCATGGACCTATCCTCAGACAAGGAGACCTCCCGGAGCATGAAGCGTGTCGCGCGCATGGTGGGCGAGGTTGTCGTCACGACCGCAATCATGCAGGGCGTGGCCTTCGTGTACAGCCTGCTCTTCTCGACGCGCTTCTTCGGCGGCGACGTGATGCGCGCCCTGCGCATGCCATCCTACGTCGCGCAGATGTCACTGGCGGCCGCTGCCGCGGTAGTCGTGGCCAGCTACCTACTCGACTTTTCGTATTGGCCGTCGGTGCAGGCTCAGCGCGGCGCGATCGGCCTGCTCAAGCTGTGCTTCGTCGTGTACGCCGTGACCGCCGGCTCGTCGGAGCCTTCGCTTCCCATCGGCCTCTTCATCCTGGGCATGCCGCTGCTCGGCCTCGCGCTCGCCAAGCACGTGCTGCGCTGCTTCCCGACGGCGCACGCGCTGCTCACCCTCGCCGTCAACTTCTTCGTCACGTCGCTCACGCTGCTCGGCTCGTACCCGTTCTTCTACATGGGCGACACGTTCTTCTCGATCGACAACCAGCGCCTCTGGCTCACCGACGTCGGCTGCACCGACGTCGGCTTCGTCAAGAGCCTCGCCGCCTCGACGTGCACCGAGGCGGCGTTCCTGATGTGGATCTCGCCGGCGGTGCTCTCGGTCGTCTGCCTCGTCTACGCGGTGGTGCTCGTGCTGCTCTCGCTCTCGATCAAGAACATCTCGCCGTGGGCGATCGCGCGCGTCGCGGTGGCGATCCGCAAGGAGTCGGCCGTCGACCGCCTCCACGGCACGATCATGGGCGCACTCACGCAGGCGCGGCAGAAGGAGTCGCAGAAGACGGTGCTCGTCGCGGCCAAGGCGCTCACCGCCGCGATGATGTTCGTGATGGTCGCCGTGTACGTGGCGGCGGCGCTCGCGCCGGCGGGGACGAAGCTCTCGCACGCGGTGATCTCGCTCTGCTTCATGGCGCTGCTCGCGATCGGCCTCGTGCTCGTCTCAATGTTCGGCGCGGCAACATGGTCAAAGTGGCCGTCTTGGCGAGGCCATAGCTGGCCACCACGGACTCGTCAGACTGCATCTGAAGGCTTGGGGCTGCCCTTCGCACTCGTGGGGAGAGGCCCAGCGTCTCAGACCCCTCCGAGAGGCCGTGACCCTGGAACCAGGCCGTGCCAAACCCACCGATTTCGCGGCGTTTCGTTTGACCATTCAGGCGCGGAGGAGCTCTCGGGCGCGGCGATGCAGCAGCCGCTCGTGCGCCTCACCTTCTCGTACATGCGGACGGACAACTGCGTGACGCAGGCGGTCTGCGTCTTCGTCGGCACGCCGCTCTTCGTGCTGTACCTCGCGCTCGCCGCCGCCAACCAGGCCGTGCGCCGGCTCGGCAAGGCCAACGGCTGGAGCTTCACCAAGACGCTCGCGCCGAGCGACGAGGGCCTGGCGCTGACGAGGTTTGCGAGCGGCCACCTCGCGCACGTCCAGGGGTGGCCGTGGGCGTCGGTGCTGATCATGGTCAACTACCTGGCGCTCGCGGCGTGGGTGCTGCTGTACGGCTCGACGCTCACGTACATGGGGATGGCGATGCTGATCTCGTGGCTCAAGACGATGCACTGGCTCGTCGCGTCGCTCATGTTCTTCGCCGTCGGCATCGTCATGTTCCTGCTGCCGCCCGTCCCCGGCCTGGCCGTCTACCTGACGGCGGGGATCCTGCTGACGCCCGTGTGCGAGGGGCCCTTCGGCGGCGAGCCGTACGGCTTCTGGATCGCGTGCCTCTACGCGGCCTTCCTCGCGTACGCCTCTCCCCGGCCCTTGCCCTTCCAGGTGGTCATGCCCCTCCCTGTAGGTGCTTATGCCCCCCCCACACCCCCTCTCATCGCAGGTACCTGATGAAGCTGATGGCGCAGATCCTCCAGCAGAAGGGCATCGGCGAGCGGCTCGGCTCGCTCGTCTACGTGCGCACGACCGTCGGCGTCAACTCGCGGCTGATCAAGGCGATCCGGCTCATCCTCGAGCGCAAGGGCCTCTCGCTCGCAAAGGTCTGCGTGCTGTGCGGCGGCCCCGACTGGCCGACGGCCGTGCTGACCGGCATCCTCGGCTGCGAGGTGTCCCAGATGCTGCTCGGCCTCTCGCCGATCTTCATGCTGACGGTGCCGACGTCGATGGCCGGCGCCTTCCAGCTGCGCGTGGCGGAGGACGACTCGTGGGCGGCGGCGGCGTCGATGATGCTGCTGCTCGCGAGCTGCGTGCAGATGGTGCTGGGTCTGCTGATGCTGTACTTCATCGAGGAGGTCAAGACGCACCAGGGCGAGCAGCTCGACGCCTTCGAGGACGACGCCGAGGTCGCGGCGCAGGACGCCAAGGCCGAGGCGGAGCAGAAGGCCTTCGAGACGGCGACGGCGCTCGCCGAGATGCCGACGGGCGCCAAGGCGCTGCTATTCGGCGGCACCGGCGTCATGGCGTGCTCGGCGTACATGCTGATGCTGATCACGTCGGAGTGCTTCGAGGACTTTGCGCTGACCGACGACATCGACGACGTGCTCTGCCTCGACTGCCCGCGCGCCGCCATCAAGCCGCTCGGCTTCGTCGCGCTGGGCATGCTCGGCGCCGGCATCCTCTGCCTCGTCGGCTTCAACGGCTGGGCGGCGCGCAAGGTCGCGTCGAGGGCCGCCGGCGCCGCGCTGCTCTGAGGGTGGTGGATGCCTGGAGCGCACCATGTTATTTGGCCGCACCGGCCTCCAAGAGAGTTCAGCAGCGAGAGATGATGCCTTCGGGTCCAGGTGTGCTCAGGATATATAGGTGTGCAGTCGGATTCTCATCACGTGTTATTTGGTGTGAAAATAGTGCCATGTTCAAAAATTGCCCAACGGAGCACTCACAGCTTCGAAGCTGGGCCCGGGCTGGGCCCCTGGAAGATCTGCTGCAGCTGCGGCGAGTCGTTGCCGATGGAGCCCTCCTCCTCGGGCGCGGTCGCGTGCGCAAAGTCGGTGACGTGCTGCCACGCCGCCTGCACGTGCTCCGGCCCGTACGGCTTCTCGATGTCAAAGAAGAAGCCGGGCGAGCGCTGCCAGCGCACCTGCGCCATCCAGCCGCCGCCCGACTCGAAGACGCAGCCGCTCGCCTCGCACTCCTCCGAGACCAGGTAGCTCACGCACGGCACCACGAACTCGGGCTTCCAGCGCGCGACGATCTCGGGCGGCATGATCGTCGCGGTCATCGCGGTGCCGCCGCCGGGCGCGAGCGCGTTCACACGGATGTTCTTGGGCTCGCCCTCGGCCGCCAGAGTCTTGGCGAGGCCGACCATCGCCGCCTTGGCGCTCGAGTAGTTGGCCTGCCCAAACTGCCCGTAGAGCCCGTTGACCGACGTGATCAGCAGCACGCGGCCGTAGCCGGCGGCGCGCATGTGTGGCCAGGCGGCCCGCGTCATGGCGAACGTGCCGCGAACATGCACCTGGTGCACCAGGTCGAAGTTCTTTGCGCTCATCTTGTGGAAGGCGCCGTCCCGCAGGATGCCAGCGTTGTTGATCAAAATGTCGACTCGTCCCCAGCGCTCCATGACAGCGCCCACCACGGCCTCGCCATCGGTGACGGAGGCGGCGCAGGCCATCGCCTCGCCGCCGGCCGCCGTGATCTCGGCGACGACGGCAGCGGCGCTCTCCTCGACCAGGTCGTTGACGCACACCTTGGCGCCGCGCGAGCCGAGAAAGAGCGCGTACTGCTTGCCCAGGCCGGCACCCGCACCAGTGACGATGGCGACGCGACCGTCGTATCTTATCGGAGGGCCTACTGTCGACATAATAGGAGTTGCGACTCGCGAAGAGGGTCGCGGCGCCGACCGCGGTGCGCCGTCGCGTCTTGGTTGCGGCGTAATTGAGGGCAGAAGTTTGAGTTTCGCGGTTGAGGGGGGAAAAAACGGTCTAATAGTGTATCTAAAGTACACCTAACTACGTGTTGACATACACCGAACAGCTCGTCACGATTCAACCCGAGCTTGACCCGCTCCCCCTCCATCACGATTGCCGACTTGACGTGGTGCCCTTCGAACTTCCAGATGAACACCTGGTAGACTGGTAGACTGGTAAATTCCCCTCCGGTGGCAATCGCGGGGGGATGGTGCTGCCGGGCTCCCGTCGCCGCGGTCTTAGGGACCATATCAATTGAGGTAGTCGTCACCTGCCGTACATCTCGCTGTCGTGCTGACGTGTGCCGTGGCCGTCTGTGTACCGGTAAGTGTACATGCCGCGTTCGCCGGGGGAGGTAGGTTTAGATGCATGGCATGGGGAAGATCTTACTTTTTCGAAAATGTGCGTTTAGGTGGTTTCCTGCCTAGGTGTTCGCTTTTCTGCGTGAACATGAACTCCGGCATCACGACTTTGCGCGCTCCGAAGCCTCTAGAGCTCCGAGCCAGCACACACAAGCCGAACCCACGCGAGATGTTCTGCGTCTGCGCACCCTCGACCTACCACTTCGCGGCCAAGCCTACGCGTGACGATGACTCTCGCTTCTGGCGCTGTGTCGCCTTCCTCTTCTTGCTTGCTGCGTTCCCCGCCGCCGTCGGCTTCATCATGCGCTTCACGTTCCTCGTCATGTTCTTCAGCGGCTTCTTCTACGCTCTCGAGTGCTTGGCCAAGGCGTCGTACCACATGATCAAGCAGTGCTGCCGGTGCAAGGTGCAAGCCAGCAAG
>Ga0209713_10002438_pt1 | contig 11524 bp, 8 predicted proteins | sample ArcOceMetagenome_3_FD_187444 | JGI IMG/M metagenome (GOLD analysis project Ga0209713, IMG submission 187444) | Marine eukaryotic phytoplankton communities from Arctic Ocean - Arctic Ocean- Svalbard ARC20M Metagenome (SPAdes) (version 2) | ecosystem: Environmental > Aquatic > Marine > Oceanic...
GCGTCGTTGATCATGGCGTCGAGGTCGTCCTCCTCCGTGTCGCTCATCGTGCGGCGGCGGCCGCAGCGGCGGCGTGGAGGAGCGCGTGGAGGGTTGATCCGCGTCGCGGCCACTCGTAAGCCTGAAATTAAAAGAAAATGATTTTTTCGCCAAGCGTTCCGCCCGAAATTCGAATTTCTTTTTTTGGAGGGTTGTCAGTCCGCGTGCGCGCGCGCGTGCGAGTGGGTGGCGCGGGGGGCGCGGCCGGCGCGGCCAGCGCGGCCGCGGCCGGCGCGGCCGCGGCCGGCCTGGCGGGATCCCCGCGGCAGGCAAAAAAGTGTCAAAATTTCCCCCCCCACGCACAAAATTTCATCGCCTGCGGCGTGCTCAAGGCGCGCGCGCGAGACCGGCGCATCCGGCCACCGAGGCCGCACACATAATTATGTCGGACGCAGAAGAAGACTACGACGACGAGGATGCTGAGGAGGACGAGGACGACGAGGACGACGCCTGGTTCCCCGACGAGGAGGTCGCGCCCGAGTGCCAGCAGATCGCCCAGATGACCGCCCAGATGGAGCGGCTTCGCAAGGAACAGGAGGCCGAGCAGGAGGGCGAGCGTGCCAAACGGGAGGAGCACGAGGCGCGTGAGCGTCAGGCAGCCGCCGCAGCTGCGCAGAGAGTGGCCGAAGAGCGCCGCGTCGCGCGCAAGCACAAGTGCCTCGTCGACCGCATCGACGTCGCCAAGCTCCAAGCCGCATGCCGGTCCCACGGGGAGGAGGTGCACGATGTCAACAACGCGCAGGGCATCGCTAGGTTTCGGGACGTCTTCCACAACTGCGTCCGCTTTGGCTATGACGACTATTGCAGGAACGTGCGTCGATTCGATTGGACGACGAGCGACGGCCTCGACCCGTACGACGGCCTCGACCCGTCTCCGGAGAGCGATGCCGAGGATGCCGAGGACGAGGACTTCCTCAAGGTGGCGGCATGGCGGAAGGAAGGGCCCGGGGAAGCGTGGCGGCCCGTCGTCAACATGCCCGAGGTCTTCGTCGTGCAGCTCTGCGTGGCCCTCATGGGCATGGCGAGCCGCAGCACGCCGTGGCAGCGGCAGCATCGCCTGCTGCTGCTCTCCAAGATGCATCTCGTGGCCTCGATTGATGGGTATGGGCCCGCAGCCGCGAGCGTCGGCGTGCTCGCCGAGGCGCACGAGCTGCTGCTCACCCTCGAGCGCCTGCGCAGAACTCACGGCCTGCTACCGGAGATCACGCAGCTCATCCTGGCGCAGCTGCCCAACGTCGAGCCGCCAACGCAGCAGTGGCGAATTCAGTAACGTGGAGGTTGTACACATGTCATGTCTATGGCAGTGAAATCCATGAGGCCTACATACCTACAACACAATTATCCTCACGTCCATCACACGGCGTGCACCTCGCCCACCTGCAGGGTCGGCGCGACGCCGCACATTGGGGCGCCTGTTCGTGCGGGGAGAAGACCTGGGCGTCACAGCCACGCAGCCTTCCCCACGCATTCGCCTACTTTACTGCAAATCCTGCCAAGCCCGCGTTGGCTCGCGCTCGCACACACTGGTTTCGCACATTGCGCGGAGGGCAGAGCGCAGCCGGCCCGCGTCGCCGTTTGTGTTGAGGACGATCGACTCGCCGGCCGTCTGCGGCAGCTGCGACCAATACTGGAAGTACTCGCCCGTGTCGCCTCGGCAACGCTCCTTGCCCGTCACGTCGTGCACCACGTGCAGCCCCGGCTGATAAAAGGTCAGGAGGCCCGCGCCACCCTGCGGCACCACGAAGCAGCCTGCGCGCGCCACTGCACGCAGCTGCACCTCGTTGAAGCTCAGCGGGCCCGCGGAGGGTGCAAGGCTCGGTAGTAGCACGACAGCACCTGACGCAATCTGGCGTGCGTAGCGCCTGCGTACCATTGCCACGTCGTCGTTCTGAGCGGCGCGGCCGCGATCGTTGGCGTCGGGCGTTGCGACGCTCGCGAGCTCTTCAGAGTTTGGGTGGTTGTACACCACCTGCGTGCCGCACGCCAGGAGTGCATCGAGCATCGCTGCGACAGTCGCCACGTCGAAGGAGTTCTCGACCTTGCCGCTGCCCTCTGGGTATCGCTTGTTGGCGACATAGACGCGTCGCACTACTGACCCCGCACCACCGGCCCCACCGTCGAGCGGCGAGTCGAGTCGCGGCAGAGGCAGCGCGACGTAAGTGCGGTGCAGCGGTGGCGGCAACCACCGGTGATTTGGGTAGGCATAAAACCGCGCGCTGTCCTTGCCCGTCCAGCTCCATCCATCGGCAATGCCCTTGGGCAGCGTACCGTCGCGCCAGTGGGAGCGGGGGCGCCGCTCGCTGCAGGGGGCGTCGGAGTGCCTGTGTGCGGTGAAGGGGCACGGCCGGGGTAAAGGGAAGCGCGGCTCGTGACGGCCGCTGGCACCGTGGCCGCTGCTGCCAACCAAGGTCTTGCGACGTCGCTCGGAATGGCCGACCGTGGTTGAAGGAGTAGAAGGGGCGCATGCCGGAGCAAGCATGCGTGTGGCCGAGCAGGCCGCACGCCCGCAACCAGTGGAGGAAAGGTAGCGCGTGCAAGAGCTCAAAGCCAAACTCGCCCTCGAATACTGGCGCGACGCTTGGGGTCGTGCCAATTGGAGGGCACGGCGCGGCGTGGCGACCGGTGCTCTCGTCGGGTGCGAAGCACGAGCAGTCCGGTGTGATTCCGCTCTCGCTGTGCGGCCTGCCGCCCGCCAAGAAGCACACGGCGGGCCGCCCGGTCTTCAGTCTCAGTCGCGACTTGGCGTTGAGCCGAAGGCCGCCGCGGCCAGCGCCACTGAGAATACGCCGACGCTGCTGGCCGAGGTCGAGGGGTCGCCACCAGCTCGCCATGCAGCCCGGCCGCTCCATGCACCATGCCCGCGTCAGGTTGCTGAGCGCGTGCCGTGCCGCCCCCGTCGGCCCGTTCACAACGAGTCTCTCTGTGCTTTTGGACAGGATGTCGATGGTCGTCGCGGCAACGGCAGGGGTGGTGTTGGCGATGGAGGTGGCGGTGGAGGCAGAGGCGGAGAAGGAGGAGCGAAGGGCGGCTTTTGGCCCTGGTCCCTGCGCCGCATCGCCGCCGTGGCCGGCGAGCTGGAGCGCCGCAATGCCGCCGCAGCCACCCGGGAGCCGCCTGCAGTTGCGTGGCGGCGGCGACGCCTGCCTGCCGGCGGCGGCAGCGCTCCTGCGCCTTGCGCTGCGCGCGCGCCAGGATGATGGCTGTCGGTGCGGCTGCTCCTGCTGACTTGTGATGGTCTCTCTGGCGGAATCGGCAATCTTGCTGATGGCGGCACGCAGCGCCGGCTGCGCGCGCATCGCGACGCGCGAGTGGACCACGACGGGCGTGCCCAGCTCAGCTGCGTACAGCGTCGGGGTGCGCAGATTGAAGGAAGGCGGCATCGGGAACACTCGTGCGCGAGGCTCTCGCGCCAGCACGAGCATGAGCGCCGACTGATCGACGCCGGTCAGCATCGAATACAGCTTCGTGCGAGATTTGAACTCGTCGGCCCACTTGCGCACGAGCCAAACAGCCTCGCGGCGAACTGCGACCACGCCGGTGTTGAGCTCCCAGCCACGCCCCGCCGGGTCGGGCGGCGTCGGCAGCGGCGACCCGTCGCGATCACCCCCGCCGCCGTCCTCCCACCCGTGCGAGTATCCCTCCATCACGCCCACCATGTCATAGTTGTTGGAGAGCGGTGCGAAGAGCGCGAGCAGCGCCCGCGGCCTGAGCACGAAGGCGTCGAGGTCGAGCAGCAGCACCCGGGGCGGCAGGAAGCCACGCTCCCAGCCTTCGAGAAGCGCAAAGATCTTTACGCCGCAAAGCGCGCGCCGCGTCGGCAGCGTCAGATTGTGGACGCTCACGACGTCGAGGCGGACGACGCGGGCAAAGTTGGGGAGCGTGGCGGCAGGTGGACGGTTGGCCACGAGCACAGCTGGCAGCACGCCGTCGAGGCGGCCGGCGGCACGTGAGGCGGCGGCTGCCCAGGCGGGCGGAGAGGAGGACGAGGCGGAGGGCCCGTCGACTGCGTGGTGGACGAAGAGAGCAGCTCTGCCTGACATCCCAGGAGGCGGGGGCGGCGCAACCGATGCTAGCGCAGAGAATGACGCGAGCAACATGGATTTTCCAATCAAATGTTTAGGAAATCACGCAAACTAGCGGACAGCGGCGGGCGTCATGCTCCTACTGGCCGTCGCGACTCTCGGTGCGCTCGATCGCGCGCGGCTCTCGGCGCTGCACACGGTGTGGAGGTGCTGCGCGCTGCTCGACGACAACGCCGGCGCGCCGCCGACGGCCGCGGCGGGCGCCTCGTCGCACCGCGACGTGGCCTTCTGGCAGGAGGGCGCGTGCAGCGCGAGCGTGCGCAGCGGCGCGTGCACGTCGATGGAGCTGATGGAGGCGGAGCACGCCTTCGAGTGCTGCGCCGACGGCGCGACGCGGCCCGAGTGCGCCGACGTGCGCGAGAGCTGCCTGGCGGAGTGGTGGAGCGAGGCGCCGAGCGAGGAGCAGCTCGTGCCGTGCAAGCCGCGCACGCTCGACGACGACATGATCGAGGGCTGCGAGTGGGAGCGGTGCAAGGTCGAGATGGGCTGGCTCCACTACGCCAAGGGGCGCGCCGACCTGCAGTCGCGCTGCGGCGTGCGCGGCGACGCCGCCCACCGCGGCCTCTGCCGCTGCCAGCAGTGCGGCTTCTGCGAGGGCGTCGACTACGGCTACGCGCACGCGCCGCGGCCGCCCGAGAGCTGCTCCTTCGTCGGCGCCGACGGCGGCGTCTTCCTCGGCGGCATGATCGGCCAGGCGCAGGACGGCGGCGACGGCGGCGACGGCGGCGCCGGAGCGGCGGTGCCGCAGCTGACGCTGGTGGTGGTGCTCGACCGCGTGCCACACTACGCGGCGCAGCCGTACATCACGCTCGTGTGGCCGCGCGAGGTCACGATCACGACGGTGCGCCGCGCGGTGCTGCTGAGCCCCGGCACCTACCACGCGCCGTCGCGCCGCGCCACGCTGCAGCTGCCGCTCGGGCTTGGCCTCGACGACGTCGCGCACGAGGTGCTTATCCAGATCGAGGCGAGCTACGTGGCGCGCGCCACCATGCCGCGCGTCGAGTGCACCATGACGCCCGCGCCGCCGCCGCCGCCCGCCCTCGTCGGCACCGCCGCCCTCGCGGCCCTCAGCGCGGCGCGCGCCGGCTGCTCGGAGGAGATGCTGCTGGCCGACGGCTACGGCGTCGTGGAGGCGCTGCGCCTCGTGCCGTTTGAGGGCGCAGACCACCTCACGCACCTCGGCGGCGGCGGCGGCGGCGGCGGCGGCGGCGGCGGCGGCGGCGGTGGCGGCGAGGGCGGCGGCGGCGGCGGCATGAGCGAGGGCGCAGCAGGAGGCGACGGCGTGGCGTGCGACGAGGTGCAGGTGCGTCTGGAGCTTCCTGGCGGCGCGTGCAACACGATAGGGCGCCTCTCGGCCGGGCTCCTCGCGGCGCTGCGCGAGCTGCGCATCGAGGTGGCGGGCGGCGCGTCGGCGGCGGAGGAGGCGGCGCGCGCGGCGGGCGGCGCGCATGCGTGGCAGGCGGCGACGCCGATCAAGCCCGACCTCGCGCCTTGGGACCCCGCGTCTGGCGCGACGCTGCGCGGCGAGCCGTTGCTGCGGCAGCTGCTCACCCCCGAGGGCGTCCGCATCGGCCGCCTCACGGCGCACCAGAGCGCGCGGCTGCGCGCGGTGCTGCCGGCGGCGGCGGCGGCGCCGCAGCGGGTGGGGCCCGAGGCCGAGATGGTGCCGGGCACGTCGGTCGACCTCACGCAGCTGCACGCGCACACGCCGTCGGCGCTCGCCGAGGGCGCGAGCTCGATCGAGATCTTCCTGCTCGACCGCTTCTCCCGACTCGGCTGCGACGACAACTTTCACGGCGTCTGCCGCTCCCGCCCGCCAGCCGACCTGATCTGCCAGCCCGCCGCCGGGCCCCTCGGCTACTGGGGCGCCACGTACGTGCCTCCCAGCTGCGCGGGCGACCCGCAGGCGTGCGAGGACAGCGGCGAGGCGCTGAGCGTGGGCGGCCTGGCGCGCGGCGGTCTGATGGGCGAGTTGCAGCTGCCCGGGCTGCACTGCGCACCGCCCGGCTGCGCGCTCAAGCTGACGCTGGGGGCGTGCCGCGCCCTCTCGAGCAACGGCCGCTGCGCGTGGGTGCAGACCTACGCGAGCGGATGGTCGGCGCGAGTCGTCTCGACGCCGCTGCCGCCCGTCGCCGACGGCGCGACGCGTCTCGAGCTGCGCTTCGACGGCGGCGTCGGCGGCGCCCCCACGCCCCTCGAGCCGCGCGAGGCCCTGGGGGCCGAGCTGGCGGCGCTGCTGCGCATCGAGGAGGCGCGCGTGGCGGTGCGCGAGACGCACAGCCTGCGCGACTCGAGCCTCTCCTTTGCCATATTCGACTTGCTGCCCGGCGGCGGCCCGGGCGGCGCGTCGAGCTGGCCGCCGCCCGAGACGCTCGCCAAGCGCCTCGCGGCGCTGCTCGAGGATCTCTCGTGCGACAACCTCCTCGACACTTCTTCGGGCCGCGAGCTGTGGACCACCGACGCGTGCCTGAGCGGGCGCGAGTCGGCCAAACTCGCCGTCGACGGCTCGCTCGACCATGGCTACCCGGCGGCGTGGCGCGCGTGCCCCGACCCGACCGACGGCAGCTACGCCCACGAGCAGACGCTGCGCGTGGCGTTGCGCCGCCCCGTGCAGCCGGGGGAGACGCTCCTGCTGCGCCTGCTCGGCCCGTCCTCCGGCACCGCCGCGTTTGGCTCGAGGCTCACCGCGAGGCTCGGTGCGCCCACCTCCGGCGACGCCGACTCCGCCGGCATGCGCGGCGCGGCGGCGGTCTGCACCGACGAGCCGAGCGTGCCTCTCCGCGACGGAGGCGTCACCGTGGTACGATGCGTGGCGCCCACCACGGCGGTGGGCCATCAGCCGAGCGGCCTCCTCTACCTGTCGGGGCGCGGCAGCGGCGCGGTGGGCGAGGCGGGCGCCGGCGGCCTCGCCATCGCCGAGGTGCAGGTGTGTGCCGCCAACTCGGCCTCGCCGCTCTTCGCTCTCTCTGAAACGTCACATGGCGCGGCAGACGGCGCCGCCTTCGCCCACCCGCGCCTCGCCCACGTCGATCTGCGTGCGGGGCTGCTCAAGCTCGAGGGCGACGGCCGCGCCACGCAGCTCACGCCGACGCTCATCTCGCGCCAGTACAGCGGCGAGCCCAAGCACCGCTGGACGGGCAGGCTCGTCGCCGCCGCTGCTGCGCTCGTGCTGCTCCTCCCACTCACGGCCGCGGCCGCCGTGAGGCTGCGCCGGCTGCGGCGCGAGTGGCTTGGGCGCGACGCCGTCGACGAGCGCGAGGGGCTCAATCGCGACGAGGAGGACGGCGCGGGCGAGGAGGACGAGGACGGCGAGGACGACGACGACGAAGAGGCGTACGACGTCGACGAGATAGACCAGCGCCAACGTGGGGGCGTGCCGTCGCGTGCGGCACTCTGATGGCCGAGTCACCCAGTTGCGAGTCACGTTCGATCACATGCGAGAGAGACTGAGAGAGCCCGAGGAGGGTGATATAGAGTGTGGGTGGGAATGGACCGACGGAAGCCTAAAGCGTTTTACATGGAGGAGTTGTGGCCTCTACCTAACGACAATCGCGTGCTGCTGGCCCCCCGTCGCCTCCTCTCGGAAAAGCGCTTGCGCGTGTCGTACATGCCGCGCCTGAGAAAGACGTTCGAAGAGATCGAACGATTCTGCGTCACGATCGGGCTCGGTAGGACCGCGTACATGCCAACCGTGCTGTCACCCTCAAAATGGAAGCGCATCTCGAGATCGATCGGCATGACGCGCGTGCTTCGTCCCTCCTCCACCTTCGAGAGCAGCGGAACCAGCCACTCGGTGGCTCGAGCATGGTAGGCAATCGCGTGCGTGTGCAGGAGGTTGGCTTTTGCGCGGCAGACGGAGACTTCGCCGCACGGGCACCGGCCGCTGTCTGCCGGCGCTGTGCAAGAGTAACAGTCGCGCCCAGGCTCAAAGTATCGATTGTATCCAAGGTAGAGTGCGTCCCAGTCATCCGGCAGCTGTGCGATCGCCTGCCGGAAGCGCTTGCCCGCCGAGTGGCGCAGCACTGCGTCGTCCTCGAGCACAAGGTACGAACGCAGCCCCGCACGACGCGCGGCCTTGTGAATCGCATAGTGGCTGAGCAAGCATCCGATTTGGCCCTCGGCATACGGCAGCGGGTCGAGTTCGTCCGTCTTCATCCGATCGCGCCAGCGCTCCGGCTGCCGCGCCACGACCTGCCGCCCATCCACGGCGTCGAAAAACTCGACACGATGGGCGCCGTGGCGTGCAAGGGCTCGTGCGACGCCATTCCGCCTGTCCGGCCTGGTAGGTAGGCTGATGACAAAGATGCGGTCAAAAAAGGCGTCCAATTGCCACGTGTTACGCAAGTCGTCCGCTCCCAAGCTGCTCAGCTGCTCGAGTGCCGCGTGCCGCATTCTGGACGTCGTTGCGTCTGTCGAGGCCGAGCAATCTGTTGCCACGCACGAACGTCTTCCCGGCTGCTTTGGCACTTGATGCATCGTAACGTGCAGTTTCCGCGCGAGGGCCGGCCACCGTCAACGCCATGCGAGACTTGATGAAGTCTGGCATGCGCGGCCAGAATGGCGTCCCTGCTTGCATGCGACGTGCCTCGTGAGCGTGGACTCGTCTCAGAGACCAACTTCTCCTCTCGTGCCGACCTGCTGCTACCTACGCCCACGAATATCGCATGCGACGAGGGCCAGGAGTGCGGGGAGAGCCACCTGGCACAATCTGGCCTGGTAGCCCTCTCGATCACGTGGCGGGAAGGCGTCTTCCTTTATGGTCATGTCTGGCCCACGTTGTTCGCATTCTGGCGAGCGTTCGTTGCCCCGCGTATGACGGTCAATGATCCACCGCGCTGGCTGCGCACGCAGCGGCTAGCCATTCCAAGCGGTGTCAACATTCGCTCTGTCTCTGGTGGCCTCTTCAATGACATAGCCACGATCTTCTCCGGCAGCGCGCAGCTCGAAATTCAGCGCGCGGATTGGGTGCCATTGTGCTGGCGCGGCTGCTGCTGGAGCAGAGGAAGCCCGCCGACTCAGCCGGTCGCCCTGCTCTCCGGCTTTCCGTCGCTGCGCCAATTCAACATCATGGAGAACCCAGGAGGATCGGCCAATTCGCGCTTCCAGGCGAATGCGCGGCACGCTCTTGGCGTGACGCGAGCATCGATGACCAGCAGTGACTATCGGCGAGGAGGGACCGTCCTCTGGGTGCCCACCAAGAGCAAGCACTTTGGCTACGGCCAGGTATCCATCCTCAACGAGACACGCCTGACCGCTGCAGCAGCAGATTGGCTGGCGACTCGAAAGCCGTCAGGCCCTGCGCGGCGTGGCGCGCCAGAATGGAAGCTGGTCGTGCTGGACTTTGACGCCTCTTACAAGGAGCGGCTCCAAGCATTTGCGAATGCTGCCGTTGTCGTTGCGCTCTTTGGCTCGGCATTGCAAAACTGTCGCTTCATGACGCGCGGCGCCGTAGTCGTCGAGATACATGGCGGACTGCGCGGCAACTTTGACGAGGATCGAGATCATTTTTACGAGCGCATGTGCGCCCAGGAGGGCCTGGGCCTGCGATGGGTCGGCTACGTGCCTCCGGGATTTCGTCCAGTGCGCACGACGACGCTGCCTGGCCGCGATCGCAGCCATTCGAGCGAGTGGGAGCACGAGATCATCGACGGCGCATCCACCTACGATACCGCGCATGTCGAGGTTGCGCCGTTCCTCCACCTTCTCGAGGGAGTCCTCGAGCGCGACTGGGACCGCCTGGCTCAGGCCTACGAGAACGAAACGCGCTCACACCCGGACCCACGACGGCAAGAGAACACATTTCATGAAAGAAAAACGCTTTGAAACAACGCTCGGAAAACGACACAGACGCCTCATGACACTCCATGCAAGCAGTGAAGTTGTGCAGATGACCGCTCATGCGGCTACCTTCTCATCGTGCCCGTGGCCGTGCTCCTTTTTGTCCTCGTGCCCATGGTCGTGCCCGCAGCACTCCTCACCGTGGTGCTCGTCGTGGCCATGATCCTTCTTCTCGTCGTGGCCGTGACCGTGCTCCTTCTTGTCCTTCTTGTCCTGATGGCCATGGCCGTGCTCCTTGGGCTCCTCGTCGTGGCCGTGGCCGTGCTCCTTCTTGTCATCGTGGCCGTGATCCTTCTTGTCATACGCCGACTTCTCCTCCTTCTCTTCGTGACCGTGGTCGTGTCCGCAGCACCCGTCACCATGGTGCTCGTCGTGGCCGTGCCCGTGCTCCTTCTTCTCGTCATGGCCGTGGCTATCAGACATGTTCGTGTCCAGTCTTGGTGCTGGGCAGCTCGGCCGACGGGCTCGAATGCAGCTCGATTGCGCGTCAGCTGGCAGAGTACCCCGCAAGTAACCCGAGAGGGGTCACAGCACCGCACGTCTGCTTGTGAGGCGTGGAATGTGAGGAAGTGGGTGCATGGAATGGAAGAGGTGAAGTTTTGATAGTTTATTGAGCACGCCGTAGCTTGCTTGCTTGCTTTACCACACTCGTAACACCGAGTACGTGGCCCGCACAGACACACTCAACTAAGATCTTAGGCTAGTCAAGCATCGGCAGGGATCTCTGAGACAAGTGGTTTGCGCAGTTGATCATGGAGGGATGCCCACCATGCTCACGCACGCCGTAGGCGAACGAAGAAGTCTTTGTTGTTCAAAATCAAAATCAATCCACGCCTCGACAATCGACGAGGCGCCAAGGTTTGACCCGTGGTTCGTCCTCCCATCATCGCTTGAGCTCTCTTGGGCGAGTGTCTGTGGTTTGGGCGAGTGTAGCCATAGGTTTTCCCGTCTTATCTACAGACCGTTTTGGGTTTTTTTTCTCTCTTGGAAAGAGCCTCACCCGAGGGCGCAGTCTTTGAAGGGGGGGGCACACCAAGGGTCAACGCCAAGGTCGCCGAGGCCGGCGCGGCCGCGGTCAGGGGAGGCAGAGCAGGCAAAAATCTGTCACCCCCCCCCCCCCCCCCCCCCCCCCCCCACCACCCACCCACACACCCTTACACTGAACTGAACTGAAACCTTGTTAGAAAACCGACACGAGACACACTCTCATGATCTAGCGGTACACCCCGGCACTATGGGGTAGCCACCATTGGATTCGCACGCTCCCTGCCTCTGCCTGGTTGCGTGCTGCACCTTATCGGCCACTGGTCATGGCCGCCTCGCTGCCGAGGTGGTAGGCGGTCACCCGCGCATTGCCGCAAGCGGCGCCGCGCGTCCCTCCTCCGCTGGGGTGGTGATCGTCTCGGTCCCCGCGCACCGACCGCGCCGGTCGGGTATGGTTGCACGGGGCCGTTCGCCGCCACGTCGTGCTGTCGCGCGTCGTGGTGGCGGGAGGATCGGGCGCGTCTGCCTGGGCTGGCTTCTGCGCGCCTCGTCCCCCCGTGCGTGAGCCACGCGCTGTCTCG
>Ga0209713_10002439_pt1 | contig 11522 bp, 10 predicted proteins | sample ArcOceMetagenome_3_FD_187444 | JGI IMG/M metagenome (GOLD analysis project Ga0209713, IMG submission 187444) | Marine eukaryotic phytoplankton communities from Arctic Ocean - Arctic Ocean- Svalbard ARC20M Metagenome (SPAdes) (version 2) | ecosystem: Environmental > Aquatic > Marine > Oceanic...
GAAAACTACTTTCTGCCTGGTGACCTGAAAGCGCAAATCAAAGCCTTCGTCGGTCACTACAATGATCGGCGATATCATGAGAGCCTGAGCAACGTCACAACGTCTGATGTCTATTTTGGACGTGACAAAGCCATTCTACAACAAAGGGAAAGGATCAAACGAAAGACATTCGAAGCGCGACGCTTGCATCACAGCACGCACGCTGCATGATGTAATCAACCAGATGAGCCAAACTCTCGCTTAGTTTAAACCAACTTTGGTACCAAAAACTCTGACGACGGACACTGCCTACGACGCTCAGAAAGATTGGGTGCGCTTCGGATCAGATCTTTTGAGGCTAAGATTTTTCAGGGAAACGAAGCCGCAACAAAACCCTATTTTCGCCAGGGGATGTCACAGGTGAAATCACTTACTCGCTGTGATATTTAAAACCGATCAGCCCACAGCGAACCAATGGGATATCAATACAGCCGATTGGGCTCCGTTAGTCACCCAAGCAGGTTCGCCGCGGTTTTGGGCGCCAACCTCGCAAAAAAATGATGTGTCCTTGATGGCTGTTCACAATCTTCTCATTTATATTTGGGCATTTGATGAGGGTGGTGTGATGGGATACGCGGTCTTGATCCACGACACAAATACGCTTGCCCAAATCGCTTTCAGAAAGGGCTGCAAACATCTACGGCTGGGGTCAATCTTGATGGCATGATTGCAAGCTTTGACGCGTGGTAACGGCCTCAAGGCCATAAACGCTGACGAAAGTGACGACGGGTCAGCCATTTTCATGGTTCACCTCAATGCAGGTCAGCGAGTATTGCGATTGACCCGCTGACTTGAGCTCGGCCGCACGGTAAAAGCTGACATTGGACACCTCGCTGAAGAATTGTGAGCAAGGTGCAGCAGCCAAGCTTAACTGCCTTTGTTCATCATCCTAAGAAATATGCGGCGTCACAATCATAAGATTGGTTCAGGCGAGGGCATGGCATCTCGTAACCCAACCCAACCCAATCCTATTCCAGCCCTCTTCGTTTTAGTTTGGGTGGCAGGGTGCCAGCGGTTGTTTGTGCAAGTCCTTATCACTCCGCAAGGAACTCAAACAAGCGCGCCACAGCTTCGGCGCCGGGGTCTATATGTCCCTCTAGCTGTTCGGCGCTCAAGTAGGTTGCGCGCCCAGCTTTGGCTGTCGTGAGTGTGGCGGTATACTGGGCCCCTTTGCGGGCTGCTAACGCTGCAGGTTTGGTACCCGATTTCAGCGCCTCTAAAGCTGGCAATAGCGCGTCAACCATGGTTCGATCACCGGGATTTGCGCCGCCGATTTGACGCATCCGGTCCAGACCTGCCTGCAATGCTTCGCGCATCGGTTTGCCAGAAGAAGAGGCATCCCCGGCCGCAGCAAAGAAAATTGCCAGCAATACGCCAGAGGACCCCCCCATGGTTTGACTGAGTTCTAGACCAATGGCGCGATAGAGCTGTGTGTGATCTGCCAGTGGCAGGCTGTCCATCGCATCAATTAGGGCGCGGGCGGCCGTGGCCAGTGTCGAACCCGTATCTCCGTCACCAGATTTCGCATCCAAGGCATTCAGATCATCTTTAGACGCGATCAGCTGTTCGCAACATTTGGTCAAAAAGGCCTTGGTGGGTTCATGTGCAGATGCCGGGACGCGCACCGGAGATAACCCATCAGGCAAAGGCAGAACGGGCGTCGCGACCACCGGGTTGCAACCCGGCCATGCGGGTGCCGTGGTCGATTGCGACAAAAGCGTATCATCACCTTTAGACAACGCCATCACAGAAACCGAGAATCCGTGCATATCAAGAGCCGTCATCAACGCTGCAGGTCCAACGATAAATTTAATTTGATCTGTAATTTCACCTGAAAGCAGGCTGTGTGTCAGGATTGACATTTCAAGAACGGAAGCCGCCCCAAGGTTGTTGATCAAGACCGCATGTGGACCTTCCGACATTGTTGCAACCAACCGATCAGTGACTTTGCTTATCGCGTCTGCCGCTCCGTTTGAGGCGACCTGTTCAATGCCTGCCTCGCCGTGAATGCCCAGTCCAAGTTCAGCCATCCCATGGGGAATGCGGTTTTCTTTTGGAGATTCTGGCACAGTGCAAGTGTCCAGCGACATCCCGATGCTGCGGCTGGCGTCAATCACGCGCTCTGCGGTCAAGGTGCAGGCGTCCAGATCTGCGCCATTTTCAGCCATCGCCCCGGCAATTTTATGCACGAAAAGCGTTCCGGCCAAACCCCGCGCCTGCGGCAGGTCTGGCAGGGCGATGTCATCATCAACGATCACCATGCTGACTTTATGGCCAAATGCCCGCGCACGCTCAGCGGCGAGACCGAAATTCAATCTGTCTCCAGTGTAATTTTTTACGATCAAAAGGCAGCCTGAATGTCCAGTCACCGCCAATATTCCCGCTAAGACCGCATCGGCAGAAGGAGAGGCAAATACATCGCCACAAACCGCTGCCGTCAGCATACCTTTACCGATAAAGCCGGCATGGGCAGGTTCATGGCCCGATCCTCCACCCGTGACCAAAGCAACTTTGGATTTGTCCCAGTCGGCCCGTACCACAACGCGAATATGCGGATAGCCGTCAAGCCGTGTGAGCGTCCCACCAGAGGCAGCAATTGTTCCGTCAATGGCCTCTGTGACCATATCTTCTTTTGCATTGATGAATTGTTTCATGAACTTCCCCTTAAGTCAGACGCGCGCCGACGGCGTCGAAATAGAACGGATTTTGTGGACGAATTTTGACGGTATCCCCATCTTTTAAAGTCGTATGTGCATCAGTGACGGTGATAAGGGCATGGTCCTTAAATGACAGATGCAGGCGGGTTTGGTCGCCCAAGCGCTCAATGCGCTGGACCAGACTATCTTCTCCCTCACCCTGCATGATTTGCTCGGGCCTGAGCCCTATTGTTACGGCCCCATCTGGCGCGCCACCAAACACATCCGCAGGCAGCACATTGATCCGGGGCTGGCCTAAGCGACTGGCGGCATAAACGCTGACTGGGTTTTCGTAAATATCACGTGGGGCACCAAATTGAACAAGTTTGCCTCGATCCAAGACGCCGATATGGGTCGCCATTGTCATCGCCTCAATCTGATCGTGGGTGACATAGAGCAATGTCGCGCCAGAATTGGCCTGAATACTTTTAAGCTCGATCCGCAAGTCCGACCGCAGCTTGGCGTCCAGAGAACTGAGTGGTTCATCCATTAAAAACACCGACGGGTTGCGCACTAGTGCCCGCCCGATAGACACACGCTGCATTTCTCCACCCGACAGGTCGGTTGCTTTGTTGTCAAGTTTGTGGCTGATTTGTAGCACCTCGGCAACCTCACTTACTTGGCGTTTCATTTCATCTGCTGGCGTTTTTAGGATTGGCGATTTTAGAGGAAACTCGAGGTTCTGTCGCACAGTTAGATGTGGATAAAGCGAATATTGCTGGAACACCATCGCCACATCGCGCTGCGCCGGGGTGAGCCCAATCATATCGCGACCACCAATACTGATGCGGCCGTTTTCGGGTTTATCCAGTCCCGAGACCATCCTCAATGTCGTCGTTTTACCCGCACCTGTTGGCCCCAGCAATACGACGAAGGACCCATCTGGGATTGTCATCGTCACATCATCAAGCGCCACATCGGCGCCATAAGATTTGCAAACATTTGTGAGGTTTACTTCAGCCACGGCCCAACACTCCTTCGTTTGCCTCACTCAAAAGGGCTTTGCCCGATATTGCATCAAACAAACTCACAGTGCGGGGATGAAAGGCAAGACCAATGGTTTCACCAATGGTCACATTAACAGACGCTGCAATCCGCGCTTTTATCACCCCATTGGGTGTGCCCAGCACGACAATCTGGGTCGTTCCAAGATATTCCGTTGCGATGACACGCCCATGATAATCGGCACTGTCATCGAAACGTATATGTTCGGGCCGTATCCCGAAGGTAAGGTCGCCATTTGCGCCCTGTCGCATCTTGGGGATCGACATGTGAACGCCACCCAAGTCCACACTGTCAGTATCTTTGCTGACCATCCCATTGAAGTCGAGAAAGTTCATTGGTGGCGATCCGATAAACTGGGCCACAAATTTTGTGGCAGGCCAATCATAAATATCCTGCGGCACGCCAAACTGTTCGACGACACCATGGTTCATAACAACGATCTTGTCGCCCATTTGCATGGCTTCTAACTGATCATGCGTCACGTAAACGGTCGTGGCCCCCATACGGTCATGCAAGGCGCGGAGCTCTTGAGACATATGTTCACGAAATTCTGCATCCAACGCACCGAGTGGTTCATCCATAAAGAACGCCTTTGGATCACGAACAATGGCACGGCCCAGCGCGACACGCTGACGGTCACCGCCTGAGAGACCACCAACTGGTCGGTCCAGCATGTGGGTGATCCCCAAAATTTCGGCGATTTCGGAAACTTTCTTTTTTACCTGTGCTTTTGGCATTCCTTGACTGACCAGCGGGTAAGAGATGTTCTTACGCACGTTCATATGGGGATACAGAGCAAACATCTGAAAAACAAAAGCAATATCGCGCTGGCTAGCAGGCTTTTGGCCGACCTCGTCACCATCAATGTAAATTTCACCCGATGTTGGCAGCTCTAGCCCAGCCATCATTCGCAGCGTTGTTGTCTTTCCGCAGCCTGAGGGGCCAAGCAACATGAAAAACTCACCGTCTTCGATGGTAAAGCTTGACGACTGAACCGCGGTGAATGACCCGAATTCCTTGCGCACGTTTTCAATTCTGATCTGCGCCATAGATTACTCCGGGAAGTGGCTGACGATAATGAACATCACCGTCCCAACAAGGGTGACGATAAACGAATAGCTATAGACCGCTAGTACGAAGGGCTGCATCAGCATGATCACCCCGACTGCAATCAAAACGGTGGCCACCATTTCCCAGGCTCCCCGTCGAAACGTCAACAAACCATTGATAAAATCCCTCATTTGCGGACCGCTCCGAATGTAATCCCGCGCAGAAGATGTTTGCGCAATAGAATAGTGAAAACCATGACCGGCACGAGAAAAATTGTCGCCCCTGCAGCCACCGCAGGCCAGTCCTTGCCGCTTGTCCCGATTATATTGGGAATAAACGGGGGGGCGGTTTGGGCCGTACCAGAGGTTAGCAAGACAGCAAATGCATATTCGTTCCACGCAAAAATAAGGCAGAAAATCGCGGTTGAGGCGATGCCAGTGGCCGCTTGCGGCAGAACAACTTTGATGAAGGCTTGAAACCGGGTGTAGCCGTCAATCAACGCCGCCTCTTCATATTCTATGGGGATTTCATCGATAAAACCCTTCAACAGCCAGACTGATAGCGACAGGTTCACGGCGGTATAAAGCAAGATCATGCCCAGATGGGTATCATTGAGCCCAAGGTTGCGAAACATCAAGAAAATCGGGATTGCGACGGCGATGGGAGGCATCATCCGTGTTGAGAGAATAAAGAACAGCAAGTCATCTTTCAACGGCACACGGAAACGGCTGAATGCATAGGCCGCAGCGGTGCCAAGGATCATGCAAAGCGCGGTCGAGCCAAACCCAATAATGACCGAGTTGGTGAAGCGCTGACCGTATTTGGACGGGCCAGAGATGACTGTGCCGCGTTCGCGCACAATCGTGTCATACCACGTTACCGGCGGACCTGCTTCTTGCAACATTTGCTCGGTGGCACGTGTGCGGTCTGTGAACAAGTTCACATAGCCCTCTAATGTTGGTTCAAACATCACGACAGGTGGGTAAGCAATTGAATCAGTGGGAGATTTAAAGCCAGTAGCGATAATCCACAGCAGCGGTATTAACGTGATTGCCGCATATCCAACCACCAGAAGGCCGGCGAACCATTTGGTTCGGATGGACGGGTCTGTAACAGAAAAGCTCATCGTTCTTTCACCTTATTCAGGGCCTTCACGTAAATCGACGCGAGGCCAAAGACGGTGACGAATAGAATGACAGCATAGGCGGAGGAATAGCCGGTGCGCCATTTTTCGAACGCCTCTCGTTTGAGGTCGATCGAAGTCAGGGTCGTGATGTTGCCCGGGCCGCCACCGGTGAGTTGAACCACAAGATCAAACATCTTGAAGTTCTCGATCCCTCGGAACAAAACTGCCAGCATCAAAAATGGCAAAGCCATCGGAATGGTAATCGTCCAGAACTGTCGCCATTTGCTGGCGCGGTCACATTCTGCGGCCTCATAGATACTGTCGGGAATAGATCGCAGACCGGCCAAACATATCAGCATAACAAAAGGTGTCCACATCCATGTATCGGCAATCACAATCGCCCAAGGGGCTAGGTGGACATCACCAATCATCGAAAAACTGGCAGGATCTGCACCGGTGAAAAAAGCGATGACATAGTTAAACAATCCAATTTGTGGCTGGTAGAGAAAGGTCCAAAAGTTACCAACAACGGCTGGGGACAGCATCATTGGGAAGACGATAACCGTCGTCCAGAGATCATTACCCTTGAATTTCTTGTTGATCAGAAAGGCCAGCGTGAATCCGATCAAAACTTGTAGAACAATTGTCCAAATCAGAAAATGCGCCGTCGCCTGCATTGTGTTCCAGATATCAGGATCGCTTAAAATACGTTCATAGTTCCGCAGACCCACCCATTCTATTTCTTTATTGGGTCGGTTCACGCGAAAGTTGGTGAAACTTAACCGGATGGTCCAGATCAAAGGAAAGATATTGACTGCCAAGAGCAAAAACAGCGTCGGTGCGACAAAAATCCATGCGATGGTGCGGTCCGACAAGCTCCGAATCCGTCGGGCAACCCCGACGGGTGTGCCTTGTGCAACCTTGTCCAAGGGTGAAGTCTTCATGTCGGCATACCCCTTTTGGCTGGCGATAAACTGCGCCCGCTTTGGACTTTTTTCTCAACTTTTAAGTCTTCCCCCCGATCGGCCAAGACCCGACCCGGGGAAAGTGTTCAGATCCAAATTCGGCATTGGATCTGAAAATAACAGTTTATATTTTGCCTTCGTCTTCGAAGACTTCGGTCCAGTCACGCACCAGACCGTCAAGTGCTTCTTTCGCACTGCCTTCGCCTGCGACAACGAAATTGTGGACGCGATCCTGCATTGGCAGAAGAAGATCTGCATAGGCAGGTTCCGCCCAAAAATCTTTCACGATCGCCATAGAGTCGAGGAAGGTCTGCGCATAGGGCTGACTGGTCGCGAACCCGGGGTCTTCAACCACGGCCTTAAGCGCCGAATAGCCCCCCAGTTCCCACCATTTTGCTTGAACCTGCGGCTGGGCGAACCACTGGATATACTCCAACGCAGCATCTTGCTTTTCAGAGGCAGCGACAACAGAAATCCCTTGGCCACCCAGCTGGGCGAACTGACCAGCGGGGCCAGCCGGATTGGGGAAGTACCCTGACTTGCCACCACCAACGTTGGCATCAGCTTCGACACCGGGCCAAATAAATGCAAAGTTCATTTGCATGGCGACCTGGCCTGAGCGATAGGCGTCGATATTTTCACCCATGTACCAGTTGGAAGAGCCCGGAGGCGTCGTGTTGTCATAAAGCTCTTTGTAGAACTCAAGTCCAGCAATGGCACCATCAGAGTTTACGAAGCCTTCCAGATCATAGGGCTTGTCAGGGTTTTCATACTGAAACCCATAGTTATACAGCGCGTTGGTGACACCCATTGTGATGCCTTCTGAGCCGCGCTCTGTATAGATCGCTGCCCCATAGACTTTGGTGCCGTCAATTTCGCGGCCTTGGAAGAATTCACCGATATCTTTAAGCTCTTCTAGAGATGCGGGAACACCCAAGGCACGGCCGTGGGCCTTTTGAAACTCTGCTTGCAGTTCTGGCCGCTCGAACCAATCCTTACGATACGTCCAGCCAACAACATCGCCAAACGCCGGCAATGCATAATAGTTTGGCGTTTTCTTTGGCCATTCAGCATAGCCGGTCACGGTCGCAGGAATGAAATCATCCATGGTGATGTTATTGGCATCAAAGAAATCGTTCAACTTTACATAATGCCCGTTCTCCGCACCGCCACCGATCCACTGGCTATCTCCGATCATCAAGTCACATAGCTTTCCGCCAGAGTTGAGTTCGTTCAGCATGCGATCTGCAAAGCTTGTCCAAGGCACAAATTCAAAGTTCATATTATGGCCGGATTCCGCCTCAAAATCCTTGCTGAGTTCAATCAAGGCATTTGCGGGATCCCAAGCTGCCCAACATAGGGTCAGATCGGTCGCGTGGCTGCCGGCCATCGCGGCAGTTGTTAAGCTTGTGGACAATAGCGCACCAGTTGCGGCGGCCGTCATGAAATTGGGTTTCATCTACATTTCCTCCCAGAAACTGTTGTAACGGGCCCGACCTTTTCGTCATGACCCTCTAAAATATCTATAACTGATACACGTGCATCAAAACAAGTATTTATTGAGACACGTGTGTCATTTTTTGGTATAAGATTTTAAAAATAGGCGGTTTTCGTCACAGGTGTAGGCAAAATACCAACTGTAAACAATTGATAAATAAGAAGAAATAGCTAAATAATGTTCATAAAGTCAACGACTCCACCAACCACAAAAGATCTCGCCAAGGCGGCAGGGGTAAGCCGAGCAACAGTCGACCGTGTGCTTAACGGGCGCGATGGTGTGAAGCAAAAAACCGCTGAGCGAGTAAATGCCGCGATTCGGGAATTGGGATTTGTGCGCAACCTGCAGGCTGCAAACCTTGCTCGTCAAAGAAACTATCGGTTTTTATTTGCACTTCCTCAGGCGCGTGACGAATTTGTCCAGCAAATCGTGCGGCATGTCGAAGAAGCAACAGAGAGTTTCTCGGCAGATCAAGTCTGGGCGAAAGTCCAGCATATTAACGAGAATGACCCGCACAGCATTTCAGACTTTTTGAGATCTCTGGATGCAGAAGATGTTTCTGGCGTTGCGATTATGGCTCCAGAAACGCCGCAAGTGCGCGATGCGATCAAACGGCTTCAAGAGCGCAACATTGCAGCGTTGCCATTTATCTCAAACCAATCTGGCTTTGAAGAGAACTGCGTCAGTATCGACAATAGGGCGGCTGGGGCAACCGCGGCCACTTTGCTTGGACGTTTCACCCACGCCAAATCAGGCAGCTTGATGGTCGTATCTGAAAGTATGCAATCTCGCGACAGTCAAGACAGGCGTTTGGGTTTTGACGAAGTGATCAACACGCAATTTCGACATTTACGCGCCATCCCGTCCCTTGAAACTTACGGAGACGCCGAACGGGCAACAGCCATAATTACCGCGACGCTGTTGCGTAATCCTGATATCGTCGGGCTCTATATTATGTCGTCCGAAGCGCGTGCACCGTTAAAGGCAGTCGAGAACAGTCTGCTGAAAAATCAGATTGTAACGATAGCGCATGAGCGTACGCCCTTTGCTGAGAAAGCACTGCAAAGGGGCGCCATTGATGCCGTGATCGCGCAAAACACCGGCCACCTAGTGAGGAGCGCAATTCGCCGTCTCAAGAATATGCTTGATCATCGCAATACCTTAAAATCACAAGAGGTCATCAGGACAGAAATATTGATGAAGACCAATCTATAATTGCAGCCGTTTGAAAACTCTCGTGTTATTAAAGCTTACATTAAAATATGGTCAGATCAGGATTTTTATTGCTTGATGCTTGATATTTATAAAATCAGTCACACGCACTGTGTCATGGTCAATTTTTTATTAAATCGCGCCCCAAAAGGGGCACTATTTTTAGCCCTTAGGCGCAAGATTAGCAATCAGGATAGCCTGATTTCAGCGGGGGGTATTGCTGACGAGAACAAGTCTGGGAAAACAAGGGAGTAGGGCTGTGATTGGAACAAAGCATTATGGGACAGGTACGTCACAAGTACGTCACGGCTGCGCACGCCATCACAGCTGCAATACAGTGATCACAAGCTATAACCGCGGCGCGGAGCCGAGAACCTGGTATCACTGTCAAAACGGTTGAAGATCGCAAAACGTGTCCAACACACCCCAGCTCCATGGTTCTGAACGCTGATGAAGAAGCGATGATTGTCGCTTTTCGGCGTCATACGCGCCTGCCCACGGATGATTGTTTGTATGCCTTACAACCAACCATCCCGCATTTGACGCGATCTTCGCTATACCGCTGCTGGGCGGCGGCATGGAATATCGCAACTTCCCGAGATGGACGACGACAGGCCCAAACGGCAAAAGTTCAAGCGCTACCCTATGGGATATTTCCATATAGACATCGCCGAATGGCGCACCAACGAAGGTAAGCGATATCTGTTCGTAGCCATCGACCGGACCAGTAAGTTTGCCGTGGCGCAGCTTGTAGATAAAGCGAACCGCAAGACGGTCTGGGAGTTTCTAGCGGCTGTGCTGGAAGCTGTGCTCGAAGCGGTGCCTTACAAAATCCACACACTCTGGACTGACAACGGCATCCAGTTTTGTGAGTAGCAGCGCAACCGCAACAGGCCCTATTAATGGCCCATGCGGTTTGAAATGATCTGCGCTGCAAAGGGGATCGAGCATCGCGCAACCAAGCCAAATCATTCATGGACGAATGGACAAGTCGGGCGGGTGAACCGCACAATCAAGCAGGCGACCGTGAAACGGTATCACTATGACGCCCACGATCAGCCCCGTATACAGGTGGTTCATGACTACCTACCAGCAAAGGCGTTTCGGTCGATGTTAGGGCCACCTGATGTGCGGTGCCGTGACGAGAAGAAAAAGAAATCCCGTTCCAATTGCCCGCAGTTGGCCGGTGAACACGGTCAAAAAACATGTGTTGCACGTTGTTATAGGGTACACGTGTCCGGGCGAGCAATTCGTTGCCATGTATTAACCGCATGTGGTCCACATTGGGCACGCCTATATCCGGCGGCGGGTGGTGGAAAAAAGGTAAACTGGACGGTCCCCGCTGGCCGCCAACTTATCAGCAAGCCACTCGGCCCGGTCCTCGCAGAAGCAACCAAATTTTTTGCCTTCCGCGACAGTGTCGAGAAAGCTCAACCGTCTAAAATCATGATCCACAGAAGACTGGATGAACTCATTTGGATCAGTTGGGACGTCCGCTAACACCGAAAGAAGATTTGCACGAATAGCGTGATTACCAACCATTACGCGATACGGGATCGAAAGCCCGGTCAGTATTTCAGCAAGGTACTCATATGATGTAATTTGCCCCTTATGAGATAAATTACCTGAGATGACGTAAAGCTCCACATCTCAATTGTTCAATTCAATATCTTCGATGCAAGCGGACAATCGATCAAATGAGTTCACGCAGTGCATCTCGCGCTTATCTGGAACTAAATACGCGTAGGTGCCCTGAATGATTTTCATGATTGATACGGCCTTTGACTAGGTTGGTTCAAGCCAAAATTCACTCCAAGTTGCGGCTGTTCAATGCTGTCATCGCGACGTTGCGCTGCCGCTAAAAAGTGTTTCGTATAGGGATCTTTGGTGTGTTTAAACAACGCCTCAGTTTCCCCTGTTTCCATGATTAA
>Ga0209713_10002440_pt1 | contig 11522 bp, 8 predicted proteins | sample ArcOceMetagenome_3_FD_187444 | JGI IMG/M metagenome (GOLD analysis project Ga0209713, IMG submission 187444) | Marine eukaryotic phytoplankton communities from Arctic Ocean - Arctic Ocean- Svalbard ARC20M Metagenome (SPAdes) (version 2) | ecosystem: Environmental > Aquatic > Marine > Oceanic...
TTCCGGCGGCGATATCGCTGACATGTATGCCAGCGGGCAAAACGGCGATCTGGATTATGGACGCAAATTTTGGCGCGACGAATACCGGCTCAACAGCAAACTGGCCCATTATCCCAAGCCCATCGCGACCTTCCTGCATGGGTTCACTATGGGCGGAGGTGTGGGCGTTGGGTGCCACGCAAGTCACCGGGTTGTTTGCGAAAACTCGCAAGTTGCGATGCCGGAATGCACCATCGGCTTGGTCCCTGACGTCGGCGGAACCTACTTGCTTGCGCGCGCGCCCGGTTTTACCGGCACCTACCTTGGTTTAACCGGTGCACGTATGTCCGCTGGAGACGCCATTTTCGCAAGTTTCGCTGACCACTTCATCCCGCAACAATATTGGGATGACATAAAGTCTACGCTTGCACATACAGGCGACATTGCCGCCCTGCCCAAATACGCCTCACCACCTGCGCCGCTAGCAGACAAGCAAGCGGCTATCGACGCGGCCTTTGCAGCCGATAACCTATCCGACATCCAGTTAGGTCCGTTGGACGCAGACATGCAAAAACCACTATACCGGAATTCCCCACTCGGGATGGCCTGCGGCGTAATCTTGATCAACCGCGCCCGTAAAGATGGCACGATCAATGGCGCCTTGGCCCAAGAATACCGCTTCACGCACCGCGCCGTCGAACATTCTGACTTCATCGAGGGCATCCGCGCAGCAATCATCGACAAAGATCGCAAACCACGCTGGCAGGCTTTGACAGACGCTGCCGTGACCAACATGATTGCCCCACTTGGGTCAGACGCATTTGAAGTGACAGGAGAAACGCCATGAGAATTGGATTTATCGGTTTAGGAAACATGGGCCTCCCCATGGCTGTCAACCTTCAGGCCGCGGGGCACGACGTCATTGGGTTTGACACCATCGCGCGCCCAGATGGGATCAACCTCGCTTCGGACGCAGCAAGCGCAGCAAAAGACGCCGATGTCGTCATTACGATGCTGCCTAATGGGAAAATATTGCAAGCCGTCGCAGCCCAAATCCACCCAGTCATGAAGCCCAATGCTGTCCATCTTGATTGCTCAACCGTTGATGTAGAAAGTGCGAAGATCGTCGCGCAAAACGCTGAAAATGCACACCTAATGCCCGTCGATGCCCCTGTATCAGGTGGGATCGGTGGGGCCACCAACGGAACACTAACTTTCATGGCCGGTGGCGATGCAAACGCGTTCGCCGCCGTCGAACAGCTTTTTGATATCATGGGACAAAAAGCCGTGCATTGTGGCCCAGCAGGCAACGGGCAAGCTGCAAAAATTTGCAACAACATGATCCTTGGCGTCACAATGATCGCGACATGTGAGGCGTTCGTTCTGGCCGATAAACTCGGACTTGATCGTCGAGCAATGTTCGATGTTGTCAGCACATCGTCAGGATATAGCTGGACCATGAACGCATATTGCCCCGCACCCGGCATTGGGCCTCAGTCGCCAGCCGACAACGATTACGCACCTGGCTTTGCCGCAGAACTCATGCTCAAGGACCTCAACCTAAGCCAGCTCGCCGCCCAAGCCGCTGACGCAGATACCCCAATGGGGGCCGCTGCAACTGCGCTCTATACGCAATTTGTCGACAACGAAGATGGCATGGGGAAGGACTTTTCAGCCATGCTACCGCGCTTTGAAAAGCGAAACAGGGATAGCTAGATGGCACCGCATTTTGCTCAATTTGCTGTCGACGTAACACCACAAGATCTGCCGCGCGACGTGTTGACCGTCTTGCGGCGGTCGCTACTTGATACAATCGGTGTCGCGGCCATTGGGCGAACGACCAAAATGGCGGCGATAACGCGCAGCGTCGCCCCCATAATGGGTGGCGCCGGCGCTACATCCGCACGCATTTTGATGGACGGCACTCCGGTTAGTTCCACAGCCGCCGCAATGGCGGGCGCAATGACCGTCGATAGCGTCGATGCTCACGACGGCACGTCACCTTGCAAAGGGCATGCAGGCTCGGCTATTTTTCCCGCACTTTTTGCCTTTGCCGACAGACGCAACATCACAGGCGCGGAATTTGCGACTCTATTGGCCGTGGGTTACGAAGTCGCCTACCGGGCGGGTTTGGCGCAACACGCGACATGTGCGGACTACCATACATCCGGTGCATGGACCGCTATTGGCGTGGCCACTGCCTATGCCAAGGGGCTCGGCTGCGACATGTACACCATCCGGCAAGCCGCTGGAATCGCTGAATATCATGGCCCACGTAGTCAGATGATGCGCTGTATAGATCACCCTACAATGGTGCGTGACGGGGTTGGTTGGGGCGCGCCATCAGGGGTCACGGCGGCCTATTTGGCAAAGGCAGGTTTCACAGGTGCGCCTGCTTTGACGTGTGAACAAACACCCAAATTCTGGACTGATCTGGGCACCAACTGGCGGCTCGTCAGCGACACCCACTACAAGCCGTATCCGTGCTGCAGATGGGCGCATCCGTCAATTGATGGCGCGGCAGACCTAATGCGCAAGCACAAGCTGCACTATTCCGACGTCGCCTCAGTTGATATCCAAACCTTCCACAACGCGACCCGTCTTGCAGGACAAACCCCGCAAACGCCCGACGAATTTGCCTATGCGATCGCTTTTCCGGTGGCGACGATGATCGTGCGCGGACAAATCGGGGTGACTGAACTTGACGTGACAACGCTACAAGACCCCGAAATCTTGCGTATTTCGCGCAACACGCAGTTGATCGATGACCCGAATCTTACCAAAATCAGCGATGGAAAACGATGGGCCGCAGTCAGCATCAAAACCCGCGGTGGGCGGCAATTTGATGCCCCTGCCCGCACACCGCGCGGCGACGCCGATATGCCGCTGTCTGACGCCGAGATAGCGCAAAAATTCCACCTATTTGCCGACCCCGTTCTGGGTAAGTCGCGTGCAAACGAAATTGAAGCACTAACAGGCGAATTTGACACGCTTGATACGGTGGATTTCAGCCGCCTCATCGACCTATGTCTTAGCCACCCTTAGGCTTCAACATCTCCGCCAGATAGCGACCTGTATGGCTTTCAGCGATTTTTGCGACCTGCTCAGGCGTGCCTGTGGCTACGATCTGACCGCCGCCATCTCCGCCTTCCGGTCCGATATCAATCACATAATCAGCAGTCTTTACGACATCCAAATTGTGTTCGATCACAACAACTGAATTGCCTTGATCGACCAATTCATGCAATACTTCCAACAGCTTGCGCACATCTTCGAAATGCAGCCCTGTTGTCGGCTCGTCCAAGATATACAATGTGCGACCAGTCGACTGACGGGCTAACTCCTTTGACAGCTTCACACGTTGTGCCTCACCGCCAGAGAGGGTCGTCGCCTGCTGACCAACCTTGATATAGTGTAGCCCCACACGGACCAGCGCATCCATTTTGGTGCGGATCGACGGCACAGCGGTAAAGAACCCCTGCGCTTCTTCGACCGTCATATCCAGCACGTCTGCAATTGACTTACCCTTGAACTTAATCTCAAGCGTTTCGCGATTATAACGCGCACCCTTACAGGTCTCACAGGTCACATACACATCAGGCAGAAAATGCATTTCGATCTTGATAACACCGTCTCCGTGACACGCCTCACAGCGGCCACCCTTAACGTTAAAGCTAAAGCGACCAGGCTTATACCCGCGCGCTTTGGACTCCGGCAGACCCGCAAACCACTCGCGCATCGGCGTAAACGCACCGGTATATGTGGCGGGGTTGGACCGCGGCGTGCGGCCAATCGCGCGCTGGTTAATATCAATGACCTTATCAAGATGCTCAAACCCTTTGATGGTCTCACACGGGCCCGGCGTCTGACGGGCACCGTTCAGCTTCATCGATGCGTTTTTAAAGAGCGTCTCAATCGTTAGCGTCGACTTACCGCCACCAGACACCCCAGTCACACAGACAAACTGCGCCAATGGAAAATCGACCGTGATATTCTGCAAATTGTTGCCCGTCGCCTTGACCACGGTCAGCTTTTTCTTGCTGCCCTTGCGGCGTTTGATCGGCACGGGGATCTCACGGCTACCCGTAAGGTATTGTCCCGTAATGGAATTTTCGTCGGCCATAATTTGGGCAGGGGTCCCCTCTGACACTACGCGGCCACCATGCACACCAGCCCCTGGACCAATATCAAACACATAATCGGCCTCGCGAATGGCCTCTTCATCGTGTTCAACGACGATTACGGTATTTCCTTGATCGCGAAGGTTTTTAAGGGTTGTCAACAAACGGTCGTTGTCACGCTGGTGCAGGCCAATTGATGGCTCATCAAGCACATAAAGCACACCTTGCAGGCCAGACCCGATTTGTGATGCCAACCTAATCCGTTGGCTTTCTCCACCAGACAGCGTGCCGGAATTCCGGCTCAGCGACAGGTAATCAAGGCCGACATTATTCAAAAACCCAAGTCGTTCGCGAATTTCTTTAAGGATAGCAACTGCAATCTCATTGTTTTGTTTGCTCAGGTCAGCGGGCACGGATTTACACCATTCATACGCCTCTTTGATCGAAAGCTGTACGACTTTACCAACATGAGAATCGCCAATGCGCACCGCCAACGCCTCTTCGCGCAGACGGTATCCACCACACGCCGCGCAAGGACGGTTATTTTGAAAACCTTCAAATTCTTCGCGAATCCAGTTGCTGTCGGTCTCGCGGTACCGGCGTTCCATATTCGGGATAACGCCTTCAAACGGACGGCTGACCTGATAAACGCGGCCACCTTCGTCATAACGAAATTTTATTTCTTCCTTGCCAGACCCGCGCAGGAACACCTCTTGGATCTTCGGATCAAGCTCTTTCCAGCGCGCGTTTTTATTAAACCCGTAATGTTTGGCAATCGATTCAATCGTCTGCAGAAAATACGGCGACTTTCCTTTGCGCCAAGGGGCCAAGGCACCGTCGGCAATTTTCAACGTAACATCGGGGACAACCAGCGCCTCGTCGAAAAACAGCTCGACCCCTAAACCATCACAGCTTGGGCAGGCCCCAAATGGCGCGTTAAACGAAAACAAACGCGGCTCGATCTCGGGAATCGTAAAGCCACTGACAGGACAAGCGAAATTCTCCGAAAATGTCAGGCGTTCTGGATCGCCTTCCGCCGGGGCAGTTTCCAAAATTGCAATGCCGTCGGCCAGATCAAGCGCTGTGCGCAAACTATCCGCAAGCCGCGTTTCTAACCCGTCGCGGACAACAATCCGGTCGACAACCACATCAATATCATGGCGGAATTTCTTATCAAGCGTCGGTGGTTCATCCAGTTCATAAAATTCGCCATCAACCTTCACTCGTTGAAAGCCAGCTTTACGTAACTCCAAGAATTCTTTGCGATATTCGCCCTTACGGTCACGCACAATTGGGGCCAGCAAATAGCCACGTGTCCCATCTTCAAGCTTGATAATCCGGTCAACCATATCTTGCACTTGTTGCGCTTCAATCGGCAAACCCGTTGTTGGGGAATACGGCGTGCCAACGCGGGCATAAAGCAACCGCAGATAATCGTAAATTTCAGTGATCGTACCGACGGTCGAACGCGGGTTCTTGGACGTTGTTTTTTGCTCAATTGAAATGGCTGGGCTCAGACCAGAGATGTGATCCACATCCGGCTTTTCCATCATATCAAGAAACTGACGGGCATACGCCGACAGGCTTTCGACATATCGCCGCTGCCCCTCAGCATAGATCGTATCGAACGCGAGGCTGGACTTACCAGACCCTGACAAACCGGTGATCACCACCAACTTATCACGCGGAATATCCACGTCGATGTTTTTCAGATTGTGTTCGCGCGCGCCGCGCACTTCGATATTCTTCAGCTCGGCCATTTTGCCCCCCAGCAAGGTGTTCCCTACCAGATAGTGGCATTGGCAGGGATCGCCACCCTAAATAGGGAACAATCCAAGAACATGCGAGGTTTATTTACGCAGCGCAGGCAATTACATGTGGATTACGCGATCATAGGCATCCAGCACGCTTTCGTGCATCATTTCTGACAAGGTTGGATGCGGGAACACTGTGTTCATTAGGTCTTCTTCGGTGGTCTCCAACTGGCGGCCAACAACATAACCTTGGATCAGCTCTGTAACTTCAGCGCCAATCATATGCGCACCCAACAGTTCACCCGTTTTGGCGTCAAAAATGGTTTTTATCAAACCATCAGGCTCACCCAAAGCGATTGCCTTGCCATTGCCGATGAACGGGAAACGACCGACCTTAATATCATAGCCCAGTTCCATTGCCTTCGCTTCGGAATAACCCACCGAAGCCACCTGCGGATTGCAATATGTGCAGCCTGCAATGCTTTCGGGTTTGACAGGATGTGCATGTTTACCAGCGATCAGCTCCGCGACCATGACACCTTCGTGGCTCGCTTTATGCGCCAACCAAGGCGCACCCGCGATATCGCCAATTGCATAAAGCCCGTCGATTCCCGTGCGGCAAAACTCATCCGTCACAACATGTGTGCGGTCCAGCTTCACGCCCAATGTTCTCAAGCCAAGGTTTTCGACGTTACCAACGATGCCTACCGCAGAAATAACCGTGTCAAATTCCTCGGTGACCACCTTACCGCCAGTTTCAATATGCGCAGTGACCTTGCCTTTGCCGCGGTCCAGCTTTTTGACCATAGATTTTTCCATGATCTTCATGCCCTGCTTCACAAACTGCTTTTTGGCGAATTTGGAAATTTCGACATCTTCCACTGGCAACACGCGATCCATTACTTCCACAACAGTCGTATCAGCGCCCAAGGTGTTGTAAAAACTTGCAAATTCGATGCCAATTGCACCAGATCCAATAACAAGCAACTTCTTTGGCATCCGTGTTGGCGTCAACGCATGCTTATAAGTCCAAACCAAATCACCATCGGCCTCAAGACCGGGCAATTCACGCGCACGCGCACCAGTGGCCAAAACAATATTCTTCGCGGTTAGCTCTTCGGTACCCTTATCGGTTTTTACGCTAACCTTGCCTTTGGCAGGCAACGTGGCTTCACCCATAATCGTCGTAATTTTGTTTTTCTTCATCAGTTGCGAAATTCCGCCAGAAAGTTGACCGGCAATTTTGCGGCTCCGCTTCACCACAGCATCAAGATCGTAACTAATGCCGTCAGCCTTCAAACCAAACTCTTTGGCGCGTTGCATCAGATGGAAAACTTCAGAAGACCGCAGCATCGCTTTCGTTGGGATACACCCCCAATTCAGACATATGCCACCCATATGCTCGCGCTCAACAATGGCCACGTTCATACCAAGCTGTGCACCACGGATTGCAGCAACGTATCCACCAGGGCCCGCACCAATCACAATCAGATCAAAACTTTTCGTCGCCATCATTCGTCCTCCAGAAACAGAATTAGTTTGATGTTAAACTATTTTCCCACGGACCTCTAGTGACCTTAAAACATGACCGCTATGGCGACAGCGCATTTCTTCTAATTGGCTCGCTTCTTCGCGACGACACGCAGTTTTGTCCATTCGCTTTGGCCGCATAAAGTGCCTCATCTGCTTGTTTTAACAACACTTGTGGTGACGTTCCATGTTTTGGGCAAAACGATACACCAGCCGAAATTGTGGTGCGTGGCAAAGCACCATGGACGTAGCGCACTTGCGTAGCGGCAATCTCAGTTCTGATTTTCTCGGCCAAAACCTTAGAGGCCTTTGCTGTGCAATTTGGCGCGATCACCGCAAATTCTTCCCCTCCCATCCGGCAAGCAACTGCATCAGATGGGATGACCTCCAATACCTTTTCTGAAATTGCCTGCAAAGCGACATCTCCAGCGTCATGCCCGTGGTTATCGTTGAATAATTTGAATTTGTCGGCGTCAAAAGAGATAAGACCAACCCCCTTGTCACCCATAGTTGCAGCCCCCAAGAACCGCCGCATCGCGTCCATAAAGAATCTGCGGTTATAAATGCCCGTCAATGGGTCCCTGACGGATTGAGCGTGCAACTCGTCCCGCAGTTTCACAGTGGCAATTGCCATAGATATGTGTTCGCCACATCAGATTGCAAATGATTTTGGGTCAAGAATGTCATGTTCTGTCCGGTCCAGATCAAATTGGATATGCAACAACCCAACTGTATCCCCATGCGCAATAATCGGAACGCATATATATGTTGCATCGCCCTGATGGTTTTGTCCGCACACATGATCACACAAAAAACTTAGCCCATCGGGCTCAAACTGGTAACTGCGTCCCCGCCTTCGGGCCCAACATCCATCCGGTGCCATCTGAGCCAATGCAGCTGGCTGCGCCCAACTACAGGCCCCGTCCAACACATCGCGCGAATTGGAGTAAACCATCAGTTCGCCGCGTGTTTGTGGCAACAGCTTTGACATAAACGCCTGAACAATCTCGAACAACTCGGCCAATGTCTTGCAGGACTGCAACCATTCATCGAGCCGACCTAGCATCTCTGCTTCTTTCTGACGGCGCCGCTCTTTTTGCAAAACGTCTAGGGCACGCCGCTCCGATTCTGCCACCTCATCAATGGCTTTCGCCAGCTTACTGGCCGTGCCTCGGGCCTCTGTCACGTCAGTAAAGGTCACCACATACCCACCACCGCATGATGGCCGGGCAATTGCGCTCACAATCCGGCCTGAAGGTATCAAGCGATCAAACGAAAACGGTTTATGTGCGTTGAATTTTATACTGGCGGCCTTGCGTGCATCCGCGTCAAACTCGCCCCGCGCTTCTGCCAACTTTAAAAACGTATCGCGCTCGGTTCCGATGCCAATATCTTCACCCGCAAGCTCAAGAACGTCGTAGATACGGGTGTTATGCATTTCGCAAATACCGTCTGCAGACCACTCGATAATATCCTGCTCCATGATGTTCATGATTTGCATCGCCAAATTTGGCGGCGCCTTTTGCGGGGCGGCGTCGCTGTCGACAAGCCAGCTTTTTCGCGCCGGTGGCGTATAGGATAAATCGTTCATCAAAAGCCTCAGGTTATGCAAAACCAAGGCTAAAGTCAGAAAGTGTTCATCCCGTAAACGGCTCTTACGCCATAGACGCCATATGATCACGGAATGCCACGCCATAACCGCCATCATCTAAAAATGTCTGCTCGGCTGGTGTCATCGCACGACCAAGGGCAGCATTGCGGTAAGGGAAACGTCCAAATTTACGTATTATAGAGCGGTGCACACGCGCGTGATCCAGCGTGCTTGCGCCCGTGTCAGGGAGCCGCGAATGAATAAGCCGCACAGCACGGTCTTGATCAATCAGATTTTCAGAATGCATCAAAGGCATATAGAAAAACTGGCGGGCCGGTTCGGAAATTGCGCGATCCCATTCACGGTCAATCGCGACTTTCGCAGCAGCGCGGGCGGCTTTATCGGACGCAAAAGCACGGGCATCATCGCGGTATATGTTACGAGGAAACTGATCTGTTACAATGATATAGGCCAAAGCACCTGCAGGATCAGTCAACCAAAGCCCACATGCGCCGACTTGACTGCGTTCCCACGTAAACTCAAACCGGTCCCGAATTTCGTCATCCACCGCTTTGTCTGCGCGGTACCACCCATCAGGTCCCAATTCATCGAGCCAAAACGCCAGAATCTCATCTGCTTGTTTCACTTGCTTTCCCCTCCTACGGGTCACTAACGCTAACCTACATGTGCAGGCAGGTCTGACAAGATATACTTAGGAAACAGTGTCATTTTCTGCGATTTCTTCTTCAGCGTCGCTATAGACCTCTTGGGCTACCTCTGCCACAATTGGCGTCGACGTGGCCCAAATGGCTGAATAGGGCACAGTATCCAGGTCGTCCCAATGGGCGCGACTACGGCGGGTCATCCGGTAGGCCGCATAAACCCCCATCAAGAACATCAACACCGCCGAGAACATCCAAAACCCGTTAGCGCCCATTGAATCCATCATATATCCAACAATCAACGGCCCCGCGATGGCACCAATGCCGTTGATAAACAGCAGTCCACCAGACGCAGCAGCCATGTCTTCACGCTCAAGGTAGTCGTTGGTGTAGGCAATCAGCAGCGCATACAGCGGGTTTGACGTCCCGCCTAAAATCGCAGCACTCACCAAAATAACTGTAAAGTTGTTGGTAACAAAAAATGCCAACAGCGCGCCTGCGGCCCCGACAAACCCAACAGCCATGATCAATATGCGCCGATCAATCCGGTCAGACATCCAGCCAATCGGATATTGCGCGACCAAGGCCGACACATAGATCACAGACACAAAGATCGAAATTTGGCTCACGCTCAGGCCAACTCGGACCCCGTAAACCGCAGACATGCCGAACTGTGCGGAAAATACGCCGCCCAATAGGAACATGCCAACGCATCCCAATGGGGACGCCTCGATCAAACGGCGGAACGTCATCGGTTTGGTTTGCGCAAACTGCGGCATTGGGCGGATCGATAGCAAAATCGGGGCAAACGCCAAGGACACAAACACCGACGGGATGATAAACAGCGCGTAGCCTGACACATCGCCCTGAGTCACGATGTATTGCGCGGCCACAATTCCGGCCATCTGAACCATCAAATACAGCGACAATGCCTTGCCGCGCGTCGCGTTGGTGGACGCGTCATTCAGCCAGCTTTCGGCGGTCACGTAAACACCACAAAAACAAAACCCTATGATGACACGGCCAAGCGTCCACGCCCAAGGCTCAACCAGCAACGGATACAGAATCAGAACTGCAGAAATCGTCGACCCAAGGGCGGCGAACACACGCACATGGCCAACGCGCTGGATCAACTTTGGGGTCAAACGAGAACTAAAAAGGAAACCAACGAAATAGGCTGACATCACGACAGACAACTCAAACGTTGTGAACCCTTCCATGTCGCCACGCAGGCCCAGCAATGTCCCCTGCAAACCGTTGCCGATCATTAACATGAACATGCCAAGGAACAACGCCCAAGAGCCGGTCATAACTTGTAACATTGGCTTGCCCTTTTGTTGCCTATTTATTCTCGATTAACAGCGATTTTCGGAACGCCAAATGCCCCTTCGCGACACATCACCCAACTGCCGCGTCGCTCGTGTCTTTCGATGGAAATAATATTGAGCCATCGCCGTAAGAAAAGAACCGGTAATCGTTGTGGATGGCATGTGTGTAAATCGCCTTAATCTGGTCCACCCCCATAAGGGCAGAAACCAACATCATCAGCGTTGACTTAGGCAGATGAAAATTTGTCATCAAGGCGTCAGCCACCTTAAATGTATAGCCTGGCGTGATGAAAATATCCGTCTCACCTTCCCAAGGTTTGATCTGGCCAGACCTTGCAGCACTTTCAATCAGCCGCAGCGCCGTGGTCCCCACCGGAATGACCCGCCGGCCTTCGGCCTTAGCCGCAGCAATCAAATTGGCTGCCTGCGCCGTGACCTCGCCCCACTCGGCATGCATCTTATGATCGGACACATCATCAACTTTTACCGGCAAAAATGTGCCTGCTCCGACGTGCAACGTGACATGAACAAACTGAACGCCAATCTGCGCCAACTGA
>Ga0209713_10002444_pt1 | contig 11517 bp, 10 predicted proteins | sample ArcOceMetagenome_3_FD_187444 | JGI IMG/M metagenome (GOLD analysis project Ga0209713, IMG submission 187444) | Marine eukaryotic phytoplankton communities from Arctic Ocean - Arctic Ocean- Svalbard ARC20M Metagenome (SPAdes) (version 2) | ecosystem: Environmental > Aquatic > Marine > Oceanic...
TGGGAATCAGCTCCTCTGAACCGCTCGCATTTACGGCTGAGCCAAAGATTGACGGGCTTTCATTATCATTGCGGTATGAAAATGGAACGCTTGTTCAGGCGGCAACCCGTGGTGATGGTTATGTAGGGGAAAATGTCACAGCTAACGCACGTACTTTATCAGATGTTCCGCATGTGCTGGAAAATGCCCCTGATGTTTTAGAAGTGCGCGGTGAAGTTTATATGGCTCAGTCTGATTTTGATGCTCTCAACGCTGCACAAATTGCAAGGGGCGCTAAAGTATTCGCTAATCCCCGCAATGCAGCGGCGGGATCACTTCGACAGTTGGACAGCGAAATTACACGTAGCCGTCCGCTACGTTTCTTTGCCTATGCTTGGGGTGAGCTCTCCACACCACTCTCAGACACCCAAAAAGGTGCTATTAACCGATTAGACAGCTTTGGGTTTTCAACGAACCCTTTGACGGCGTTGTGTGACGGACCAACGGCAATGATCGCTCATTATCGCCAGATCGAACAACGACGCGCTTCATTAGGGTATGATATCGATGGTGTTGTTTACAAGGTAGATGATCTTGCCCTTCAGGGCCGTCTTGGCTTCCGTTCAACCACTCCGCGTTGGGCTGTTGCACATAAATTCCCTGCAGAATTGGCTTGGACCCGTCTTGAAGGCATCGATATCCAAGTTGGCCGCACAGGCGCGCTAAGCCCCGTGGCGCGGTTGCAGCCTGTAACTGTGGGTGGTGTCGTTGTTTCCAACGCGACATTGCATAATGAGGACTACATTGCAGGCCACGGGGCCAAGGGCGAAGACATTCGTGGTGGGCGCGATGTGCGTTTGGGCGACTGGGTCCAAATCTATCGTGCAGGTGATGTGATCCCAAAAATTGCGGATGTTGATCTGAGAAAGCGCCCTGATGATGCCGTTGCTTTCCAATTTCCGTCAGTTTGCCCAGAATGCGGCAGTTTGGCAGCACGTGACGCTGGGGATGCTGTACGTCGGTGTACGGGTGGCATTATATGTCCTGCGCAAGCGATTGAAAATCTCAAACACTTTGTCAGCCGTGGCGCATTCGATATCGACGGGCTGGGTGCCAAACAGGTTGAACAGTTTCATGGCGATGGCTGGGTCGCTGAACCCGCTGATATCTTCACATTAAGGGATCGTTTTGGTCAGGGTCTGCAGCAGCTCAAGAACCGCGACGGCTGGGGTGATAAATCAGCGAATAAGCTGTTCGATGCCATCGATGATAAACGTAAAGTTGGTTTTGGGCGCGTTCTGTTCGCTCTTGGCGTTCGCCATATAGGCGAGGCTGCATCAAACCTGATTGCAGCCCACTATGGCACATGGCAGGCGTTAGAGACGGCGATGGATCAGGCGGCCCTGTTAGAGGGTGAGGCATGGGATGAACTGATTGGCATCGATGGCGTTGGGAGTGTGATGGCGAGTTCACTGGTCCACGCGTTTTGTCAAAATTCTGAGCGTGCTGCGATTGACCGTTTAGTGGCGCATTTAGATATTTCTGAGGTGATACCATTCGACACCTCTGACAGCCCCGTGGCAGGGAAAACAGTCGTGTTTACAGGAACATTAGAATTGATGAGTCGCGCAGAGGCGAAAGCAAAGGCCGAGAGCCTAGGGGTGAAGGTCTCTGGCTCCGTCAGTGTTAAGACTGACATCTTAGTGGCTGGCCATGGTGCTGGGTCCAAAGCTAAAAAAGCTTCTGATTTAGGAATCAAGACTATAGACGAGGCGGGGTGGTTGGACCTGATTAAAGAGCTATGAGCGGCAGACCTGCCTCACTATTTCCCTTGTTTGCTGGGCTTGAGACATTAACAGGTGTCGGCCCGAAGACTGCGAAACTTTTTCCGCAGATGGGCATCGAGGCACCCCGTGACCTATTGTTCACGCTTCCCCATACGGGAATTGATCGCCGCTTGCGTGGTTCAATAATAGACGCCATATTACCTGCTGTTGTGACAGTTGCAGTAACCATTGGCGAACACCGCCCACCGCGCAATCGGGGTGGGGCCTATCGTATTCACGTCGAGGACGACCAAACCTCATTCCAAATTGTCTACTTTCATGCGCGTGGTGATTACCTTGCGAAAATAATGCCTACTGGATCGCGCCGTGTGATTTCAGGGCGAATAGAGAATTTCGACAGCATTGCGCAGATGGTCCACCCAGATCATGCAGTGCCCGAAGATGAAGCGTCTGAAATTCCAGTTTTTGAGCCGGTCTATCCACTCACTGCTGGCGTGACCCAAAAGTTGATGTTCAAGGCCACGCGTGGCGCACTGGAGCGGATGCCACAAGTGGATGAGTGGATTGATCCCAATCAGAAAAAGCAAAGTGAATGGCCCGATTTCGCAGATGCACTGACTATTGCACATACACCGATGGGCCAAAAAGACTTAGGTTTGGCATCTCCTGCGCGTGAGCGACTAGCTTATGATGAGTTGATGGCACACCAATTGACCTTAGCGCTTGCGCGTCACAAGGAACGGCGTGTTCACGGGCAGATCAGTCAAGCCACGGGTAAATTGCAGTCTAAGGTTTTGGCCAAATTGCCGTATCGACCAACGGGTGCACAGCAGCGGGCGATAACTGAAATTTCCAATGATATGGCGTTACCAGAACGCATGAATCGATTGCTTCAGGGGGATGTGGGGTCAGGCAAGACGCTTGTGGCTTTCATGGCGCTGTTGGTCGCAGTCGAGGCGGGCGGTCAGGGCGTGATGATGGCCCCAACCGAAATCCTAGCGCGCCAGCACTTAGAAGGACTGCAGCCCTTGGCAGAGGACGCTGGCGTGGTTCTGGAGTTGCTGACTGGGCGGGATAAGGGCAAGGACCGTGTTGCAAAGCTTGCAGCCCTTGAGAGTGGTAACATTCAGATATTGGTCGGGACGCATGCCGTGTTCCAGCCTGACGTGATTTTTAAAGACCTGCGCATTGCGATTGTCGATGAGCAACATCGCTTTGGGGTCCGTCAGAGGCTTGAGTTGGGCAAAAAAGGGCGCAATGCAGATGTTTTGGTCATGACAGCCACGCCGATCCCGCGTTCACTTGCTTTGGCACAATACGGCGATATGGATGTGTCCGTTCTGGATGAGAAGCCACCCGGGCGTAAACCGATCCGGACCGCATTGGTTAGTACGGGCCGTATGGATGAAGTTGTTGAACGTCTGCGTGCTGTAATGGCCGAAGGGCGGCAATGTTACTGGGTCTGTCCGTTGGTTGAAGAAAGCGAAATCCTTGACCTCATTGCAGCAGAAGAGAGGTTCAAACATCTGCGTGCTGTTTTAGGCGAGGGCTTCGTAGGGATGGTGCATGGGCAGATGCCACCGGCGGATAAAGACTCCGCGATGGCAAAATTTCAGACGGGCGAAACGAAGGTGCTGGTTGCGACAACTGTGATTGAGGTGGGTGTGAACGTGCCAAATGCCACTATTATGGTCATTGAGCGGGCTGAGACCTTTGGCCTTGCGCAGCTTCATCAGTTGCGTGGACGCGTTGGGCGGGGTGATGCCGCTTCAACATGTTTGTTGATGTATCAGGCTCCAATGTCCCAAACGGGGAAGCGGCGGTTAGAAGTTTTGCGCGAGACAGAAGATGGGTTTCGCATTGCGGAAACCGATTTGCAGATGCGCGGTGCGGGCGATGTGATCGGTGTGGCGCAATCTGGCGTTCCACGGTTCCGCGTAGCAGATATGGAAAAACATGAGGCCTTGATGGCAATTGCCCAAACTGATGCGCGGGCATTGTTGTCAAATGACCCTGAATTGTTGGGACCACGCGGGCAGGCGGCCCGTGTTCTTTTATGGTTAACGCGTCAGGACGAGACAATTCGTTTTATTTCAGTAGGTTAGTATATTTTGTTCCATTTTGTTCACATATGTTCCTATTTAGTTCTTTACTTTGAGTTTTAAAAATGAGAACAAAGGACGAATAAGGAATATGAGGCACTGACATGACAACACTTAATCAAATCAAAATAATCGCAGTTCGCTCGCAACAAACCTTGTTGCACGACGCCTTAGGTGCGGCTGCTTTGATCGTTATGCTGGTTGTTGGTCTGCACCTTCCATCCTCTGTCTGATTTTCTACCTGCGATCTTATGCTGACCATTTCCTGCACCCGTCCCAAATTGGTGCGATAACATACACTGCCTGTCCCTCGTTATTTAAATGCTCAGATTTCCCTTAAGACACGCTTTACTTGCGCCGCCATCCCTTTGGATGTGCGGCGTTTTTTTTGTCGTTTGTGGGGAAGGGATCAGGCGGTTTCTGTTTGGGCCGCTTGCTGTATTGCTTCAGCTGTCGCTTCTATTGCCAAAAGGATCGATGCATGGCGATTTTTGTACTCACGCGCAGGTTCTAGTACTTCGAATCCACCAAAGGGTGCCGTTGGGACCGGGCCATTGTTCTTTAACATGTCCCGCAAAGCATCGCGGCCCATTTCGACTTCATTCAAGGTCAAACCGATAATCGCGCCACCTGTAACAGCTGCTGCTGCTTGACCTAAGGCGCAGGCTTTCACGTCTTGGCCAAACTTGGTGACAACGCCGTTTGTCACTTCGACGTCGACAAAAACAGTTGAACCACAAAGTGGGGACCGTTTTTTGACGCTCGCGTGTGGTGCTTCAAGGCGTTGAAGGTGCGGGATGTCTGTTGTCAGGGCCAGAATACGGGCCGAATATAGTTTGATCAGATCAGTATCGTTGGCCATCGTCTCATTCCTTGGTATCTGGTCATTCGCCCTTGTGTTATACATAAGCTTCAACCGACCAGATGCAAAAAGGTTTTCATAAAATGACGTTTGATCCCACCACTTTAAAATACAATGAAGCCGGTTTGATCCCTGCAATAGCCCAAGATGCCAGCACAGGTGAAGTGCTGATGATGGCGTGGATGAACGTCGATGCTGTGGAAAAAACTTTGGAAACACGGCGGGTTACATATTGGAGCCGCTCGCGGCAATCCTTTTGGATTAAGGGCGAAACGTCAGGTCATACCCAAGAATTGGTTGATTTGCGCCTAGATTGTGACCGCGATTGTTTGTTGGCTGTGGTCAACCAAGTCGGCGCCGCATGTCACACTGGGCGCCGTAATTGCTTTTATACGTCTGTATTGGATGGTATCGAAGTCGAACTTATGAAACCGTTAGACTAACTCGGCAAGCCGACCAATTTTCGAATATCATCCGCCGTATACCCCTCATCCCGAAATTTTGCGATGGCTCTGGCGTCGTCGCGTTTTGCCAATCGTGTCCCTTGATCGTCGCGGATTAGGTCGTGGTGATGGTAAATGGGTGTTTGAAGACCAAGAAGGTCTTGAAGCAAAACGTGGATTTTGGTCGCTTCAAACAAATCGTGGCCCCGTACAACATGGGTTATGCCTTGGGCCGCATCATCTAAAACGACGGACAAGTGGTATGAAGTGCCCATATCTTTGCGCGACAGAACAATATCCCCGACCTCTGCGATCATCTGAGTACTGGATGAAACTATTAGGCCAGTTTCTCTGTCTGGCCCTGCACCAACTTCATCGAAGTTGTAGCTTTGGTTCGGCTGGCCACAAAGCTTGAGCCGCAAAGCGGCGTCTTGCGGCCGAGGGTTTGCAATATCATTTACCAAGCTACGGCAGGTCCCCGGATAGATTACCCCGTCCGGTCCAATCATTGGCGATCCCTCCTGCGGTGCAGAGGCAGCAGCTAAAATATCTTTTCGATTACAGTGGCATACGTACAGAAAACCCTGTTTCCAAAGCGCGTCGAGGGTCTTCTGATATGCGGAATGTCGGGTCGATTGCACCATCACAGGCTCAGGCCATTCCAACCCAAGCCATTCTAGATCATCGTAGATTTGTTGTTTCCAAGAGGCACGTGCGCGTGATTGATCAATGTCTTCAATTCGCAACAAGAACTCACCACCCAAGCGTTTGGCCATGTCATAGGCAAATATAGCCGAATAGGCATGACCCAGATGCAAAGGGCCAGTTGGTGATGGAGCAAATCGCGTTCTAAACATCATAGGCCACGCTAACGTCTGCCTTTACGCTTCGTCCAGCGCTGATGCTTCCAACCAAGCAGACCAATCCAGTTTGGCGCGGTCTGTGTAGGCTTTGTAGCGATCTTTGCGACCACGACGTCCACCTTTCAAACCCTCAACCAAAGGGAACAATCCAAAGTTCACGTTCATCGGCTGAAACGTTTTCGCGTCGGCGCCACCAGTGATGTGCGTGATCAATGCGCCCATCGCGGTGGTGTTTGGCGGGGCAAAGATTGAACCACCAAGGATTTCTGTCGCAGCCATACGGCCAGCCAACAATCCCATGGCAGAGCTTTCAACGTATCCTTCAACGCCTGTGATCTGTCCGGCAAAGCGCAGGTTTGGCTGCGAGCGCAGGCGCATTTGATCGTCTAGCATCGTGGGTGAGTTCAGGAATGTATTGCGGTGGATGCCACCCATACGAGCAAAACTTGCGTTTTCAAGTCCGGGAATGGATTTGAAAACAGTTGTTTGTGCGCCGTACTTCATCTTAGTTTGGAACCCTACTATATTGTAAAGTGTCCCTAATTTGTTGTCGCGGCGCAACTGTACAATTGCGTGTGCTTTGACGTCTGGTTGATGTGGGTTTGTGAGGCCGACGGGCTTCATTGGGCCCCAACGCAAGGATTCACGGCCGCGTTCCGCGATCACTTCGATGGGCAAGCAGCCGTCGAAATATCCGGCGGTTTCATCCTCATGGAACTCTGCCTTGTCGGCTTCCATCAACGCATCGATGAATCCCTCATATTGGTCTTTGTCCATTGGGCAGTTGAGGTAAGCGGTGCGCTCTTCTTCGGTTTCGCCTTTATCATAGCGCGATTGCATCCACGCCTTGGACATGTCGATGCTGTCGAAATAGACGATTGGGGCGATAGCATCAAAAAAGGCCAAGGCGTCTGCGCCAGTGTGTGCTGCGATGGATTTGCCCAGATCACCAGAGGTGAGGGGGCCGGTTGCAATGATCCAGTGGCCGTCTGTCTGCAGCTCTTTTATCTCACCGTACTTAACGGAAATGTTTGGGTGTGCATTTATCGCATCAGTCACTGCTTGGGCAAAGTGATCGCGATCCACAGCCAATGCGCCGCCTGCAGGAAGGCGGTGTTTGTCTGCGGTTTGCATAATCAAACCATCGGCTTGGCGCATTTCCCAGTGGAGTAGGCCAACTGCATTTTGTTCATCATCATCTGATCTGAAGGAGTTGGAGCAAACCATTTCCCCCATCAAACCCGTCTGATGCGCGAAAGTTTTAACTTTGGGCCGCATTTCGTGGATAACCACTTTTACGCCCATGTTTGCGGCTTGCCATGCAGCCTCTGAGCCGGCCATGCCGCCGCCCACGATGTGAAGAATATCTGTCATATGGGTGATCTAGGGCAGGGATGCCATACAAACAACACCCAATTTAGCGTCTGTAGTTTTTGATGTAGGGAGTTTTGGAGGTCGCAGAGCAGGGACGGTCGATCAGTGAAGTTGACCTGGAGGGACTTTCCGCTATCGGCGACCCAAAAGGTGTAGGGACAAATCCTTATCTCGTGCCCCACTTGTGCCTTATTCGCGCCTAATTTGCTAGAAAAAAGTTAGAAACTGTGCGTTTGCGAAAGAGAGACAGTGAGGCCTTGTAAATTTAAGGTATATTTTACAGATTGTTACACAAAGTGATTATTGTTCCCACGTCGGATCACGCTTATCTAGGAATGCCGCAATTCCCTCAGATGTGTCACGATCAAGCATGTTTTCGACCATGACATCGCCCGTATAGGCATAAGCATCCGCCACATTCATCTCGATTTGATTGTAAAACGCTTTTTTTCCGATCTTCACGGCCGTGCCCAATTTCGATGCAACCGTTTTGGCAAGTGCTATTGCCTCATTCTCTAACGCCTCAGCAGCAACCACACGATTAATCAAACCCAACGTTCCGGCCCGCTCTGCCTCTATAAACGCACCGGTTGTGAGCATTTCAAACGCTTGCTTGCGGCCAATGTTGCGTGACAAAGCCACCATTGGTGTTGAGCAGAACAACCCAATGTTGACGCCATTCACTCCAAACTTCGTGCCCTGTGCCGCGATGGCCAAGTCACAAGTGGCAACCAGTTGGCATCCGGCGGCTGTGGCGATGCCGTGTACTTGGGCGATGACTGGTTGTGGCAATGATTGAACGCGGGCCATCATGGCTGCGCATCGATCGAACAGATCTTTGAAATATGCTCTGCCGCCATCCTCTGCCTGACGCCCAGTGGTCATTTGTTTCAGATCATGACCTGCGCAAAACGCTTTGCCGTTTCCGGAGATGATAACCGCACGAATAGATCGATCGTTGGCGATTTCATCCAATGATGTATGCAACGCCGCCAACATTTCATCTGAAAGTGCATTTAGTCGCTCAGGCGCGTTCATCACCAATCGTGTGACGGCGCCTGTGTCGTGACGTTCTAAAATTGCCATCTTGCTCTCCGATCAATTCCACGAAAACAATACGACAATGGGCAGGGGAGTAAAGCCATGACGCAGAAAACACCAAGTCTTCAAATGAATGAGGCGCAGTTGATGACATTCATGCGTGAGGTGTTTTATCAAGTTGCCGATGAATTTGAAGTGGAACACGTGGCTGACAACGAAATCACAGTTCGATTGCTGGTTACTGAAAAGCATCTGCGCCCGGGTGGAACGGTATCTGGTCCGTCAATGTTCGCGCTAGCCGATGTCTGCGCATATCTTGGGACATTGGCGATGATTGGCCCCAAGGCATTGGCTGTAACAACGAACTGCGCAATTGATTTCATGCGTAAACCTTCTTCGAACACCGATTTGATTGCAAAAGGCCGCTTGTTGAAGTTGGGCAAGCAGTTGGCAGTGTCTGATGTGCTGGTCTATTCGGAAGGTTTAGATAAACCAGTGGCGCGCGCTAGCCTGACCTACGCTATCCCGCTTAAATAACGTCAGAATACAAAAAGCCCGTCAGAACAACTCCGGCGGGAAGGAGGAGGTCTGGCAGACCTTGCATACACACGGGGAGAGGTCGGCAAGGTGATGGAAGAGTTAGATTTGCCAGAACAATTGTGCAGCCTCACGACGAGCCTGCAGGGGTGTTAGTCCCACATCGCGCAACTGCGTCTCCGTCAATTGGCCCAGGGCCTTTCGGGTGCGGTGGCGAAGGGTCCATTTAGACACTGTGACAGCAAATTGAACAGCCAAGACCGATACAATCGGTAGGGCATTTTTTCCACGTAGGTAAATTAACGTATCGATATTATGATATATTGTCCATTTTGTGGTAATCTTCTAAATTGTACTGACACAATTTGACGGTATCGTCATAAGTTTTGATATATATCTTGGTACAAAGAACCTATGGAAACATTGTAATGGATACAATTTGGCAGCCAACCCTCACTGATGTGGCAGGACCCAAGTACAAAACAGTCGCGCAGACCATCCGCGATGGTGTGGCGCGCGGCGAATTGGTGGAAGGTGCGAAGTTGCCACCTGTCCGTGATTTGGCGTGGAGGTTGGGCATAACGCCGGGGACCGTTGCGCGCGCCTATACGATCTTGACTAACGAGGGGATGCTGACAGCCGAAGTTGGCCGTGGAACATTTGTGGCGTCCAAACGCAGCTTTGCGCCGCTATATGTGCCGATTGAGGCCAATTCAGCGATTCACGATGAAGAGCAGCAAACCTATCAGGTAAACCTGTTTTCTCCGCACTTGCCAAACGTGGGGCAGGCCAGCCTGATCCGTCAATTGCTGTCAGACATTGCCCACGGTTCTCCGTCAGGCATGATGCATTACCCTAGTCGTCAAAATTCACTGCCTGCGCGTCAAGCTGCAGTAAGCTGGTTAAAGAACGCACCGCTGGGTGGGTTTCGTGAGGGGGACCTGACCCTAACTAATGGCGGACAAAACGCAATTTTAATTGTGATGCAGGCGGTTCTAAAGGGGCGACGTCCGACTGTATTGGTTGAAGAACTTGCTTATCCTGGGTTCCGCCGTGCCGCCGAATTGCTGCGCGTAAATGTTGTGCCAATTGCAATGGATAAGGACGGGATCATTCCCGAAGCGCTGGCTGCCGCGTGTGATGCCTACGAGGCGCAAATTCTATGCACATCGCCAGAGGTTCACAATCCCACCTGTGGCTTCACACCTGAAAGTCGGCGAAAAGAGATTGTTGAGATTGCGCGCAAACACGATCTGCAAATATTGGAAGACGATTGTTATCGAATGGGTGCTGCTGAGGCACCGACCTATCGAATGATTGCACCTGAGCGTGGTTGGTATGTGTCTTCGATTTCCAAAACGGTCACGCCATCCTTGCGCATTGGTATTGCCGTAGCCCCTGAGGGCAAGGGCCCTAAACTGCGCCGCGCGGCAGAGCACTCATTCTTTGGGTTGGCGACACCTATCACTGATCTTTGTGCCCGTCTTCTTGTTCATCCACAGCTGGATTTACTGACGACAAAGGCACGGATGGGAACCAATGCATTTGTTGAAATCGCTGTAAATATTCTTGGCGGCTATGACCTCCACTGGCGCAAAGATGTGCCGTTCCTTTGGCTGAAGTTGCCAGAGGGTTGGCGCGCAGGTGCATTTTGTCAGGCAGCTGAAGCTGTTGGCGTGCAAATTCGTCCTGCTGAAGAGTTCGCCTGTCGCGATGCGCGTGTGCCCCATGCGGTGCGATTTGCCATCAATGCTGGAGTGAGTTTAGAGAGCTTTGAGGCGGCTATTGGCCGTCTTCGTCATCTATTGGACAATCCACAAGAACAGATTGGCGTTTGATCTTCAAAGCAAGCCACCAGCACCCCAAGCTAGAACAATGACAATCACAATGGTTGAAAGCAGCCCAGAGTAGGCTGCTATCTTTGGAATGGAAAATGAGCGCTTCCCATAGGTCCGTCCGTTGATATCTGACACAACAACTTTCATTGGCTTACCTTTGTATGCATAGTGCAAAACCATACGGGCAAGAGGATACGGCGATAATGAATGCCCGATGTGTGAGTATGGTACCCAAGGTTATTCACGCCTGGTTTGTTGTTATGTTGTTTGATCCGGTTGCGGATCAACAACCGCTTGTCAGCCTCATTCGCATCCAAACCGTCGGCGACGCTTTGGTGGTGGCGCTCTGCTGCAAATCCCGCAAGATAACCCTCGCGGCATGGGCGCAGTGCACTTGGATCAAGGTCGTGCAAATTCCATCGCGAATCAATGGGGTCACGTGGGGTCACGTGGGGTGATGCGGGCATTAGGAGGTCATTAAATCTGATCTTTATTTTGCCCTTGGTCGTTTTTGCCTTGCTGCTGCCAACGGTGCATTGAGCCCAATATTCAACGGCTTCTTCGCTATCAAAGGTCCAGAACGGCGCTTATAGTCAAACAAACCGTGCCTTTGCGACGATATTCTCCAAATCATTGGGGGTGGCAATGCGTCGTTTTATCCAGTCTTGGGTCTGGTGTTGGGCATACATCA
>Ga0209713_10002445_pt1 | contig 11516 bp, 8 predicted proteins | sample ArcOceMetagenome_3_FD_187444 | JGI IMG/M metagenome (GOLD analysis project Ga0209713, IMG submission 187444) | Marine eukaryotic phytoplankton communities from Arctic Ocean - Arctic Ocean- Svalbard ARC20M Metagenome (SPAdes) (version 2) | ecosystem: Environmental > Aquatic > Marine > Oceanic...
TCGTTACTTGTCTCCGCCCTTGAGTGCGCGCCTCGCCACATCCCTCTGGTTCCCCGTCTTCTCGCCCTTGGCCCGTCTCCTTGGCTTCTTCACGCCCACCGACTCGCCCTCGAGCGTTGCCAGCCTGGCGCTCGTCTCACTCGCCACGCGCACCTCCAGTTCGTCGACGTCGACGCCCATCGCCCGCGCCGCCTGTCGCCCGTCGCTGCTGCTCGCTCCGCCGCCGCCCCCCTCACCGCCGCACTCCATCGCCGTCTGCATACTTGCATGCGCAAGTTCCACTACGCGAACGAGCTGTGCGAGTAGCCGGCAGCCTGAACGGAGTAGCCGCTGACTCGCGGATGTGCGTGAGCAGCTCCACCTCCACGGATGTGCCCGGCACGTCCGACGACACCAAGCTCCTCGCGGCGGCGCCGCCCAGCGGTCGCAGCTTTGCGCTCGGCATTGCGCTGGCCGCCGCCTCGCAGCTGGGCTGGGGCTGCTACCCGGTCCTAGCTCGTGTGCTGCAGACCCGAGAGCCCGTGCTCACGACGCTCGAGCTGCTGGTTGCGACCAACCTCATGGCGGCGTCGGCGCTGATCGTCGGCACGGTGGCAAAGCGTCTGCTGCGGCTCGCACGCGGTGGCACGACCGCCAAGGCCAAGGCCGGCAGCTGCACGGCGAGTCGGCGGCACACTTTGCTGGTGCTGGGATTTGGGCTTGTGATCGTCACGCGCGCGGTCACCAACGTGGCATCCGCAAGGTTTGCACCTGCACACTGGTGCGTGATGATCAGCCTCTGCACTCCGTGGTTCACCACCGGCATCGGCAAGTTTGTCTTTGGCGAGCCGATGCCGCAAGGAACCGTGCCGGCGCTGCTGTGCGGCATGTTCGGCTCGGCCCTAGCCATCTTTGGCGGCGGCGGCGGCGGTGGCGGCGGCGGCAGCGAAAACGACCATGCCCAGCCCTCCGCGCCGGATGCGGAGGTGACGCTGGGCATCGGCCTGGCGCTGGTCTCGACGATCGCGCTCGCCGTCTACCAGCACTGCGTCAAGCGCACCAAGGGGCTGCTGAGCGCGGGGGCCGTCCTCGCGCTCAACTACGTGGTCGTGAGCGTGCCGTGCGCGCTCATCCTCGGCGGCAGGCAGGCGAGCGGCTCCGACGACGTCCTCGGCAACTTTGCGGCCCTGCAGGCGCGGCAGTGGGCGTACCTGGTGACCTTCTCGCTGGGGGTCTACCTGTGCAGCAACCTCGCGCAGCAGATCGCGATCCGCCAGCTCGGCGCGACGCTGCTCTCGGCGGTGATGCCAATGCGGCTGCTCTCGTCGGTCGTCGGCTCGTACTGCGTGCTCGGCGAGCGCATCTCGGGCCCCGTCGAGGCGGCCGGCCTGCTCGTCGTCGCCGCCACCGCCGCGGCCTACCTCGGCAGGCAGGTCGTGCTCTCGCGGCGAAAGCCGCAGGCGCGAGAACCGGCGCCCGAGACCGAGCTCTCCAGTAGCCAAGTACAGGTGACGTAGCTTGCGCGTGAAAAAAGGGTAGTTTTACTCCTCACAGAACGCCATGTCTGTCGTGGCGATCTCGGTCGCGCCGACAGCGAGAAGATGCTCGCCACTTGGACCGCAACACCATCATTTTCCGGCCCGCTGCCGCGGGCCAGCATTCCCACCGTGCCGCTAACGAATGGTGTGGAGTTTCCGATGATCAGCCTCGGCACCGGCGGCTACAACAGCAGCGTGGCGAGCGACGCCTTCACACTGGCCCTCGGCATCAACTTCACGGCCGTCGATACGGCTCTGGACTATGGCAACCAACCGGGACTGGCCGGTGTCATCGCATCGGTCTCCCGCGACAAGGTCTTTGTACTCTCAAAGGTCCCTGGCTGCGGCGATGCGCCGATACAGCCGCAGACGGAGGCCGGCTGCTACAACGCTACGCTCACTGCGCTCCACACGGACCTGTCGCAGCTGCAGCTCAGCCATGTCGACGCGATGCTGCTGCACTCGCCGCCGACTGGTGAGGTGAGCGGCTGCTCGAGCGCCAAGGCATGCAAGCTCATCCAGGCGCAGTGGAAGGCGATGGAGGAGTTCTACAAAGCGGGAGGCGCGAAGAGCATTGGCGTGAGCAACTACTGCGAGTCGTGCATCGAGTGCGTCAAGAAGTCCGCCACCGTGAAGCCGATGATCAATCAGATCCAGTACCACGCCGGCATGGGGCCGGGACCGACCAAGGCGCTGCTCAAGTACTGCGCCGACGAGGGCGTGCTCGTGCAGGCGTACGCGCCGCTCGGAGGCTCGACCTCGGTCCACCCCGACGACCCGTACCCCCTGATCCACAACGCCGCGCTCGCGGGCATCGGCAAAAAGTACCAGAAGAGCGCCGTGCAGGTGGCGCTGCGCTTTGTGCTGCAGCAGGGCCTGCCGCTCGCCACCAAGTCGGACCGGCGCGACTTCATGGTCGAGGACACGGACGTGTGGGACTTTGCGCTGAGCGACGCCGAGATGGAGCAGCTCGCCGACACCAGCATCGACCCCGACGACCCCACCCGCAATGCGTGCGTCTGAGTCTGAGTATCGTTCCGGGCTCCAGTGAATCATAGGGTGGAGGTGGAAGCGCGCGGTGCGAAAAAAGGGTAAAGTATGTGAGGAGAATATACCTCCCTATTTTTGAGTGAGACTCGCCACGCGCGACACGCGACAGACCTCAGACGCCAAGCGGTATCACAGAGCAATTCGCCGCGGTGGCCCCTTTGGTTCGTTGGGTGCAGCGGCCAACGCCTCGTCAAGCCACGGCGGTGCTGTGACTGCAGGTGGGCTCGAAGTCCGCGCGGGCTTCAGTGGCTGGCTGCTGATGTTGCGCTCATCAGCGCACAGCCCCTCACCGGGCGTCCTGACCTCCGCCTCGCCAGTCGCGTCGTCGAAAGGCAGCACCGCGTTGTAGTTGTGAGCCTTCTGCATGCGCCACCTCAGATATGCAGCGAGTGCTGCAGCTGCAAGCAACGATGCAATGACCATGACTCCAGTCATGGAGCCAGTGTTGCCGACGGCTGGCCCACGAGACGACAGCCCAGCCGTGGAACCATGGACACGTCTCGTGCTGCCATCTTCTGCTACTTGAAGCAGCGAGACCGCCCTTGCAAGCAGGCTGCTGCTGCGTAAGCGTGAGCTGCTCTTGTCAAGCTGGGCGGCGAGTCCCCGAGCAAGCTCAGCCACCTCTTCATCCGGATCGGCCCACTCTTGGGCGGCGGGCGTGCCAGAGTCCATGACTAGCTCGTCCTGCGATGGCTGCAAGTCAAAGAGCACGGCCCGCCTCGCGCGGACGCCAGACTCGTCCCGAATCTCAATGCAGTGGATGCGTTCTTCGGTGAGCAGCAGAGCAGCGGCCAGTTCGGCCTCGTAGCGACTCTGGAGTCGTGCCGACGGCGGGCCCTCTGAATCATCGGCGCTCACGCTCATCTCGAGACGCATCGCTCCTTGGGCCAGGTCAGGGAGCTTGCGGGTGGCCAGCACATCAGATGCAGAAGACGCGGAGGTCCACCCCGCAATGTTCTGGGCACGCACGCGAAACGAGCAGCCTTCTGGGCACTTGAGCTGCGGATCATACGCCGTGCTTTCCGTTGTGTCGAGCAAGACCTGCCAACCAGTCTTGCTGGAACTGGTTGCACGGCGGTACTCGAGCCGCCACTGCAACGGCACGCTGCACCGCAATCCTGCCGTGCCGCTCCACGCAACTCGGTACGAGCTGCTGCTCAGGGCCTGCACTCGAGGTGGCGACCTCAAGACCTGATCGACGCCCCCGGGGACCATCGCCATCGACGCGGGGCCTGGGTCACTCACGCCAAGCGCATTGCGCGCCTGCAGGCGGAAAATGTACGCCGTCGTCGTTTCGAGCGAGCCAACAGTGATCGTCGTCGACGACACGTACGGCTCGACAACGCGCCAGGCGGGCGGCTCATCTTGGGAGGTAGCCATCTGCAGGAGGAGGTCCTCGTCGGTCGCGCAGCCACCTCGACGCGTCGGCAGACGCAAAGAGATCGAGTTGCACGCAGCGTCGGCGCTGGACGTTGCCTCCGGAGGAGCAACGGGCGTGTATGGCTGCTCGGTCGGTTCGACTGTCCGAGCACTCACAGGCTCGCTCCAATCCCCCTGCCCGCCAGCGTTGACCACGGCGACCTGGAACATGTACTCAGTGGAAGCCCACAAGTCGTTCACCACGAAATCTGTCGCGCTGGCGAGCACTTCCAGTTCGTCTGCTGCATCTGACGACGGTTCGGCATCCACTGGGGTGGTGCGCACAAGCAGCCGCTGAACTGGAGGTCCGTGCTGAGGAGGCAACGCCCAAGAGAGCTGGCACGAATCGCACGAGAGCGACGTGGCGAGAACGTCACGCGGCTTTCCAGGCTTGTCGGGCTTCGAGGGCGGCGGTGGCGGCGGCGGCGGTGACGGCGCGGGAGGCTTCGGTGGATGTGGTGGCTGCGGTGGCTGAGGGAAGGGCGGTCGTGGAGGTGGTGAGGGGGAAGAGGGTGGCGGATTGGGAGACGTCGGTGGTGGAGATGGCGGGAAGTGCTCCTCGCACGTTATGCTCTCGGGCTGCCTTGGCGAGCCCGGAAGCACCATGCGGATGCCCTTGCCACTGAGCTCGTCCAACTTGAAGGTCAGTGTCGTGGTTGTCGTGAGCACGAGCTCGGCTCCCCACACCCGTCGAGGCGGCTGAATCGGAGGATCCGCAAAGGTGAGGTGAATGAGCGCGCCCGTCTGATGCAGGCTCAGATCCACCCGCGCTCCGAAGCCGCTGGGCGTGCCTTCGGAGATGGTGAAGTGAGGGCCAAGAGCACAACTATGCGGCGGTGGGGGCGGTTGCCACCCTAGTGGACGCGGTGGAGGGCTCGGGCCCGGCGGAGGCATCGGGAAAGGCGACTCCAGGAAGGACTGAGCGCAAGAGACGTAGCTTGGCGTCGCAGTCGCACCACGAACGCTCAAGCTGAATGAGCTGGCTCGGCCAAGGAGGAGGAAGGTCGCCATGCCACTTGTTGATCCGAGGAGCTGTGCCCGATCGACATCCAGGACAGTCAGGTCATGGTCGAAGTGCAGGTTGATCATCGCACCCTCGGCCCAGTGACGAACCTTCACCTCGGCCGAAAAGCCGCCAGGTCGCTCATGCACGACGGAGTAGAGCACTCCGAGGTTGCACCACGGCGGTGGCGGTGGGCGCGGCTGCGGGGGTGGGTTTGGTGGCGGTGGAGGAGGTCGCGGCGACGGTGGAGATGGTGGGGGCACGCGCATGATGCCGATGCTCACGTCCGGATCAGCTTGATACTGGATGATGTGCGGTGCCACCCAAACGAGGGTACACTCCCGCAGGCTCAGTGTGTAGTGCCATGCAACGCATCCAAAGTCCAGAGCGCACCGGCTGCAGCAATCGAGCATGTCGCTGGCGCGAACGGGGGCCGCGTGGTCCACGCTGCTCAACGAGAAGGAGCTTCCTGGATGGCTGTCCTTGCATTGGTACGGTGGTGGTGGATTTGGGGCGGCTGGCGGCGAGGGTCCTGGTGGTGGGCTGGGCGGTGGCGGTGGTGGCGGTGGGGATGGTGGTGGCGGTGGCCTAGGAGGCGAGCAAAAGGTACAGCCACGGCAGTGACACCACGTGCATTGGTAATGCGCCTGGGCTGCCTTGCACCACACCTTGCAATCAGGAAAGTCCACGTCTCCGTCGCTGGTGCCATGGACCGACTGGCAGCGGGGCTGCAGCGTGTTGGGCAGCTGCGTTTGCTCTGCTGGTGACGAATGCTTGGGTGGTGGTGGCGGTGGTGATCTATCAATCATGAATGCAGGTGGCCGCGAAGCAGTGACTGCCGGGCGCGGCGTGGCAGTGGCCGAAGACGAGGCGGCTGGCGGAGGCGCTGGGTCAGGCGCCCAAGGCGGCGGCGGCGATGGGTCAGGAGCCCAGGGCGGCGGCGGACCCGACGGTCTCGGTGGCTGCGGGGGTAGCGGGGGTGTGCAGGCGTTGCACGCTCTGCAGTGGCACCATGAGCATTGGAAACCCTCCAGGTCACCGCACCAGTCCTCACACCCGGCCACGGACGCGTCACCCGCGGAGTCGTGTCCAAGATTGCACCGCTCGCCAAGCTTGGTGCCGACGGCAATGCCAGCCAGAGCCCAGACGAGTAGCCAGCGCATCCGAGCGAGCTGGCCACTTTCACAAGGTGTCGCCAGGTGAAGCTACACACACGGCGGGCTGCATGCGATGCCTGTGCATTCTTCTCCGTGTTGGTATCGGTCATGAACGCTCCGGTTTTGCCGCCGCCACCACCTCCGCCAGACCCGCTAGTTAGCCTATCCAACGCCTCGCTAGGCCTTGGCGCCGAGCCGACGCTCGATGGTGTACAGCTTCAGCTGCGGCCAGGCATGCGGCTGCTGGTCGTTGGGCCGATAGCCTCTGGCAAGACGACGCTGCTGCAGGCGCTCGCGGGCCGACTGGCACCTGTTGACGGCTGCCGCAAGCAGGGCCGATGGTTGCAGCTCCTGCACTGGGAGCAGCCTCGAGAGGGCGAGGTGGACCTGGAGGACGAGACTCCGATCGACTTTGTGCAGAGGCTCGCAGGTGTCGGCGCCTCGGACGAGGGCACGGCTCTCGAGTCGCTCACCGCTCTTGGGCTCGACTCGTTTGCTGCACGGCGGCCGTGCTGCTGCCTCTCGACGGGCGAGCGACGAATGGTCGCACTGGCGGCGCTGACCATTGCGCCCAAGCACCTCCTGTTGCTCGACAATCCGACGGCATTCCTACACGCGTCGGCCGCTGCGACCGTCGCGGCGGCGCTGAGCCCCGAGATGTGGCCCGGGACGCTCGTGGTGACTTCGAGCTCGCGCGCCTTCTGCGATGCGCTCGGGATCACGCACGTGGCACGGGTCTGCCACGGCTGTGTCGTGGTGCACGAGCGGGCGCCTGTCGCGGACGACTGGAACGCCGCCGGCTGGGCGGCCGCCGCAAGCACGGAGGACGACCCGGCGGAGGTGAGCGTCGCAGCGTCGGGCGCGCCCACCGACGGTGCTACCGCCGCAGGTGGGTCGGAACCAGAGCAGATGGCAGAAGCGGAGCGTGGCTCTGCGAAGCGGAAGCGCGACGGTGCAGATGCGCAGGAGGAACAACATGCAGCGGAGGGCGAGCAGCCCCTCGGCTCGTGGGGAGGTGGCCGTGTGAGAGCGTCCAGAGAGCGATAAAAAATTGACAGCGCACGAGTCGGATGATACCGTATACACTCACAGTGACACACCGCCCTGCCCTGACGCCCAGCTCTGTCTCTCCCTGCCTCATGCTCACATTATTCGGTCACGGCGCAACCCAGGCCTCTCAATCAACACGAGATCGGCCAACTCGTCCAGCCGCAGCGCACGTCGTACCCTCCACCACGTCGACTGCACGGCCACGGCGGCCGGAGCGCTCAGACGCGAGTCTCTGCCTCCATCCTATCGATGGCCCCCTGGTTGGAGCGCTGCGAGACCAGGACACCCTTCGCCTTGACGGCCTCCATGCTGTACTTCTCGCTGCTGGCGCGCTTCGCCCATGGCGGCGTCGTCTTGGCGGAATACGCCGCCTGCAGCGACTCGCGGTCTAGCGAAATGACCTTGACCTCGGCCGGCGCTGGGGCAGGAGCGGGAGCGGGCGCGGGAGCGGGCGCAGGCGCGGGCGCGGGCGCTGGCGCGGGCGCGGGCGCTGGCTCGGGCGCGGGCGCGGGCGCGGGCGCGGGTGCGGGCGCGGGCTCAGGAGCTGGCGCGGGAGCTGGCGCGGGAGCTGGTGCGAGAGCTGGTGCGGGAGCGGGAGTGGGCTCCTCAGGCTCCGGCTCGGGCAGCGATAGTGCGGGGGTCGGCGTGGGGTCGGCGGCCGCGGGCACGCCCGCAGAGGCCGCCGGGATGACAAACTCGAGCGACATGCCCGGCTTGGCGCCGTCGGGCGGCGTGATGATTACCCGCTGGCCGTTCTCGAGCGTCGTCGCCAGCTTGACGCCATTCTTCCAGTCGGCTGGGATGACCACCTCCAGAGTGACGTCGCCGGTGCCCGCCGCCGGCGCGGGTGCGGGAGTCGGCGCCGGCGCCGCCGGCTCCTCGGCGGCGGCAGGCGGCGCGCTGGCGGCCGGCGCCGACGCCGCGGCGCTCGTCTGCGATACGACGGACTCGGGCACCTGGAACTCGAGCGTCTGGCCTGGCTTGGCGTTCTCGGGCACCGTGAGCGCCACCTTCTGCCCGTTTGGCGAGACCCACACGAGCTTCTGCCCGGGCGTGTGCGCCTCCGGGATGACGCACTCCATCGTCAGCATCAGCTTCGGCTCCTCGGGCATCGCGCTGGCTGCGCCGCCTTAGGTTAGGTTGCCTGTGCACAAAAAGCCTGTGACGATTGTCGTTTTTTTCGCAAGGACATTAGGCACACCACCCAGCGCCCGTTAGAACACATTGTGCGACGGCGGTTGTCGGGGTCCAATGGGGCGTCAGGTGTTGGGGGTGCGGTTGCTTGGGCGGCCTTGCGAGACCGCTGCCAAAGTTGAGGTTGTACTAGCACTATTTGAGGCTATTGAGGCGACGCGTTTGCCAGCGATTCCCCGGTTGTAGCACAGACTTCTGCGCGTCGCAAATTAGGCAACCAGAACCCTTTTTTCTTCCTCTTGCTTGCTCCTCGTCGCGCTCCCACCACGACCGGGCGAGGCCGAGAGACCAACCATGGCCTCCAACGAGCGGACAGCGCTCACAAACGGCCAGACGAGCGACGGCCCGGCCAGCTGGGCCAAGATCTCGCTCCGCCTGCTGATGGAGTCGAAGATCAACGCCGGCCTGACGGTCGTGCTGTGGTCGCTAATACAGACGCAGCGCAACTTCCTGATCAGCTATGAGTGCCGCGCGGAGGTCGACCTGGAGTGGGTGTCGGTGGCCAACCAGACCGCCGGCATGGAGGGGATCTGCCTGAACAGGCTGCACGACGAGACGGCCGCGAGCGGCGTGCTGTGGCGCAGCGACTGGTGGCGCGTGGTGCTCGTGCTGCTCAACCTCTTCGTCAACCAGGGCGCCGTGGTGTCGATCCTCGCCTACTACGAGTCGCGCCTCGGCAGCGCGTGGCGCTCGTCGGACCTCGCCCTCTGCTTCCACCTCAACCAGGGCTACAACCACAAATTCACGCTCGCGCTCCGCGTCTACAACGTCGCCGTCACGGCGGTCCTCGCGCTCAACACGCTGGTCGCCGTCATCATGTACCTCGCGTACGCGCCGGCCAACGAGGCGATGAGGGAGGACGTCCTCGCCGAGGCGTGCGGCCCCGACGCGCTCTCGGTGGTCGTCAACCTGTCGGTGGCGATCATGGCGGCGTGGAACCTGCACGCGCCCTCGTACGCCTTCGCCGAGATGTCGTGGAAGGGCTACGAGGCGGCGACGCGCTTCCGCGAGCCCTTCCGCTGCGCGCACTTCCTCAAGAGTGCGTCGACGCTCCTCTCCGATCAGCTGTGCACGAGCGCGATGCGGCAGGCGGCGGCGCTCCGCGGCGCGCGCTCGGAGAAGGCCGTGCTGGGGGCGTGAGCGTGTAGGGGCGCGAGCGGGAGCCGTGAAAGAGAGAGATGAGAGGGACGGCCGTGCGCTGGGGTTGCGGCGATCGATCGGGCCCGGGATGCTATGGATGTACGTATCGCTTGCTTGCCGTGAGTTCTAGCCTTGGTTGTGTGGAGCAGTTGAGCTGGGCTGGCACTGTTTGCTTGATGTGTTCGGCGTGTGCATGTTCCGACATCCGAGAGACCGCGTGATCCAGGTGGTTGGCCCCCTCACGCCGCACAAGTTTGGTTGCCTAGCCTGGCGCCTTTTGCGCGTAGCCCGGGCTCCTGGCGTCGCGATGGCCAAGCCGAGCGACGCCCTCGTCTCGGCATTCCAGGTCTCGGTCAACGGCGAGACGTCGGCGCTGCCAGCCGGCGCCTCGACGTCGGCGCGCTGGTTCAACGAGTCGCGGCACGCGCGCCGCTCGCGGCCCGGCACATCGTCTGCAGACGGCCTGAGGTACATTGGTGTGCACGAGGCGCCTGGCGGCCGCTGGCTGAACGAGAGCTTCCTCGAGCTGAGCCAGAGCGCCGGCACTCGCTTCCGCAAGAATCAGCCGTTTCGACTGAGGTGCAACTGCCCGTACCCGATCAAGGTGCCCGAGTCGCTCAAGACGCCAATGGACGTGCAGACGCCCAACCGGTGCGTCATCGAGGAGGTCGAGCTCAAGAACCTGAAGCGGTCCGGGTACCTGGTGCGTGCAACGACCATCGACGCGGGCGACGAGGGCGACCGCGAGCTGCGGCGCAACCTGAACAACCCGCTGCTGCAGATTTGGGTGCGTGGCTCGATGCACCACTTTGGCGTGGTCGACGGCCGCGACGAGACCGCCGTGCCGAAGATCGGCTCGCTCGGCGGCGACCTCGGCGAGTGGCTGATCGGCCTCGCGGCGTACGAGTCGGTCAAGAACCAGGACATTGCCGAGTCGTCGTCGGAGCCGCGGTTCTATTTGCAGTGGTGGCACGCCGAGTGGTGGCTCTTCTGCCACATGTTCATCTCGCGCCTCTGGCCGATGAACGGCGAGCGCAAGCTCTCGTTCTCGATGGCGACGGACGAGGCGCGCATCTCGCGCGCCGTCTCGAACGCCAACGGGTGGTACTGGGCGCGGCTGGGCGGCAACACCGAGCCGAGCGACCTGACCAACCACCCGCGCTCGTGGGGCAAGTGGTGGGGGCTGCAGTACTACCTGATGTGGCACTGGAACCAGGGCTCCGAGTTCTGGAAGATGGTCATCGACTGGAACAACGACCCCAACTCGGGCGGCGCCGACACGGAGGGCCTCGGCGTGCGCCGTTACCTGGCGATGTTTGTGGTGCGCGCCTTCTACCGGATCATGTGGTGGTGGAACATCTACAAGTGGTGGTGGATCACGCCGCCGCGGCTGATCACGCTGCAGGGCTCGACGCGCTACCTCGACGGTATCGGCGCCGACTCGGAGGAGGTGGCGTGGCTCAACGTCAAGACCAAGTCGCCGTGCAACGACGACATGTCGGTGCCGCTCGTCTCGGGCGCCGGGCGGCAGGGCAAGAAGTACTACGTCTACCACAAGCAGTGGGTCGAGCGGCAGCGCATGTCGATCGCGCGCACGCTCAGCCTCATCGACCGCTCCGTCAACGCCGACGCCATCCGCGACAAGATGAACGAGATCGGCGAGGCGCTCAAGAACAAGCTCATCGAGACAGCCGTGCGACCCAAGTGGGACTCCGGAAAGGAGCTGCCCGAGTGGGACGTGACGTATCAGGAACATCAGCCGAATCAGAACCCGTCGTCGTAGCAGTTGTGAGGTGAAAACTTTGCAGATACGTAAAAACGGTCTGTAGATAAGACGGGAACGTTGAAAGCGGCCTGATGTTTTGACCGAGTGAATGATATGAGTCCCCGTAGGAGGGGGCGACGGCGGGTGACCGAGAGCCCGGAGGTCGGCCGCGCATTCGCGCGGTACTTTGATAAGGAGCTGCGCACACGTACTGAAAAGTA
>Ga0209713_10002446_pt1 | contig 11513 bp, 7 predicted proteins | sample ArcOceMetagenome_3_FD_187444 | JGI IMG/M metagenome (GOLD analysis project Ga0209713, IMG submission 187444) | Marine eukaryotic phytoplankton communities from Arctic Ocean - Arctic Ocean- Svalbard ARC20M Metagenome (SPAdes) (version 2) | ecosystem: Environmental > Aquatic > Marine > Oceanic...
AGAAAAATTGTGCCCTCGGGCCTTGCTCGGAGGGCTGTACCCCATACCCCGTACCCCATACCCCCATACCCCATACCCCATACCCTTGTGCCTCCGCCGTCGCCGCTGCATGGCTATACCCCATACCCCGGGAGGGGCCGGGGGGGCGTACCAAGCTCTACCCCATACCCCCAATACCCTTGCAGGGGGTGCACTGCATCTTGTAGTCGACAGTGAAGACCGCCTCCATCTGGTTGGTCTGCTCATTGAGGTCGAGCCGCAGATTATCGGGCAGCGAAATCGACAGCACCACGGGTGGCGTCGAGCCGTCGGCGCTCTCGGGCGCCGACGAGATCGGCGGCGTCGCATCGAGCTGCTCGCGAACGCACTTCTCGATTTTCTCGGTCTTCGAGCAGTCGTTGTGACCGCAGGCGTAGTTGTTGCAGCCGGGGTTGCAAACGTCGTCGTTCCACATGGCCTGCATGCACGAGTCCTGCCCGTCGTCCTGCTCGCGGCTGTGCTCGAAGCACGCCTCCGGACAGTCGGTGCAGAAGGGACGCGCGAGGCAGTCACTGCAGTCGGTCCCATACAGGCACTTGTAATCGGTTCCGAGCAGGCTCGTCACGCTCGCGGGGGCCTCCGAGCACGTGCCGTCACGAGTGAGGTCCTGACCGTCGATGTCACGGCACGAGTCGCTGCACACGCCCGGCGAGAACGGCGGCGGGACCGAGGGTGGTGCCGACGGCGGCGGCGGCGAGGGCGGCGGCGGAGCAAACGGTGGCGACGGCATTTGCGGCGGCAAGGGTGGTGACAGCGGTGAGGGTGGAGTTGCCGGACCGTCCTCCTTTTTGCCGCCGAAGCCTCCGAAGCCACCGACGCCGATAGGGACAAAGCCACCCTGCTGCTGCCCGCCCTGCTGCCCGCCCTGCTGCCCGCCCTGTTGCTGCGATGGCGGCGATGGCATTGGCGGGGGTGGCGAGGGCATTGGCGGGGGCGGCGAGGGTGTTGGCGGGGGCGGCGAGGGGGAAGGAGGGGTCATTGGCTGCGCTGGCTGCAGCGGTGGAGAGATTGGCGGTGGAGGCGCCGCTGGCAACGAGGGCTGCAACGGCGGGGGAGCGGAGGGGCTGGTAGGCGGTGCCTCGGGCGAAGCGTTCGGCCCCCCGCTCTGCTGCTGGCCGCTCTGCTGCTGGCCGCCCTGCTGCTGGCCACCTTGCTGCTGTCCGCCCAGCGACTGGCCGCCAGTTTTGCTGACGTGGAAACTCGCGAGAACGAACAGGACGAACGACAAGATCCGCATCCTCTCGGTTTTGGCCTGCGTCGCCACAAAAGCGCGCCTTTTCATTCTTTTCTTGGTTTGACGCACTACAGTTACTCTACGTGCTGCTAGCGGCCTGGCCCTTATTCCCTGCCCCTCTTTCCCAATATATCGTTCCAAGTGTGCCGGAGTTCCCTGCCGGGACACAAATCACCAGCTGTTAGTTGAGAGAGCCGCATGCACGGCGAGGCGCGGCGTGCATGCGCTTCTAGTGATCACTCCTACGCGATCGCGTCGCTAAACCATGCTTGCCCCGGGCTGGGAGCCGCTCCAGGCCGACGGTGAGACGTACTACTACAACGAGAGCACCGGCGAAACGTCGTGGGATTTTCCTGCGGCTCCTGCGGCTCCTGCGGCTCCTGCGGCTCCCCCGGCGCCGAGTGCTCCTCCGATGATGGGAGGCGCAGCTGCGGGTGGGCTGCCTCCAGGATGGGAGGGGCTGGTCGATCCATCGGACGGGATGCCGTACTACTACAACGAGGGCACGGGCGAGACTTTGTGGGAGCGACCCTCCGCGCCGGCTGGGCTGCCACCGCCACCGTCGTCGCCGCCCGCGGCGCTGCCGCCTCCCTCGCCACGGGTGCCGATGGCGCCACCCGGATTCGGAATGCCACCAGGTGCGCCGCCCGGCGCGCCGCCGCGTCCACCACCGGGTGCGCCACCAGGACCACCCCCAGGAGCGCCGCTGGGTGCCCCACCAGGGCCGCCGCCAGGCATGTTTCCGCCCGGACCGCCGCCCTCGGCGCCTCGTCCGATGATGCCACCGCCAGGCCCGCCTGGCGCGCCGCCTGGCGCTCCCCCGCGGCCGATGATGCCGGCGCCGGGGCCACCGGGCGCTCCTCCCGGCGCTCCTCCAGGGGCTCCGCCGCCTCGCCCGATGATGATGCCGCCCGGCCCTCTAGGCGCTCCTCCGGGCGCTCCGCCGGGTCCGCCTCCTGGCCCGCCCGGCGCGCCGCCACGCATGATGATGCCACCGGGAGCCCCGCTGGGCGGCCCGCCCGGAGCTCCGCCCGGTGCCCCGCCTGGAGTCCCTCCCGGTGCCCCGCCGGGTCCGCCGCGACCTATGATGCCGCCGCCAGTGGCACCGCTCGCGCCGCCCGCGCCGCCCGCGCCGCCCGCGCCGCCCGCGCCGCCCGCGCCGCCGCCGGCGCCGACGCCGCCACCCGCCGCGCCCGCGCCGCCCCCGTCCCACTGGCAAGAGCTGACCGACCCGTCGGATGGATCGACCTACTACTACAACGGGGCCACGAACGAGACCTCTTGGGACAAGCCCGCCGAGCTGATGGCGGCCGCCGCCCCGACGCCGCCAGGGCCGCCACCGGGACCAGGAGGAGGAGGCGGTGGCGGTGGCGGTGGCGGTGGCGGTGGCGGCCCGCCGATGGATATAATGGCGGCGATTCGTGCCGGTGGTGGCGTCGGTGGCCTCAAGAAGACGCCGGCGCCTGCACCCGCGCCGGCGCCCGCCGCTCCGATTCGCGCCGGTGGCGGCGGCGGCGGCGGCGGCGGCGGCGGCGGCGGCGGCGGCGGCGGCGGCGGCCTGCCGGGCGGCGACTCGCTGGAGGCGAAGATTGCAGCGCGCAAGGCGCGAGCCGAGAGCGGCGCTGCGGCGGAGGATCCATTCTCCGCCGAGGCGAAGGCAAAGAAGGCGGCGGCGGCAAAGGCCGAAGCGCCGATGGACCCTCTGCAGGCGCGTCTGGCCAAGCAGCGCGAGAGGGCGGAGACCGGCGATGGCGGCCCTGGCGGCAGGAACCTGGGTGGCCCCAAGCCCGCGGTGGGCGGTGGTGGTGGTGGCGGCGGTGGGCCCGCCAAGTTCTCTCCGCCGCCCAAGGCTGCACCCGCCGCGCCGCCGCCCGCGCCGCCTGCCGCGCCGCCCGCGCCGCCCGCCGCGCCGCCCGCCGCGCCGGCGCTGCCGAAGCCGACGCCGCCGCAGCCCACGTCGTGGGAGGAGGCGGCGGACCCGAGCGACGGCGCAACCTACTACGCCAACGCCGAGACGGGCGAGACGACGTGGGATCTGCCGGACGGGCTGCGGCGCTTCAAGGAGGCGGAGGCCGACTACCAGCTCAAGCTCGACGCGTACAACAGTCAGCCGCCGCCGTCCTCCGCCGCTGCGGCCACCGCCCCTGCGCCGAAGCCGCCCGTTGCCAAGGCGCCGCCTGCGCCCTCCGGTGGCGGCGGTGGCGGCGGCCTGCCGGGTGGTGACTCGCTGGAGGCGAAGATTGCGGCGCGCAAGGCGCGAGCCGAGAGCGGCGCCGCCGCCCCGGACCCCTTCTCCGCCGAGGCGAAGGCGGCGAAGGCGGGGGCGGCCAAGGCCGACGCGCCGATGGACCCTCTGCAGGCGCGTCTGGCCAAGCAGCGCGAGAGGGCGGAGAGCGGCGCGCCCAGCGCAATTTCCGCGCCAAAGCCCGCCTCCGCCGCCGCACCCGCACCCGCCACGCCACCGTGGGCCAAGAAGGCCTCGGGGGGTGGACCGGGGGCCAAGCCGCCGCCCGCCGCCGCCGCCGCTGCCGCCGCGCCCGCCGCGCCGCCGTGGGCCAAGAAGGCGAGCGCCTCGTCTGCAGCGCCAAGCGCCATCCCGAAGCCAACGCCGAGGGCGTCGCCGGCCGCCGCGCCCAAGCCGATGTTCGGACGGCGGCCGCCCAGCGACGACGACGACGACGACGACGACGACGACGACGACGATGAGTGGGGCGAGGGCTCTGCGAAGGCCAAGGCGGCGCCAAAGCCCGCAATGAAGGCCGCCGCGCCACCCGCGCCCAAGGCGGCATTCACGCCACCGAAGCCCGCGCCCGCGCCCGCACCCGCACCGGCGACGGCGGCGGCCGCGAGCATCGCTGGTCTCAAGGAGATTCTGGAGGTGCTCAATCTGGGCGACAAGCTCGCGGAGGCGGCGGCGTGGTGCGTCGACGCCGGCGCCGACTCCGTCGCCGACCTCGACGGCTACGAGGAGGATCTGGCTGCCGCGCTGCAGCTGCCGCGCATCAAGAAGGACAAGCTCGTCAAGGCGCTCAAAGCGGGTGGCGGCGCACCGCCGCCCCCCGAGCCAGCGCCCACGCCCGCGCCCGCGCCCGCGCCCGCGCCCGGGCCCGCGCCCGCGCCCGCGCCCGCGCCCAAGGCAGCGGTGCCGCCGCCTGCGCAGCGGCCTGCGATGGCGCGTAAATCGTCGTTGCCGCCACCCGTGCAGCCGCCCGCGCCCAAGGCGGCCGCGCCACCCGCGCCGATGAAGGCCGTGGTGCCGCCACCCGGGTTCAAGAAGCGGCAGTCGAGCACCGTCTCCAACGACGACGACGACGACGACGACGACGACGACGACGACGAATGGGGCGACAAGAGCCCAAAGAAGAAGCTCGCCGCGACGCCGCCCGCGCCCACGCCGCCCACGCCGCCCGGACCGACGCCGGCCTTTGCGCTGCCGAAGCCTGTGGCCGCGGGCGCGGGAGCCGCCCCGCCGCCAAAGCCAAAGGCGGCCCCCGCGCCGTGGTCGACGGCGGCGGCGGTGTCGAGGGCCACGGCAAAGGACGATAGCGACGACGACGACGACGACGACGACGACGAGAAGGGCGGCGTATGCGACAACTACCGCATCAATATGGCGGCGGCAAACTTTGGCGAGTGCATCTGTGGCTTCCCCAAGGCGGATCATGGCGCGAAGAGGGCTGCGAAGCCGAAGCCGAAGCCGACGCCGTCGGCGGCGCCGACGATGGCGGCGAAGCCACCGCCATTTGGCAGACGGATGTCGGCGGCGAATGCGGGGCCGACGACGAGCGCGCCCAAGACGTTCGGTGCACCGCCCGCGCCCAAGGCCGCCGCGGCTGTGCCGCCGCCCGCGCGGAAATCATCGGTGCCCAAGGCTGTCGTGACTCCGGGGCCCGCCCCCGTGCCCGCCGCTGTGTCTGCTGCCGCGGCGAAGCCAGCCGCACCGCCCGCTCCCAAGGCCTTTGGTGCGGCCCCGGCGCCGTGGTCGACGGCGGCGGCAGTCTCCAAGGCCACAGCGAAGGACGACGATGGCGACGACGACGACGACGAGAAGGGCGGCGCATGCGACAACTACCGCATCAATATGGCGGCGGCAACCTTTGGCGAGTGCATCTGTGGCTTCCCCAAGGCGGATCATGGCGCGAAGAGGGCTGCGAAGCCGAAGCCAAAGCCGGCGGCGGCGGCGGCGCCGAGGGGGGCACCGACGCCCACCGCACCGGCGATGGCGGCGAAGCCACCGCCATTCGGCAGACGCATGTCAGCGGCGAATCACTCGCCGGCGCCGACGCCAAAAGCCGCCGCGCCGCCCGCGCCCAAGGCCGCCGCGCCGCCCGCGCCCGTGAAGGCCGCCGTGCCTCCGCCCAAGAAGGTGGGTGGCGGGCCGCCGCCGCCGCCTCCGTCGATGATGATGGGGCGGCGGCCACCCAGCGACGACGAGGACGACGACGATGATGGGTGGGGCGAGGAGTCATCCAAGCCGAATGCGGCGGCGCAGGCGGCCGCGCAGGCGGCCGCGCAGGCGGCCGCGGCGGAGAGGGCGGCGGCCGAGGAGGCGGCGGCCGAGAAGGCGGCCGCGGCCGCGGAGGCGGAGAAGCGGGCGGCCGCGGAGAGAGAACGGGCGGAGCAGGCGGAGGCGGAGCGTGCGGCGTTTGCGGAGGCGGAGGCGGCGGCCAAGAAGGCGGCGACAGCGGAGCAGAGGGCGGCGGCGGACAAGACGGCGACCGACAAGGCGGCGGCCGAGAAGGCGGCCGCGGACAAGGCGGAGGCGGCCAAGTCTGCGGCGGCGGCCAAGAATGCAGAGCTGCAGGCGCAGCTGGCGCAGCTGAAGGCGGAGCAGGAGGCGCTGAAGAGAAGCAACGCCGACAAGGCGGCGGCGGCCGAGGCGAAGGCGAAGAAGGAGGCGGAGGAGAAGGCGAAGAAGGAGGCGGCGGCGGCCGAGGCCAAGGCGGCGGCGGAGGCGAAGGCGGCCGAGGAGGCGCAGGCGGCGACCAAATCCAAGGCGGCCGCGGCGGCGGCGGAGAAGAATGCGGCGCTCCAGGCGCAACTCGCCCAGCTCAAGGCCGAACAGGAGGCGCTGCGGGCGGCCAAGGCGGCACCACCGCCCGCGCCCGCGCCCGCGCCCGCGCCCGCGCCCGCGCCCGCGCCCGCGCCCGCGCCCGCGCCCGCGCCCGCGCCCAGCGCTGCCACCAACAAGAACGCGGCTCTGCAGGCGCAGCTGGCCGCACTGAAGGCGGAGCAGGAGGCGCTCAAGAAGGCCAAGGAGGCCAAGGCGGCGGGGGGGGCGGCGCCGCCGCCACCGCCGCAGGAGGCCGCGCCGCCGCCGGCAAAGCCAAAGGCCGAGAAGAATGCCGCTCTGATGGCGGAGGTGGCGCGGCTCAAGGCCGAGCAGGAGGCACTCAAGGCGGCCAGGAGCGGCAAGGCGCCGCCGCCCGCCGCGGCGGGCGGCGACATGGTCTCGATGGCCTCCTTTGGCGGCAAGGGCACCAGACCGCCGCCGCCCGGCAAGCCCGCGCCGCCGGGCGGGCCGCCGCCGCCCGGACCGCCGCCGCCCGAGGCGGCACCCGAGAAGAAGAAGGGCGGCCTGTTTGGGAGGAAGAAGTGAGGGCACTCCATCCGCGCGTCGGCCTGGAGCGACTGCGACTGCTGGCGTCGACCGATATCGACGGCCGTGTGATGACACATCGGGGCCGTGGTGGTGGTGGTGTCAAGTTGGAGCATGATTTTGTAGGCTAACTGCTACCGGCATACCGGACTACACGTCCCCGGACCCGACCTCTCGCGCGTCGCGCAGCGAGCCGGCGATGTGTGGGAGCCTACCCGTGGCGCTACCATGGGACCAAGTTAGGACACTGGACGCTGGGACCAGCGCGAAGGCGGGCCTCACCGCGACCACTCGCCCAGGCGATCGCTGCTCAACCGGCTGGCTGACTTGGGCGTGCGCGGGCTCTTCCGAGAGCCGGGCGTACCCGACACAGACTGGCGGCGCGCCTTCACCGAGCGCAGGGACTCAAAGTCGTCGACCGACATGGTGATCTCCGCCGCCGGCGGCTTGTACGAGGACGAGCCCTTGAGCACCGGTCTCGGAGTCTCGTCGGTCTTCTTCGAGTCGAGCGCGCCTGCCGCACGGCCCGTTCGCGAGTACAGCGCCACCAGCGCAGCGCCGTGAGCGACGCCGAGCGCGTAGAGCACGATCACGCTCAGGTCGCTCGACGCTTCCTTTCCGGCGATGCCCATCGTAATGAGGAGGAGCAGCCACGCAGCGCGCTCGGCGACGGTCATGACGGTGGGCATTAGCTTCGTTCGGGCGATCTGTGACGGCGAGACCTCAGTTCGAAATCGCTGCACGTCGCCGCGTTAGGTGCGGTGTTTTGTTCCCGTCAGCGGGGCAAATTTTCAGGTAGCAGTAGTTATAGTTTTCAGGGCGTCTTAGGCCAGAGTGTAGCAGTTTGTCAGTGGTCCATGAGTTCATGATTATAGGAACGCCCGCGGCAGCAAAGCCAGCGGCGACGGAGAGAGACACTCAGAGTCTGTTCGAGAGACGAAGGGTACAATTTTCCACGCTCATGCTGGGCGTGGCATGCGGGGCAGGGGCGCGTGACGGCGGCGGCCCCTCGGCTCTCTCTCTCTCACTGGCTCGAAGCGGCGCCCATGAGGCCAGCCTGCGACACGTCGACGTACGACATCAGCTCCGGGTCCTGCACGCCGCCGCCACCACCAAACGCAGAGGCCGACACGTCGACGTACGACATGAGCCCAGGCTCCTGCGACGGTCTCGCGATGGCCGCGCGCTGCGTGATCGCCGCGGGCGCCGCCGGAGGCTCGTCGGCCTGCGCGGCCGGCGGCGGCGCGGCGGGCTTGGCGTCCGGCGCCCACGCCGCTGTCAACTCGCGGACTCGTGAGCGCACCGTCTGCACCCGCTTCTCGTCGAGCAGCAGCCCCACCAGCGCTGCGAGCGCCACCGCGCCCACCAGCTCGCCCAGCCCAAACGGCAGCCAGCTCTTGCCGCTGGCAGCCGGCGCCGGCGCGGGCTGACTAGCCTGGGCCGGCATCGAGGGCGGAGCCGAGGGCTGCTGCGACGCGGCTGGGCTGGGCGACTCCTCGCTGGGCTGCTGCTCCTTGGGCTTGAGCGTGTCGGCCACCTTGACGGCCTGCTCCTTGAGGTCCTTCATCCGCTCCTTGAGCTTGTTCTGCTGCGAGGAGAACCAGCCGCCGATCGCTTGGCCGTCGATCGTGTGGCCGTTGATTTCGAAGCGCGCCGTGGCGCTCGCGCAGAGCGTGGCGCTCACGCACAGCAGCAGGGTCCTCCGATAGTTCATGGCGACCGCCGGCGTTGATACGCGCGGATGGCTACTCAGACGATCAAGAATCTGATGACGCGCGCGACGGAGGGTGCAAGGCTACTCAGTCCTGACATCGCTAAAGTCATACTAGGAGGGCCCAAGTGCGGACTCTACAGCCGGCCGCGGGTCCGGGCCGCGGCAGGTGGTCAGCCAGCGCCAGGAGAGAGAGCGCTTCGCGCTCTGCACGCTCGAGGAAACATATGGACATCGCCGTCGACGGCGCTGGATATGTGATGCCGTTGATCAAACAATTCATGGCATGGTTCCTGGACGACCCGGAGCGGCCTAGCAAACTTGTGGAAGCAGCCAAGTCCGCGGCAGATTCTCTGGGGCTCATGCCGCCGCCGCCGCTGCCTCCCAAGCCATCTCTGTTCGGCTCACCATCAAAGATCGCCGCTTGGCTGATCCTCTCGGTCGTCATCATGGCCGTGGCCTCGCTCAAGTCCGAAGTCAAGAAGAACACAATCGGCAAACTCAAGCCGTGGTGGGCCCAATGCGGCACGCAGACGCGGACAGGCCTGTGCGCAGTCGGAGTCGTCGTGCTCGGAGTCCTGATCGCGATTGCGAGCGACGAGCTGTGCGCCGCCTCGATCTCAGGCATCAAGGTTGCGTGGCTCTGCGACGCCTTCACGGAGCCGTCGTGGTTCCGGCCGATTGTGGTCGTCGGCGCATCAGCCGCCGCACTCGCCGGGATCTTCTTTGGCGTCTCGTGGCTCGTCAACGTCGAGGTCAATGCCAGTGCTCTTCCTCTGGAGCAAACGACGAGTCCCGAGGCAGTTCTCGACGGCGTGCCCAGCCTCCCCAAGCAGTACCAACCCCGTCCGCAGCTCGCGGCGACCCACCTCGACGCGCTGTTGAGCTCCACCGGCACGATGGCCATCACCGCCAGCACGACGGGCGTCTCGGGCCCCGCGGGCGCCGGCAAGTCGACGACGGCCATCGTGCTGGCGCGCGACCCGCAAGTGCACGCCCACTTCAACGACGGCGTCATCTGGCTCGCGTTCGGGCGCGAGCGGACGGGCGCCGAGGTGCTGTGCACGCTCGCGGGGCGGCTGGGCGTCGCCACAGAGCCGGGTACCGGCAGGCAGCTGGCCCAGGACGAGCTGACGAGCGCGACCAGCCGCGCGCTCGACGGGAAGAAAACGCTGCTCGTGCTCGACGACATCTGGAGAAAGGAGCAGCTCGACGCGTTCGCGTCGCTGACGGCGGAGGGCGGGCTGCTCGGCCGGCTGGTGACGACGCGCAACCACGACCTGGCGGGCGCGGATGCGCAGAAGGTGGACGAGCTGCAGGAGGAGGAGGGGCTGCGGATGCTGGCGCGCTACACATGGGAAAGCCGATCGAGGAGCTGAACAACGATGCTGCGGCGTCGCGGCTGGTCGAGCGGTGCAGCGGCAACCCGGCGCAGCTGCGCTCGGTGGCGGCGCTCTGCCGCAAGAAGGGGACCGAGGCGACGCTCGACTACCTCGAGAAGTGCCAGCAGAAGATGCGCCACGCCAAGCTGCCCGACGCCGAGGGGTACGGCACGCTCTTCGACGCGCTGGCCGGGACGCTGCAGTTCCTGGCCCAGGAGAACGCGGGGCTCTCCGAGCGGTGCGCGATGCTCGCCGTCTTCCCCGAGGACTCGCAGGTGCCGCTGGCGGTGGTGGGGCAGCTGTGGGGCCTCGACGAGTTGGAGACGGAGGAGGCGGTCGATGAGCTGGCCTCGTGGCACCTCGTCGAGGTGGAGGGTGGCGAGGGGAGCGGGCACACGCTCTCGCTGATCGACCTGCACCTCGACTACCTGCGCGCGAGCGCCAAGGAGGACCTCGTGCGGTGGCACGCCGCGCTGCTGCGCGGGTGCGGGCAGCGCGTGCTCGGCCATTGGGAGGAGGGCAGGGAGGACGACGCGTACTGGGGCCGCAATGGGTGGGCCAACGTGCTCCACCACCTGCGGGGGTGTGGGTGGGAGGCGGGGGCGCTTGGCGGTGAGGTGACCGTGCTCTACCTGGGCAGGGCGGGGGTTGACGACGAGGATGCCAAGGGGCTGGCCGGGATGGTCGCGTCCAGCGGCTCGTTGGTCAAACTCTACCTCCATGGCAACAACATCGGCGACGAGGGCGCGAAGGCGATCGCAGCCGGGGTCGCTGCTAGCGGCTCGTTGGCCACTCTCCTCCTCGGCAGCAACAAGATCGGCGACGAGGGCGCGAAGGCGATCGCCGAGGCGCTCGTGTCTAGCGGCTCGTTGGTCAAACTCGGCCTCCATAGCAACAGCATCGGCGACGAGGGCGCGAAGGCGATCGCAGCCGGGGTCGCTGCTAGCGGCTCGTTGGCCACTCTCGACCTCGGCCACAACAAGATCGGCGACGAGGGCGCGAAGGCGCTTGCCGAGGCGCTCCCATCTAGCGGCTCGTTGGCCACTCTCCTCCTCGGCTACAACAAGATCGGCGTCGAGGGCGCGAAGGCGCTTGCCGAGGCGCTCCTGTCTAGCGGCTCGTTGGCCACTCTCGGTCTCAACAACAACAAGATCGGCGACGTGGGCGCGAAGGCGCTCGCCGAGGCGCTCGTGTCTAGCGGCTCGATGGCCACCCTCAACCTGCGCAACAACAACATCGGCGACGTGGGCGCGAAGGCGCTCGCCGAGGCGCTCGTGCCTAGCGGCTCGATGTCCACACTCTACCTCAACGGCAACTCCAACGTCGGCGACGCCGCGAAGCAGTCGCTGTGGGACGCCGTCCAGGGCCGCCAGGGCTTCCAGTTGCAGGTCTAGCGGCCCACGTTAGTGCGTAACAGCCTCAAGTATTAGTATACGACCCTCCCCCAAGTGACTCTAGTACGTAGTATAGAAACTCCTGACTTTTGCGTGCGCATACTTTGTCCAGGGACCGACCGACTGACTGGCTTGCACGTGCACATGCACGTGC
>Ga0209713_10002447_pt1 | contig 11512 bp, 5 predicted proteins | sample ArcOceMetagenome_3_FD_187444 | JGI IMG/M metagenome (GOLD analysis project Ga0209713, IMG submission 187444) | Marine eukaryotic phytoplankton communities from Arctic Ocean - Arctic Ocean- Svalbard ARC20M Metagenome (SPAdes) (version 2) | ecosystem: Environmental > Aquatic > Marine > Oceanic...
CATGTCATGAGCCGGTAGGATGTGCGCGGCCAGCGGCGCGGGATGCGCCCTAGGCTGGTACTGACCCAGTGCTGGTGTCCCGGGGGCTTAGACGACGGATAGGTGGTGGCGGTGTGCGTTCTAAAAGCTTCAGTCAGTGAGTCAGGGACTAGTAGTAGATACTTTCCTAATCCAAAAAAAGGTGATGGTTGGATTGTCGCCGCACAAGCCGCACAAGCCTCCTGCACGCCGCACAAGCCGCAAAACGCGTCCAGCCACCCCGCGTTTACCCCGCGTTCTGCCAAATGATGTACGAGCAGGACGACGCGCACGGTGTCAACTTGATTCGCCCAACGTGTGGGATCAGCGACGAGGCGTGCGATGAGGTGGCACCGTGTGTTGCAGGTGCACCGACCGACGAGCTGTGCAAGATGCCTCAGGAGCTCGTGTACGATCTTGAGTCTTGTCCTCCCAGCACGTGGCGCCGCAGGCGCATCTTTATTGAGCTGCCACGCTTTGCGGAGGCGATTCTCGACGAGCGGCCGTGCATGTGCGCCTGCTGCTTGATCGGCCTACCATCCTCTCTGCTCTTGCTTGCGAGTGCATACGTTGTCGCGGACCTCCTGCTGACGTGACTGCTGACGTGACACCCTATGCTGTTTCAAGTCACCGCCCGTGCTCGTCACGCTCCAGCCTTCACCGCCGCCGCCACAGCGCCGCGCCTCCTCCCCTCCCGCCGACGCCTCCACCGCCGCCACCTCCACGACCACCGCCCCCTTCGCCGCCGCCCGCCGAGCCCAGCAGTATCGCTCGGTACGAGTTAGAAACTCTCTCTCTTAAAATACCAAACTCACATACTGGCGCATAAGTCAGTGTGCACAGTGCATCACACGCGAGAGCAGCCCGGTTGCCTAGCAAGAGCGGTCCTAAGCCCGCCCCGACTCTACGTCATCGACGACCTCGACGATCTTGTTGTCGTTGTCGTCCGCGACGAGGTAGGCGGTCGTGTAGCCGGCGGCAGCGGCGACGAGGACGATGTTCGTGTCCTCGGGAGTCGTAGCAGCGGTCGGGTCGGCGCACCTGGCGCCGACGTGGCCGACGGTCTCGTTGTCAGCGGGAGCAGCGACGCTGACGATCTCGACACAATTCTAGATCCACCCGCTAGATATCAACCACCCCGAGGTGTGCATCCAGTACGTGGTGTGCATCTACCAGTACGGTACGTGGGACGTCGCCGCCTGTTAGTTTGCTGTTAGCGCGTGCCGCCCTTCTTTTATAATACACCCCCCAGGACAGTTCCCAATGTAAAAAAACAGGTGATCGATTGTCGCCGCACAAGCCGCGCAACGCTGCAAGCCGCAAAACGCGTCCGCCCCCGTGCGCGCTGCCTGATGATGTACGAGCAGGACGACGCGCACGGTGTCAACTGGATTCACCCGACGTGCGGGAGCAGCGACGAGGCGTGCGATGAGGAGGCACCGCGTGTTGCAGGCGCACCGACCGACGAGCTGCGCAAGATAGCTCAGGAGCTCGTGTGCGAGCTCGAGTCGTGTCCTCCCAGCACGTGGCGCCGCAGGCGCATCTTCGACGAGCTGCCATGGTCTGCGGTTGCGATTCTCGACCAGCGGCCGTGCATGTGCGCCTGCTGCTGGAACGGCCTACCGTACTCTCGGCGGACCGTGCAGCCAGCGACCATGCCGCACATGATGCCTGCGCAGCCGGCGGCGCTGCGGGCGGCGGCGCAGCGGCTCTCTGCCACGACCGACATGCAGCTGCCGCTTTTCGTGTTCCCGAGGGTCGCGCCGGCGGTGCTGACCGCGCCGCTCGTGTCGAGCGGCCTCGGAGAGGGAGCCAAGCACGCCCGCTAGATACGTATTGATCACCCCGAGGTGTGCCCGTACGTGTGCATCCAGTACGTAACGGCAAAGGTCGTGTTCGTGCGATTGTACCACTCGTCGCCCAAGTATGCGCGCCTCCACTTGGCCAAGCCGACCCAGCCGGGCGTCATCCAGTCAATCGGGTAGAGATACGCCGAGGGCAGCAGCCTGACGTGGTGCTGCTTGCCCAGCGTCTGGTACACGTGGTGCAGCACCTGCGGGCCGGTGTCGAACATGGCGGTCGCCACGTTGACCCGCCTTACGAGCTCCTGCATCACGTGAAGCCAAAAGGGAGCTCGGGGCCGCGATATCATGATCGCGTTGGGCACGCTGTCGATAGCGGATCGCCCGCCCCGCGCGTCCGGGCCGGCCCGAAGCTGGCCGAGAAGGACGTCGGCGGTCGCGGCCTGAGGCAGGGCGAAGAGCTCGTCGAGCGGGCGCAGGCAGCGGAAGTCGATGTCTGCGTACACGCCGCCAAAGTGGTGGAGCAAAAATATGCGGACAGCGTCCGCGCGCTTGATGCTCTCGTCGTAGGAGTCGTACGTGGGCAAAAACCACGGGTAGTGCTGCGACACAAAGTCTCGGTTCTCTCGATCTCCGGTCAGGTGGTACGTATAGGTGGGGTTGAGCTCGCGCCAGGTGCTCGTCCAATTGGAGAATCGCTCGTGGTAAAAGCTCGGGAGCGTGCCATTCTTTGCCGTCTGCCAGACGTGCCGACCCCACGGTGGCCAGGTTTGGCGCGCGTTCCCTCGCTCTGCCGACACAATGAGCTGCTCGAGCTCGGGCAGCGTCGCGTTGGAATTGTACAGCGAGGACGACTTTGCACAGCCCTCTTGCGCGCAGCCAGTCGTCGGCATTACGTGTTTTTCTTACTTCGACATGCTTCGCGCCGAGTTGGCGTCGGCGCAATATTGTGGTACATAACGTCGCGCATTGACTAATAATGGTTCGTGCTGCGCACTTTGTGCTCTTGCTCCACGGCGTGGCTCCCCGACGTCCTTCCCCGGCGGCGTCGAGGCCGCCGAGCAGTCACCGCGACGGCCGGGTGGCCTTGCCCAGCGGGTGGCCTCGGCGACGGCGCCCCCGCGGCCGGCGGCACGCAGCGGGGTGCTGCTCCCACGTGCCCAGCAGTAGGCCTGCTCCCCATGCCGCAGGTTCCTCCGCTCACGGAACTCGTTGGGTGCTTAATCCCCTGGCTGCAGACAAGCTGGTCCAGGGAGTTTGGCTTGAGCGTTTGGCGGCCATCAATCTAGAAGCCATTCAGACCATGCGGTCGTTGCTCCTGGCTGCGATGCTGCACATGTGCATGGCCACACCTCCGCCGCAGCCGCCGTCCGGCCCTCCTCCTTCACCGCCGTCGCCGCCGCCGCTGCCGACCACACCTCCGCTGCCCGACGGGTGGGGCTACCAGCTTCCACTGCAGTCGGCGCAGCTGGCCCAAGCCGAGGACACGGCCGCGCATGCCAACGGCTTGACAGTCACGCCCGACGCCGACCGCAGGCGGGCGAGGCGCTTCCCGCCACGAGAGGGCGAGAACCCGCTGGCGTCTCACGCCCAGGTGTCCAACTGCTCGAGCCCGCTCGCGTCGGCCGGGTGCACCATCTTGCCGCGCTCGTATGCCCGCCATGGAGGCTACTCGCGGCCGCCCGACTGCGGTGCCAGCTCGAACGTCGGCTGCTTGCGTCCGCCGTCGACGTTTGCCGGCGTGCCAACCGGCACGCTGACGCAGCTCGAGCTGCCGCTCGGCCTCGCCGTCAGCCTGCCCTACGAGGCAACGGACACCGGATACAAGTCCCACGCCCTCGAAAATGGCGGCGCCACCTGGACAGGGATCAGCCCAGGGGCTTGCAGCACCTCGACGGGCACCTCCTACGGGCAGCCCCATCTCGTCGCGGGCGACATCGACGGCGACGGCGACGTCGATCTGATCGCGTGGGACAGGACGGGCCTGGCCGTGCTGCGCCACGACGGCGCGGGAGGCTTCGCGCCGGTGCGCGACAGCCCGGACTTGCTCATGGCGACAAACCAGCCGGCGCGCCTCACGGGCACCGTCGTCGGAATGGAGACCAAGCCTCCGCACTACGTGGCCCTCGGCGATGTCGACGGCGACGGCGATCTCGATCTCTTCGTTGCACAATCCGCGATCGGACACGGCACGGCAGCCAGCCCGATCACGGTGAGACGCACGCACGCACGCCCGGCCGCGCGCACGCCCGCCCCGCCCTGCCGCACGCACGCCTGCCCCGCCGCATGGATGCGAGACGACACCCCACACGCCACGCCCATGTGCGGCAGATCGAAGACGTGCAAGCCCAGCGCCGCGTCACCATCGACGGCAACGCATTCACCCTCGACGGCCTCTCGGTGGCGGTGCACTGGCACAACCTCACGCACCCCGGCAACGTCACCAACGTCTCGATCGCGTCCATGCACCAGCAGGCGGCGCCCAACCTTCTTGGGGACGGCGTGGCGCGCTCGGAGCCGGGCGTGGAGTGGTACGAGTTTGCCAACGTCGTGACCCTCGCCAACGGCGTCAACTTTTCCCTCCCCCTCGTCGAGAGTGGAATGCTCTTCCTCAACAACGGCAGCGGCGCCTTCACGAAGGTCGAGCGCTTCCCATACGACCGCGCCGACGACGGGTGGCCAACCGAGGCGGCGGCATTTGCCGATGTCGACGGCGATGGAGACGTGCGCGCGCCCATACGACCCTCGAACCACCTTCCATGCCCGACTTGCGCGCGGGCCCTCGCGTGTGGCTGGCTGGCGTGCCCCTTGCGCCTCTCCACGTGTTGACGTCTGCACGTGTGCATGCGCACGCGGCCGCAGCTCGACCTCTTCTCTGGCGTGTTGCTGCTCAACGACGGCCACGGCAACTTCAGCCGCAGCACGCACGCCGACGACCTCGACGCCGACCGTTGGATGACCGACGGCTCAAGGCGGCAGCGGGCCACGCAGGCGAGCTTCGCCGAGCTCAACGGCGACGGGTTCGTCGATTTGCTCGTGTTTCGCCAGTCGCGCGCACAGCTGTACTTTGGCGCGGGCGACGGCTCGTTCAGCCGCGCCAACCCCGCCAACCACCGCAACTACCAGGAGCGACAGGTCTCGCTGAGCAGCGCCATCACAGCAGACTGCCTCGATCTAGGCCACCTGGAGACGACCGCATCCATGCCGTGCAGCGCGAATGCGCTGAGTGCCCTCCAGATGCACCGCGCGGACATGGCGGTTGGCGACGTCGACGGCGACGGCCACCAGGATGTGCTCTTCGTGGGCGGCGCGACGCACGTCACGCGGACTCCCGACAACGATCTGTACCTCTACCGCAACGACGGGCTCGGCAACTTCTCGCTCCTCCCCTTTGGCAACGACTTCACCTTTGACGCGACGTCCTCGGTGAGCTTCGGCGACCTGGACGCGGACGGCGACCTCGATGTGTTCATCACGACGGAAAGCAACCTGGTGAACGAGGTCTGGCTCAACGACGGCGCGGGCGCCTTTCAGCAGCTGCGTCCGACGGAGGTGGTCACGCCCGACTTTCTCGACCTGCTGGACAGCAGGATGGTCACGCAGACCGGCCTTCTCGTCGACATGGACGGCGACGGCTCGGTGGACATCGTCACGACCAACAACCAGCAGGCGGGGCGCGCCATCGATCTGTACATGAGCAAGGGCCACCTCGGCACGTGGCGGGCGCTCACCACGGGCGACCTGCGGGCGGGCACGCCGTTCCCGCAGCTCACGGCGGGGCAGGCCTTCGTCGGCGACGTCACGGGCGACGGCGCCCCCGACGTCCTGTTCACGCGCGAATGTATTCTCGCTGTCTTCGTCAACGACGGAGTCGCGGGCTTCACGGCCAGTGATTACACGACCAATGGCCGAGGCGAGCTCGGCAGCAATGATGCTGGCAGCAATGATCATTGCCCGACCGCCATGGGCGTCGCCCTCGGCGACGTCGACGGCGACGGCGACATCGACCTGGTACGCGTCGTTGATTGGACCAACTCCACCGGCCACCAGGTCCAGGCCATCCAGCTGCTCATCAACGAGAATGCAAACGAGCTCGGCGCGCTCGGCTTTGCCGTCAGACCGGGCGGTGACCTCGCCCTTGCCGTGCCGGCCGGCCAGTCTCTGATCATGCAGCCGGCCTTTGGCGACGTCGACGGCGACGGCGACCTCGATCTCTACTCGCCCAACTTCGCGGGGATCTACTTCAACGACGGCGGCGGCAACTTCACGCGCGGCGCGGCGAGCGCCACCGGCGACGGCGGTCTCTTCTGGGACACGCAGAATGGGCCGTGGAAGGGAGGCTTCCACGACGTCAACGGCGACGGCCACCTCGACATCGTCGCGTGCCACGTCTTTGTGAACGACGGCCTCGGCAACTTCACCGACGTGGCCAGCTTCTCACGCCACTACGGGACCAACTGCCAACATGTCGCCATCTCGCAGGCCGACCCGGTGGTCGCCGACTTTGACGGCGACGGCGACCTCGACCTGCTGTTTCAGGGTTCCCTAGGGAACGCGCTACACTTGCATCTCAACGACGGCAACGGCTCCTTCTCCGAGCCCGTCGCCGCCCTCGGCAGCCGCTCCGTGGCCGAGCATGCCACGTGGGACGGCTCGGCGGTGGGAGACGTCGACGGCGACGGCGACATGGACATTGTGGCGATCCAGGGATCTTCTGGGGCGTTTGGCCAGAAGATCTACCTCAATGACGGCCGCGGCCTCTTCGAGCTGGCGCACAGCGCGGGAGAGATGATCGCGCAGTCGGGCCCCGAGGACAGCTCGGTGGCGCTCGCAGACCTCGACGGCGACGGCGACCTCGACGCCATCTTCGGTGGCCTCTCCGGCCAGGCGGGTGTCTACCTGGCGACGCATTGCGCCGACGGCGCGCGGTTTGGGCGCGGCACGCTCGGCTGCTACCGCTGCCCGAGCTTCATGCGGCGCGACGCGGTGCGCTGCGGCGCCCCGATGCTAATGCACGCCCAATGCACCAATGCACGCCCAATGCACGCCCGATGCACACGCCCAATGCCATGCTCGCCAAATGCCCAATGCATTGACCTCCCGGGCCTTGCTGTTTTTGTGTCAGGTGGACGACGTCTGTCTCGAGTGTAGCGCCAACCACATCACGGGCGGCCTCGCCTCGTCGGACGTATGCCGCTTCGCGTGCACCGGCGGCACGACGCGGCCGTTTGGCGAGGACGCGTGCTCCGCATGCGCCGCCGGGAAGTATCAGGAGGAGGAGCAGCCGATGGCGTTGCTGCTCACCGGCAGCGGCAGCACCGTGAACGTGAACACGAGCGGCTTCTGCGTCGACTGCGGCGTCGGCAAGTACAATGCCAACCAGGGCGGCTACGGCGCGCTCGCGTGCTTCGGCTGCGACGTCGGCAAGTTCTCCGCCGTCGCGGGCGCCGTGGACTGCAGCCCATGCGCCGCGGGCCGCTTCTCCGTTTCCAAGAGCAGCACGGCGTGCGAGTTCTGCGGCGCGGGCGGCTACTGCGAGGAGCCGGGCGCCACGAGCGCCTCGGTCTTCACCAGCTGTGCGGCCGGGCGGTGGTCGGACGCCGTCGGCGCCAACAGCAGCGCCACCTGCCAGAACTGCTCCGCCGGCACGTACTTCCCCGCCAATGGCGCCAAGAGCGCGAGCGAGTGCCGGCCGTGCCGCGTCGGGTCCTTTTGCCTCGAAGGGAGCGCCGAGCCCGCCAACTGCGAGGCGGGCCGCTTCCAGAATGAGACTGGCCAGACGGCGTGCGTCACCTGCGATGCAGGCTACACGTGCGACGAGGGCTCCGTCGTGCCGGTACCGACGACATGCAGCTCCGGCACGTTCTACAATGTGTCGGTGGACGCGTGCATCGACTGCCCTCCTGGCAGCTGGTGCGCGGGCGGCCTGCCAGAGTCGCAGCCGCGGCCGTGCAGCCGCGGCATGTTCGCCAACGAGACGGGCAGCGAGAGCTGCCTCAGCTGCGCGGTCGGCACGTACATGGACGTCGAGGGCGCGACGGCGTGCATCGCGTGCGATCCGGGCTACACGTGCGACGCGGGAAGCGTCATGCAGATCGCCACGTCGTGTGCCGCGGGCACGTTCTTCAACGCAACGCTGGACGCCTGCGTGGACTGCCCTGCAGGCAGCTGGTGCGCGGGCGGTCCGCCGAGCTCGCAGCCGCGGCCGTGTAGCCGGGGCATGTACGCGAATGTCACCGGCAGCGAGAGCTGCCTCAGCTGCGCAGTGGGCACATACCAGGACGTCGAGGGCGCCACGGCATGCATCGCGTGCGATCCGGGCTACACGTGCGACGCAGGCAGCGTCATGCAGATCGCCACGTCGTGCGCCGCGGGCACGTTCTTCAACGCAACGCTCGACGCCTGCGTGGACTGCCCTGCAGGCAGCTGGTGCGCGGGCGGTCCACCCAGCTCGCAGCCGCGGCCGTGCAGCCGCGGCATGTTCGCCAACGAGACGGGGAGCGAGAGCTGCCGCAGCTGCGCGGTCGGCACGTACATGGACATCGAGGGCGCGACGGCATGCATCGCATGCGATCCGGGCTACACGTGTGCCGAGGGCTCGGTCGTGCAGATCCCGAGCACGTGCAGCCCCGGAAGCTACTTTGACGCGTCGCTCGAGGCGTGCGCTGCATGCCCCGCTGGCAGCTGGTGCACAGGTGGCCTCTCGACGGCTCAGCCAGAGCCGTGCTCCCGTGGAGGCTTCTGTGTCGCGGGCGTGGCGCAGCCGACCGACTGTCCCGCCGGGCGGTACGGCAGCGAGACGGGGCTGTCGGACGCGGCGTGCTCGGGCGAGTGCACGCGCGGCGGCTTCTGTCCCATTGGCTCGACCATCGCCACGCCATGCGCCGAGGGCTCCTTTGGCAACACGACCGGGCTCACGTCGCAAGGCGGCTGCCACACCTGCCCCGCCGGCCACGCCTGCTCACTCGGCGCGGCGGCACCGACGCCGTGCGCCGCAGGCAGCGCCTCTCCAGGCCCGGGCGCATCGGCCTGCACTCCATGCACCGCCGGCTCCTACCAGGGCGATCAGGGCCAGAGCAGCTGTGCCCAATGCACGCCTGGCGGGTGGTGCGCGGCGGGCGCCGTCTCCCCGAGAGCATGCGCACCCGGAAGCTACGCGGCGACGCACGGCAACACGAACGCGACCGCGTGCCTGCCGTGCCCGACTGGCCACGCATGCGCACAGGGCGCCGCGGCACCCAAGGCATGCGCCGCCGGCTCGGTCGCTCCAAGCGAGAGCTCCGCCGAGTGCGCGCCCTGCGCCAACGGCACCTTCCAAGGCGCCACGGGCGAGCTGGCGTGTGAGCCGTGCACGACGGGCGGATTCTGCCCGGCCGGCGCGGTGGCACCGACGCCCTGCGGCGAGGGCAGCTCCAACAACCGCACGGGGCGGTGGATGGCGTCGCAGTGCGCGCCGTGCCGCGAGGGCCACGCGTGCGGCGTCGGCGCGTCGCACGAGACGGCGTGCAGTGCGGGCACGGTGGCCAATGCGACGGGCATGGCGGCGTGCGTCAAGTGCGAGGCCGGCTCCTACCAGGGAGAGGAGGCCCAGTCGGCCTGCGTCGGCTGCACCGGCGGCTCGTACTGCCCTTCTGGCGCGTCCTCGCCGCTGCCGTGCCCCTCGGGTCGCTACCAGAACGCGACACTCACGTCGCTCGGCGTCGCCATGACGAGAGCCGCCGACTGCGTCGAGTGCCCCGCCGGCAGCGCCTGCGCCACCGGCGCGGCCGAGCCCGGCGCGTGCGCGCCCGGCTCGTACGCGCGCGCGCCTGCGATGGCAACGTGCGCGCGCTGCGAGGCCGGCAGCTACCAGGACGAGCCCGGCCAGACGGCGTGCACGACGTGCATCGAGTCGTCGTGGTGCGGCGAGGGCAGCTCGGCGCCCACGCCGTGCGCCGCGGGCACCGTCGGCCGCGGCGAGGGCCTGCGCCGTGCAGACGCGTGCGACGACTGCCCGGCTGGCAGCTGGTGCAGCGGTGGCAAGGAGATCCCGTGCGCAGAGCGGACGTGGTCCGACACGACGCGCGAGACGAGCATGGGCGCATGCAGGGCGTGCCCCACCCACGCCACCAGCCTTGCCGGCGCCGCGTCGCTGCTGGGCGGCTGCAGGTGCGAGGCGGGCTACTACAACGCGCTGCCGGTTGGCTCGCACGACATCGAGTGCGTGACGTGCGTCACCGGCAGCGACTGCCCCGACGCGCCGGGCGTGACCATCGAGACGCTGCCGCTGCTGACGGGCTACTACCGCATCTCCAATGCATCTGCCGACCTGCGCCGCTGCCCCGACGCCACCAAGGGCAACGCGTCCGGCTGCCCCGGCGGCGTGGGCGTGGGCGAGGGCGAGGGGCCGTGCAAGCCGTGGCTCACGGGGCCGTACTGCCGGCTGTGCAACGTCAGCGACACCTCGCGCTACTACGACGCCGTCGCCTCCGCGTGCCTCCCGTGCGAGGCGACCAGCGCGGCCCGGCCGCTCGCCGTCGGCGGCGGCGCCCTCCTCGTGCTGCTCGCCGCGCTGCTGCTGCTGCGCCGGTTCAAGCCGCTGCGGCGCTGCGCCCCGCGGCTGGCGACGCGGCTGCGGCGGCTCTACCTGCAGCTCTCTCTGCGCGCCAAGTTCAAGCAGGCGCTCGGCTTCTACCAGGTGGTCATACCCCTCCCTCCCTCACCCGCAACGTGCTTCTACCCCTCCCTCCCTGCACCACCACGTGCTTCACCCCCAGGATATCCACCCGCCACGTGCTTGCTCCCCCTCGTCACACCCGCCACGTGCTTCTCCCCCTCTCCTCACGCCTGCTACGTGCTTGTACCCCCTCTCCAGATCACGACGCGCGTCGCCGAGGTCTACGACGTGCCGATGCCGACGGCGGTCGCCGACCTCCTCGCTATGTTCGAGGTCTTCAACGTCAACATCTCCGGCATCGGGCTGCCGCTGCAGTGCCTCAACCTCGGCACGTACGAGCAGCAGCTCACCGTCACGATGCTCGTGAGAAGAGGCTCAGCGTCTCATCTGCCACTGAGAGGCCGTGGCCTCGGCGCCCCGCCTCGCCAAACTCAACAGTTTCGCCGCGTTTGACCATACAGGTAACAATGCTCGGCCCCCTCGTCGTCGCCGCCCTAACGCTGCTCGTCTCAATCGCGACGGGCGGCGCCGCCCTCGGCTACTCCCCGACGAACTTCGAGGGGCGACGCACCGAGACGCGCCGCCACCGGCAGCTCACCGACAGCCAGCTGGTGTGCGGCTCGCTACGCCTCGGCGCCGGCCTGCTCGGCGCGCTGCCGTGGCTGCTCCTCCTCTCCGTGCTCACCTTCCCGATGGTCTCGTCGGCCGCCTTCCGCGCCTTCTCGTGCGAGGACTTCGACGACGGCCGCGGCGGCGGCGAGGTTTCCTCGTACCTGCGCGCCGACTACGCCGTTCGGTGCGGCGGCGCGGAGCACGCGCGCGCCAAGTCGCTCGCGTGGCTCGGCATCGCCATCTACCCGTGCGGCGTCTCGCTCTGCTACGTCTTCCTCCTCTTCGGAGAGCGCACCGCCATCCGCGAGGACCGCCCCACCGCGCGCCGCCAGGCGCTCGCCATCCTGCTGCAGGTGCGTCTACCCCCCACCCCCTCCCTCCCTCCCTCCTCCTTTGGGTGCCTCTACCCCGCCATGTTGATGCT
>Ga0209713_10002448_pt1 | contig 11510 bp, 8 predicted proteins | sample ArcOceMetagenome_3_FD_187444 | JGI IMG/M metagenome (GOLD analysis project Ga0209713, IMG submission 187444) | Marine eukaryotic phytoplankton communities from Arctic Ocean - Arctic Ocean- Svalbard ARC20M Metagenome (SPAdes) (version 2) | ecosystem: Environmental > Aquatic > Marine > Oceanic...
ACGAGCAGAACTGGTTTGCCGAGCGCGGCTGGTATCGGCCCAAGAACTGCAAGGACTGCACAGCCCAAAAAAAGGAGAGATTCGAGACCAAGGACGAAAAGAAGAAGAGTTCGAACCGGCTCGGTGAGAGCAAGTGCTACAACTGCGGCCGGGCGGGCCATCTCTCGAGCCAGTGCCCAGCGCCGAAAGGTTCCGGAGCGGCGTGCTACACGTGCGGCAGCGAGGATCACCTCAGCCGCAACTGCCCCTTGGCCGCGAAGGCGGCCAAGATCAAGGCATGCTTCAACTGCGGCAGCGAGGAGCATATGAGCAAGGACTGTCCGCAGCCAAAGCCGACGCCGATCTGCTTCAACTGCGGCGAGAAAATCGGGTCCGAGGCCCATCCGCTGAAAGCATGCACGCAGCCCAAGCGCACCGAAGGCGTCTGCTACGCCTTCCGCAATGGCCGCTGCGACAGGAAGAACTGCAAGTTTACGCACGAGGCGTCGTGAGCTGCCTTTCTATGAACTCGCCACGTTAGTGCACTCATGAGTTCACGTGTTAGCATAGCAGAGGCATAGCAGATGAGAAGAGATTCGAACGAGGTGTAAACTCCCGCCACTTATTGATAATCATTACACTGGTAGACCAGGCTCGTAAGCTACCGCGCGTGCTTTGCGACGCGTTCACATACCTCGCTTGGGCGAGCTGGGCCTCGAGCTGGAACCGTTGGACGAGCCGTGCGCAGGTTGCCTTGCAGCTTATTGCCTTGCTCCCCGCCGGGCATGCCTGCTCGTGGAGCTTGCTTATCCGGGATATCTCGTACGTGCACGTTTATGGCATGGAGTAAATTTTGGCGTTAAGCAAGAGGAGCCAGATACTTTGAAACCCTGTTGGGTGGTAAACACCTCCCTGGCGGGCTGCCGTGTCGTTGCACGCGCGGCCATGGCGGTGTATGGCATGCCGCTACCGCCCATTCATCAGTCTCCCGACGACGGTGGGCCGGTCGACGAGGGTTCTCTGCTGCCAAACGACCTGCGCAGCTGCGTCTCGGATGCGGTCATGGTCGCGCTGGGTGGGAAGTGGTGTTTGACGGGCATTCCGCCGAGATTGCCCGTCAGGCTGAGGGACAAGGATCCAATAATCATTCACAGCGGGGTGCCCGGCGTGGACAACGAGGTTCCCGTTCGGGCTGACTGGACCATGGAGCGGCGGGGGGAGTTGCACGAAAAGCTGCTCGGCCAGGTGTGCGGGAAGCTCGAGGAGAACGGCATAGTGACATACGCTCTGCTAAAAGAGCTGGTCGAGCTTGGCGAGCTCGGCAAAATCATCAAATCGGTCGGTGTGCTGCGGGCGCTCGAAGATCGTATCGAGCTCGAGGCGAACAACCAACGGAAGGCGGAGTTCAAGAAGCAGAGATTCGTGCCCACCTGCATTCTGAAGGTGAACCGCTTCATCGCGGCCTTGGCGGGCACGCTCGAGGCGATGGAACAGACGTGCCTGAACTACGGCATCGTGAGCGCCCTGCTGCTATCGATGACCTTCTCGAACTTTGCGACGATCACGCCCGACGAGATGGCTCACTACTCCAGCGCCATCGCAATGGAGAAGTACTGCAAGTCGGAGCACTCGTGCGGCGACGACGTCGACTTCAACGTCTGCCGGGAGGCGATGTCGATCTACCAGGAAGCCAAGTGGACCGACCTCTCCCAGGAGGAGAGCGGTGGCGTGACACTCGACTGCTGCGCGAGCGCCATCAAGTGCGCCGAGGACCATTCTGAGGTCGCCGAGTTCTTTCACGTGCTCTTCAATGGCGCCAGCTCGTGCCTGCTGCTCACCGTCGGCATGCTGTCCGCCTACCTCTACATTGCGCTCTTTGCGACGAGCGCCAACCGTGAGCGCAAGGAGGAGCAGGACATCTTGATCGAAAAGCTGACGGGCGAGTTTATCATGATGCAGTTGCTCTTCGTCTCGGGCGTCGTGACGGCGTGCCTCGGCATCTGGTGCGTCCTCATCATCAAGCCCGTGTCCACGTATGTCGCCGACGTCGGCACCGTCATCTTCTTCTTTGGGATCGCGCTGCTGTTCTTTGCAGTCACCAAGGTGCTCATCTCCATTCTGCAGGTCAACAGGCAGGTCAAGAAGAACCGGTCGAAGCCCAGGAATGCGACTGCGACTGTGAAGGGGCTCAAGACGCCGAAGACCGGCGTCCAGGTCCACGCGATCACATCGTGAGGACGGCGGCGGGAGACCAGTCGCTCCGCGCGTGTTTGCATGAGTCACTTTTCGCTTGGTTTAGCTGAATTGATTTGACATCCAAGCTTTCCTGAACGGCACCCGTAGGCTGCCACCAGCGGTGGCGGCGGTGCCGGGGCCCCCGTCATGACCGCGCTGGTGTCGCTCAACCTCACCCAGAACCAGATCGGCGTCAAGGGCGGCCACGCCGTCGCTGACATGCTCCGCGCCAACGGCACGCTCAAGACGCTCCTGCTCGCGCGCAACGAGCTGGGTGCCGACGGCGGCGGGTGCATTGGCGACATCGCCGACGCGCTGCGAGACAACAGCAGCCTGACGGAGCTCGACCTGCGAGGGAACAACATCGGGCCGCAGGGCGCGAAGGCGCTGGGAGAGGCGCTCGGCGGCGTCGTGGAGGCCTCGCCCTCGCCATCGACGCCGTCGAAGCCTTCGAAGGCGGCGAACACGGCGGCGGCGGCGGCGGCGGCGGCGGCGGCGGCGGCGGCGGCGGCGGCGGCGGCGGCGGCGGCGGCGGCGACGGCGGCGACGGTGGCGGTGGTGGAGGGCGTGGTTTCGGCGCAGGTTGGTGCGAAGCCGTCGGTGGTGGTGGTGCGGCCGGGCAACGGCTCGATCACGTCGCTCGTCTGAGCTCCAACTTCATCAACGAGACGCTCGGAGCGCAGAGCGGCGCGGCGGCGGCGCTCGGCGCGGCGCTCGCCATCAACCGCGCGCTGCGCTCGCTCAACCTCGAGAACAACGAGCTGGGCGGCGGCCGCACGAATGAGCACCCCGAGGCCGAGGCGCGCGGCTGCTGGCCGACGGTCTTGCGCAGAACAGCAGCCTGGCGCGGCTCAAACTGCTGAAGAACAAGATGGGCGCCGACGGACGGAGGGTGCTGCACGAGGCGCTGCGCAAGCGCGGCAGCGTCAACTACTGCCACCTCGAGGCGCGCGACGAGGCGGTGGCGGTGGATCCCTACCAATCGACGCGTGCCAAGCCGACTGCGTACTCGGCGTGACGCGATTGCGATGACGGTGTATATCATGTTAGTATTTGTAGCGTGTATGCGTGTAGCCCGCTGTGATATCGTGTATTCATTGACTACCCTATTCTGAGTGCAAATGCGTCTCCCAAGAATTGCGGCGCAGTGTCCCAAGAATTGCCGCGCGGATCCGGCTGCGCCGCAGCAGCCGGATCCGCGCAAACGTCTGGAACGGCGTCTCCTCATGTTGGCGCAGCATCGGGAAGTCGCTGTGGATGCGCGAGTTGTCAAAGTAGTGGTCGCGGCTGCTCACCTGCAGCAGGTAGTCGATGGCGCGCGCGCGGCCGAGGAGGCGCAGCGGCGTGCCGCTGACGAGCACGTGCACGAGGGAGACGAGCAGCCCCACCACAAAGTAGGGCACGCACAGCGCCGCCCACACGTCGTTGGCCGCGCGGTACGCCGCCAGGTACTGGCCGTACGCCACCGGCTCGCCGTGCATGCGCGTGTAGTAGTACACCTGCCGGACGGGGATGCACCCTTCCTCGGCCCTCTGCTGCGCCTCGAGCGCCACGAGCAGGAGGCGCAGGCAACAGCACACGTTGCGCGCGCTGTTGCAGTCGAGCACGGATGGTAGCCACGCACCCACCCGCCGCTGCATCGCGAGCGCGCTCACCTGGATGCACGACGGGTGGTTGGAGAAGATCGCGCTCAGCCGCACGTGGCTGAATGGCACGCCGCGCGCCGCGCACACGCGGCTGATCGTCTCCTCGGAACGCCGCTTGAACACGTCGTACTCGCCGGCGTACTCGGCGAGCGGAGGCAGCGGCACGTCCTCGTTCACGCCGCGCTGCGCGCGCAGGTGGTCGGCCGCCGCGACCGACGAGACGTGCAGCATCTTTGAGACGCCAGCGTCGATCAGAGCCTCGAGGAGCGTGCCGAGATGCGAGAGCAGCGACGTGTGGTCGTCGGTGCCCACCAGCGGCATCCTCGCTCCGAAGACCAGCGTGCCGATGCTGTGCGGCAGCCGTGCCACGAGCGTGCTCACGCTCTCGATGCTGGTGAGATCGAGCTGCACGTACTCGCCCGGCAGCCAGCTTGGAGCGCGGCGCTCAATGCCAGTGCAGATGTAGCTCTCGCCGTCGCGTCGAGTGCCGCTCTCCTCCTCGAAGAAGGTCTGCCCGAGTCCAGAGGTGCCACCGATCCACAGCACCCGGTCACGGAGCGGCGCGATCGGCTGCGTGCTCATTATTAGGCTACTCGTCACGCTCGCGACGCGCTCTTTTGGCGCTGGGAGGGTATGCCACCTAATTTCTCAGCGAAAAGAATAAAGCGACCTAAGGCGACCAACTACATCACGCCATCCTCCAGATTCCACCCGGTGCTGCCTGCGACGGCCGCCGCGCGCTCCTCGTCCGTGAGCGGCCACGGCCTGACAGGGCCGACGCACGGCTCTTCGTCGCCGCCGCCGCCGCAGCAGGCTCGAAGCCGAATCGTGCCGATCCCGGGCCAGTACAGCTCGAGCTTGCAGAGGTTGAAGCCAATCTCCATCATGCAGAGCTGCAGCCGGAGGCCCTCGGCGTACGAGCACGTCACGCCGAACATCCCACAGCCCTCGTTGCACTGCACGCCCGCGCCGCTCGGTGGACGTTGCACGAAGCCGCAGCCGTAGATGTAGTCCTTGCCGATGCACATGGGCGGCATCGCGATGCCCAGCCGCGCCGAGCGCAGCAGGTGCGCGACAAAGGTGTTGGAGTTGGGCCCGGGGCAGAGCGTATACCGAGACGCGAAGCGATACTCTGCCGCCGCCGCTCTTATGAGCGGGAACGCCTCCTCCTTGAGGGCGACCCAAGGGTGGCACCCGCACGCCCCAATGATGCTGGTGCTGCGCGCCTCCTCCACCTCGTGCGGCTTCGGGCATGCATCGGTTGGCTGGCACGAGCGCTCGTAGTAGGGCGTCGAGACGTCGATGAAGCAGCACAGTATGCACGGCACGATGATGAGAGCCGCGATGCCGCCGCACACGGCGATCGGAATGAGCTCGGCGGCGGTGAGGCTCATCGATAGGCGCTAGCGATGCGCTGAGACGCGACTAGACTCGTCCGACGGCGCGGCTAGGCTCGTCCGACGCTGCTACTGACTGCGCCGTGCGGATTACGATGGAGCGCCGTGCCGGCGAAGGCGCTCTCACACGGCGAAGCGCCGCAAACATGGCTAAGCGCAAGGCTGACGAGGCTCACGGAGAGCTACTGAGCTCGACACTGCACGCAGCCTTCGCCGCGCATGACGCGGCCAAAGCTTTTGGGGCTAAATCCCCTGGCGATCTAATGCTGGAGACGATGCTTGCGCTGCGCAGCGGCAAAGCGGCACCAACGTTGCCGTCAGCTCCTGCACGTGCACCTGCTCCTTCGCCGGCTCCCGCGCCTGCTACCGCTCCTGCACCGGCGCCGGCGCCCGCGCGCGCTCCAGTGCCCGTTGCACGAGCGCCTGCGCCCGCTCCAGTACCCGTTGCACGAGCACCTGCGCCAGCACCAGCAGCACCGCAGGCGCAGCCACGCCCTTTGCCGGCGGGCGTGGTGCCGATCGACGCGGAGCGGCTACTGGAGGCGTGCCGGCAGGAGGGCGAGCGGCACGTGCTGGTGTTTGACGAGTACGCCGAGTCGCTGTGGCCGACGACCGAGTGGCTCGCGCTGCACCTCCTGCCAGACAGCCTCGCGTCGCAGGTGGATCTCGAGCCGCTGATAGCCCTCGATGACGAGCCCTGGACAACCGTCGCGGAGAGCGCGCCGCTCGCTGCGGACGGGCTGACGGCGCTCACCCTGCGCTGCCACGAGCACGTCGAGCAGTTTGAGAGCAAGTTATGGCTGCTGCCTCCGCGCGGCAGCGCGACGGAGCCCGTGCTGCTTGCCGGCGGGCTGCGCGGCGGGTGGACCTGCCACCTGGTCTTCCGCATGAGCGGCGCTCCGCAGGGCTTCCTGAGGGTGGGGCGCGACGGCGTGCTGACGCAGCTGCCCGACGGCGCCGTGGTACCCGGCGCGCGGCTGGCGGTCGGCTTCTTTGCGTGGGGCAAGCGGCAGGTGCGGCTCGACGACTTCGCGCCGGTGCTCAGCATCACGCCGGTGCGTGGGACCGAGAGTGACGGGCTGCACCACGTGTGGGTCGACTAGTTACTCTAGCGTGCGCTGGTTTGTCATCAGACTTTAGGTACTTTTTACAGCAACCTCCCCGAAGCATCTCGCGCGCCACGATCTAGCCATAGCGCACGGCCGGGGGGTGCGCGAACATGCATCTCTCGGGGCATCAGGGGCGGCGCCTGCCGGCTGCCTCATCACGAGGCGAGGCCGCAGTGGCGCAGCAGCGCGTCGGCGGTGGGCGCGCGGCCGCGGAAGAGCTTGAAGACGTCGGCGGCGGGGAGCGAGCCGCCGAGCCCCATGACGGTCGCGGCGTACTTGCGGCCGAGCTCGACGATGACGCTGTCGTTCTCGAGGCCGGCCTCCTCGAAGGCGGCGAAGCCGTCGGCGGAGAGGACCTCGGCCCACTTGTACGAGAAGTAGCCGGCGGCGTAGCCGCCGGCGAAGATGTGCCCAAAGCTGCAGAGGAAGCGGTCCTCGGGCAGCGCGGGCAGCACCGACGTGCGCTCGCCCACCTTCTCGAGGCACGCAAACGGCGACTCGGTGTGCGGGTCGAAGGAGGCGTCGTGCAGCGCGAGGTCGCCCAGTGAGAACTTGAGCTGGCGCAGCATCTGCGATGCGGCGCGGTAGTTCTTGGCGGCGCGCAACTTGTCGACGGTGCCGTCGTCGATTGGCTCGCCCGTCTTCCAGTGCTTGGCCATGCCGCGCAGCGTGCGCAGGTCGTACGCCCAGTTCTCCATGAACTGGCTCGGCTGCTCGACGGCGTCCCACTCGACGCCGCGGATGCCCGAGACGTGCCCCTCGTCGACCTGCGTCAGCATGTGCTGCAGCGCGTGGCCTGTATGGTCAAACGCCGCGGAATCGGTCAGTTGGGTGCGGGCCTGAGGCCTGAGGCCTGAGGCCTGAGGCCACGGCATCTGGGTGGGATCTGAGACGCCAGGTCCCTTCTCCCGAGTGCGGAGAGCAGCCCCACGCCCTCAGACGCCGTCCGATGAGCCGGTGGCGGCCAGCTGTGGCGCCACCAAGGCGGCGGCTCTGACCATGCCGCGTGGCCGCACTCGTGGAAGAGCGTCTCGACCTCGTCGAAGGTCATCAGCGACGGCGTCACGCTGCCGTCGGCGTTGGTCACCGGCGGCGTCTGGTTGCACACCATGTGCGCCACGGGCAGCCGCACGGAGCTCCCCGTGGGCGCGAAGGCGCGCGAGCGCGCGCACACCTCGTCCATCCACGCGCCGCCGCGCTTCTCGGCCGCGCGCGCAAACGGGTCGAGGAAGACGTACGCCGTCGGCTGGCCGTCGCTCTTCCGCAGCTCGAAGAGGCGCACGTGCTCGTCCCACGTCTGCGCGCCGACGTCGGCGGGCGTCACCTCGACGACGGTGACGCCGAAGAGGCGCGAGACGACGCCGAAGAGCCCCTGCAGCAGCGCGCCAGGGGGAGGGGTATAAGCACCTACAGGGAGGGGCATAGGCACCTGAAGGGAGGGGTAGAAGCACCTGCAGCACCGAGTCGAGCGGCAGGAACTGGCGGACGACCTCGGCGTCGTACGAGTACTTCTTCTCCTTGAGCTTGTTGGCGTAGTAGTTGACGTCCCACAGGTCGAGCGATCGGCCGGCGAAGGCCTCGAGGTCGGCGTGCTCCTTCTGCGCCGGGCCGAGCGACTTGGCGCGGAGGTCCTCGAGCAGCGCGTTGGCCTCCTCGAGCGTCGCCATCTTGCTCGCGAGGCTCACCTCGGCGTGCGACGCGCGGCCGAGCAGCGCCGCCTTCTCCTGGCGCAGCTGCAGGATGCGCTTGATGCGCGGCCCATTGTCGTTGCGCACCTTCGGCATCCCAAACTCGGAGGCGCGCGTGATGAACGCCTTGTACACCGCCTCGCGCAGCGCCGCGTCGTCGGCGTACGTCAGCACGGCGACCAGGCACGGCCCGTCGAGCGTGGCGACCCACGGGCCCGCCTCGGCGCTCGCCTCGGCGCCGCCCGCGCCCGTGAGGCCGCGGCTCTTCGCGCTCGCCGCCATCATCGCGCGCGCCGACGCGGGCAGGCCGGCGACCTGCTCGGGCTCGGAGAGCACCTTCGAGTACGCCTTGGTCGCGTCGAGCAGCGCGTTCGAGAAGGCCGTCGACAGCGCCGCCAGCTCCGTCTGGATGGATTCGAAGCGCGCCTTCTTCTCGCCGACCAGGCCGACGCCCGCGAGCTCGCCGCTCAGGATCTCGAGCGAGGCCGCGCGGCGCTGCGCCGGCGAGAGCGCGTCCCACGCCGCCTTGTTGTCGCGCAGAGCGCACCAGCCCTTGTACAGCGCGACGCTGCCCGACATCTTCGACGAGAAGGCCACGACCTCCGGCTGGATTGCGTCGGCGGCCGCGCGGAGGGCGTCGGAGTCCTTGACCATCTTGAGGTGCCCGACCGCACCCCACGGGCCCGAGACCAGCTCGCCCAGACGCTCCACGGCGTCGGCGATGTGCTCGTACGTCGGCGTCTCGCCGCGCGCCAGCATCGCCTCGACGTCCGCCTCGAGCGCCTCCAGGCTCGTCTGCGCCTCGGCAAGGCGCGCCTTCATCGCGGGCTGGACGTGCTCAGCCTTGATGTCGGCAAAGCGCGGGAAGAGCGCGGGCGCGTTGAGCAGCGGGTTGTCGGTCGCCTCGCAAGCCACGAAGCACGACGAGGCTGCCGCGGCGGCCGAGGCAGCAACGGCGGTGGACAGGCCCCCAATCGCCACGCGCCGGGCGAGCGCGGGCGCCGGGAGAGCACCCGCACCACGGAGCGCGCAGATCGAGAGCGAGCGGCGCAGCATCGAGTCGCTGTGTGGCTCGCGCCTTGCGGTCGCAGTCGGCGACGCGGTGGCGGTCGCGCTCGGCTTCGGCCCGAAGAGCTCAAAAAACTAGCTCAGAGGGGATGGCAACCAGCGCACGCCTGCGACGGCAGGGGGCAGGCCTGCAATCCGAAAACATCGGCAGAGCAAAGGCACCACCAAACGCGCCATGGCGGCCCCTGACGCCATCACACATCAGCAAAAGGGAATACGCACCAGCGGAACGTGCTTACTACAGCTCTGCTTTCCCGTCGTCCAGCGGCGTCAGAGCTATCTTTTGGCAGGCGTACGCCCTGTCTCCCTCAGGGGCCGACGGGTTGTCTTTGATACCTGCTTGCGGGCGGCGAGGAGAGACCACAAGTGGATGAGCGGTCGCAATAAGCTCTTGTGGTGCGTGCGTGCGCCGGCAAGGTGAGGGCGGCTGGCACCTTCCAGTATCCTCTGCGAGAGCTCGGCGACACCTATCATGCTCGACGAGAACAGGAGTCGCTCGCCAAAGCGCTCGTCGTGCTTGAAGAGCACTGCGCGCGCGCGGATGCAGGAGGCAAGACGTGAGAGCTGCGCAAGCCGCGTGTCCATTGGCTGCACGCACCAATTTGCGGCGTGGTGGTAGTCAAGAACTCAGCTGTGGCATTTGGCGCATCGTGGACGGCGACGATGCCGAGTCGGACCCGGTCGGCCAGCGACGCTGAAGCCAGCTCGAATCGCATCTGCCAGTGCTCGGTTGGCTCGGTGGGCACATTGGACACGAAGAGCACCGCCCAGCACGACTCGCCGTCCATCACCTCGTGCTCGAACGCATTGTCGCTCTCGACCAGCGTGATCGAGCCCGTCTGCGCGCGTGCTAGCGCAGCGAGCGACAGCGCGTGAAGAAGCGCCGAAAGCTGCCCGCGCAACGCCATTTCCCGGGCTGATGCTAAAAAGAAGTTCGCATACCTCGCATTACGCACAACTGCCTAACTAACAGCTAGGCTTAGTGTCTGCGAGAGCCCCGGCCCCTGTTGGGGCCACGTGCAACAGGTCAGCGGCGAGCCTAGGGGGCGCGAGGGCTAGTGGTTGTCTATCTCCGAGACGCCCTCTGGCGTCCGGACTCTAGCTAGCTAGGGTCCGCGTTTCTCTGTCTGTCTGTCTGTCTGCGGCGTTTTGCATGCTCCGTCCCGCGCTGGCCAAATCTGAAATTGCCTTACACTTGGTGTTGTGCAGGCACATTAACTGTGTGGAACGCAGGGAGAGGATGATGCGCCGACGAGCCTATGACAGTCAGATGAAAGGTGGTATTACCCTCCGTCTTCATCTCGATTCGTTACATCATCAAGGCTGCGTAGGCTGCTGCCGTCCTCGCTGCCGTCCACACCGCGTGCTAGCTCAACTCAATTCGCGCCCATCATGCCCGTAACGTGGGCAGCGCACGAGTCGTACATCGCCAGCCACTCCGTCAACGACCTGCTCTCCGACGCGCTCTCCGCCATGCTGCAAGCGCAGCCGCACGACCCGGCCTCCTTTCTTGCGAGCCACTTTGCCGGGCAGGAGCAGCGGCGAGCCGGGGCGGGACTCGAGGCCACACGAGCGATGCTGGCCTCCGTCGTGCCGACACCCAGGTCGAGCTACTTCCAACGGAAGCAGCCGCAGATCGAGACGCTCATGCAAGGGGCCGTCGATGACATGATCGACCAACAGGCCGACGACCCGGAGGCCTTCCTCTCGGAGTGGCTGCAGCAGCGGCGGGCCGCGCCCTCCGCACCCGCCTCCATCGAAGTGGCCGCGCGGCTTGCGCATGCCGAGGCGGCCACCGTGATAGGTGCCACCGCCCGGCCTGCGCATGCCGAGGCGAGTGGAGCCAGCGACGAGTGGAGCGTGTCGTCATGGCTGGGAGCACGCATGGCGACGCCCGTGCAAGCCGCGCTGCTCCGACCGCTGGGCGAGAGCGTTCCGGCGGACGTGGCACTGGCCTTCATGAGGAAGGTCGGAAGCGACCGGGCCGCCGTGCGCTCACTCCTCGGCACGAGCCTGCTGGACGACCTCGCCGACGTCGTGTGCGCGGCGGCCTCCGAGCTCACGAGCGTCGAGACGTCTGCGGAGGCGCTGTCCAAGAAGTTCTCCGAGACCACGTTCACGCTCACCTTCGGCGGCCTCGACACGTTCTCGGCGGGGCTCGAGGGGCAGATCGGGCCGCCCAACCCCAACCTGCACGCGGCGATGGCGCGCGAGCACTGCGAGAGCGTCGACTCGACCACTAAGTTCACGACGACCAACTACGGCCTGCACACCACGTCGGAGACCGAGTGGTGGTACGTGACCGACCCGCACCGCGGCCTGCAGGAGCTGCAGCTGACGGCGTGGCCGAGCGAGTCGCTCTCGGAGATTGACGCGAGCCACGCGCGA
>Ga0209713_10002449_pt1 | contig 11509 bp, 4 predicted proteins | sample ArcOceMetagenome_3_FD_187444 | JGI IMG/M metagenome (GOLD analysis project Ga0209713, IMG submission 187444) | Marine eukaryotic phytoplankton communities from Arctic Ocean - Arctic Ocean- Svalbard ARC20M Metagenome (SPAdes) (version 2) | ecosystem: Environmental > Aquatic > Marine > Oceanic...
TCCGCGGGCTCGCATGACCGACTCGGCCTGGTCCAAGCTCCGCGACCGGGCGAACCTGCTCTACGACTCGCTCGAGGACGGCGTGACGTCCATCGCCGACTCGGTTAGCGCGCACGGGTCTCGCGCGCGGGACCGCGCCTCGCGCGCCACCGAGCCGGTCGTGGCGACCGCCTCCGTCGTGACGACGTCGACGCGCACCGCCGCCGCCCAGGCGGGGGCGCTGTGGCTCGCGCTCCTCGCGCGGCTCAGCGAGCTGCGCCTGACGCACCAGCCCGACAGCGCGCCGGACGAGACGCCGGAGGAGGCGTCGGGCACGGCGTGGTCGCGCGTGGGCGACTGGTGGAGTTCGACCGAGTTTCGCGGCTTCGGCAGCGGCTGGCTGCGTGGGCTGAGCCCGCTGAGCACGCGTACGGCCGCCGCCGACGAGCCGCCGCTGGGCGAGCGCGAGGTCGACCTCGCGACGCTCGACCCTCGCAACCTGCCGCCTGGGGTGCCGCTGTGGCACGGAGACAGCATGGGCAGCGGCCTCGTGCACGGCCGATCCGGCGAGGCGGCGGTGCAGCAGCAGCAAGAGGAGAAGCAGGTGCAGCAGCAGCCCGACGAGGGGGAGGACGACGAGGATGAGGACGAGGAGGACGACGAGCCATTGACTGAGGCGGAGGCGGCGCGTCTGGCGGAGGAGCGTATCGCTGCGGAGGAGCTGCGGCGGCGCGCAGCATCCTGGCTCGGCGGCGGTGATGGTGGTGGTGGCGGAAGGGATGGAGCGCCGGCGGAAGCGGAGGCGGCCGGAGCGCAGGAGGCGGAGGAGGAGGTGGTCAAGACACCTGCGGCAGTCGAGGTGGCCAAGCCGGTGGCAGCGGCCGCGCCACCCGCCGCCGCCTCCGACGACGACGATGACGAGGCGGCGGAGATGGCGAGGGAGGCGGCGGAGGCGGCGGAGGCGGAGCGTGCGCACCGGGCGTGGCTGCAGGAGGCACAGCGGGTCGCGGCAGAGGAGCTGGCGGCGGCGGAGCTCGCGCTCGCGGGCAGGCCGGCGAGCGACGAGGCGGCTGATGTCATCGAGGCGGCAGCGGCGCTCATCGACCAGGTCATGGGTGGTGGCCTCGGCAGCCCCAACGGTCCCGAGGCACCGGTGGCAGCCAGGGCCCCCGAGGCGGAGGCGGGCGGGACGGGCGAGGATGCCAAGTTGTCCCTGGCTGAGCGCGAGTACGAGGCGGCCCGGGCGGTGCAAGCGGTCGCACGGGGCTCCGCGGCACGGCGCGACCACGCGGCAACGCTGGCGGCGGAGGCGGACAAGGTGCGGGAGGCAGCGGCGGCGAGGGCTGCGGCAGAGGAGGCAGCAAAGGCGGTGGAGGCGGCGGCGAAGGCCGAGGCGGCCGCAGCAGCCAAGCAGGAGCAGGAGGAGAAGGAGGAGGAGGAGGCGAAGCGGGGGGCGACGGCGCTGTCGGCGCAGCGGCAGCGGGTGGCGGAGGAGGCTCAGCGAGTCGCCGAGGCGCAGGCGGCGGCCGATCAGGCCGATTCGGCGCTCGCTGCGCAGAAGCAGCGCGTGGCGACCGAGGCGGCCAAGATGGAGGCGGCCAAGGCCAAGGCACAGGCCAAGCGCGACGCCGACGCGGCCGCGAAAGCCAACGCGCCCGCGACTCCCGACCTGCGCTCGTACGGGACTCTGTTCGTGGAGCTGATCCGCGCACGCGAGCTGCCGGCGGCGGCCGACGCGCTGCGCGACCCGTTTGCGACGCTGGTGCTTGCGGGGCGGCGCCACCGCAGCAGCACGGCGCGCGGCACGCTCTCTCCGGAGTGGCGCGAGACCTTCGGCTTCCGCGGCGTGCTCGGTCAGATGCTCGAGGCGCCGCTGCAGCTGCAGCTGCTCGCCGCCTCCCTCGACGCGACGGCGCCCGACGAGGCCATCGGCCACGCGACCGTCGCGCTCTTCAGGCACCTCGACGCGAGGCCGCTCGCCGTGACGACCCAGGGCGGCGGCATCGTCGAGCTGCGCGCAAAGTGGGACGCGCAGCGCGGCGCGATGGCGGTGGCGGCCGCGACGATCCAGTACAAGCGCAAGGGCGTACGCGGCGGCTTTGCGACGGCGATGATGACCCTCGTGAGCAAGCCAGCCGAGGCGGCGGCGGCGATGTCGGGCGAGGCGACGTACACGGCGTCGTACCTCGACGCCGAGGGGACGCTGCAGGAGCTCGCCATCGAGGGGATGCTGCTCGAGAGCGAGAAGAAGCTCGAGTTCACGCTGTCGACGAGCGGCGACATCACCGACTGGACGATGCGCGCCGGCAGCGCGCGCGAGCTGACCGAGTGGATCAACCTGCTGCCGCGCGCCGCACCCAAGAAGCGCAGGTCGTCGCTCGGCGCGAAGCTGCTCCGCCGCGGCTCGTCGTCGACGTGAGCGGCACGGAGGAGCTGCGATGCGGACGTGCGACGGGTGGAGACCGCGTGGTGTGCGCAGCCACACGCATGGCAAAACTGGTGGGCGGGGACATGGGCCGGAGAGAGCGAAAGAGGGCCGGGCGGTTGTTTGAGTTGGATTTATGTCGTGTGGCACCTGAGTTCTCCCGACCACGCGGCTGTTTGTTATGTGACTGTTTGTGAGCATGATTTCACATGACAGATTTACGCGATATAAGCCACTGCCACAACCAATCGTCCTGCGCTTCTGCAGTTCTCGGACATGTTACAACGATCGATCTCGGAGCCACCGCGCGCATCGGCAGTGCGGGGTGGACGCACGCGCGTCACACACGCGGTCTCACGCCTGCGTCGCCGACGAGACGCGTGCCGAGGCGCGCGTCGCTCGCTTGCGCCCGGCGGTCGGCTCGGCGGCGGCGTTGGCGTCGACCTCTCCGAGGGGGCGCTTGTTGGCGCGGCCGAGCGAGGGCGACGTCGCCCTGCCGTGGATCGAGAGGTGGTCGTTGAAGCGGTCGACGCCGCTCTGGAAGCACGACGACACCTCGATGCCCTTGGAGAGCTTGGGCGCCTCGTACTCGCGGTTGTCGGTCGGCTCCTCCGACGTGCGCGCGCGCGCCGCGGGCTGCGCCGCCGTCGAGCCCCGCGTGTTGCGCCGCCTCCGCTGCTGCGCGGGCGGCGCCGCGGGCGTCTCGTTGGGCGCCGGCTTCTCGTCGTCGTCGTCGGCGGCCTTGGGCGGCTGCGACGAGGCCGCCTGCGCCCTCTCCGCCTCGGCGGCCGCCGCCTTCTGCTCGGCGGTCGTCGCGGCGCTCTCCGCAATCTTGGCGCGGATCTCGGCGCTCGTGACGGCGGCGGCGCTCTCGGTGCGCGCGAGGTGGGCGTGCTGCAGCGCGCCGCGAACCTCGGCGCAGCTCGCCTCGGCGTGCGCCTGCGCCCCGAGCGCCGCCGCCCTGCCCGCCTCCGCCTCGTCCGCCCTCGCCTCCGCCGCCGCCGTCGCCGCCTCCGCCGCCGCGCGCCGCTCGTCCGCCTGCGCCACCGCCGCCCGCAGCGCCGCCGCCTCGTCGGCCGCCGCCCTGCGCTCGACGGCGCCGACGGCGGCGTCGAGCACCGCCGCGCACTCGGCGCGCGCCAACGCGGCGTCGGCGTCGAGGCGGCGCGTCTCGGCGAGGCCGAGCTGCTCGCGCAGCGACGCCATCTCGGCGCGGATCTCCTCCTCGCGCTGCGCCGCGATCTCCTCCGCCGAGAGCGCCGGCTCGTCCGAGGTGGTGACGCTCGGCTTGTTGTCGACCAGCCGCGCGCGCGACACCGAGTGCAGCGTCGACATCGTCTCCCACGCGTCCGACGACGACGGCGACGCGCACGCGAGCATCAGCGTCTGCGCCGAGCCGCCGAGCGAGTCGCTCAGCAGCTTGGTGAGCGTCGAGTTGCGGTACGGCACGTACGGGTCCTTGTTGCCGAGCGCGTTGATGACCGAGCCGAGGTTGAAGAGCGACAGGTTGATCTTGGTGCCCTCGCGCTGCTGCGCGCCGCTCGTGCCGGCGTCCTTGGTGCGCTCGGAGCCGGCCAGGTCGACGAATGTCACCTTTGGCCGCAGCGTCGTCACGCCGCTCTTGCCGTCGGACGGCCGCTCGCCGCCGCCGGACGACGCGCGCAGCGGCAGCGCCAGCTCGAGAGTGAAGATGGCGTGCGAGCGCGATGAGTGCGCGTTCTTCGAGGTCTCGCCGACGAGACGGCTCGCGCAGCCGCGCTTCATCACGGTGTTCACCTCGTCGAGCGAGCGAACCACCTCGCGCCGCGCGTCGGGCGCCACCCACGACTTGCCCTTCATCTTGAGGTCGAGCGGCGCAAGCGTCTCCTTGTCGGTCGTCAGCAGGTCCTGCAGCTCCTCGTTGTAGATCTGCGTGAAGCTGGCGCGCACGACGGCGCCATTGGGCAGCTGATCAAAGAGCGCGCCCACCGTCAGCTGGATCAGCCCGGGCGGCGCGTCGGATCGCGAGCTGCAGCCCATCGCGTGCGTCTTGCCGCTGCCCGTCTGCCCGTACGCGAGGACGGTGGCGTTGAAGCCCTGGAAGACGTTGCTCAGCAGCTTCTCCTTGACGCAGCCCTCGAAGATCCCTCCCGCGCCCGATCCACGCGCGTCCTCGACGTGGTCAAAGAGGAACGGGAAAGGCGCGACGGTCAGCACGACCTCGGGCCTGCCGCCCTCGGCGAGCCGCACGCACTCCTCCGCGCCGGCACCGCGCTCGTGCGCGAGGAGCGGCCGGATGATTAGGGCGGTCGACACCGCCTCGCTCTTGCGGGAGCTGACCATCTGCTTCGAGGCCATGGCGCGTTGGCTTTTGAGGGCTGGGGTGGGGCGTTCTCTCGCAACTCAAGCGACGCTGGCGTGCGGCCAAGGGGTCATAAGAAGCCTAGCGGACGCAGTAGTTGTTATGACCCCTGGGTGTGCACTGTGTTGTGCACGAGTTTTGTCTTGTGCCATTCCTCACTATGATCTAGATCGATTCGGCTTACATGCAGGTGCGAAAGCGTCAGCCGGTGCGAATGTGCGAAAGCGGAGCTACCACCCGAGATTTTAGTACTAGATGGCACGTGCGACCCCCTGCTGTTGAGAGGTACTTGAGAGAGCACGTGCACACCGCCACGCACGGCGCTCGACGACTACGCTTGAGTTCGGACCGCACTACTTTTGTTGCGGTACTATGCACCCCTTCGAATGGCGCACCTTTTGAGTTTTGACGTAAGACGCGAAGAGGGGAAAAAGTATCAAAACCCCACTTCATGCAACCATGGCCTCATCATGCTTCATAGATGGTTGGTGTGCTGGTGTCGTGTGCACAAAAGCACGTAAGGGCCCGGCGTGTGCGCTCGCTGCGAAGACTCACGGGCCGAGCGGCGACCTCGCCCTGCCCTTCTCGATGGCGATCGCCGGGCTGGCCTGCCGCTCGGGCATGTCGGGGCTGCCCTGCCGCTGCGGCTCGCCCGTGTGCGGCTCGGCCGCGTGCGCGCTCGAGCCGCCGGGCGACGTCGCGTGCGAGCGCGCCGAGCCGGGCGAAGCCTGGCGCGAGCCGGGCGAGGCCTGGCGCGAGCCGGGAGAGGCCCGGCGCCCCTCGGTCGTCTGCTCGCGCGCAATCTCGAGGTTGCGCTGCATCAGGTTGGAGAGGCCGTTGAAGGTGAAGTTGAGGAAGTCCGGGTCGTCTCCCTCGACCTGCATCGCCTCGAAGTCCTCGACGCTTATCTGCCGCCGCGCCATCGGCACCGCCAGCGGCGTCGTCGGTACCGAGAGCGCCTGGCTGCCGCGCGAGTCGGGCTGCGGCTTGCTCACAAAGTAGGAGACGTCCTCGCTGCCCTCGAGCGCCGGCACAAACGGCGCGACGCCCTCGCGCGACTGCAGCGCGTCCCACTCGACGTCGCGGAAGAACGGCGCGCCGCGCAGCTCGCGGAAGGCCTCGTGCGTCCCCGCGCCGCCGCGCCGCCGCTCGGGCAGCGGCTCGAGCAGCGAGCGCACGAAGAGGACCGCCTCGGGCGAGAGGTGGTCCTCCTCCTCGGGCCAGCGGACGGCGTCGCCGTGCGCGTGCTCGAGGATGTGCTCGAAGATCGCGGCGACGCTCTCGCCCGTGAACGGCGTGTACCCCGTCAGCAGCTCGAACGTGAGGCAGCCGAGCGCCCACAGGTCGACGGGCGTGCCGTGCCGCTCGCCGAGCAGGATCTCGGGCGCCATGTAGTCGGGCGTGCCCACCTTCTCGTGCAGCTCCTCCTCGTGCGCCTCGGCCATCGGGTCGCTCTCGCGCCTGTTGAAGCCCGTCGCCGCGCCGCCCGCGTCGTCGCTCCCCGTCGTCGTCGCGTCGGGCACGATCTCGGTGTCGTGCTCGCTCATGCCGAGCACCGACAGCCCAAAGTCGGTCAGCTTGATGTGGCCGTCCTCGTCGATGAGCACGTTGTCGGGCTTGAGGTCGCGGTGGACGACGCCGAGCTCGGCGTGCAGGTACTCGAGCGCGAGCGCGATCTCGCCGGCGTAGAGCCGCACCACCTCCTCGGCGAGGTAGCCGACGTTGCGCAGCAGCGAGTAGAGGTCGCCGCCGTTGACAAACTCCATGACCATGTAGAGCCGCTCCGCCGTCTGGAAGGAGTAGTAGAGCTTGACGAGGAACGGATGGTTGGCCTCGGCCATCACCTCGCGCTCCACCTTGATGCGGTGCACCTGGTTCTTGCGCCGCATGTCGCGCTTGCGCACGACCTTGATCGCGTACAGGTCGCGCGTCGTGCGCTTGGCCGCCAGCACGACGCGCCCGTAGGCGCCGCGCGAGATCGGCTTGAGGATCTCGAAGCTGTTGATCGAGACGGCGTCGGCGGCGCGCGCGGCGGCGGCGCTCACGGCGCGGTCGCCCGAGTGGCTGCGGCGGTGGCCGGGCAGCGAGCCGTGGCGCTCCTCGCGCCAGAAGGGGCGCAGCTCCTCGAGGACGGCGTGCAGCTGCTCGGCGAGCGAGATGAGCATCGCGTCGCCCAGCCGGTGCGACTCGACCTGCAGCTCGCGCGCGTCGCGCAGCATCTCGGTCGACCTCGCCTCGTCCATCTCGAGCGAGAGCGCCTCCTCGCACGTCTGCATGAGCAGGTGCAGCAGCGCCACCTGCCGCGCGCCCACCGAGCCCTGCGTCCCGCCCGGCGGCGGCCCGTCGTCGGCGCCGCGCGCCTCGACCTCGCGCGTGAGCATGTCCTTGAGCTTCTCGAGCCGCTGCTCGGCGGTGAAGACGACCACCTCGAGCAAGCACTGCTTCGAGTGCACCTCGAGCTGGTCCGCCGGGATCATCCGCTCGCAGATGCGGCACAGCAGCAGCGGCGCCCCTGCCACCGTCGAGCGGCGCACCCCCGGCGGCGACATCGGCGTCGAGGCGCTCGCCGTCGACCTGCGCTCGGCTCGGCCGAGGCCGTCGTTCCGGCTGAAGCTGCTCTCGCTCGACGAGTTGCCGTGGCAGCCGCACGAGAGCTCCTCCAGCGCCGGCGGCGACGTTGAAAACGCGGCGGCGGCCTCGCCCAGGCTCGGGCCACTCGTCGAGCGCTCCCTCATCTTGTCGCCGAGGGAGGCCAGCCGCCTCGGCGACGCGCCAGGCTCGTCGTCGGTGAGCTCTCTCATCTTTAAAAAGTCGGGCGCCGAGCCTCTCCGACGCGGCGGCTTGGGCGTGACGCAGGGCGTCGTCGGCGGCGTGAGGATGCCCGCCGGCAAATCGGCCCAGCTGCGCGCCATCATCGATGACTGCCGCGGCGAGCCGTCCAATGCAAACGGCGCCGGTGCCGCCGAGCCAAAGTGGGCTTCGAGCACGCTGGCCGCGGGCAGAGAATTGGAGAGGCCGACAAAGGGCGGCGCGGCCATCGAGTGCCGCCGTTGGATCCGGTTGCTCCACGCGGCACCGCTCTGCTGCCACCGCTGGTAGAAGCGCTGCAGCACCGCTTCCGCGTCGCCGCCCTCCGCCTCGCCGCCGACGCCCTCCTCCTCCTCGGCCGGCTCCGCCGAGAGCAGGTGCTGTTGGACAGGGAGCAGCCGCGCGCACGGAGTCAGCGCGAGCACGAAGCGCGTGCTCAGGTTGATGTCGTCGATCCCGACCCCGGTGAGCGGCAGGCGCAGCTCGTGGGCCGACCGCATGAGCTGCTGGCACAGCAGCCCCGTGCTCGCGTGGTCGGCGTGGTCGATGAACGTGACGGCGAGCTCGCGCAGCGCCAGCAGCGCCTGCCGCTGCGCGTCGGTCAGCCCGCCGCCACCCGCCGTCCCCGGTGCCACCGGGCGCTCGGGAGTCTGCATCACGGGCAGCTTGAGCAGGTGCTGCAGCTGCCGATCGGTGAGCAGCTTTGCCTGCAGGCAGCGAGCCTCGGCGTCGGAGACAAAGGAGAAAGCACCTCTGCCGTGGGTTCCGGCCGTGAGCGGCCCCTCCGGCTGAATCCTATGGGAGACATGCCCCGCCCCGGCGGACAAGGCGCCGCTCGCGCAGCTGCAGCTGCTCAGGCAGTCGCCCATGGACTTGGAGGTCCGGAGGCGCGGCGGAGGCGCCGACGTGCCGGCGCGGCCCACCGCCCCGCCGTCGTCGAGCTGGGCGTCCTCCGGAATGTTGATGTGCAGGTCGACACGCGGCTTCCCGCCGTCCGCCCTCTGCCGTCCGAAGGGCATTTGACCAACCCAGGGTTGGTGCAGGTGTAGACGGAAGCGGACGCCCAGCCAACTTGCCATTGGGGTAGCTGCCAGCTGCGGTGATTGTGACCCCCACGGGGCGAGCGAAGAAAATCCCTAGAGCCCCAGAGGCGAGTCCAGCAGTTGATTTGAGCGTGTGAGCCACCAGGTCCGCTCGAAGGTGCGTCTGGTGCGCTGATACTCAGAGCAGCCATACTCAGAGCCAAGCCAAGCCCAGTGGCCAAGCCAAGCCCGTGGCCAAGCCAAGCCAGACCAGGAAGAGGTGGTGCATGTCGTGTGAACGGTTGGCTTGTTGCTAGATATTTTTTAATCAAATCTCTGGCGGCAGTGGGCCCTCGTCTGTCGTCCTTCTCAAGATGAACACCGACCCCTTGTTGCCGCGACCAAGGCGCACGTTCTTGGACAAATAGGTCGTCTCGAGCCAGCTCGCATCAGCATCGCCATCGGTGAGCGACGGCCGCAGCGCACGAACGAGGGCAAACAGCCAGCCGGCCGACAGGAGCCGAGTTCCATCGGCTTTGAAGACCTCGAGATTGTCAAACTCAACGAGGGCTCGCCGCACGGCCGGCGGTGGCGCTGGCTCAAAGGTGCCAGCGACGCGAACGAGCAGGTCGATGCCAAAGGGCTGCACGGAGACCTCGTTGGAGATCCTTCCGGAACGCAGGTCGATCTGCTGCACGGCGTCCTCCGCGCGCACGGAGATGCCGCTCGCGTTCACCACGCCCGAGACGCCGCTCTCGGACAGCTCCTCAACTGACGCGCCCACCCTGCTGCCCGCAATCGTTGCAACGAGCTGCCACCGCCCCTCCAGGCCAGATCCGCCCTTCTCAAGAAGGTCGATCGGAGGCGGTGCCGCCTTTTCCAGCTGCTCGAACTGCTGCAGCAGCTGGACGGCGCCCTCGCCACCGGCCGCGGCCTGCGCGAGCAGCGAGTTCTCCATTCGGTTCAGCCGACCCGGGATGCGCGCGAGCGGGCCGAGCTGCAGCGCGAGGCATGGGAGTATCGAGGCGACGATGAGCATCTGGTTTCGTTTCTTTTGGATGTCTACGAAGTGTCGGCCTGTCTACGAAGTGTCGGCCACACGAGATCCGGTTGCAGTGTGCATGAAACATGCATAGATTCTGTGCTTCGAATAGCAAGCGGTTCGAGGTGTGTAGTTGAGGTAAGCTAACAGCGTAAACAGCGTAAACAGCGTTTGAAATCCGTCCGCCTCAACAGCCTCAATAGCCTCAATAGCCTCAATAGAGTTTGTTTACGGCTCCAGCTATGAACAACTGCGTCCAATTTTGGCTGTGTCGTGAACCGCGTTTTCACTCGAAACGTCCTACTCTACTTTACTGCCTGGCCGCTTGAAGCACCTCGGCATACACCTCGGCCGGCGCGTCCGTGCGCACGCGCCGCGACGAGCCCGGCTTGGAGGCGTCTCCGTCGTAGGCGGAGCGTGCCGCTGCGAAGCCCCTCGCACGCAGCGCGGCGACGACGGCCGGCGGCGAGGTGTGGCCGGTCGCGTAGGAAAACGGAGGCATCGCTGGCGCGTCGTCGAGCGAGCGCTCGAACAGCAGCCTCGCCTCGCGCGCCGCGGCGACGTCTTCGCGGCTCGCGCCCTCCCTCGCCTCGGCCGCCGCCGCCGCCTCCGCCGCCCTCCGCACAAACTGAGGCTCGTTGAGCGGCCCAGCCCAGAGCGGACCGAGCGCCGCACCGTCGGGCGTCGTGACCGTCGTGACGAGCGCCATCGCACGGTCCGCCGCCGCCGCGCCGCGCTCGATGCGCGCGACGACGTGCACAAAGTGCGCGGCCGCCGCCGCATGCAGCACTTGCACACCGCGGCCGTGCCGCGCCGCCGCGGCCGCCAGCGCGCCGCAGAGCGCGCGCACGCCCGCCTCGCGCCAGTTGGGGTCCTTGCGGTCGAGGGTCGCCGCGTAGGTGCGCCTCGCCACCTGCGGGTAGTGCGCGTACAGCGCCGCCGTGTCGGTCGCCGTCAGCGAGAGCAGACCGCCGTGCGGCGCCCGCGCCGCGAACGCGTCCAGATGCGGCGCGCACGAGCCGAACGGGTCGAGGTGCGCGTACTCGTACGGCGGTTGCATCAGCAGCAGCGCGCGCGCGTCGGCGCACGCCACCGTCAGCTCGGCACCGCCACCGCCGCTCTCGCCGCCGCCGCCGCCCTCACCGCCACCCTCACCGCCGCCCTCACCGCCGCTCTCACCGCCGCTCTCACCGCCACCCTCACCGCCACCCTCACCGCCACCTTCACCGCCGCTCTCACGGCCGTCGCCGCAAACGCCACCCGCATCAGCTCGAGCCTGCCTCTTGCGGGCCGGCTCTGCCATCTCTGCGCCAGAGGCGAGCGCGCGGATGGCGAGGGCGAGGGCGGTGTCTGCGGCCTCAGCCTCGCCGCCATCCTCGTCGCCCTGGAGCACCGCGCGCAGGCGCCGCACGCGCAGCCCATTGAGCAGCTCGCCGTTGAGCGCCGCAAGCTCGCAGCAGCGCGGGTCGATGTCGGCGGCGGTCACCTGAAGCGGACGCGCGCTCTCGGGCGCCACCTCGAGCGCGATCCGCACGGCCAACGAGCCAGAGGCTGCAAACGCGTCCAGCAGCCTCACGGCGTGGCCTTCGGCACCCAGCCCCTCGCCGCTGCTGCCAGCAGCCTGAGAGTCGCGTGGACGGGCTCGCCACGCGCCAGGTCGCAGCGCAGCGCGTATCTCCGCGAGGCACAGCTCTCTGTTGAGGCGCATGCGAGGGTTGAAGAAGCCCGCGGCGCTGCCGGGCTGCGAGTTGAGCTCCTGCGCCACCGCCAGTCGCGCAGCGCCCTCGCACACCGACGTTAGCGTCGGTGGAGCGTCGGAGGGTGCCGTCATGAGAGCACCAGAACGTCGACCTCTAAATCGCTGAGTAAGCCTACAATCTCATTGCATACTT
>Ga0209713_10002450_pt1 | contig 11506 bp, 10 predicted proteins | sample ArcOceMetagenome_3_FD_187444 | JGI IMG/M metagenome (GOLD analysis project Ga0209713, IMG submission 187444) | Marine eukaryotic phytoplankton communities from Arctic Ocean - Arctic Ocean- Svalbard ARC20M Metagenome (SPAdes) (version 2) | ecosystem: Environmental > Aquatic > Marine > Oceanic...
TCGCCGTGTGCGCACCTCAGCAAGAGTAAAGATGTGATTACTCCCCAGGTGCGGTGTATGTGTGCATTGATTTCTCCATGTTCTCGCATGCACACACGTGTCTGTACGCCTGCGTGCGTGCGTGCGAGCGAGCGAGCGTGCGAGCGTGCGTGCGTGTTGGTGCGCGTCCATACAAGCTAGCACCCGATCAGTTTAGGGGGCGTGCGAAATATCGGCATGTAGAAATCGCCCTCTACTCGTCGCCCGCATACTGATGACTCACTGGAACCCCTCTGAGTTGCTCACTGTATCGTCATCCGGACTGTAATGAGTTACTCCTTGCAGTTGGTCCTGGCGCTCGATAGCTGCTTGATAGAGTCCCTCCGGGCCGGCATTACTATGCGAATGCCATAGCGCAAAAGAATCCCCGTAGAAAAATCCAAAATTTGTGTTCGCTTCGCAACTTCGCCTTGCGCCCTTCTCATTCTTACCCTTTTCTGGCCCTAATCTGTCTCCCTTCACCCATTTTGGGCTCTAATCTGTCTCCCAATTCTTTTGCTCCTCCTCATCTCTCCCAAATGTACGCAGGTACTCAAGCACCCATGGTGTGATCCTACCAGATTTTTTTGGGCCGAGCTTGGCGACGGGGTACTGTATATGCGTGCAGACTTGTGCGTGCGTACACGTGTGTCCTTCTGTGCGCGTGTGCATACGACATGAGTTCTTTTGATTCCCTAACCTCCAGCTACTGTCTCAAATTTCTGCTCCACATTTGATTTGTTTTTGCCTGCAAGCGTGCGCAAGGCCGAGGAGCTGTATTTCCGTCCTAATTTTGTCCCCTTGTCTGCTCCCAGAACTGCATGTGCTCTACCTTCACCGGTGTGCACAAGTGGATTAGAAGGGGCGAGCCCCAAGGTTGCGGCGGTACGTCTCGTTCCTGTAAATTCACGCTGGTGCCTGTTATCATGCATGCAGTACATCTAGAATGATATTTTGCGAGCCTACCCTTTATGGCTGTTGCTTTTCTGGCGGATGCACATGCGCTTTCACGCTCATGTGTAAACATATTTATGCTCACGCTGACGCGTGTGCCGGCCCTGGATTCGCTCGTTTGTACGCACGCCTCCAGAATGGAAATGGCTACAAAATCAAGGCTCCCCTGGTGAATGCATGAGAACGGTATGACATATGTGTTGGTCTGCGTTATATCAGCTCATCAAAGTGTGGCTCAGGGTTAGCACAACATCACAGATCATTTTCAGCAAATGCATCTGCCGCTGCAGAGGGCTCATTGCATAGCGCGATGATTCGGAACAAGTGATAGCGCACACAGAGAAGTGCATAAATCACCTCTGGCTCTGATGTCAAGGGTAGTGCATTGCATTGCATTGCAACAAATCAAATTAGGCTCGGCTGAAACGGGTGACCTGAAGGAGCCCAGTCGTGGCAAAGAAAGACTGTCAAACGTGACATGAATGCGGCTGTGTCGTGCCCGACCTGTTTTGCAGGTGATGGAACGAGAAGACTGTCGAAAAGAAGGATTCAAATACGTCGACAGAAATGACGGAGGAAATGGGGTGCGTGTGCGTTTGTGATCAAGTTGTTTGTGTATGCGCTGTTGTCGTTGGATGCCTACCTGTGTAGACTGTATGTGCGTCCATCCATACTTGGGCACTGTTCCTTCGCCCCTGACATGCTCTTGCGCACAAGCCTATACATTCGTTCATCAATCTCTGCGGCCCTCTCATTCTGTCCCTCCTTTCGCTCTCTGTTTCTCCGTTGATTTGGTAGGAATGTGGGTGTATGACAACTGGCTCCATCTCCGACTGCACGTTTGGTGACGTGGCGCTCCCTCAAGACGTATATGCTATTGTTGACGAGGACCCAGGCTTGACCGAGTAAGGCACAGTACGTGTTTCAGGCAGTTTCAGAGCGAGTGTGCAGTGCACGAAAGCTATGGCGCGAGTTAAAGCGGTGCCAAGAGTCGCAATCAAGCAGCAACACGTAGCGAGAGCAAAAATTAACCAAACGCGATTCGTGTGATGTGAAGTCATCACGTGCATGCTGCCATGAGCAAGCGAGCCGCGAGGGCTGTGCTCGAGATGTGTATGCGACGCAACTTGTGCATTGACATTTGATGCCCTGCTTGACCACCATACGCATATTACGCGCGCTCACGCAGAACCACCGTTGTCAACCAGACCTGCACAGACTGCGAATGCACCGGTGATGAGTCTCTCCAACACACTAGCATATGATTTTCGGCTTGATGATCCCATGAGTGGATGGGAAAATTTGATATCATACCGAGAGGAGTCGTATTGTGCAGCCCTAAATTTCACATGCGTACCTCGGCCTGGACCGCACGTTGTGGCGCCCATTGCGTGACATTAGACATTTTCGTTCGTGCACGTGCATGACGACCACTGACAAGGCTTCGGCTTCGTATGTGATCACAGGCCCAGTATGGGAGTGGCTTAATTACTACACATATTCGCCCTCCCAATGTGCCGAACAGGTATGCCGTGCTGCAATTTGCTCTGTTCCAATCTGATGGTGTCATTTCCGGCATTTGTCGCTGTGTGTTAAATAGGAAAGCGGATTTGCTTTGCAGGTGATGAAAAGGCCAGAATGTTCCAAGGAGGGATTCAAACATGTATCGTATAGAGGTGGCGACGGGGTAAGTTGTTAATACCCTTGTCAAATTGTTTGTTTTGATGATGGCGACGAGGTAAGTTGTCTGCACTTGTCAAATTGTTTGTTTTTGGTGATTTTGTGTTGTGCGTGTACAGGCATATTTGTACATGTGGGCGTGCGGCTGTGCGTGCCTGTGCGCTGGTGCATTGTCTTTGACCCAGACACGTCCATCCTGTGACGATTTGCAGAATTGTGGTTGCATAACGTCTGGCTCCCTCGGCTCCTGCGCGTGGACCACCGTCCCGTCTTCTACAGCATACTATGAGATTCTCCAGCCGGACGCCACAAAAGTCGACATCGAGTAAGTCTCAACCCTTGCCGTTGGTTCTGGTGTTAATTCTCCGTCCCGCTTGCTTGCTTGCTTGCTTGTCATCATCTACCACGTCAATGTAATCGAAACAGCAGATCTCAGGCTACCTGACCACACTGACTACTGCGTGTTGACCACGCGCAACCTCTCTGTGCACATGGAACCCAGAAATGCAGCGCTTCTAGAAAAGGACCAGGATTGGGGTGTAGTGGCTTATGAAATCAATCTTCCCCGCGCTGGATTCAAGCCGGTTTGTCTACTTCTCTGTGAATCATTTGAAACATCGTTTTCGCTGTGTGCCAGGATTCCAACCAGTCCTGACACCGTACTGTTCAGGTGATCATGGCAGAGAACAAGAGGTGCCATGGGCCAGCCTGGATGTGGCTTGACGAAAGCATTTCCTACGCCACAGACCAACAGTGTATGGAAGCCATCTTGGATACTCCTGCGTGCCTAAAGACTATGATGAAATACAATCCTGCCAGGTGCAATGCTGTGTCACTTACACCCACTTTCATTTCTGTCTATAATGGTGCGAGCAAAAGCCATTCATTCATATTTGCGTACAAGAGTTTCATTCGCCTTGTTGCATGGATTCAGACACCCTAGTTGATTTTCGATTTTCGAGCTCTGCAAGCATTTACGCGTGTATAGACGAAATGGTGAATGAGAGCGCGCAGCCGCTCGCTGGCAGGCTTGCGGCCGCAGCCTCATGAGAAATCGGTCGAAAGCAACGGGTGAAGAATGACTCCCCGACTTGGGCGGAGTCGTTGGAATGGGGTCTTGCTGGCGTCGTCGGCATGACCACTGACATTTGTCCTCTGTTTCCCCCTCCTCCCTGTCCGTTTTTCCGATGACCTCTTCTAAATCCAACCCTTCTACCAGTGGAATATGCGGCTGCATTACGGGTGGAACCGCGCATTGGATATGTGAATGGAAGGTGCATGTGTGCGCGCGCGTATGAGTGTGTTCGATTGCATGTATGTGTGCCCGCCATCGCAAACGGCGCACGTTTGATGCTGACGTGGAGTCTGTGCGTGCCTGTTCTTGCATGTGGTAATGTGGGTGCATGTGATGTAAACAGTCAACAGACAGCAACGACCTAGATGGGTGTTTGACCGAGAACGCATTGGACTTTCATGGCTTGACGTGGACTGACAACGGAGTAGACTTGAGTGGCTCGGACGATGATAAGCGTAATGGCCTTATTGGCTTGCTGCATAGATTGGGAATGTGTCCGTCCAATCAAGTGTCGCAGTGTCAAGCGATGGATACCGGCACGTTGCTCCAGATGTGTCCCCGCCAAGGAGCGCACACCTACAGGATTGACACTCCCAACTCATGCTTTCCGGGGGTGGGCTTCAATTACATTACAACTGCAGGAGGCATCAACGGTCAGTTGGGGAAGGAACGTCTATTGGTGTCGCAGAATTCCTTGTGGATACTCACACCGCAAGCGGACGGCAATCTCGTTCGATATAAGGGGTCCTTGCGAAATCAGGATCTTGCTTGGGCATCTGGTTCTTTTGAGGGAGGGGACCAAGACTACAACCTTATCTTACAAACGGATGGAAATCTGGTGTTGTACAGAGGCACCCAGGCCAGATGGGCGGCCAGCCACCACGGGCTGGACTTGAACTGGGTGGGCCCACCGCCACACCAATTATGGATGAAAGATGACGGTGATCTTGTGTTGTTCAGAGCGGATGGTACGATTGCGTGGACATTAGGGAGTTTTGGACATTCCTACCCGCAACAATATGGCGACTCCTATGATCCCGATGGACGCCTGTGTTCTACTACGGGAGCCCGTGATCCTTTTGATGGACACCTGTTGTTTGCTCAAGCACAACAAGTCGACGGCGTTTGCGAGCCCTGGTGCCAGCCATGTCGAGCCGGCCACGGCTTGAATGATTCCCAGTGCGCTGCGTGCCCACCGGGGACATACAAGCGCGCTTCATCTGGCATGTGGGCTGAGGATGTTATGTCGAATTTTTCTCTTTGCACGCAGTGTCCTGGCGCGATGACAAGCGTCGCTGGGAGTACTTCAGTCCTTGACTGTTTCTTGAATTGCAGTCAGGGTCTTTCCGACTCCGACTTGGTCGAAGCTCGGTCAGAGCGTAAGAACTCCGTATGCAATGGCGCTGGCGCAAAACTCAGCACGTTTAACTTTTCCAGTGAAATTGTCCAGGCTCGGCCGATTATTCAGTTGTCGCTCACAGACCTCATCCAGAACGTGGATGGGAGTGTTCTCGCAAAAATGGACGGCACAAAGATCTTTCGGTGCGGCGTTTGGTATCAAGACAAATGGACAATGCAGCCCTCTTTCGCCAGGACCGGTGGCATCATGCATGAAGCGAGCAACGGCGAGACCGGTGGCAGCAACGGTGAGCCAAGGGCATACATGCGATTCAGTGCGGAACATGAGCAGCATCTGGCGACGGGTAGGTTCGGACTCGATCCGGATACGCCAGATGGGCTCACGATTATCGCTATGTTCCGCAAGATGCCGGCCCCTGATGGAGTAAACACTGTTTGGGCACGGGTGGTCGACTTTTCTCATGCTTTATATTTTGATCCCCCGTCGTCAAAATTAATGTACCTTACTGCTACAGAGAATCCAGCCGAGTATGAAGTCAAAATGTTTGATGATTCTGCGAAAATGTCTGATACAGAAAATTGCGTAATACGGTTCAACTTGGAAGATGGAATGTGGCACACTGTAGTTGCACGGTATTCGGAACATGATCTAAAACTCAAAATTGACAAGGTTGATTCTAGCGGCCACCTCACGTCGCTGGGCGAGGCTTCGTGCACCATCGTCAAGCCATTCGAATATAGGGAGGTCATTGGCCTTATCGGAAGAAGCTCCTGGGGCGCTGAGGATGCATATTTTAATGGCGACATCGCGGGCGTTGCAGTATACGGTGGATGCATATCGGATGCCCAAGCTGTGGCCCAGTTCCGACATTTTATGACTCTGTCTGGCGCCATGTTGACTGGAGACGCATTCGGGAGTCTTCTTGAGCAGGGATCTCCAACGCCGGGCACCTTTGTCTCTGCAGGTGTTGACTTCAATCAGGATGATGGCGGCTATGTGCGCCTGGATGAACTGCAGAGCGCATATCTGGATTTCGGTCCTCTCGCATTCAACTTAGGAAGTGATGATTTGGATGGCGGATTTACCGTCATCGTTGCCTTCCGGCCGGTGGGACCCCCTTTCCCCAGCACTGCACGAGCTCGTGCACTCAGCGCCTGCGAGCGCACTAATTATGTCACTGTCGTGCCCCAGTCGATGCGCGTGTGTCTCCCTTGACCTTCTTGCACGTCGCAGGGTGAGTCTTCGGCGCGATCCTCGCGGCTGTTTGATTTTGGGGCTGGTCAGGGCATTGACAACATATTTGCCGCAGTGAATGACAACGGGCTCAAGTTCGGGATATATGGCAGTGAGTTGAACCAACTCTGTACAGTGACTGCTGCTGGTGCGTGGGCGCCCGGAGAATGGAACACCGTTGCTCTGCGCTATCATCATCGAACGGGCAGCGTGGACTGGATGACAGTTGGTTCGCCTGGTTTGATTGGAGAGGGTTCCGATGGCAGTGGCTCGGGACCGGGGGGCGGATTGGGCACTGGCAGCCTGTGCGCACCGGGATACTGGCCCCTACGTGGTTCCATATACCATGCTATGTTTCATACTGATGACCCTACTTCCATGGATCGCTCTAGTTGCCCTGCAGACTTTCCCTACTGGAATCCCAGCGCCCCTGGACTCTGCTTCAACGATCAGTGCGCGGGGTTTGCAGACGGTGGAGCATGCAGTCAGCCGAAAGATGACAACCCCTGTGAATCATTCTGTGCCCAAGACGAACAAGATGCTGTTGACGTGTGTGCAGCATACGGTGAAATTGCAGGGGATTTCCTCGCTGTTGGTTACGGATCGCCATCATCATACGTGTCCATACCCTCAAACGCCCAGTACGGGCAGGTCTCCTTCACATTTCAATGCCGCCAAACGACCAAAGTGAGGTTTCAACTTAAGGGCCAATTCTTAGACGCGGGCCAGGACTCTGTGTTCATTTGTGTGGACCATGCTTGCTTGCATGGGCTGTACGATGATGGAGCCATCCTCGGGTCGGCGCCGGGAGGCCAGGGAACCTCGTGGAGTGAATGGACTACTACTTATAATGCAGGCGGAGAATGGATCTGGTCGCCAGAAAGCATCGATTTCCAGGTTACTGCAGGCTTGCACAGACTGATTATTTCCAGGAGGGAGAGGGGTGGTTCAATACAGATGCTCAGAATTGCGGCGGGTGATTGCTCCTTCACCAGCCATGGGAAGCAGCGCAGCAGATGCAAGGGCAGCACACATCACGAAGTCTCGGACTGTCTGGAATGCGCAAAGTTGTGTGAAACGGACTTTTCTTGCCAATCTTACCAATGTTCGCCAGCAAGTCAAGGACAGAACTATACGAGTTGCAGCCTTAGCGCTGAAGCTGAGCCCAATGTGGGTTCTGGGACCAGTGACAGTTGCTCATATGACATGCCATGCGCACATGGGTCTTTCTGCAATTTTGATTACGGCGAGACTGGATCCTGCGAGGCATGCTCAGATTGCCCTGACTGCTACTCCTGCGGACTGCCCGACCAGGGTGCAAATGACTGTTCCAATGCCTGTAGCGATTCAGCGACAGTCTTCTGCTCCAAGAAACAGCGCTCCACCCAATGCGAGATAGAGGATCAGCCGGGTCCCCCACGCAGGAAAACCCAACTTTTGAATCCGCTCCGCGTCACGACCAATACGTACGTCGGAAAGAGCCACTGGCTCGGAAAGAGCCACTGGCACGGTGACATTAAAGCCTTGTACATCTCAGAGAGCTACCTGCCTGACAGGGTGGTACAGCGAATTGGTCACAATTTGTGGGCCAACAATTCTAATGGCGCCAAGACAGTCCCCTCAGTGTGCCCGAATCTCGCGCGGTCGTGCGGCGCACGAGCGCTTGCCAGCAGTCTGACTGACTGTCCGCGAGGCTACCGTCGAGAGGCCGGAGATGTCGGAGGCTGGGGGACGATCGATGGTCGAGGGGGGGGGCAGCGGGTCTCAATGCCTTTGTTCTCGCAAGATGCTTGCTCATTTCGCGGCATCGTGCTATGCCTTTTGCGGCATCGTGCGGGCGTGTGCCGCAAGGTTGTATGTCTTGCAGTTTCTTTTCTGCTACTAAAATGTTGCTTTGAACCCCCCTGCTTGTGATCAGGTTAGGCACTGTGGAGAGGCTGCTGAATACTGTACAGGCTTGGGTGCGAAATGCCTGTCGTTTGAGTGTAGTCCCAGCTTAAGTGTTGCCAATTTCAACAGCGAATTGCCATCACCGGGAGTGGGCCTCGGAGACGAACAAGTTTTGTTTCACGATCGTGAAGATCTATTTGGCTACCGGGATGTAATGATGTGTGTCAAGGATAATCCTCGTCAGATTGGAGATGGTACGTTCTTTGAGGAGCCATTGGATGACGAATGGGCAAGCTCATGGAGCTGCTCAGACTTGCACCCATGCCCAGTCGCCAGCTCGGGTGTCGTCCCCGGCTATTTCCCAGAGCTAATTGTAGACGCTACAGTCGGCTCGACACCGCACTACATGTATTCGGGCTGGATTTCCGACTGGTCCCCCTCAATCTACACGACTGGTTCCTACGCCAAGGCCAGGCAATGCCCAAGGCCAAAATATGGCACGACGTTTCTGGCCACGGGGTGCTGCAATGCTGCTTTGTCTCCAGAGCAAGTGAGTTGGTGGCAGACAATCACGGACGATGCGGTGTTCCAAGACATGTACACACATTGCGATCTTGTGCGGGCGGGCACGGCCAATGCGGTTCAGATTAGTCAATGCGGCTGCGGCAGCACGCCTCCGACGCAGTGCGTACGGCAAACCAGCTGGGCCGCAGACCCCCCCCCAGACTGGTTCCGGATAGACCTCATGGGTGTTTTCCAGGTCGAGTACGTGATCATCTACAACAGATTCGGAAGCGTTTGTGGCGTCGACGGTACGGAAGCCTGCAACATTACATCACGAGGAGCGTCTGTTCGCGTCGGCAACTCTCCCGATCCTGAGAACAGCACTATTTGTGCTGCAAACATTGCAGGTACGCTCTGTGCACTGGGCACGCAACACACGCGCGCGCACACACACACCGCACATAGTCTCTCGGTCTGGCTCCAAATTGATAAATTGGGTGTGCAGGAGACGCGGTTGTGAATGTAACGTGCGCTGGAGTCGGTCGCTACGTCTTTGTAGTGAACACGTGCCTTGAATTGCAAGAACTCGAGGTTGGGGGAGCGCCTTTTGTGTGTGCAACGGAATGCTCTGCGCCTCCTGGCCCTCCTCCTGGCCCTCGTGACCCTCCAGCGACCTGCTCGCCGGGCTTTACGATGGACTGGAGATCTTCAATCTTCCAGATGGCCCTGCTGTCTGACCCAGAGCAGGCAGTCGTCTGGGACCAGGAGTCACGCCACAATTTTTCCGAGACTAGTTCCCTGAAACGATACGAATACACGAGAATGCGGGTTGTGGATGCGAGTGAGGCCGGCAGCTTTTTGTTTGGCGAGGGTGGAATGCACGTGAGCTACCTCAACGATACTTTTCTCGGCATCGCGTATGAATGCGGCTACCCTGTGGAGGGCATTCGGTGTACGCTATTGCGTCAATCGTACGAGAAGCCGGGTCAGAGTGGCAAGGAATGGGTGGTCAACAAAGGAGCCCTGTCACCTGTCGAGGCTCCGCACTTAGCGCTGGGCTTCGGTAATATCACTCAAGATTGTTCTGGTCCGATCGAATGCGCCGATGATTTGTCCTTCATCGACTCGGGGGGATTCTCATGCAGTGACTGGGTTGGCTATGACTGTTCCAACTTCGGCTTACGGGACGGGACCTACACGCAAGAAACGCTCGCTGCCGTGCAGGCGGCTTGTCCCCAGTCATGCGCACTATGCGTGCCAGGCACCCCTGAGAAGGGGCTCACCCTAGTAGTCCTGGACTCTCCTGATCGTCTGATTTTGGGATTGCCACCCTCCTCGCCCCCGGTACGTGTAGTGAAGATTTTATTTGATCAATCGGAAAATACTCCTCGCGATTGCCCGCTATCGGTCTCGTTCTTGTTGCATACACGCGCTTGTGCGCTCGTGTCTCGTCCTGATACACGTGCCCACACAAAAACGCTTTGAAGCGCAGGTCTGTTTGGCATGCGAGTCTGGGAAGTACAAAGACAGCCATAGCTTGGATTCGTGCCAGGATTGTCCATCGAATTCTTGGTCGCCTATGGCCAGTGAGTGCAACCAACACCTCTGCCAGCTTGAGTCGGTATACCACTAGAACTAACCTGCTAAATGGTCCGTGCGCAGGCATTGATCCAAGCGCTTGCATGTGCAATGCCGGTTACACAGGCGCACCCCGCGATTCTCTGGCAGCCGTGGCAAGCTTGGTCGAGGGCCGCGAGGTCTTTCTGTTGATCGAGCACCCATGTGCATGCCACGCAGCAACAGGACACGCACAAGCCATGTACATTTGCCCATACAGATGCGCACATGTACACGTGCATGCTGACTTTGATTGGACGGGATGCAGTGCCTACCGTGTCCTTTGGATACGTACAAGAGTCTGTTGGGACCTTCTGCATGTCTTGCCTGCCCGGAGCTCACCTCCTCCATGAATGCATCTAGAGGGGTAATTCTGCCCTCCATCTTTGATCAAACTGGCAAGAAAGTGATTTGTTTGCATGCGTCTGAGATGCGACTTTTTGGGCAGGAGTGGGAATGCGAATGTGTCCGTGGTACAGTAGGCCCACCCGGCGGGCCGTGTTTCAGGTGAATACTGATAGCAATACAGTCGTCGATAGATGCATAGACGGCATTCTAGGCACGCAGGAAACAGAAATTAAGACTGGATTCAGCGAGGCGTTTCAAAGATGGTTGGAAGGGAAAGCACGCGTGGTGGTTTGCTCAATGCCCCTTGTTGCACCCTCGTGCGCGGTCTTCAACGCTCCCCGCTTGACTCCTGCACCCTCTCAACACGCGTGGTCATTTGCTCGCGCAATACTCGCACTCACTCACACACTCGCTTTCGCACACGCATGCATACACACACACCTACAGAGCATGTACACACGAGGCAGTGCGAGCAGAATTTATGCGCGAGCATTACGATCGTCGCTTCACTGACGCGCAGCTTCGGGTAAGCATAATACTCGGGAAGGCGTGCGCGTGCAAGAATACAGCTACATGCGCTGGCGCACCATTGAAGGTTTTACTCTGTGCATTTTGCTGCAAGAGACGCGTGCAGCGTGATCCTTCCAGTACCCTTTTCAGGACCCTGATCGCGTGTGCGCAGGGGTCATGCGACTGGGAGCTGGCGGCCTTTTACTACAAACACAGCTCAAAGCATGGCTGCAGATACCTTGCGTATCCTCAGTATTTCTGTGCTGCTCGCGCTGTACCTCCTCCTTCTTCTTCTTCCTCCCCTTCTTCCTCACCCC
>Ga0209713_10002451_pt1 | contig 11505 bp, 2 predicted proteins | sample ArcOceMetagenome_3_FD_187444 | JGI IMG/M metagenome (GOLD analysis project Ga0209713, IMG submission 187444) | Marine eukaryotic phytoplankton communities from Arctic Ocean - Arctic Ocean- Svalbard ARC20M Metagenome (SPAdes) (version 2) | ecosystem: Environmental > Aquatic > Marine > Oceanic...
CGTTCTCCTTGGCTGCTCGTGCCTTCCAGGCGGTGGCCTGGTCCGTCGTGTGCGGGATCGGGAGGCCGAGGTAGTTGTGGGCTCTGGGTATCGACATCCTGGAGTGTGCGACACGGCCAGCACCAGGTACGACCAAATTTAAATTTGCATGCAAAACATAGAGGTCTAGGAATGGTCTATGGCAAACATTGTGAATGCTGATGACAGCTCTTGTGCCATAATGTGCACACGGTTGTTGTTTTGCGCGTCCAGATCTAGCGTGCCGCGATGGTCCGCGTCCACGTCTACGACCTCGACCGTCACCTCAGCCGCGAGTATCTCTACGACAGGCCGCTCGACTCCTCGCGAAGGCAGTTCGAGATGGAGCGGCTCTTCACCCAGCGGCTGCGCAGCGGCAGGAGCGCCGACCTCGTGCCGCCCGGGCAAGCGGAGCTCTTCTACGTGCCGGCGTGCCTCTTGCAGGGCTTCTTTGAGCTGAGGGCGCAGCCGAATGCTTTGCAGGTGTGGAGCGACGAACTCGAGGCGGCGCTGCGAGCTGCCGGTCCATGGTGGGACCGGCACCGATCGCGGCACGTGCTGTGGTCGCTGCGGTGCGCCGACCGCTCGAGCCGTTTTCGCACCTTCTGGCTGCGCGCCGGCGGCTGGCCGAGCATCTGGGACTCGGGCGCCACCCTGCTATGCATCGAGACCGCCGACGAGTACACGCGTGGTCACGGGCATTTGATGCCGTACCTTGTCTCGCCGTCGGCCGCGTGCACCGTGCCTCGTGAGGAGCAGCGGCTGCGGTCGACTCTGCTCTTCTTCTCTGGCTCACGGAACCTCGGCAATCGGCGCGCATGGCTCGAGGCCATGGAGCACGGCTGTGCGGAGTGTGCCGTGCACACGCGCAGCCGCGACGCCAACGCCACGATGGCGTCCGACGATGATGCGGCGCAGCGCGGCTACGCGAACGCGCGGTTCGCGCTCTGCCCGCGCGGCGACACGTCGAGCCGCAAGGCGCTGTACGATGCGATGGCGTGCGGTGCGCTGCCCTTCGTCGTCAACGACTTCCAAACGCTGCCCCTCGCCGCCACCCTCGACTGGAGCGGCTTTGCTCTGCGCGCAGCAGAGACGGCGCAGCCAACAGAGGCGATCCGCGCACTCGCCACCGTGCCGGCTCGCACGCTGCGACAGATGCGCTCGCGGCTCGCGGCTGCGGTGGCGGCACTCGACTACCGAGAGGGCGGTCGAATCGTCGAGCTGACCCTCCGTGAGATTCTCCAGGCTTTGACCATCGCCACGGAAGCGCCACTGCCTGGGCCCGCGGCCCATCCCTCCGCCACGGCGCATCCCCTGGCGGAGCCACCGCCCTCGAGTGCGGCCGTGTGGCGCGCTGGGCTTCACACGTGCACTGCGCGCTACTGCGCCGCCTGGGCGCAAGGCTGCGCCGACGGCGGCGGTGGTGGCGGTGACATCTCGCGCCACGACGAGATTGCACTCTCGCGGCTGCTCGAGGCGATCGACTGCTCACATATCCGTGCGCACCTCGACTGCAGTCGCGCACGGGCCCTGCTCGCAGCCCACCTCCCCGCCTTCCGCCGCATCCCCGCAACCTCCCGCGCCAATGCGACGGCCGAGGCTGCAGCCGTCGCCGCTGCCGCCGTGGCAAGCACTGCAGCGGGCGCGTCGGAGGTGTTGGACGCGTTGGGCGGCCGGACGCGACTCTGCCTGGGCGCGGCACGCGCATTCGAGATTGTGTACCTACCTGCGCTGGGGAGTGGCGACAACGACGCTGGTGGGGCCTCCGAGCTCGATGCGATTGTGCGGCAGGTGCGCCTGGCTGCGGAGGCGGGGCGGCGGCTGCTACTGCCGAGGGTGCGACCCTCTGCGCGGGGCAGCCCTCCCGGCTGGTGCTTCGAGCCGCCGCCGCCCCGGCACGAGCTGCGAGGGGCGTGTGCGCCTCGATCCGTCGGCACTGCGGCCTCTGCGCCCTTCCAGCCGAGCGCTGCGACGCCGTGCGAGAGGATGGCGGCGCGGCTGCTGCGAGGCCGCCGATGGCTCTGCTCCTCCCGCGTCGGCCCTCTGCGGCTGCACAAGCCGTCGTGCGAGTCGGTGGCGCAAGCATGGCTCGACGCCGCCGTGGCCACCCATCGTGCCTCGGCGGCCGCCGCGGCGTCAACGTCGGCGGTGGCCATCTGTGTCGGCACGAGTGGTGACGCCAACCTGTCTGCGGCGTGGGGTCGCGACGTGCACGGTGGTGCTGGTGCTGGTATGCCGTTGCCGCGCACACGCAGCGGTGTCAAGGCGGCGGCACGCGCATGGGCGCGTACCCCCTCCGAGGCGGCGCCCATCACGAGGATCATCCACCAGACGTGGCCAAGCTGCACGCTGCCTAAGCGACGCGCGGCGTGGCGCGAACGATGCGCACAGCAGCTTGGCAGCGGCTGGCGGCTGTGGCTGTGGAGCGACGCTGACAACGAGCGACTCGTCGCCTCGGCGTTTCCGTGGCTGCTGCCGCTCTGTGAGCCCCCCCCCTCCACCCTCTCCTCAGACGAAGCCTGTGATGCCCCCTTGCATCCGTGAGCCCGTGAGCCCCACGCGCCTGCGTCTGTGCCACCCACTCGTCAGACCGCAGCTACGACAACCCCATCAAAAAGGCCGACGCGGTGAGATACGTGTACCTCTACTTGTTCGGTGGGGTCTATCTCGACACCGACTCGACGTGCCTGCGCCCACTGGACTCGCTGCCACTTGCTCGCCTGCCGGGGTCCATCGTGGCGTCCACACTGCGGCTCGAGGGCCGTCCCATCTCAAGCCCCCCGCCTGCTGTCAAGCTAACACGTCGCGTGTCCACACAGGCACCAGGAACAGCCATCTTCGGCACGCAGCACACACGCTGCGCCACACCAGCGGCATGGCCCGACTGCGTGGCCAACGCCTTCATGGCTGCTCCGCCTCGCCACCCACTTCTTGCCCTCGCAATCAACCGCCTGCAATTCTCTTCGCGACGAGGCGCCGCAGTGTTGCACACCGCCGGTCCTGGGTTCCTCACGCGCGTGCTTCAGGCGTGGGGTCTTCCCAGTCCTGACCCCCAACGCGGCGGCTGGGGATTTGGCAACGTCACAATCCACATGCCAATAACGCTGCGTGACGGCGGTGAGCTGCGTCCCTCAATCCTATATCCGAGCGAGTGGAACGCGACGACGAATGCATGCGGCCAGGGGAGCGCTGCGGAGCTCGAGTCGTGTGCCACGCGGCTGCCGCGTGCTGTGGTCGCTACCTTCTGGACCCACCGTTGGAAGGCATGAGGGCGAGGGTCTTATCAGACCTCAAACTTACCACTAAAGGGTACGGTATATACTCAGGAGGCTTCCGGTCAACTGTCTCTTGTTTCCGAAATACAGCTTTATTAGAACGGTCAATTTATTCGGAATTCTTCGCCACGCACACCAAACACGCAACACAAACAGCGACGGACTGAAAAGCGGCGCGAGCTCTGCCAGTGCCAGTGCCGGGCTGATGATCCACTTTCCCTATTCCAGCACGCACGAGCCTGCGAATGGGAAGCGAGATGAGCCCTGGCTAGGAATCCTAAGTCAGCCTCTGGAATTCACCGCCGGTCAATCATACAACTGAGTCTCGTGGATGCGCCCCTCGTGTGGGAAGTTGTTGAGGTTGGGCAGGACCGACGCCTTGTAGTCTGGATGCACGCCAAACCAGTCCACGACCGCGTTGAAGAGTTGATCCCAGGATGTGGTGGGCATCACACGGCCACGGCTGTCGGAGTAGTTGCCCCCGGGGAAGAGGTCATCAGGGTACCGCCCAAATACCTGGCCGCCGTTGACCGAGCCACCGAGCACAAAGTGGTTGCCACCCCAGCCGTGATCGGTGCCGCGGCCATTGGAGGTGAGGGTGCGGCCAAAGTCGGACTGAGAGATGATGGTGGTGTCGTTCCACACGCCCATGAGCTTGAGCTCCTCGATGAAGGCGTGCAGTCCGTGATTGATGTCGTAAAACTGATCGGGAAGGGCGCCGAGCCCATTGTGCGCGTCGAAGCCCGACAGCTCGACGTAAAACACCTGCCGCTCTTCTTGCAGCTGTTCGCGTGCCTTCATGAGGCGGGCGACCTGGTACAGCTGCTGCGAGAACTTTTTGCTCCCTTTGTAGCCAGCCACCGAGGCAGCCTCGTGCGGGAAGGTCTGGTTGGGCGTGATGCTTCCCAGGATCGACTGAAGCTTGTGGGAGTCGTTGAGCGTCTTGAGCAGCGTGTAGTCGTATGTGTCCGAAAAGATCGAGGCGGGCTGCGTCTGCTTGATGCTACGCACCGCCTCGACGATGGCCTCATCTGCACCCCACTCGACTGTCCCAGTCGATGGGTCGATCTGCACTGGCTGAGAGTGCGGCCCCGAAGCCTCCACGATCTTGTCCGCGCCACCGAGCGTGTACGAGCCTGCCTTGTACGGCGAGTCTTGCAGCGTGACAGCGTCGACCATCCGGCCAAGCAGGCCCTTTGCATTGTAGTCTTGCGCGTGCAGGCTCTTGGCCTGACGCTGCTGCCAGTTGTGCGAGAAGAGCAGAGGAGGGATGCTGGCGCAGTTCTTCTTGCACGAGCTCTGGTAGTCCTCCTTAGTGATCGGCTCGATGAGGGTGCCGATGTTGGAGACGAATGCGCCGTCGCCGTTGGCATAGAGGTCGCGCAGGTAGGGCACGTTCTCATGCAGCCCAAACTTGTCGCACGGTTGGCCCTGAGCCGCCGTGTCGATCTCAAGAAGCTTGTTCTTGGGCACACCAACCGGCGTGCGCGTGTTGATGTACTCCTGGTGTAGGTCGATACCGTTGCGCTCCTGGCACTCCGAGTGTGGCACGAGCAGGTTGAACGTGTCGCAGCCACCACGCATGAACATGATGACGACGGCCTTGTAGGACCGGCCCAGCGACTGGATCTCCTCGATAGGCGGGAATTCTGCCGTAGTCGGCGTGTTAAGGTTGGTGACGTGGAATTCTGCCGAGGCGGCCATCATCTGCATCACCGTCTTCAGAGCCTGGTCGGCATCTGAGGCCGCGCTGTACGCGGCCTCATATGCTGCGACATCCTCAAGCCTGCCACCCGTGAGCAGCACGTTGAGCTCGCGTACCACCTCGGTGGCAGTAGACCCCGACGGCGCGTACGTCAGCGCACCCTCCACCTGACTTGCCATGCGGTCGGAGTTCTTACAGTAGTAGTCGCTGCTTGGGTTGGACCCCAAGCCCCAGCCCTTGTCGCAGTGAGTGAGGCCATTCGTGACCAGGGACGTGACGCCATTGAGGAAGCCAATCGAGTAGCCTGCAGTGTTGAGCTGCGCCTCGGGAGAGACCAGGCCAGCAACGTCGACAGGGCCGAGGGGCACAAAGTCAGGAAGGTAGAAGTTGAACACTCCCGGCGATTCGTAAGGCTGCTCGCCAATCTTCTCCACCAAGTTGTGCAGCTCGATCTCGTAGTTGTCACGTGGCTCATACTCGAGCGCACGAAGCAGGTGCGTCACCATCAGCAGTGGCTCGCGCATGCTGCCGTACGCCGGATCGGCAAGAAGCGCGTCACTACGTGCCTCGCGATCGAGCATCACCGCCGCCACGGCAGCGCCCAGGTCGCCGTAGCTCCCAGAGTAGGTGATGCCGCTGTAGGTACCCGTCGTGAAGGCATCGACGACGGCCTTGATGTAGCGTGGTGACGGGTTGGAGGTGGTGAGACGCTGGATCAGCTGTGCACAGATGAACGGTGCGTGGCTGTCGTGGTAGAAGAGGTGATCGATGAGCGCCTCGGTCTCGTAGGCAGCGTCACGCACGTGCGGAGCAGTGAAGGAGACAAAGTGAGGCGGGTTGCGAAGCGAAAAGGACGACTCGCCGCCTGAAATGCCTCCCACGCGCAGGACACACTTCTTATTGGCCAGATAGACGGACCGTCCCCACCTGCTCACCTCAAAGATGGTTTCCGCGTCCCACACGCCATTCTTGAGATGCACGGTGACGCCTGCCTCGGTGGCACCCTGCGAGTAGATGCCGGTCGTGTGCATGGACGGCGGAGCAGCGCCGATGAAAAGCTGCGCCTCCACCTGCTCAAGCGACGGAATATCGTCGCCGTTGGCACCGCCGCTGAAGACGGCAGTGGTCGTCTCGATGTCAACCACACACAGACAAGATGCGCTGAGCAGCCCAACCGAGTCGCGCAGAGTACAGCGAGGCGAACCCGCGCAACCTGACTCGGGCGTTGGGTAGACACCCTGGTCCCAGATGACAGCGAAGGCGTTGCCCGAGTCTTCCTTGAAGCGCGCGTCTTTGGTGGCCGAGTGCACGATCCCGACGTTGCCGTTTGAGTAGACTTGCACTAACACGTTGCAGCCGCTCAACGTCCAAGCGCGATAATCCGCGATGTCCTCGTCACAGCCCGTCACGTGACGCGGGTTGGTGACGCACAGGTTGGTGCTGGTTGCGGCGCAGCGCACGCTGGCGGTGTCAAACGTGACGAGCTCACCCTTGTGCTCGCACTGGGCAGCTGGGTTCCCTGAGGTGCAGCACACCGCTCCCGCAGCCGCAGTCGCAGGGTCGGCGCAGCGGGCGTTGCCGTTGCGCGAGCCGTCCTGCACCAGCCTGCCACCACTGAAGAAGCTGAGCTCGACGCACGCAGGGCGGATGTACTCGTAGTGCACCGTGAGATTCGCCACAACATCGAATAGCGAGACCTCACGCAGCGCATCTGAAGCACACTCGCCGTCGCTGGTGGAGCATTGAATCGGCGTGGACAGCTCGACGTGCATGGGGAACGAGCATGCCGCGTCGGTGGCCGTGCGATCGCACAGTAGCGCGTAGAGCGCCGAGGTTTCGGCGAGCGGCAGCGCCTCGTCCCACTCGGGCACCTTGGTCTGCGGGAGATTCGTAAGGCGCGCAGGGTGGCGCGGTAGCCCGTGAGGGGAGACGCCGAGGTAGCGGTACCGTGCGCCCGTCCTCAGGAACGGCCGAGACGGCAGCTCTGAGCAGAGCGGGTAGGCGTCGCCAAGATAAGTGCCCGACAGGTCAAGCTTCGGGAAGGGATCGCGGTCTTCCACATCGATGTCCATCGGGTCGATGTCGTTCTGGCGCGCGCCGCCCTGCCGGTTCTCGACGTTGACGCGCGTCTCGCGGAACTCTCTGTGGCTGCGTTCGTTGTCACGCCCCTCAAACGGCGCGTTGGAGTTCGGCTGGCGCTTGAAGCCAGTCCAGCAGCGCGCAAAGTTGATGATATGGCTGTTGTCGTAGGTCGGGATGAGCTGACCGTCGGCGTCAAGCTCAGCAGTGCCATCTTGGTTGAGGTGGAAGAGCCCAATCGTGAAGAGCTGCATCAGCTCACGAGCAAAGTTCTCGTCAGGGTAGGTTCCATCGGCCGCGAACGACTTGCTTCCCACGAACGTCAGCATCTCTCCCATCATCGGGCTGTACGACACCTCGCGGATCACGTCGCGCAGGTTGCCAAAGGCGTGACGCACGAAGGCGTCGTAGTACGTCACCCACGCCTCCACCTTGTTGGACTGCTCAATGCTCACTCGATTGATCACGTAAATTTGCGACAGTGCCCATGCCACACGCTGTCGAAGCTGGTCGGTCGCACCCATCGCGATGGCCGTCCACACCATGTTCTTACCGTTGGCTCGGTCATACTTGTCCTGGACGAGCTCGTCGTTACGATCCTCGTCCACCTTGTTGCCAATGACGAAGACATTGAGCTTGTGCCCAAGAGACGGCACGTTGGCCACCTCGCCAGGTGAGCCACACGCCACGCCACCCTCGAACGATGGGCGCGTGCCAACCGCGCCGATCACTGCGGCGATCTCCGGAGCCTGCGCCGTCACGGGCAGGTCGTTGAATTTGACCGTGTCGCCAAAGCGGCCCAGCAGCTGGAAGAACTGATGCTCGTCCACGCCCCAGTTATCGGAAGGCCACTGCATCGTAAAGTTGTACTCTGGCCTCGTCCACACCAGTCCCGGGTTCGGGTTTCCCCTCTTCTTCTCGTCCCTTGCTAAGTTGAGCTGCTGAGCCCACCATGTGAAGTCGTACACATTCTGCGTGTCGTGGTGCACGTGCTGCCAGCACTCGCCGTCGGCCAGCACCACGGCCTTCTTGGCTGTGGTTGCGTCGCCTGCGTCCTCGGCGGTGCACGACCCTTCGAACTCCACATCGCGCACATACGCGTTGGTGTCGGAGCTCGTACTCAGGGCGTCGACGATCAGCGCCTTGGAGGTTGCATCCAGCCCCGCCGTCTCCTCGCAGGTGCCGGTGCCAAGCCGGCGCCAGCGCGAGGCGCCGGTGCACGGGGAGTTGAAGCCCGTCCCCTCGTTTTCCAGCCCGTCGATACGGTAGAGGATCTTGCCAGCCCTGAAGTAGTAGTCCTCAAGCAGCTGCAGGTCGAGGGTGAGCGAGACGTCCGTGTACACGAGCGCAGCGCAGCCACTTGAGTGGACGCACGAGTCCTCGTTGAGGAAGGTGCGCGGCGTGTTGGGGCAGATGCCTGCCGACGGGTCGCCAACGAGCGTCGTAGGCGCCTCAAGAGTGTTGGTGAGGACTTCGAGGCGGCGGTCATGCCGATAGTAAAGGCCGTCAGAGTCGATGAGGTACTTGGTCTGGTAGGTAGGGTCGCACGTGGTCAGCGTCGTGTCGAGGATCTTGACGTCCGCTTCGTACTGCAAAGAGACCAAGGCCGCTCCGGTTCCTGCGAGGTCGTGTGACGCCGCAGGCGGCGACGAGAAGGACACAGGCGGGTTGAGCAAGTTGACATCGCAATTCTTGGCGACGCTGTTGTCAGTCTTGGGCGTGAGCTTGACGGTGCTGTTGACTCCCATTCGCTGCCACACGTCGCAGATATGGTACGTGCCCTCGGCAGGCGCCCCCTCCGGCACGATCTCGGTGCGCAGCTCCCCATCGACGTACAGCCCATCTGACGCGATGGTCAGCAGCCGCTGCTCGTCAAAAACCTCGAAAGTAAAGCGCTCCCAGCGCGAGCCAGCGTCGCACGGCGGACGAATCCGTCCTGAGTGCACGTCGGCCTCGATCGCAGGTGTGCTGCGCTGCCGCAGGTAGACACGATGCAGCGTAGGCGGGTGGATCGAAACGTTCATCTGCTCCGCAACCCATTGCTCCGCCGTCTGCTGGGCCGCCAACACTGCAGCAACGCTGTCGCGCGTCGGTCCGTACGTGCCCTGCGTGAGAAGCCGCACAGCCGCCTCTTCCTCGTCCAGCGCAGTACCGTTGTGGCTCTGGAGCTCGTAGCCATGATCGGCGGCAGGCAGCACCACCACGCACCCATCGGGGTGGGTGCAGTCGACAGCGAGCGAGAGCGGCTTGACACCCTCCCACGGGTGGCCATCGTACGAGCGCACGGCGGGCTTGAAGCTGTAGATGGGGGGTGGTGAGCACGACGTGCTGCTCCACACGAGCGCTCTGTCGTAGCCACAGCCGGTGCCGCAGCACACGCCGCCCTCAAGCTCCGCCTTGGTGCAGAGCCGCTTGCCTCTCGCCTCGCATTCTGTTTCGGCCTGCTGGTACGTCACGGCCGCGCCACTAAAGTCGCCACTGATTGGGTCCAGATAATAGTTCCCGTTCACTGCGCTGGTGCAGATAGAGTCGAAGCAGGTGTCTGCTGCAGCCTCGCAGCACCGGATGGCTGCAACGCCGGCCGCATCGGGGCACGAGGAGCTGATGTCGGCGCTGGCAGCGCCGCATTGCCCTCCAATGACGCTGAAGTACTGGGGCGGCGGCGATGGTCCGACTGTCTCCACGCGGGACAGCACCAGCACCTCGCCTGGCTCACTCTCGGGAAGCTTGACTGGACCAGCGGCGACGCTTGCAGGGAACGTCGTCGGCCGATCGATGGTGGTATAGACCACGGGAGGCGCCGGCGGGATTGGCGGAGGCTCGGCCGGTCCGGGCGGCGGCGACGCAAAGATGAGAGACCCGGCCGGGGGCGCCGGCGCGGGAGGAGGCAGCGAGCACGTCTCCTTGGTCCAGACGAGGTTATTCTTCATGCCGCACTTGTCGACCCAGTTCCTGCTGAACTTGCAGTTTGGGTTGCGCAGCTCGTCCTCCGTGCAGACGCGCCGATTGATCGCGGCGCACTCCGCCACCGCCTCGTCGTAAGTGGCCGCGTAGCCGATCACCGGCTGGTTGTCGGCGGTGAAGGTCGACCCCGAGCAGATCTGCTTCTTGCACTTCCCATTGTTCTTTTGGCAGCATTGGATGCCAGCCCGCCCCGTGTTGGGCAAGCACTGGCGGTCGAGGTCGTCGTAGTTCGCCACCTGGTCGGCCGCAATAGGTGTATTGGAGCTCGCCGTGGACACGTCCACCGCGATGTACGCGGCGGTAACCTCGGGCAGCGGCTCCGTCTCGCATGACTCGGCCGAGTCGGTCACGCTCAGGCGGCGCCTCGACGCGCCGTTGTCCGTCGTCGCATTGGTGAAGAAGTCGTCGTCGTCGTCGTCAATGGTGACGCCCTCCTCGGCAAGCGCAGCGTCTGCCGCCGCAATCAGCTCGTCCGCATCTTGGCCACTCGACACCTTGAAGGACGAGCACTCAGCATTGGACGCGCAGATGCGAAACGCGCGGCTGCCTACGACGTGGTTGGCGACGCCGTCGCGGATGACGAGCGCGCGATGTGGCGAGGCATACGAAATCGTCATCTCAGCCCACACGCGGCTGTACCTCGTCACCGAGACCACGGACGCCGTCTGGCGGACCGTCACGTTGGCGGAGCTGTCGTAGTACGAGAATGTGACCTTTCGAATCTGGTCCAATTGGTCGTCCGGCAGGATCGGCGCAACATACATGGGCACGTTGTACAATGCGGATGCAACGGCGACGATGTTTTCCAAGCCACGATCGGTGAAGACCGATGTGGTGTGGTCGTTGCCGTCGTTGACGTAAGAGTCCTTGAAGCCCCAGATGGCGAGGCACACGAGCAGTGCATTGAGGCTCACCATGATGAAGATGATGATGGTGGCGTACGTGAAGGCCTGCTTGTAGAACGATTTCGAGCGCTGGTGATCGACGAGCGTCCGGAGCGCCGAGTACAGCTCGACGATGGAGAGATAGCCGTCCTTATTCTCGTCCGCATCTTTCAAGATTTGGTACACCTGTGCTTCGTGCTCGTCGATCACGCCATCGTCGTTGAGGTCCGGGTTGATGAGGTCGAGGCAGAGGATGTGGGTCTTGTCGGGCATCAGCCCACGGTACGTTACACTCCGGCCCTGCTCGCCCAGGGTCTTCCTCTTCGACATTGCCATTTGATCTTGGGACAGCCGCGTATCGGACATCTCCCTCTGCCGCGATGCCGCATCGTGGGTCGACATCTCGCTGTCTGGCATGTCATGAGCACGGTGGACGGCCAGGTCGGTGGTGGACGTGCCCGACGCGACCACCTTCACGGTCGGCGCGTTGAGCGTCGACATGCGATGCGACGCGCCGCCGGCGGGGAACGTGATGAGCCGCCGACCCCCTGTGTTGTCCAGTTGCTGGCAAGTCTGGCAT
>Ga0209713_10002453_pt1 | contig 11503 bp, 5 predicted proteins | sample ArcOceMetagenome_3_FD_187444 | JGI IMG/M metagenome (GOLD analysis project Ga0209713, IMG submission 187444) | Marine eukaryotic phytoplankton communities from Arctic Ocean - Arctic Ocean- Svalbard ARC20M Metagenome (SPAdes) (version 2) | ecosystem: Environmental > Aquatic > Marine > Oceanic...
GAAGGGGGGCAGCAGCGACTCTCTCGGCGACGCCACGCAACGAGGCAACGCCTTGAAGCGGGGCAAGTCGTCGCCCAACGTCAAGCGGGAGTCGCGCCGCCAGTCGTCGCGCCGCCATTCGTGGGCGAGGCTGCCCGGCGCGGGCTTCGGCGGAGGCTCCTTCGGCGGAGGCTCCTTCGGTGGAGGAGCCCTCGGAGGAGGATTCGGCACCGTGACACGCGACCACGCCTCGGGCAGCGTCAGCTCGGATGCGGGGTCCGACGGGGGGCGGAGCGCCTCGCGTGAGGGCGGCTCGTCGGCGCCGGCCACGCCCACCCTCGCTCCAACTCCAAGCAACATGCGCCTCGTCAAGTGGCCGTCGCTCGCGCGGCTGCCACACTACGGCAGCTCCGCGCCGTCGCCTCGGCCGCCCTCACCGGTGCATCCGTCGCACAGCTCGGGCCTGACCGCCGGCGCGGAGAGCGGCGACGCGTCGGCCGCCGCCAATAGCGCGCGCCACACCGTCGACCTGTGGCATCGCGCCACGACCGCATCGAAGAACGAGCGGAGGACGACGCAGCGGCGCCGCTCGTGCGGCGGGAGCAAGGCGGCGGGCGGCTCGCGCGGCTCGATGTGGGGCTCGCGCGGCTCGCTCGGCAGCGCCTCGTCGGCCGCGGCGGCCAAGGCCCTCGCCGCGGCCGACCAGGCGCAGGGCGAGTGCCGGTACGGCGGTCTGCTCGAGCTGGTGGCGGTGCAGCCGGCGACGGCGCTGGCGGGGGCGGCGGCGAGGCGCGTCGACTTCGCGGAGCTGCGCGTGCTCGACGAGGGCAAGGAGACGCCGACCAAGGTCGCGCTCGTGCTCTACTCGGGCCTCGCCGCCGCCGCCGCCGCCGCCGCCGCCGCCGCCGCCGCCGCCGCCGCCGCCGCCGCCGCCGCCGCCGCCGCCGCGCGCTCCAACTCGATCCTTGGGGATGCGGCCACGCTCGGGCTCGGGCTCCACGAGGGCAGCGACGGCAACGGCAACGGGCGGCGCGGCAGCGTGTCGCCACGCGGCAGCATGCTCTCGGAGCGGCGCGGCAGCCTCTTCGAGCTGAGGCGGCGGAGCTCCGCGCAGCTCAGCCGCCGAGGCAGCACGCCGCTTCTCGGCTGCGCCGTGCCCGAGGAGACGCCCAGCAGCGCTGCCGCCCCTTCTCCCGGCAGCGAGCGCGAGAAGGAGCGCGACTCGCCGTCGCCGTCGCCGTCGCCGACGACGGCGACGGCGACGGCGACGGCGACGGCGACGGCGCCGCGGGCGGCGGCGGTGCTCTCGCGGCTGTCGTCGACGACCGACACGCTCGCCGAGCAGAGCTGGAAGTACGCGTCGCAGCGCGTGATGGCGATGCGCGAGAAGGAGCGCGCCGAGCTGCGCGCGCTGATGGCAAAGCACGAGTCGGGCGACGACATCCTCGGCGCCGCCGACGCCGACGCCGACGCCGGTGGCGGTGGCAGTGGCGGCGGCGGCGGCGGCGGCGGCGGCGGGGCGCGGCAGGGGCGGCGCCGCTCATCGGCTGCGGAGATGACGCAGGCGGCGGCGGCCGCGCAGGCCGCGTGGCTCGCGGCGGCGGAGGAGTCGGCGGCGGAGTCGGCGGCGGACGTCGACGCGGCGCAACGGCCGGGGCTGACGGCCGGCGGCGGCTCGAGCAGCGACCGGCTGGGCTCGCTGCGGCTCTCGACGGGCTCCGCGCGCCACTCGCAGGGTTCGCGCCACTCGCAGAGTTCGCGCCACTCGACATGTTCGCAGGGGTCGCGCCACTCGCAGGGGTCGCAGCAGCACGGCGGCTCGCGAGAGGGGTCGTCGGTGAGCCGCGCGTCGCTGCCAGAGGTGGCGCCGGTCGAGGTGGAGGTGGTGGCGCGCGCGGAGCTGCTCGCGTCGATCACGGCCGAGTGCATGCGCGGCCGGCCGGGCGAGCTGGTGGTGACGTGCGCGGCGCCGCTGCTCGACGTCATGTCGGCCCCCGTCGTGGCGGCGCCCGAGGCGAGCGGCGTCGGTGGCGGTGGTGGCGTCGGTGGTGGCGGTGGTGGCGGTGGTGGCGGTGGTGGCGGCGGTGGCGGCGGCGGTGGCGCGAGCGGCGCCGACGACGAGACGACGGCGCCCGCGCCGGCGCCGGCGCCGGCGCCGGCGGCGGCGGCGCACTCGGCCAAGGTGGTGCAGCTGACGCTTCGGTGCGGCAGCGCGGCGGAGGCGAGCGAGTGGGAGGAGGCGATCAACCGCGAGCTGGGCAAGTGCAAGAAGCACGGCGGCGCCAAGGAGAAGGTGCACCCCGAGCTGAGCGAGCTCACCTACCTGGTGGGGCGCAAGGCGGCGCAGGTGCGCGACGGCGCGTGGGTGCCGACGCACATGTGCTCGTTCGACGAGCGCGGCGCCGAGAAGCTGCTGCGCGAGGCGGCGCACGGCGGCGCCGACGGCGCGCGAAAGGTGCGCGAGCAGAACGCCGAACGGCTGCTGCGCGTCTACCCAAAGGGGACGCGCTTCGAGTCGTCCAACATGGAGACGACGCTCGTCGCGCAGCTGCTGGCGTGCGGCGCGCAGATGGTCACGCTCAACATGCAGACGGCCGACGAGAGCAGCCAGTACGTCGCCGGCCTCTTCTCGCAAAACGGCGGCTGCGGCTACCTTCTGGCGCCGCCGCCGACGCCGCCCGCGGCCGGTTTGGCGCTCAAGGTGCACCTGCTAGCGGCGCGCCACGTGCCGCGCGTCGGCGAGGGGCGGCCGCAGCAGCCGCCGCCGCCGTGGCTGGGCGCGGTGCCCCGGCTCGACACCGTCGCGCAGCTCGCGCCGCTCGGCGAGGCGGCCGACCTCTACGTGACGCTCGAGGTCGTCGGCGACGGCTTCTGCTGCGCCACGCACGAGCTGCCCTCGGGCGACGTGGCGGGTGGTGGAGCGCACGGCGGCTCTGCCGCTGGCGGCGGCGGCGGCGGCGGCAGCGGTGGCGGTGGCGGCGTGATGGCGGCGGCGATGGCGGCGGCGACGGCGTCGCACCGCAGCGTGCTCGACGACCACCTTCGCCGCCATCGCCTCGCCAACCAGCAGGCGGCGCTGCTCAAGCGCGCCGGCGCGGCGTGGCGCTCGACGACCATGTACGGCAACGGCTTCTGCGCGGCGTGGGGCGGCGAGCACGGCGCGGGCGAGGCGGCGTACGTCCTTGCGTCGCAGCCGCAGCTGGCGGCGCTGCGCGTCTGCGTCTACGCGCAGGGGCGTCGCCAGCAGAGCGTCGTCGGGATGATGGACGGCGACGGCACCGCGCGCGCCTCGCCGCAGACGCTGCTGCCGGGCGCCGCGGGCAAGGACGCCGCCACGAGGGACGACACGCTCGTCGGCGTCGCCGTGCTGCCGCTGCGCGCGCTGCGGCGCGGCGTGCGCGCGGTGCCGCTCTCGCACCCAAGGGGGGAGCCGATCGCGCTCTCATCGGTCGTGATCCGGCTGCAGAGCTGCGCCGCGTGCCAGGTGCCGACGCCAAAGCGCGCGCCCGCCGACGGCCAGCCGGGCGGCGGCGGCCCCGACGGCAAGGGCGGCGTGCGCCGCCACGCCTCGAGCCGCGGCTCGCTGCTGAAGCAGCTGCTCTCCGCCTCGCGCGCCGCCACGCGCACCACCTCCGTCACGTGCGGCCTCCCGCTCAGCCTCGGCGCCGTCCACCGCCGCTCGTCGTCGCACGCCGACAGGGCCGACAGGGCCGACAGGGCCGACAGGGCCGACAGGGCCGACAGGGCCGACAGGGCCGACAGGGCCGACAGGGCCGACAGGGCCGACAGGGCCGACAGGGCCGCGGCGGGTGGTGGCGGTGGCGGCACCGCGGAGACGTCGTCACCCGCCGAGCTAGGCGGCGGCAGTGGCGGCGACGGCGGCGGGGGGGCGCGCGTCGCGCCGCCGCGCTCCCGCTTCGGCTCGCTCGGCTCGCGCATCTCGCATCGGCTCAGCCGCGCCTCGTTTGTGACGCGGCCGTCGGCCGCGTGCTCTTCCGGCACCGAGTCGTCGCTCCGCTCGCCCCGCACGCCGCGCGCCCTGGGCGCCGCCGCGTCGGCCGCGTCGGCCGAGTCGGCCGAGTCGCCCTCCTCGACCCTCGCCGGCGACCCTCCAACCCCGCTCAGCCCCAAGGCGGCCGGGAAGCGCCCCGCCGGAAGCGTGTGCTCCGACACGGCGCTCGAGCGCATCGATGACTCGGCCTCGCCGTTTGCGGCGGGGCCGAGTGCCCAGTAGGGCCGCCGCGCCGGCAGCGCCACGTGCTGTGAGCCGAGGACGGGCGAACCGCCGTGGCTACAGCCATTTTTCCTCCATGCTTTTTGTTAACGTAACGTACGTCATCAAATTTGATTGTCTCGAACACGAACCTCTACACACTACAACTTTACTCAGAACTCGGTCTCAGAAGAGAGGCCGCCACGAGCCACGTGCGCTGTCTTCCACATAGATGTCTTGCCCGCGGCGAAAGCCTCGTCAGTCGACTCATGAACACTCACACTACTGGTCTGTCTGTCTGTGCCACCTCGAATGCTCCTGCTCTTGTGATGGCTTCTTGGAACGCTCGCCCATGATCGTCGCCTTCTTCTGAACATGGTGCACCGGCTTCCCGAGAAACAATCGTCGTGACTCGGCCGGCGTGAGCGTCTTGTGCGGCGGAGCGGGTCGGACGAGCATCTCCTTGGTCGATGCGAGCATGGGCTCAATGCCCGCAAGCTGCGCAAACAAGCCGGAGGCGCCGACGGCGGTGGGGATGCCACGGTCGAAATTCACGTTCAGGTGCTCGTAGTGCGCCTTGGCAGCCTTGCCGCTGAACTTCGCCGCCTCGGTAGGGCGCACCTCGAAGAAGACGCCGTTGGCCTCCACCTTGATACGGTCGTCGGCCACGTCGATGTTCGCGACGTCGGCGACACCTGCCGGCAGCTTGGATTCGGACGGCCGCGTGACCCGCATGAGGCCCTCATGAGCACGGGGCTCGCTCCGCGCGGCGACGTCGAGCAGCTTCGTGCCGTCGACTGCAACGATAAACTGCTTGAACCACTGGTCGCCCGTTGCCTCCCGCGCAAAGGTGCGCCCGCTGAGCTCGAGGGTGTGGTTTCCGTCCGACGAGCGCCACAGAAGCAGCGGCGTCAGCACGCCGTCCTTGAGCCAGAAGTGGGTGCCCGTGCCGTTGCTCTTGAACATGGGGTCGCCATGCACGCTGATGGGGGCCGGGCTCGCGCACTGAACCGTGTACAGGCTCCATAGAGAGTGAGCCCCGGCAGCCGACGGGTCGTCACAGCAGCGGCAGCCCCTCACGGGGTAGGACGAGGAGAACATGAACGTCGTGCAGCCGGCTGCAACGGCCAGATCCGTGCACTGGTCGTAGGTGTCGCCATAGTTGAAGGTCCCGAGGTACGCCCCCTGGGCGCTGCCCTCGCAAGACATTGACGCAGCAGACAGGACTGCGGTCGCTGGGCACGGTGGGCTCGATGGCGCAGGCGGCGGCGGCGTGGGTGGGTACGCAGGCGGCGGCGGCGTGGGTGGGTACGGCACGAGCTTCCACGTGAACGTGAGGCTGTGGCCATTCGCCGTGGCGCCGCTCGTGCAGCCACCCTTGTAGCAGCGGTAGCCGGCGTCGAACCAAACGCTGACGTAGTCGGTGAGGCCGTCCTTCTCAAGGCACTTCTCCGCGGCCAGGTCCTTCCAGGCGAGGTACTTGTCGTTGGCAAAGGTGGTGTCGGAGCCGACCGTGGCGTCGAAGCCCGCGAGCTCCCACGCAGAGCTCGCGTAGGTCTGATAGACGCGTTGTCACAGTTACCAAGGCCGTAGGCTGCGGTTGTCGAGGGAGCCGCCGGTGGCGCGGGCGGGTCGGGGTCACCGATGCCGTACGTGTATACCAGGGTGTCCCCATTGGCGACACAGTCACCCCCGTAGCAGCGGCAGCCAGCGTCGTACCACACGCTGACGAACTTGGTAGTGGGGTCCTTCTCAAGGCACTTCTGCACCGCGAGGTCCACCCAGCCCATGTACTTCTCACTGCTCTTCAGGCTGGAATCCGCGCCCACCGAGGCATCGTAGCCCGTGAGCTCCCACGCAGAGCTCGAGTAGAGGTGCGACTGACTGCAGTGGCCAACGCCGTAGCTGTAGGATGGTGGCGCCGGGGGAGATGGTGGCGCCGGGGGAGATGCTGTCCCGGCACTCACGATCCACGTTTTAATCAGGCTGTTGGCAGCGGCCGAACAGCCACCACCCCCGTAGCAGCGGTAGCCAGCGTCGTACCACACGCTGACGAACTCAGTGGCGGCGCTCTTCTCAAGGCACTTCGGCACCGCGAGGTCCACCCACCCAGCCCATGTACTTCTCACTGCTACAGGTGTTGTCCGCGCCCACCGAGGCATCGTAGCCCGTGAGCTCCCACGCAGAGCTCCCGTAGAGGTGCGACTGCGTGCAGTGGCCCGAGGCGTAGGCAGCATAGGTAGAAGCGGGTGCGGGGTCTGCTTTGGCTATGGGCTTGAGCGCCTTCGCCGCATCCTTGGCGGGCAGGCCAAACACGCCCGCGAGGCAGAGCATCGATCGTCGGGCAGAAAGACAGATTTGCCTAACTTGGACGAACCTACCGCAATGCTGTGAGACGCGCGGCGCGGGCCCCGGCTGCGACGGCTGGTTTCTGGGGTCGCGGGCGAGCGTGTGGGCTGTCGGGCTACGACCCACACGACTTTCGATGAGCTCTTTACACGATGTACTTGACACTCGCTCCACTTGGGCGGACTCTGAGCAGAGTCCGCCGGCTCGGTACGTCACTCGTCAGATGTCTGGCGCGGAGCTGATTCGCTCTTCGCTCTTCGCCGATGCCGTGCGGACCGGCGATGATACCTCCGCCACACTCGAAATCGGCACGAGTGCGTTCGCGGTTGGCATCCTCAGCGGCCGCCCGTCGACGGCCGGCGCCGCTGCCGTCATCGTCATCGCCTCTGCGACGGAGGACGCGTCGGCGAGCGGGCCGACCGAGAAGAAGAGTGCCATGTTGTTGAGCATGATGGGCGCGAACACGAACACGAACTCGACTGGGTAGAGGACCACGTTGGCGACGTGGTTGAGGTCGAGGCCGTTGCTCGTCCAGACGTACAGAAGGAAGTACTGCGCGACGCCAAACGCCAGCGCGAGCGCCTGCGTCTGGAAGGCGCGCACGAGCAGGTACGGGCTGTGCAGCGGGAAGAGCGCCCAGAAGGCGGCCGGCGTCTTGACCGCGCCGTCGGCGGCCGCGTTCATGCTGGCGACGTGACGGTTGAGCGACCCCGACCCCTCTTGGACCGAGTGCCTTTGCAAGTACGCCCTTTGCGACAGGGTCTGCCGTGCGGCGAGGCGCTGCCCCATCCGCGCACCCGAGGTCTCCTGCGGCTTGAAGCCCCTCAGCATCGCCCAGGCCTGCAGGCCGGCGGCGGCCGAGGCGGCGTCCGCCGGCGGATCGTCGTCGGCCCAAGAGGTGCTCGCCTGGGAGGACGCGGCGGCGTTGGTCCAGCCTCTCGCCGGCATGCTCCCCGACACGGCGGCGGGGTTGTGGCGCGCGCGCGAGATGGTCATGCGCACCTGGCTGTTGAGCGCCATCTGGCGCATCGCCTCGATGGTGGCGTCCTCGCCCGCCGGCTCGACGGCCGCCACCTCGGGCGTCGCATGCAGCCCGGCGAAGGCGCGCCGCGAGACGGCGACGGCCCACGAGAGGAGCCCGAAGAGGAAGCACCAGTTCGTGAGCTCCATGACGTAGAAGAGCGGCAGGTTGAAGTCGTTGGCGCGCTCGAGCCGGACGTGCCGCGTCGCGTTGTTGCCGTGGCACGTCGCGCCGCCCCCCGAGCCCACCTCCTCCCCCACCATCGCCGCCGCGCCCCCCAGGCCCGGCAGGCCTCCCGCCGCCCCAGCCGCCAGCTCGACGTCGTGGCAGCCGGGGCTCTCGAGACCGTACAGCGGCCGCGTGAGAGGCGGCATCATCGACCGCCGCTCGTCGTCGTACGACCACGCCGCCACGACGAGGAGCGTGCCGAGGCCGTAGCAGAGGGCGAAGAGCGCGAGGACGAGCACCCACGACACCGGGTTGAGCTGCACGACGTTGACGAGGACGGCGTCGAGCGAGCGGAGCAGGTGCGACGCGTGGTCAAAGTCGGCGGGGAGCGGCGCGCCGACCGCCTCCCACTGCGCCTCGAGCGCGCGCTTCGCCACGAGCAGCTTGCACAGCGCGCGCACCTGCGACGACCGCATCGGCCGCGCCGCCGCCGCGTCCGCCGCGCTGCCCGTCGAGACGTTCGGTCGCCTCGCGTCGCCGCGGAGCTGCGTCGAAGGTGCTTGGTCGAGCGAGCGCAGGGCGGCAAAGCACCGCAGCAGCGCGCGTGGCGTGTCGTCCGCGAGCTCCTGCAGCTGCTCCGGAGTCGCCTCGCGCAACCAGGCGTGGTGCGTCTGGTACATGCGGCTCAGCTTGGAGCGGATGACGAGGAAGCCCAGGACCAGCACGCAGTAGAAGAGAGCGGCGATGAAGAGCATGAAGTGCACGAACTCGACGAGCTCTCTCCGGTAGCCCTCGAGCACGTCTGCCGCGACGACGGCGAACATGACGAACGAGAGCGAGCCCAGGATGGTCAGCTCCGACTTGACGCGCGCGAAGAGCTCGCCGCGGAACGACTCGAGGTGCTCGAGACGCTCGAAGGCGTGCTCGAGCCCGGCGGAGAGCAGCAGCAGCACGATCATCACGAGCAGAAACCAGCCGAACTCGGCGGTCAGGTCGACGCAGGCAAACCACGGCACGTTGTGGAGGTGGTGACAGTGCTCGTACTCCTGCTCGGCATCGCAGTGGAAGACGCCGTTCTCGAGAGCGCATGAACCGGACGAGGACACGCCGCCCGACGACTCGCCGCCCGACGACTCGCCGCCCGAGGAGGAGGACGAGGGCGATGACGCGGCCAGGCTGCGCAGCATCAAGGGGCACCCTGTTCACACCGTGGGAAAAGTTACGGTGTGAGTAACTTCGCGGCGCCCCCTACCGTCCGGGATGTCGGCTCCATTCGTGTACGCCTCCGCGCACCACAAGAGCGAAAGGTCGTGCCAGAAGAGCGGGTGCACGCTGCGGCACCGCTGGCTCGAGGAGCTAGGCGCGAGCGTTGGCCGAGGCTGGCTGACGGAGCGACCAGGGAAGCCGCTGCGGGACGTTCTTCGGAACGCAGTGCGCCGCAACGAGATTCAAGGCACTTACAAGGTGCCGAACCCAAAGGACAAGAAGGACAGTGATCCCGAAACAGGCTGCATGCAGCAAGCGACTGCGCGGGTGAGGTGGTGGTGGCACGAGGGTGACCCCGACATCCAGCGCGTCAAGCGGCTGCTGATCGAGTTCGCGCCGCCCGACCCGACCAAGGGCCAGGACTGTGCTATTTGCTTGGATGCGTGGAGCGCGACCAACGATCCTCGCTCGGTCTACTCCAAGCCCGACTGCTGCAGCCACAGCTTCCACCGCGCATGCATGGAGCAGTGGCTGAAGGACGACCAGGGCACCTGCCCCGTCTGCAGGGCCGTGCACGAGGACCTGGAGTGCGCGGGGTGCGACGAGCCGGGAGAACTGATCATCTGCGATCGATGCCCCAAGGCGTACCATATCGACGAGGAGTGCCTGGCGGCGCCCGCGCTCGGCCGTGCGCAGGAAAGCCTCGACGACGCCGCGTGGCTGTGCCCAGAGTGCGCGGGCGAGCGTTTCGGCCCGCCAGCCAAGAAGCAGAGGCTCGCCGGTGCGGGGGCACCCAGCGCGGTCTTGGCTACCGCCTGGCTGGGAGCAGGGGGCGCGTGCTCGAGCTGTGGCTCCTCCGCCGATGGCGCAGCCAGATGCGGCGGCAGCGGCGGCGAGAGCAGCGGCGGGGCTGGCAGCGGCGGCTGCAGCGGTGCAGCGGCTGCAGCGGCGCCCGCCAGGCCGTTGCCGTTTGCCGCCCCCGCCCCCGCTTCCGCCCCCGCCCCCGCCACCGGCCTCGCGCTCGTCGGGCGGCGCGTGCGCGTCTGGTTCGACGGGGAAGACGCATGGTTTGCCGGCCGGGTCAAGTCGTTCGGCAAGTCCCGCAAGTTCTGCATCGTCTACGACCACGTGCCAGGCCAGGACGACCTGACGGATTATTGCGATCTAGAGACGGAGAGGTGGGAACTCATTTGAACGATCAAAATTTCTTTTCTCATATCTGTGTCCGACTCGGACTATCAATCTCTGGCTGTGTTCCCTCTGTCGGTGTGTGCTTGCGAGTTCCAAGCGCCAATGATACAGCAACCAGGGTGCAGGTTGGCGAGCTTCGTGCCTCCCTCGAGAGAGGCGAGACCTCACGCGCTCAGGCCCAGCTCACGAGAAGTCGCGGCGCGCCCTCGTGACGGCCCGGCGCGGGTCGCGTCCCGTCACGATGGGCGGCGCGGCCGATGGGAAGAAGCGTCGGCCGCCGCTGCCAGCGGCGGAGGCGAGAGCGCGCGGCCGGGCGTCGGCCGCTGCTCGGGCACGGGCGCGGGCAGAGGCGCGCCGCCGCCGTCGTCGCCGCTTCCGCGGCCGCCGCCGCGGCCCTCCTCGAGCTCGTCTCCGTCTCCGTCTCCGCCCTCGCCCTCGTCTTCGTCGCGCCCGTCGCCGCCGTCGCTGCTGCCGGGGTCGACGGCGGCGGGCGGCGCATCCTTGGGGAGCAGCGCCACCTCGAGCACCTGCGCGGCGGTGGGGTATAAGCACCCACAGGGAGGGGACGAAGCACTCAAAGGGACGCAGGGAGGGGTGGAAGCACCTGCTCGACGTCGCTCGCAAACGTGAAGGCCATGTCGTCGCGGACGGACTGCGGCAGGTCGCGCAGGTCCTTCTCGTTCTTGGCGGGGAGGATGCACGCGCGCAGCCCGGCGCGGTGGGCCGCGATGACCTTCTCCTTGACGCCGCCGACGGGCAGCACGAGGCCGCGGAGCGTCACCTCGCCCGTCATCGCGAGATCGGAGCGGACGAGCCGCCCCGTCAGCAGGCTCGTGAGCGCCGTGACGATGGCGATGCCCGCCGAGGGGCCGTCCTTGGAGATGGCGCCCTCGGGGAAGTGGAGGTGGATGTCCGTCCGGTTGAGCAGGTTCTCGCCCTCGGCGCCGTTGTCGGCGAGGCCGAGGCGCGGCGCCGCCGCGCGGATCCACGACAGCCCGGTGCGCGCGCTCTCCTTCATCACGTCGCCCAGCTGCCCGGTCAGGATGATCTGCCCCGAGCCGACCATCTTGGTCGCCTCGATGTACAGCACGTCGCCGCCAAACGGCGTGTACGCGAGGCCGATCGCGACGCCCGGCTTCGTGAGGCGGCGCGCGTTGTCGCGCGGCCCGTCGAACTTGGTCGGCCCGAGGACCTCCTCGACCTGTGCGAGCGTCACGACGCCGCCGTCCTCGCCGATCAATCGACCCGCGCCCGCGCCCGCGCCCGCGCCCGCGCCCGCGCCCGCCGACTCGGCGGCGGCGGCGCCGTCGGAGCGAGGTGCACGGTCGTCGTTGGCCTTAGCATCGTCGCCGTCGTCGTCGTCGTCGTCGTTCGAG
>Ga0209713_10002454_pt1 | contig 11503 bp, 10 predicted proteins | sample ArcOceMetagenome_3_FD_187444 | JGI IMG/M metagenome (GOLD analysis project Ga0209713, IMG submission 187444) | Marine eukaryotic phytoplankton communities from Arctic Ocean - Arctic Ocean- Svalbard ARC20M Metagenome (SPAdes) (version 2) | ecosystem: Environmental > Aquatic > Marine > Oceanic...
GGCGCTCGCCAAGGGCGGCTACCGCACGCTCGACGCGCTCGCGCTCGCGCCGCCCGCCGACGTGCAGAAGGTCCTCTCGCGAGAGCGGACGAGCGGCGGCCCCGCGCAGGTGGCGGGCGCCGCGCTGGCGCGCCAGGCCGCCGACATCGTCGCCGACGCGGCGCGGCTGCTGGGCGAGGAGGCGGCGGCGCTCCGCACCGGCGGGCGCGTCGCCGCCGCGCCGAGCGTCGCCATCTACGGTCAGCTCGGCGGCGGTGGCGGAGGGGGTGGCGCGCGGCGCAAGGCGGCGGCGGCGCCACCTCCGTACGACGTCAAGCACGTCAACATCGACGACCCTGGCGAGCTGCGCAACTTTCTGGCGCTGTGGCAGCAGCAGCCGCAGTTTGCCTTTGCGCTCGCCACCGCACCACCATCCGCCGCCGCCGCCAGCGGTGAGGGTGGTGGCGGCGCCTCCGAGGCCGCCGTGCCCACTGCCATCGCCGTCACCTGGCGCGCCGACACCGTGTGGCTGCTCGAGCTGCCGCCCTCGTCATCAGACGCCGCGGCCGCCGGTTCGGGCGACACGAGCGCGGTGCTCGAGGGCGTGCGGCTCGCCATGGGCGGCCACGAGGCGTCGGCCAAGAAGATCGGGCACGACGTGGCGTCGCTCGCGCGCAGCCTCGCGCGGCGCGGCGTGCGCCTGGCGCCTCGCCTCTTCGACCCGCAGGTGCTCGCCGCGGTGCTGCAGCCGGAGCAGCCGCCCGAGCAGCCGGCGGAGCAGCCGCCCGAGCAGCCGGCGGAGCAGCTCCCGGCGGAGGAGCGGGGCGCGGTTGGACCTGTACCGCCGGAGCAGCCGCCGTCGCAGGCGGGCGGCGTCGCGCTCGCCGAGCTGATGCTCCGCTTTGCCGACTCGCACCGGCTGCTGGCGCAGGTGGATGCCGACGCGCTGTCGGCGCACGAGGCGGGCTGCCTCGCCGCGGCGCAGACGCTCGCGACGATGTCGTCGCTCGCGCCGCTGCTCGTCACGCCGCAGCTCAAGCAGGCGCTCCGGGCGAGGATGGCGCGCGTGGAGGCCGACGTCGCGTCGGTGGGCGGTGGTGCTGGTGGCGGCGGCGACGGTCGCGCGCCGGAGCGAGCGGAGGGCTCGGTCGCCGAGCCGACGCAGCATGTGGCTCGCCTGGGGCCCGACGTGCCGACGGACTCGGCGGTGACCGCAGAGGAGGAGAAGGAGGAGGATCCGGACGCCACGCAGGTGGACAGCCCGCAGGTGGAAAGCCCGCCCGAGCCGACGCAGATCAGTCGCGTTCAGTAGCGCTCTGACCGCTGGCGCTTTGAGCGCTTTATTGTATATGAACCGCATGACTCGAGTCCGTTCGTCGTAACCCAATATACGTGCCGTGATGCCCAAAGCTTTACTCCACACAACTCACAAGCTAAAGTACCGAACGAAAAGCAAAAAGCTGAACCGCCAAAAATGAGCATGGCCATGGACGCTCGAACACGCCGCGCGCGGCTATTCGAGCGCTATTGTGTACATTTCATCGCTCCGGAAGAAGACGCTGAGGTGGTCACCGCCTGTGCCCCTTGGGCACGTACCCCGGCTCCCAGGTGTACCGCGGTGTCAGCTCGTAATTGCCGAGTGCCAGCGCGTGGTACTCGGCGCGCGCGTCACGGGGGGAGCGGCACGCCTGCGGGACGTACCCAAACGGGCGATTCGCTGCCTGGCCAAACTCGCGCCGCTGCGTTTGCCGTGGCGGTGGCAGCGCACGCCTCGCATCAGAAAGCCTTGCTGGCACGGTTTGAGGACGACGAGGGCTCCTCGGGCTCGAGGGTGCGCTCAACGGCGCGAAAAGCGTGATCGGCGGTGCAAAGGGCTGCGACTTCTTGTGGGCCACCGCGGGCGGGGAGGGCGTCCGCAGGGCGCCGGGCGGCAGCTGGAAGGCGTCGACGCCGTCGACGGCGCCGGCGCCACTGGCGGCGCTCGTGAATGCGGAGATTGCCTTCATGGCCGCGCCCGCCTTTTGCCAGCGGACCTGGGCCATCCGGTAGCCGCTGTCATCAAATGTGTTGGCGGCCGCCGGGCGGGGGCGTGGCGAGTTGGTCGGGCTCACGCCCGTGTTGACCCAGCCACGCGTGTCGTCATCGCGCACCTCGTTCGTGCGCAGCAGCACGGGAGGCGCCGACGAGAAGAGGTGGTCCGAGTGGTCTGTGCCTCGATTCTTGTCCGAGCCTGCCGGAAGCGCCATTGCAATGCGGCGCGGCGACTTGCCAATGCAGGGGCGAGTCGAGGTTGGGGAAGTGCTGTCGAAGTGACGGCCGAAGCTGCTCTGCGTCGTGAGCGACCACGACATGGTTGAGGATGGGTGTGGCCGAGCGAAGATCGGTGGGTTCGCCAAGCGAAACAAGTTTTCGCTCGTTTCGTTTTCGCTCGCGCCGCGGGGGGGTTTACCCAGCGGGCACCTGGAACACTCTCATGCGTCCAGTCCAATATCTTGGCCGACGTTAGTGTCTGCGCGCCATCCCAATCCATCGCGCCCGTCCAACGCGAGCGACGCGCAGGAACCGGCGGGGACACAGATGAGTTGAAGCTCGGGATCATGGTGCTTCATCTATCTACGGGAACTGACTAGGTAAGTACCCTCATTAGTTAGCCCTCGGAGGCGAGAGAGCGCGGCCGGCAGCTCTGGGCACGATCTTTTCCTGATGTGACACCCGAGTGTGTGTTGTTAATACCCCCGTAAGCGTCGTCGTTTGGAACCAATTTCGGCAACTCGGCAACCTCGAGTTGGCAAACTCACGGCACACACACTCAGATTGTGTGGACCAGATTGTGTGGACACACTCAGATTGGAGTGGGCATCTTGTACTTCGCTCGCCAGCCCTCCGCCCGGCCAGCTCCCCACTCGCGATATGCAAGGCACACGAACGCCGGCGGCCAGCCCACCAAAGCCGGCACCTCTGGTGCACGAGGCCCGACCCTCGGTCTTCCAGCAGGCCTCCCACGAGGATGACGAGGATGACGAGGAGACGACACCAGACGCTGACTCGTCGGGCTGCAACTTCGGCAACTCAGAGAGCGTGCGCGTCGACAAGACGTTCATGAGCGAGAAGAGCAAGCGCATCGGCGTGCCCGGCGGGCGGCAGATCGACCCAAGGCACACGTGGCAGGAGCTCTTCAGCTGGCGTGGCGGCGCGCTCAAGGTTGCCGCGACCTCCATCTCGACGTACATCCACGTCCTGATGTACCTGCTGCTGTGCGTCGTCGCGACGGTCATCTACGATCACGGCGTCGAGAGCGACGAGGACGCGGAGCTGCAGCTCGCGTTCGCGACGATGAGCATCGACGGCCCGACCGTCTCGGCGATCGCCTTCCTCGTCTCCTTCTCGCTCGCGCGCTACGTCGGCTTCGTCGTCGGCCGGTACAACGAGCGCTTCAACCACTGCTGCGCGTGCAACGGCGCGCAGACGATGCTCGCCTTCGACGCCGCGTCGATGATCCCGCCGCACGACCGCAAGGCGGCCAAGGCGGCAGTGCAGCTGATGCGGCGCGGGCTGCTCCTCCAGCACCTGCTGTACATGGGCATCGACGGCCGCCCGCTCGGCGACAAGGAGTACGCGCTGCTGCGCCAGCGCAGCCTGCTGAGCGAGGGCGAGCAGGCGACGCTCGCCATGGAGCGCAACCACGTGATGCACGTCTACGTGTGGGCGGCGCGCGACGTCTACGACCTGAAGAGGCGCGAGGCCATGTTGAGAACAAGGTGGCGCTCACATCGCGGGCCACAGGTCCGCCTCCTGACCAGGCATCGCCCGCGCACTGGCAGATGCAGGCCCAGGGCAGCCCCAGGGCCCCAGGCTTCGGCCATCGTCGGCCAATCAGCCGCGTGGAGCCACGGGCGGGGTCGTGCCAAAGGGCCCTCGTTTACAACACAGGCGCGAGGTGATCACGGAGCGGCAGTCGGAGCGGCTGATCGGCCACCTCGGCGGCATCCGCGCGGCCGCCAAGCAGCGCGCGTACCACCTGACGCCGCTGCCGATGCCGTACTTCCACTTCACATGCACCCGCGCGCCGGGGTCCCAGATCTAGTGGCCACCTCTGACGCCCGCGCGTGCTGCCTCCACCGAGAGTGCGCGACACGCCTGTCGGCCTGGAAGACCACCGCCACGGCACGCCCCGCTCTCCCCATCATTAGCCCCTGCTCCGCCTTATGTTCCATCTCTTGCCGGCAGGCTGGAGCGTGCACGTCTACCTTCTCGTGATGGAGTGGAACTCGGCGGTGCGGTGGGCGGCGCATCTGCGCGAGCAGCAGCTGACCATGCCGCTGGTGACCGAGGCGATGAGCGTCGTCATCGTCATCCTCTTCTTCAACACGCTGCGCAAGGTGGCGGTGCTGATGATCAACCCGTACGGCGACGACGACATCGACTACGAGCTCGACCACGACCTGCGCAACCTCTGGCGCATGGCGGTCGACGTGGCGAGATCGATCGAGCTACATGGCGGCGGCCACGGCGGCGGCCACGGCGGCGGCCACGGCGGCGGCGGCACGCGTAGCAAGAAGCCGCAGCTCGCAAGGCAAGAAGGGCCGCAGACGCCTGCAGCGGCCGTCGCCGCAGTCGAGGCGGCTCACCCCGTGGCTGCCATGGCGCCAGTGGGGGAGGACGACGAGGCGGACCCCCTCGCAAGAAGCTACGTGGCCGAGGTCGGGGTCGATGGCGCCGCTCAGAGCTGGGACGCGCTCGTCGCCTAGGTCGTCGCCGCAGCGCTGCCAGACGAGCATGCAAACGGGTGTACCCAAGGTCCCCAAACGAGCTGGCGGCGTGACACGACACGGTGCCGTGGAGCATTCGTCGTCTCAGGTGTACCGTAGCACGTTGCGTAGACGGCAGTCGGCACCGGCAGGTCGATGGAGCAGCGACTGAGGCGGTGAAATAGAGAATAAGCAAGTCTTCCTTCTATCTACTTAGTACGGCGGAAGCCCGGCCAGCTGCCGCGCAGCGACGGAGACCCCCCGACAAGGGGACTCTCCTCCTGCTCCACGGGACCGTGGCTGCAGCTGGCTGGCTCAGAACTCAGAAGCCCTTGTAGACCTTGGGTCCGCTGCGCTCGCCAGCGTCGTCGGTAGCCCACTGCACGCGTGTGCCAGACCAGCCGTCGCTGCCGCCGCCGCCGCCGCCGCCGCCGCGCCCCTTGCCCCCGCCGCCGCGACCGCCGCCGCCTTTGCCTTTGCCGCCGTCGCCCTTGCCCTTGCCACCGCCCTTGCCGCCGCCCTTGCCGCCGCCCTTGCCGCCGCCGCCACCACCGCCCTCGGCCGCGCCACCGCCACCAGCGCCGCCACGATGCAGCTGCTTGTTGGTGTCGCTGTCCTCCACCTTGCGCCGGCAGACGCCCATCAGGTAGGCCGCGCGGTTGCGCACGCCGTCGAAGCTGATCGCCTTGACCTCGCGCAGCACGCTCTCCGCCACCGCCGGCGCGACGCCCGCCAGAAACTCGAGAAGCTTCTCGTCGACGTCGTCGCGCGTCGCGCCGCCGCCGCTGGCGCTGCTGCCGGCGTCGTCCTCGTCGGCCTCCTCCTCGCCACCGCCCGCCGCGCCCGCCTCTGGCAGGACCGAGTGGACGAGGTCGCGCATCTTCTCGAGCGCCTGTGCGCCCTGCCGCTCGCGCAGGTCCTTGAGCTTCTGCTTGCGCTGCTCGCCCGTGCCGCCGCCGCCGACGGTGCGCTCGACGTTGATGCGGCGGCCGCCCAGCTGCGAGTGGTGCAGCTTCAGCGCCGAGTGCAGGTCCGACTCGGACGACAGCTCAAGGAACGCCATGCCGCGCGGCTTGCCGTCGACCGTCGCCAGCAGCCGCACGACGGGAGTGCCCTCGGACGAGACGGCCTTGAAGTGCTTCTCGATGTCCGCGACCGTCGCCGTGTACGGCAGCTGCCCCAGGAAGAGCGTGCGCGAGATCTTGACGTTGCCGGCGGCGGCGACGCCGTCGCCGACTTCGCTGGCCTTGATGCGGCGCCGCTTCTTCTTCTGCGTCTCGTAGCTGCTCATCGGGTAGGCCTCGGCGTCGGCCGTTGCGTCGGCCGTCGTGTCGGTCGCGTCGTCAGCGGGAGGTGCCTCCTCCCCCGCGCTGGTGCCTGCTGCCTCCAGCGCCGCCGCCCTCCTCTTCCTCTTCTCAGCGCCGGTCAAACTCTTCTTGCCGCGCCGGTTCTTCTTCTTCTTCGCCGGCGCCTCCGCTGACGTCCCGGCAAAGACCGACCCCAGCACCTCGTCAGTGGAGCGCTTCGGCTTGGGCGCGTCGGTGCCGTCAGTCGGCTCCGCGAGCTTCTTCTTCTTGACGTTTTTGACCGGCTCTGCGGCCGGCTCCTGTCCAGCCTGCGGCTTGACGGGCTCCGCGGAGCTGGAGCCCGCCATCTCCTCGGCAGGCCGCTTCTTTTTCTTGACCTTTTCGACGGTGGGCTCCGCCGCGTCGGCGGCCGCAAGCTTCTTCTTCTTCAGCTTCTTAGTTAGCTTGGCCTCCTCTGCCGTCGACATCGCCGATGGCTTGCTGGAGATGGCTCGCTGTAGATGTGGCTATGCGACACCGGACTGTAGGAACCGAGTTGCGGTGGTTCACCCCCTAAAGGGCGACGCGCCCGCAAACGCGGACTGGATGTCATTGTAATGGAGGACAAGCCCCATCTCACACTCAGTAGTCCTCGTCGTCGTCGTCGTCGTCGGCCTCTGAATGTGACGTTGTGGGCGCAGGGCCCCGTTTGATGGGCTGCCTCATGATGACAAAGGTGTGCTTCTTGAGCCGCTTGTCGACGGCCTTCTGCACTGTCATCCGTGAGTCCAACTCGTTGCCGTCGACGCTTATGATCCTGTCGCCGACCCTGAGAACTTGCGCCGCCTTGCCCTCGAGCGTGACTATTGTGTTGTTGCGCAGCACCTCGATGCCAAACGGCGGCGGGCCTGGCACCATGAGCGACATCTCCTCCTCATCCGACGCACCGACCTTACCCTTGCCTCGTCTGAGCGGCGCGTGTGCGCCTTTGCTCCTCCCCGTGCTGCTGCTTCGTGAGAAGGGCACCGCCCAACTGAAGCTCGAGGGCAATCGGTCCACGCTGCCGCCCCGGCAAAGATCGAACCGCTGGGACATGTAGACGACAACCATTCCGCACGCGAGCAGGAGCGAGCCGCCGACAAAGGCAACCACGAACCAAAAGGCAAGCTTTGTCGCAATGCCCGACCTGAGGATCATCTTTGGCACCAGAGAGCCCGCGGCACCCGCTGCAAGGCCGTGCGAGAGCAGGCCATGCGAGAGCTGCTGCGTGTTGACCAGCCCGCACCCTTCCTTCATCAGGTACGCGGTCAGGGCCATGCGTGGGCGTGGGTTGCTCGCGGTCGCACCCATGTTACTCTCAGCGAGGACGCTCATCAGCCCTTCGCGACCGTTGCTCTCGAGGGTCGTGCACAGTGACGCCAGGTCATGCTGCGACGCAACGGCGAGGGCTCACGCTGCGAGAAACAAAGAGAGGCCTGGGCAGGCGCCGCTACGGGCAGCCACTGGGACGGCGCACGTTGCTGCGAATGAGCCGTTCGGAGTACTCCTCCATGTTGAGCTTCTTCAGCACGATCTTGAGCGAATTGAACTTGAACGACGGCGGCGGCGGCGGCGGCGGCGCGGAAGGCTGCATCAGGTCCTCGGGGAGCGGCTCCGTGAGCAAGGCGACCATCAGCAGGCCTGGATGCGCGACAATGATGGCCCAGCGAGTCAATGCAAATGGTGTGTTGGGGATGCGCAGACCCTAGCTGCAGCTCCAGACGTGCATGCGTGGCGGCTGCCGCCTTGTGCTACCTACGGCGGACAATTGAGAATGAGGCTGACGCACAGGCCGACGGAGAGCTGCAGCTCTCGCGACGTGCACGTGAGCGCAGCTGGCTCGTTTGATGAACTGCCGTCGCCGCCGCCAGTGCGGCTGCGAGTCGGCATGATGATGGCGCCGGGGGAGAGACTTGTGATGTTTGGCGGAGAGGCTGAACCGCCTCCAAAGAAAGTCCACAAAGGCGCCAAAGTCACGAAAATTTGGCTTGGTACCCCGTCTGTTAGGCTGTGGGAGAGGTGCATCGACTTGCTTGCCTAGATACGGGCAGGCACGCCGAACGGCAAATCCACTCAGGCAACGCCTCAGGGAGCTGCGGGTCTTTTTAAGATACTTTAGATCATTGCTTTGCCTAAGCCGCGGGGCGGAACTCTCCCGAGCCAGCCCCGCTGGCGAGGCGCAGCGCGCGCGCGGCGCCGAGGCCCACGCCCCCGGACGCGTCCGCTGCAAATGCTGACAGGAAGTGGCCGCCCGAGAGCTGCGAACCTCCGAAGCTTGTCGTCTGCCCTTAGAACGGACCCCGACGATCTAAAATGATGAAGCAGATGCAGACGATCTCGCGCCATGGTGCGTGCACGTGCCTGCCGAGCAGCCGGGAGCTGCCCAGGCACCCGCCAGAGGCAGAGCAGCTATGGGGGGTACAGCGGGAGCCGGGCGGCGTTCAGCAGCTCAGCGGAGCTATAGGGGGTATGCATGAGCCCTCTATCCGTCAGCACGCTCAACGACGGTCCTGACACGCTCTGGCAGGTGCCCGCATGTACTCGTCCGGTGGCAAGGAGAAGATCGCCATGATCGGCTCCGGCAACTTCGGCTCGGCGCTCGTGCGCATTCTCGGCACACACTGCTGGTTACCAGACGGCGGTCGCGCTTTGCGCCACGGAGCCATTAGCCCAGCCTGCGGTGGGTATGAGGCGCATGGGCTGCCTCGCCGCTGCAGTGGCCCTCTTGCACTGTTTTGGGCGCACACGGCCATGCAGTGTGATGACCCGCTGGCACCGGACCGGCACCCCCGTCAACCCCCCCCCCGCCTCACGCTCCGTTGACCGGCCGTCCGCCTTGTCGGATCCACGCAGGCCGCAACGCGATGGAGAAGAGCGACGTCTTCGACACGAAGGTGTCGATGTACGTGCACGAGGAGATGATCGACGGCGTGCCGCTGACCAAGATCATCAACGAGACGAACGAGAACGTCAAGTACCTCAAGGGTGCCAAGTTCACGCCGAACGTGGTCGCCGAGCCGGACATCGCCAAGGCGTGCGAGGGCGCGACGATGATCTGCTTCTGCCTCCCCCACCAGTTCCTCAAGCCGATTATGCCCAAGATTAAGGTGCGCCGCCGCCGCCGCCGCGCCAGCAGCCACGCCCAGCCGCCACCCCGCCCGCTGTCACCGCCGCCATCGCCGCCGCCTTCGCGTTTCGCCGCCACCACTCATCTCGCGCGTCCCCTCGCGCCACTGCGCAGGCGGCGGCGGCGCCGGGCGTCAAGTGCCTCTCTGCCATCAAGGGCATCGACTTTGACGACAAGGGCATCGTGCTGATCTCGGACATCATCCGCGCGGAGCTCTCCGCCGACTGCTCTGTGCTGATGGGCGCCAACGTGGCCAACGACATGGCGTCCGACCAGTTCTGCGAGACGACGATCGGCTACAAGGACGACGCCAACGGCTTGCTCTTCCAAAAGGCGTTCGACTGCCCCGCCCTCAAGGTTGGCATCGTCAAGGACACCGTGGGTGTCGAGCTGTGCGGCGCGCTCAAGAACATCGTCGCCATCGGCGCCGGCTTCTGCGACGGCCTCGGCTACGGCGGCAACACGAAGGCGGCGATCATGCGCATCGGCCTCTTGGAGATGAAGAAGTTCGCCAACATGTTCTACCCCGGCATCGAGGACGACACCTTCCTCGAGAGCTGCGGCGTCGCCGACCTGATCACGACGTGCTTCGGCGGCCGCAACCGCAAGTGCGCCGAGGCCTTCGCCAAGCACGGCAAGTCGAAGTCGCTCGACGAGATTGAGGCGGAGCTGCTGGGCGGCCAGAAGCTGCAGGGCACCCTCACCGCCAAGGAGGTCAACCACGTGCTCAAGATGAAGGGCCTCGAGCACGAGTTCCCCTTTTTCACGGCCGTCTACAAGATCTCGTACGAGGACACGCCGCTCGAGGCGATCACGACCACGCCCTACTAGGCGCGCCGCGAGGCACCTGGTGTATTGGCGAGGGACGTGTACGTGTGAGTGAGTGACGGCAGCGCGCTTGGACTTTGAGAGAGGCGGGCGTGGCAGTCGCGAGTCACAGTCAGGGTGGCCCGCCAGGCAGGGGGTCGTGGGACACGCCTGGGGGCGCCGGCAGTGGCCTCTCCGACCGTCTACTCTGTTCCATAGTAGAATTGTGCTGTGAGGAGATAAAACATTCTCGCGTTCAAACGGACGGCGTAGACTACCGGAATTCAAAATCCCTAAAGCAAATCTAAAAAAAGCACAACTGCGGATACGCATAATTGGGTACCGAGTGTCATGCTCCTCGCCGGCTCCAGCTCCACGTCCTCGGCGAGCTCCACGTCCGACAGCGTCGAGCTCGCCGCGACCCCTCCAGCCGCCGCTCCAGCCGCTGAGCTCGCGCTGCCCGACGACGCGCCCATCGAGCAGCTCATGCTGGTCGTCTTTGAGAAGCTGCACCTCAGCGAGGTCTGCGGCGGCACGCAGCCGCAGGCAGCGGCGGCCTTCTTTGCGCGCAAGGGCCTCTCGCGCGTCGGCCAGCTGCGCAAGTCTCGTGCGAACCAGCGCCTGAAGATCCAGCTCGATGAGCTCGGCAGGCAGCTGCTCAAACGGGCGCCGCTCGACGTGTGCCGCTGCCACGACGCCCACTCTCACCCAGAGATGCAAGACCGACCGCACCCACCCTTCGTTGTTCGCAGGGCGAAGCCGCGGCGCTGCTCGTCAATGCACTGCGAGAGGAGGTCTGGCGGCAGCTCGATCGGCTCGTACAGAGTGAGGAGGAGGACGAGGCCACGGTCGATGCGGCTCAGCCCGCTGGCGAAGCGAGCGACGTCACGGCAGCGCCGGCCGATCTCGCGCTCGGCCAGATCGCGCCGGGCCACCTCGCGCGCAGCATCGCCGCACACGTGGGCAGCGTGACCGCGCTCGCGGTCGGCGGCGACTTTGTCTTCAGCGCCGGCGACGACGGCGCTGTGTTGGCGTGGCGAGCGTCCGACATGAGCCTCGCCGCGACACTGCAGTCGCCCGCAGCGCCGGCAGAAGATACGGACGGGGTGGCCGCCGCGGCGTCGGGGGCGGCGAGGACGGCGGCGGTGCGCGCGCTCTGCGTCGTCGACGCGCCGTCGATGCAGCTGATCGGAGGCGGCGACGGATCGGAGCTGGCGCGATGGGCGGTGCCGACGCTGCGGCGTGACGAGCGGAGCGGAGGCGGCGGCGGAGGCGGCGGCGTGGCGCATGGCCACGAGGAGCCGATCAGCGCGCTTGCGTGGGCGCGGCTCGGCCGTTACAGTCGCAGAGGCGGCGGCAGCAGTGGCAGTGGCGGCGGTGGCGGCGGTGGCGGAGGCGGTGGAAGCGGCGGAGGCGTGCGGGTCTTCTCGGCGTCTCACGACTATACGATCCGCTGCTACGACGTTGGCGCGGCGCCGACGGCCGCGACGCGAGAGAAGGCCGCCGAGGCCGCGACA
>Ga0209713_10002457_pt1 | contig 11495 bp, 7 predicted proteins | sample ArcOceMetagenome_3_FD_187444 | JGI IMG/M metagenome (GOLD analysis project Ga0209713, IMG submission 187444) | Marine eukaryotic phytoplankton communities from Arctic Ocean - Arctic Ocean- Svalbard ARC20M Metagenome (SPAdes) (version 2) | ecosystem: Environmental > Aquatic > Marine > Oceanic...
CGCGCGGTGCACTTCCGCGGCGGGTTTGGGGGTGGGTGAGCGGGTAGGGATGGATGGTTGGGTCGCTCGCGTTGGACGGGAGCGATGGATTGGGATGGCGCGCAGACATTAACGTCGGCCGAACACTGGACTGCACGCATGAGAGTGTCATAGCCTAGCCGTGTCCGCTGGGTATGTGGGTAAACCCCCCCCGCCGAGTCGGGTCGACTGCTGGCCGGCTGGTTACCCGGGTGCCGTTCAGTAAAAATGTAGCGCTCGGCCGAGTGCTCCTCGCGCCGCGCTTCATGTGTCGCGCGAAGAGGACTCTTGTCGTGTGACGCGTCCAGGAGGACGGTGATGAGCGTCAGTCTGACGCTCTCGCGTGCTCGGGAAGCACCCCCAACATGGCAACACCGGCGTTCGCCGCTGCTCCTTGTCTCTGCGCAGCTGCCGCCCCGCCATGCTCCAGACGCTCATCATGCTCGCCATGGGCGCGCCGCGCTCGCTGAAGTCGCGCGCCTTTGGGCGCGTGTCGAAGAGGCTGCATGCGCTGGAGATGGAAGTCGAGGTGCGCCAGGCCCAACACGCCCCTGCTCTGCCCGCCACGCCCCTGCTCGCACCAGCACGCGCACAAGGCCCTCGCACAAGGCCCTCGCACAAGGCCCGCGCGCCGCGCGCGCGCACACACACAAGGCTCATGCTCACGCCGGCTTCTATTGCCCACGCAGGGGGAGGACCATGAGGTGCGGCATGGCCGGCATGCGCCGCGGACGCTGGTGGCGCGGATGCTCAACCATTTGGAGGTGCGTGACCCGCCGCACCTCCACGAGCCTCTGCGGGGGCGATTCACCCGTCCGCGGCGAAACCAATGCCTCCGTCAGCCGCCATCTAGCGGCAGCATGAGCACGCTGCCGCGTAGCAGCCACGAGCACACCCAGCACGCCAGCACGCGGACTCGCGCGCCATCGTGCGACCCAAGGCGCAAGCGCGCTCCCGTGCGGTGCGCGTATCGCATCCGCGCCGAGCTGCTAGCTCGCAGTGCGCTTAGTCATGTGCCCTGACATGCGCAGCGCGCGCGCCCGCATGTGCTTCAGGAGGAACTCGACGATGGCACCGGCGTCGAGATATCGCTTGAGAAGCGTCCGCTTACGTCCGGGTCTGACCCCACTTATGCCTGCAAGCTCAACCCTACGGTGGTTGACGGGAAGCTCGTTGAGAAAAGAGATCCAACGCGTCCTGAGTCAGTCATTAAACTGACCCAGGACGAGTTGGCCAACCTCATCAAGCCAGATCAGATGAAGAAGTTCTATGCGACCCCCGAGGTGCAACCGATAAATGAGGCGCAACCGATAAATGACAGGCCGACGGATGGAAAGATCGAAGGAACGGACAAGGTCGGCGAGCCGACGATCAATCCTCAAGGTTATAATGAGCACCTGGCGAAGGTGCGCCGCGCGTGCAGGGAAGAGTGCCTGAAGCAGTTTTGTGCCAAATGTCCAGTGTCAATCCGAAAACACTGCTTCGGAGAACCAGCAGATCGCCAAGGCTACTACCCGAAGCCCACATCGCATACGTTCAAGTCCCCACGCATGGATGTCCATAAGCAATGCGACAAAAACCCGGATACCTGGCACCAGCAGTGCACCCACGAGTGCACCACCTATGCGACTCTCCTTCCCGGCCAGTGGTTCCGGATGCCAATCGGGGGTATTGGCGACCGGACGAATCGAGCACTATTGGCTGAGGCCGAGAAGGAAGCTGGGTACAACGTTAAATACCAGCCAGGGACATCGTACGAGAAGGTCAAACCGGGGTTCACGGACGTCACCCAGGTAGCAAAGAACGAGTACGACGCTCAGAAGAGGCAGAACGACGACGCTGCCGTGAATCACGGCACACACAAGGCTGCTGACGTGGGCTTCAATTGTCTCAATGATGACCCTAAGCAATGCAGCGAGTACGTGATCCGCATGCTCAATGCGCGGTATGCGACGGAAGCCGAGGAGGAGGCGCAGAAACACGATTGGATCGCCGACCATCCGTCCGCAATCGGCATGTACAATGCGACGGACATCGTCGACAAGAACCCAATCTATCCTGCCGGCACGCCCTCGTTCGAGCAGTACTACATCCCAGTGGGAAACGACTATGCAGCCTTGGACGCCAAAAGAACGGAAAGGGATGCAGCCTTGAAAGCGACTTTGCAGGATGCCAAGGGAGGAGTGTTCCTGGCGTTCGTCCCCCGCGCCTGACGTCACGGGCCTCCGCCTCGCGAACGAGCCCATCCCTCGCAGTTAGAACCCGCCACTTTGACAAGGCCGGCAAGCAGCTTCATGCCCTGTGAACTGTGACGACATCTGCGCCACAACAACGCGCAAGTTCGAAGGTTGTGCATAAGTATCTTAAACAGCTAAACAGGACTCTTTCACGATCAAGCTACTCACTTGAACCACCGCACGTAGCAAACTTGCACTGGTCTCGATTGCGCCTCGCGTCGGCAGCTAACGCCCAACACAATATGACGGCGCTCCTTCTCCTCCCGCTCGTCGTCCACGCCGTCTCGCCGCGCTACGGCTGGATCTCGGCGGTGACCACGGCCGAGCTGAGCGACGGCGCCGTCACTGCCGTGAAGATTGCTCCGAACGCCGTCGGCCAGGAGCAGCTCGCGCCCAAGGCGGTCTACGCTGACGCGATCGCGAACGGCGCGGTCACGGCCGACGCGCTCGCATACGGGGCGGTCGGCGTGGCGCATCTAGGCACGCACAGCGTCGGGCCGGAGCAGCTGCAGGAGCACGCGGTCACCGACGCCGCGATCGCAGACGGCGTCGTGCTTCGCAGCAAGCTCGGGCTCGGCGCGGTCGGCTCGGACCAGATCGCGCCGGCCGCCGTCAAGGCGGCGCAGCTGGCGGTGGGCTCCGTCACTGCCGCGCACCTCGCGCCGTCGAGCGTGCAGCTCGGCACGATGAGCGCGGGCCTGATTGCGCTCATGGTCGTGACCATGCTGGTCGCGGCCGCCTCGCTCGCAATCGCCGTCTACTCGCTGCAGCTCGTGCGTGCGGCGACGGCTGGCGCGGCCGGCGCCGGCGGCAGCACGAGCGGCACCGGTGGCGCCAGCGCGAGCAGCGGGCCGAGCACCGCCGTCGTCGCGACGGCCGCCAAGCCGCCCCTAGCGGGTGCGATGCGGCTGCTCGGCAGCAACGCACCGCAGGCGGCCGCGGGCCGCCAGTACGCGCCCCTCATCGAGGAGACGCCGCCAGACGAGCCGCCCGCCTCCACGCCGCCGGGCGGGCCGCGCGTGGGGCCACAGTCGCTCGGGCTGCTCACCGCCTCGACGCCCATCAACGAGCCGCGCGCGTTCCGTCCCGTCGCCGCCGCCGCCGCCGCCGCCGTCGCGCCGAGCTGCGGCACGCAGGGCTCGCCCGCAGGCGGCGGCACGCCGGCCGTCTCGCGACCAGACTCGGCCGCTTCGTCGACGCCGTCCAACCGCGGCCCCGCGGCGCTGCTGGCGGCGGCACGCGCACAGGCGGCGGCCAACGCCACGCAGGCCGCTGCGGCCGCCGGGCCGCCGGCTTCGGCCGATGCGCAGGCCAAGGCGCAGGCGGCGGCGGCGATGCTCGCGAGGATGAGCGCTCGACCCGGCGGCATGGCGGCGGGCCGCGGCTCGCAGGGCGCCGCCGCCGGCCTGCAGATGGCGCTCGCCGCCGCCGCCGCCGCGGGGCGTGGCGGCGCCGGCCGCGGCGGAGCGGGGCGCGGCGCCGGCACGTAGATGGTCTCGGATGACGCTTACGGGGCATGCACCGACGAAGCAAAGCTTGGGCGTTTCTTTTCATCTCTTCTTTAATGGCTATTCATACACATTTTGAGCTTTAGATCTCGTTTGGTGGCGGCGATTTGGTGGTCACCCAAGGAATTTCTTTGAGGCTGAGGCGAGGCGGCAGCGCTCGTCCTTGCCTCCGAGGCCGCACCGAGATACCCAACGCTCATCGTAGTGTGCCCCGTCGCTCCCTCCGCAGGCTAATTCCCAGCCACCATGGGCAAGAAGCCGGAAGACGACGATGACGACGTGCGCCAGCGCGAGTTCAATTAGTTGGCTGATGACTGCTTAGTGTTGGCCCCCAGCGATCCGCGGCGGCACCAAAATATGCGCCGTGCGATCCGATGCCCCAATAGAGGAGAGGGCACCCCTTTGTTGCGGCCCGAAGTCCGACATGGGAGCCTTTCTTGAATCCATTCAGGTGAGCTCGGTCGATGTTGACGAGGAGAAGGATGAGGTGGAGGACGAGGAGGCGGCCAACGACCTGTCGGACTCGGACGTGGTCACCAAGTACCGCGCTGCTGGCACCATCGCCAACGAAGTGCTGGCCAAGGTGATGGCTGCATGCGTGCCGGGCGTGAAGGCGGTGGAGCTGTGCCAGCTGGGCGACGACGCGATCGAGGAGCTGGTGGGCAAGATCTACAACGGCAAGGCCAAGGACGGTAAGAAGATCGACAAGGGCATCGCGTTCCCCACGTGCATCTCGCCCAACGCGTGCGTCGGCCACTACTCGCCGCTGGCGAGCGAGGACACGGTGGAGATCAAGGAGGGCGACATGGTCAAGATTGACCTCGGCGTGCACGTCGACGGCTACATCGCCGTCGTGGCGCACACGGTCGTGTGCGGCGGCGCGGAGAGCAAGGACCGGAAGGCGGACGTGCAGATGGCGGCGTGGCAGGCCGCCGAGTGCGCCGTGCGCATGTTCAAGGCCGGCGCCAAGAACCACGAGATCACCGAGATGATCGCCAAGGTCGCCGAGTCGTACAAGTGCTCGCCCGTCGAGGGCGTGCTCTCGCACCAGATGAAGAAGCACGTCATCGACGCGACCAAGGTGGTGATCAACAAGCAGACGACCGAGCAGCAGGTCAAGGAGGCGGTCTTCGAGAACAACGACGTCTTCGCCGTCGACCTCGTCATGTCAACGGGCGAGGGCAAGCCGAAGCAGCACGAGGACCGCACCACCGTCTTCAAGCGCGACCTCGAGCAGAAGTACTCGCTCAAGATGAAGACGTCGCGCGCCTTCTTCTCCGAGGTCAACGCGCGCTTCCCGACGCTGCCGTTCACCTTGCGAGCAGGCAAGGACGAGCGCTCGTGGAAGATGGGCGTCGTCGAGTGCAAAAACCACGGCATGTTCGTCGAGTACCCGGTGCTGCACGAGAAGCCCGACGAGCTCGTGGCGCAGGTGAAGTTCACCGCGCTGCTGCTGCCCTCGGGCAACGTCGTCCGGATCACGGGCGGCCCGGCGCCCCTCGCGACGAGCGAGTACGCCGTCGAGGACCCGGCGCTGAACGACCTGCTCGCGCAGACGGCCGACCCCAAGAAGAAGAAGAAGGCGAACAAGAAGAAGAAGAAGGGCGGCGAGGGTGACGAGGCCGAGGCCAAGGCCGAGTGAGCGAGAGGCGAAACGTCGTGCTGCATGCTGGGTCGTGGTGCCTGTGCGGGCGGGAGCGCTGTGTGTACGGTAAACCTGTGACAGGCGAGAGAGCGACTGAGTGAGAGTGACAGAGAGCAGACAGCAGAGACAGGCGAGGGTGCACATCTGTGATATCTCGTAAACCCGCTTTGTATTTTTTTCAACGCTTTGTGATCTAATTTGACAAGCCAGAGCTCGCTAGACGCTAGCAGCTGCCGCGCGCTTTTGCGGCCATTGCTGCGGTCCGAACCTCTTCGTACGCCCCTACGGTTTGGTCCATGGAGAAGCGAGAGCCAATCCGTAGGCCGTTCCGCCTCGCGCTCTGCCACGCCGAGTAGTTGGTGAGCAGGGTCTGTAGGTACTCCTTGAGCTGCGACAGATCCTTAGCGAGCAGGATCTCTGGCGGCGGGTCGGACTCGTTCTCAGAGGTGACCGCATCTCGAAAGGACGGATACGAATAGAAGCCAACGGTTGGTGTGCCGGCAGAGAGGGGGTTGATCAAGCGCTCGTTGGGCTTGAGGGCGAAACACTGCTTGGCGGACAGCCCCGTTGTCTCCTCGCACAGGGCCATCGTGTCGGTCCGGCCGATCTGGTCCCACGCCACTGCTACTGAGGCGCGCGAGAGAAGAGAGCACAAGCAGTCGAGAGACTGGTTGCCTTGGTTGACAGTGCAGGCCTCGCTCTCGTACAACACGGTTGGGCGTCCCTTCAATCTCGCGAGCTGCTTCCGCAAGGTCGGCTTTGGCTCGCCCCCGACGACTACGACAGTCCGCCGCCGATGCTTCGCCCGCAGCTCAGCTTCCCTTGGTCGATCGCCTCCGACGGCGCCTGCGTCGCAGGCCGGCATGGCATGGTGCGGTATCTCCCACACCCGCGCCTTCCCGCGGAACAGCGCAGCGTGGGCGCTGTTGTGGGCGATGACGCCGCACAGACGCGGGTCCGCTGCGTCCTCCCACAGCGAGCTGTACATCTGGTCCGCGCCCTTGTCCACTGGGTCGTACACATGTGCAGCGTGCGGGAGTTCCTTCAATGCATCCTCGAAGACGTCCTTGATGTGCACCACCATCTTGTCGCGCGTCAGCGAGGCGCAGCTGTCGCCTCCGCCCGCAGCGCGCACTTTTGCGCAGTCGTCCATCAGGTTGTCCCATCCGAGCAACACTCCACGAGGCCAATGGGCGCTGATTTGGGCGCCTCGAGCCTGCGCTGAGCCCACTTCGGGGTTCCTGCTCAGAAAGATGACATCTGGTGCAACCGCAGCTGCGTCCGAGCTCTGCTGTTCTGATGGCAGTGCGCCTAGCTCCTGAGTGCCGGCGTATGGGTCGACACGACTGCCCTGGAGCTGGACCTCCAGCTCTACAGGCAGCATCGCCGGCGTATGGGTCGAGGCGGAGCGGGTTGAGGCGGGCTCGGCTGCTGACGGGGGCTCGGCTGCGGGCGGGGGCTCGGCTGCTGACGGGGGCTCGGCTGCTGGCACCTGCCACAGGCGTTCGTCGAAAGGCTGCCCCATCTGCGCGACCAGCTCGAAGAGGCGCACATTGTGAGGCTGAAAAAAGTCGACGAGGCGTCGCTCAAGCTCCGCCGAGCGTGGCTTCGTCCCGTGCGCGACGCTGGAGTACAGCTCGTCACTGGACGGTGCGTCCTTGGTGGGGACGTGCGCAAGGCCGAGCCACTCCGTGATGCGCTTCATCTCGGATGAATCTAGACGCAGCTGCTCCGACTGCACAACTCGCAGCAGGCCCGCAGACGCCTTCTTGTAGGGCAAGAGCTGCTGCCTCCAGGTGAGCAGTTGCGGCGCGTAGACGCTCTGCGGCAACCCCTTGATAACTGCGAGACCATCATGCGTGAAGCCCGAAGGCTCGAAGACTCCAAAGAATGGAGCCCAATGTGCACGCTGTTCCTCGCTCTCGAGGCCGTAGCAAAAGTCCCGCCACTGCTGCACGTGCTCCGTGGGCGTGCCCTCGTCCGAGGCAAATTGACGTAGTGTGTCTGAATACGCCGACAGGCTCAGCTCGAGCCAGTTGCCGAATGCGACGGTGCTGTTGAGCGGCGAAGCCGCCGCTAGCTTGCGCCAGTACCAGCCGAAGTGGCTGAGCGTGCGCTGGACTGGGTCGCGAAGCATGACGAGCAGCCGCGTCTGGCACTGCATTGCACGCTGCACAAAGATGGAGGCGAGGTGCGGCCAAAAGAAGGCGTCTGGGTTCTTTGCGAGCAGCCTTGGCCCTGTCGCGGCCGTTGATCCGAAATGCTCGGAAAGCATCGACGGCCAGCAGCCTGGACGGCGGCACGCCTCCTCGTACTCAAACCACCAGGGCAAGCCCTGCTCCTCACGCAGCCCACATACGTCGCACGTGTCCGCTGGTTCCACACCGCCGCTCGGATGAGCGAAGACACCCCATGCGGAGCTGCCCGGGCAATGCGGTGTGCACCACATGACCTCGGAATTGCCATGCCACGGCCCACCCGTTGGCCCTTGAAGGACATCCTTGTACGAGTCCCGCAGAGTCCGTACGAGCTCGCTCGTTCCGCCCTTGACCACGCCAATGACGAGCACATCGATGCAGTCGGCGCCGCCCCGCGCCGCTTCTGACATTCGGCACGCGCGCGACGGCAACACCCAAACACCGCAAACACGGTTTGTTGCATTCTTCCGCGGCCTCAATTATTACAGCTTTGTTTGAGCTGTGTAGTGACCATATCTCAATGGCCTCGTTCTTCTAGATCATTGCTTTGTTCTGGCCACCGATTCGTTACGTGATGTTCCAGGAAGCGACCTCGGCGAAGTAACTGAATTAGCTTTGAGTGTGCGTCCATCCTTGGCTCAGCAAAGGGTTGTGCGCACCAACAGCGCTCGTGAAAATGGACGCGCACGAGCTCGCGCTGCGCATGCGTCGCCTCGCCGTCTCTGACGAGCGGCTGCGGCGCGAGAACCAGCGTGCCAAGACGATGGAGCAAGAGGTGATTCGCGAGAGGAGAATGAGAAGCGACACGGAGAAGGAGGAGCAGGAGGAGAAGGAGCGGCGGGAGGCAGCGGACGAGTTCGAGCGTCAGCTGTTTGCGGAGCGTGAGATGGTGCTCATGCGAGCAAGAGCGCGACGCCTCGAGGCGGAGGAGGCGAACCGGCTGGGCGACGAGGCGGTCTGGAAGTACAACCTCGAGCTGCGCCGACGCAACCTCAGCACGGACGACGAGCGACGACAAGCTCGACGATTGAAGAAGCACGAGCAAGAGCATCAGCGCATCGAGCCGTTCAAGCAGATGCAGCGCGCGGCGCATGACGGCAAGGTCGACAACGCCGCCCTCTCGGGCGGAGATAACTGGGTTCCGCCCAAGATCGAGTTCGCGAGGGTGGAAAGCTACGCGCCCGTGTCCGCACCAGAATGGGCAAAGTGAGGTCGTCGATCGACAGTAGAACCGCGTTTAGAAACAAATTCATCAAAGCACTCCACCTTGAATCGCGCACTCTCTCCAATCTATCCTAGGATAAGGAACCGCGCCGCTCGCGAGGCCTGCTGGCCTGCGCACAGGCAGCCAAGCTCGCCTCCCGGCAGCGCCGCTCTCACTCCCAGTCGCCCCAATCCTCGTCATCATCGCCGCCCGGCTTGGCCCCCGCCGCGCCGGCCGTTGGTGTCGGCGTCGGCGCAGCGCCCTCCTCGGTGCCGATGACGGACGCCTCCTCGGAGCCCGCGTCGGAGCCGACGCAGACGCCCGTCCCCTCGGAGCCGATGCACGAGAACTCCTCGGAGGTGGACGAGGCCGACGAGCCCGGCGGGTGGCACTTGTGCTTGGGCAGCTGCCCCGGATGGCACGGCCGCTTGATCACGCCAGGCGGTGCGGCGGCGGGCGGCGCTGCCAGCGCCTCTGTGCTGTCGACGCCGCTGGCGGAGCTGGCCCCCGCGGCGTCGGGTGGAGACGCGGCGTGCGCCTCGTCCTCCACCTCCTCCGAGATCGACGAGATCGCCGCCACCGTCGGCGGCGCGGCGGCGGGCGACGTCCCTCCTCCTCCTGGCGAGTCGGCAGCGGCGTCGGGCGTCGTTGGCCAAGGGCTGGGCACGTATGACGACGCGGCGTCCGCGGCGGCGGCGGCGGCGGGTGGCGTCGAGGCGTCCACCTCGGCCGGAGCGGTGGCAGCGGGAGTGGGAGCAGCCTTAGTCGGGGTCGAGGTGGGGGTGTCAGAGGCGGAGCCGGCGGCGGCGGCGGCGGCGGCGGTGGCGGCGGCGGGGGGCGGGTTTTTTACTTTGTCCTTGTCCTTGGAAGCGGCGGCAGTGGCGGCCACGACGGGCAGCGGGGCCAATCGCTTTACGGGTGCAGGGCCGGTCTTCACCACGGGCCGTGGCGCTCCTGTGCTTGAGCTAGCGGTGCGGCCAATGGTACGCGCGGGGCGGGCCGGTGCGACGTCCCAGTTGTCGTCGTCCCAGCCGAAGCTGTCGGCCTGCGGCGCCGCCTTGCGCAGCAGCGCGACACGCTTGCGCTCCTGCTGCTCGAGCACCTCGAGATGGTAGAAGTAGCGCTGCCAGAACGTGCGGTACGACACCTTGTCGGGCACGAGCGCCGAGTGCATCGCGCGCAGCGTGTCCGTGTCGCGCAGCAGCGCCTCGATCCGCTGCGTGTAGCTGAGCAGCTCGAAGCCACCGCACCACTGCTCGAAACCCACGACGTCCGACGGAGCGCTTAGGTAGGTCGACTCGTCACCCTGCATGTTGCGCACGCGCTCCTCGTGCCGGTTGGCCGAGTTGGCCCCCGCCGCCGCCGCGGACGCGGCGCTGGCTCCGGATCCCTCGCCGCCCCGCACCCGAGAGATCAGCCCACTCGCGGACTCCTCCGCCTGCGTGAGGGCACCGGCCAACGCGCTCACCGACGCGTTGGCAGACGCGCGTGCATGTTCGGCCAGCCTCGCCGTATCGATGCTCTCGATCTTCTCGCGCAGCTGCGCGGTGCAAGCAAGGCGGAGTGGGCTGCGTGCGCCCAGAGCACAGCATGCGGGCAGAACAGGGCACTGGCTGCGGCGCACCCGATCCGAGTCGGCCTGGACCGTACTCGTGTCGATGAGCGCCTCGGTGAGTCGCATGGTCGTGTCCACGCCGCGCTCTAGGCTCTCGGCGATCTGGGCGTTGGCGACGGACACCGTCTCCCGGGTCTTTGCTGCGACCTCCTCGGTGTCGTCGGCCAGCTGCGAGCTGAAGTCGCGCAGCCCTTCGCCCAGCTCCTTTGAGACCTCGGAGGCCTTCTCCGAGAGCCACGACGACCAGGAGGACATGTCTGGCCGCGGTTGGTGCTGTACTGGCTGGGGATTACTTTACGGCCGGCGTTCGGACTCAAGTTCGCTCGGCTGCGTGCGGTGGTATGCAGCGCAACGTAGAAAACTGCGGGGTCAAGGGCACCGGCCTCTCGACACACTCTCTAGCTCCGTTATACTTTAGTTGCAGTTTGATGTTTTGAAGTGGGCTACGTCTCGACTGTCGTCCTGCCCTCTGGCATCTTGGCGCCGCCGCTCCGCAGCAGGGGCGGGGCCAAGCCGCCGCCGCTATTGCCACCGGAGTCGCGCCCGCTGCTGCCGCTTCGCATCGGGGCGAGCCCGCGCATCCACCAGCTCGCGCCGCCGGCACCGCCGCCGCCGCCGCCGCGCCCGGCTCGACTCGTCGCGTCCGCGGCTCGCGAGCCCGCCCCCGCCCCCGCCTCCGCCTCCTCGGGCATCGCCTCGAGCGGCGCCGCGGCCATCGCGACGCCCGCCGCCAGGCCTGACCACGGGGCGGACGGCCGCCACGGCGACGGCGTGGGGCTCGCGCCGCCGCCCTGCTGCTGCTGCTGCTGCTGCTGCTGCTGCTGCTGCTGCTGCGGCCGCCACCCGCCCGCGGCGCTGCCGTCGAGCGGCGCCGTCGTCGCGCACGGCAGGGGCAGGCCGCTCTCGCCGTCCTGCTGGCTGCCGCCCTGCGGCATGGCGGCCTCGCACGGCGGCGGCTGGACGACGCGCGGCGCGCGGCACGGCTCGGCCATCGCCGCGTCGTCGTCGCAGTCGGTGCAGCGCACCTTGCCCGCCGGGCCCGCCCCGACGTCGCATGGCGTCGGCGTCGG
>Ga0209713_10002458_pt1 | contig 11494 bp, 12 predicted proteins | sample ArcOceMetagenome_3_FD_187444 | JGI IMG/M metagenome (GOLD analysis project Ga0209713, IMG submission 187444) | Marine eukaryotic phytoplankton communities from Arctic Ocean - Arctic Ocean- Svalbard ARC20M Metagenome (SPAdes) (version 2) | ecosystem: Environmental > Aquatic > Marine > Oceanic...
CCGCAGTCCTTGCAGGTGCTCCTCGCGCGGTTATGCTTTTTAATGTTATTTTTATGAATAAAGTTTGTTTGCTGTAAGACTGCTTGAATCTATCTTAGAAAAGATCAAGAATGAACAAGTCGCGCCGTATGAGTTTTTGCTTGAGGTAAAACAAAAAGACAAATATTTGCGACCATCTATGTTGCAAGATCTGTTGCAATCAGAATTTGGACGACATATTTCTGGTAATGCATTTCAACTGGACAGAGAAGAGATAATCTTTCCAGATGGATGGTATGACGATGATGTAGTGCAATATCCGGAGCTTTACATTTTTGCGACGTGGACACCGATATGAATTTGTTGAGTGAGACTCACACAGCGAAAACTGTTTTATAAAATATGTCATTTATTAAAATTCAAATGATATATGGGTTTTGTAAATTTGCTAACGTACCTATTCGAGTTATTATGCCTCTCTCACTACTGTGTGTTATCATGCCTCTCTCACTACTGAGGCTTAGTTTTCTAAAAATTTCTTGCTGTTCTTTCATTAATTTCTCACGATAATAAGAGGTAATCTCATGTGCGTGTTTGTCCAATTCTTTTTTGATTTCTTTCAATCTGTCTATATCTCTGTTGCTCAAGCTGACCATATCGGTTTCTTCGGGTGAGTGTCGTAAATGGGTCGCTAAATGTATTTCTTTTTGATACAATGCATCCGACATGATAGTGTTACTATCTTTAATAAAAACAATGCTAAAAAATGCAGGTCAAAAAAATTTAAAGTGCGGTTGTTTCAACAAGATAGCAGTTATCTTTTGATGCATTTTGCTTGATTTGATCGTGCTGTATAATTTCATTTAAATCGTCTTCATCAAACATGTCTGAAGACATTTCAGCACTTTCTCCTACACCTCTATTGATATTAGGCCTAAAATTACCTGGATAATAATAAAATTGAGGTTGTTGAGGAACTGTGTGAGGAACTGTGTAACGATACTGCTGAGGTACATGACCTCGTCGATGGTCAATATAATGATTCTGATGGTGTTGCACTGGCCTCATTTGAATTCCAGGTTGTGGTTGAACAGTGTAACCATATTGTTGAGGTACAAGACCTCGTCGAGGATCATTATAATAATTTTGTTGTTGTGGCACTCTAGGTGGTGATTGATATTGTTGTGGCACTCTAGGTGGTGATTGATGTGGTTTTTGATGTGTAGAAAAAAACTGAGGTAAAAACGTTTTTGGTTTTGCTTGTTCAGGACGTGTTGTTCCACGCTGTGTTTGTTGTTGTACAGGTGTTTTTGATTGTGGTCCGGTTGCATGTGCAGGATTATGTTCTGGTGTATGTATAGGACCAGGGGGTGGGATTTTGTTTGCCGCTTCTTTTCGCTGTTTTGCGCGCATCATTTCAGCATAATTGTAACCCTGCTGTTGCAATTGAGCAAGTGAGGGCCCAGGCAGTATGTCGACACCTGGCGCGAACGTATCCCGAGCATGGGGTATGAAAACGTTAGGCGCATTTTTCGCTTTCTGTGCATTCAATTTCTGCTGCTGCTTGTATGCCTCTGTTTGCTCTTGTTTGTATGCGTAACCATCTTGAACGGTATGTGGAATCCAACTTCCCATCGCTATTGCTTCGTCAATTGGTTTGATTTCTTCACGTTTTTTTGCATCATTTTCTGTTGTTTTAAAATGAGGCTTTGGTGGTTGCATATATAATGCACCGTTTTGCCTAAAGTACTTTGGCGGTTCAGTGAGTTTTGGAAGATTTTTGTACTGTTTTTGGTTGATATAAAGTGGATGGACAGCGGCTGCGTTTGGTTTAATATCGTTGTTGTTTAATTTTTTGGCCACCCCATAAATATCATTACCAGCGTTTGGGTTTGGTTTATCAAAGTCGTTATTGAATTTTCCAAACTCCCGTGTGGTTCCATTTTTTGCATAACCCAAATTTTTCTCCCAGTCATCCATAATGCTTTAACTTTTGTTTTATAATTAGATTCAAAAATTTTGCAGCCCGTTGATGTAGCAATTGGTTTTATATTTTACCCCTGGTTCAAGTTTAAGATTGATATATAAGATGCACGATATAGAACATGTTTGGTGAAAATCCATATTGTGTACGTGAAAACCCATTGATCAAAGAAGTTGAAACATCAGCAGACAACATGCAGGAGGCGGCACGACCGCCAATAATCCCGGGAACGACGTCAGGCACTGCAAAAAATTGGTTTAACTATTTGCGTGCAGTCCATGAAAGTGATGAAGTCTATAAAAGTGTGCCAGCAACATGGAACGACATGACTGAGAAAACAAAAAATAATGTAGTGAGAGTGTTGATAACGTGGCCAGAATGTTGTCGCAAAGCAGGAATCTCTCAGTCCACACAGCATGGGCATACATTGGGAATGATCAGAGATGACCTACTTGGACTATATGAACCCCGCCATGATACGTTAGAACGGTATGTAGGTATGCATGAACATTTTTTTGCACGCTGGTGGAAGGGTTTGTCGATGCCGTCGAAACTAGTCATGATAAAACTGGCACATATTGAACCTAAGTTCTTACGAAATTGGACAGTCATGAACAATATTATATAGATGGGACAAAAAATAGCAAACTGTGACGCGGCTGGTCATTTAGCAAATTAAACATGTTTTTTTTATTATCTTATTTTTTATATTATTTTTTTTAAAAAAAAATCAAACAATGAGATTAGAGTATGCCACGAGAAAGACGGCATTCATTTGAGAATTGATCAAGAATATGTTAGATGATGAGGCTTTGCAGACATTTGCACTGGAGCTTCATGGCACAAAAACGGCACTGTTCAAACGACTTGTTTTATTCAATTCTTGCATGATTGAGGGTGTTGATACGCACGTGTGGTCGTGGTTTCAGCAATTAAGCACAGAACGTAAAATGAAGATTCAGTTTTTGGGAGTTGCTTTGGCGCGTGAGTATGCAGAACTAGAGGAATTGTGCATGTACATACATGATTTGAAGTGGCAAATGAGCACATTTTTGGTTTTGAATGATATTTTTGAAGTGGTGCTTGGGCGGGATGTTTTCGATGTCATTTGGTTTTATTTGATGAAAATGTCCAAAACAAACAAATTGGAATTTTGTACGCAGATGTCAGGGCATTCGATGTCAGGGCGTTCGAAAAAGCTGATTAAAGTTAGAACAATCTATGTTCGTCAAAAATGGCTTACATTAGTGCGTTATAGACTTCTTTTGCCACACACTCTCTATTGCTTGAATGTGTAGGAGTGATCGGTCTTTTTATGATTAAAGCGATACTTAATGAATATCAGAAGAATTTATGGTAATGAGTCTTTTCTTTTTTTGCAAAATTGCGAAAAGACACTTTTTTTTTGCAAAATTGCGAAAAGACACTTTTTTTTTGCAAAATTGCGAAAAGACCCTTTGAAGAGCCATTTTCAGTAGCTGCAAATGATGTGATGACAAAATCAATATTTAAGAAAACGCGAGCTTGCAGTGAATTGAATGGCAGAGATAATATGTGACATGTTGTTTTTTGAATTGTTGAATTGGTGCGATATTTCCGATATTTCACGCTTGGCACAAACATGTAAGCAATTCAGAGCGCAGTTCAACAATATTCATTTTGCACCAGTTTGTCTACTTGATACAGAAATTGATACTTGTGATGATGCTCGGCGTTTTGAGGAATTGAAGCAATTCTTGTGCAGCGGCTGGCCGCGAGTTGTGCGAGCACAGTTAAAATTGAGGGGTCAACCGTACAGTGATAGTTGGGAAGCAGCAATCATGCAAGATACTGAAGATGCATGCTTTTCTACGTTGATAAAGCGTAAAAATGGCTTGCAACACGGCAGTATGACACGTGGCGTCAAAGATTGGAGAATCATTTTTCTTGCATTATGTGCGGGTCATGTATCAGAACAATATTTTGGCGAATTTACACTTTCTCAGTGGGTCATGCTGAATTATCCATTGTTTTTTGAATTTCTGCTCAGATTCGTAACTGGGTTTGACGGCTCAATGATTAGTTTTGATGAAATGCTCTTGAAGAAAATGGAAAAAACTGGAGAAGTGCTAGAAACAGAATTTGCCATACCTGGAGATCAAAATGTAACTATCATTCATGTTATGGCCTGTCAGAGAAAAGAGCTTTCCCGTGTGTTTTATATGAAGATGATGAACAAATTGTTTAAAGAATTGACTCCGGCAATCACTGAAGAAGAGTACAAAATGTCAAAAATAGTTGATCGAGAACAACAGAAGAAAGAAGTGTACGAAAAGATGTCACAATTGTTGAGACGCAAATACAACGTTCACGTTCCGGATGACATTGACAATGATTTATCCGAAGAGGAATGGTACGATGTTCATGAGGGCACTGATTTCAATCCGATCACCATCGCCGCGAGGTTCATGAACACTGAATTTGGCACATTTTTGTTACAAGCGATTCACTTTTATGCAAAGTACTACTCTGAAACAGCTAAGAAAGACATGATTGCTGCATTTGTCAACGAACGATGTAATGGCGAATATGACTCAGTGTTTCATGTCATGGCCAAGTATGGAAATAACATATTGAAGCACGAGGAAGCTGGTACATCGCGTAATAACCTGGGGAATCAAAACAGAAGCGATGTGCAACAATTTTGGAAAATACTAGTACAGCACGGTGCGGACGTCAATGGACTAACTCCAGAAAACGATCATTATGCATTTCGCACACAACTCATACGTAAAAGTATGTCGCTACAAATGGTCAATGTTTTTTTTGACCAGCTTGATGCGCTGCCGGAAAGTATGCGACTTGTATGGTTGCAGAACTTCGGTTTACGGACCGGTACAAGATCAGATAATACAGCTTGGGGGTGTGTAATGTGGGCAATGTTAGCAAAAACTAAGCACTGTCATATTCTTTTCCAGCGAATGAAACCATATGTAGCATCTTTGAACACAAATATTCCCGTTACGAATCAGATTCTGTACTTGCCTGATTGGGCCAAAACGATGCAACCTGCTGTAAATGGAGTACATTGGGTATACAGGACAGACGCAATTGATGAGCCGGTTCTGTGCAAATTGGTGCGCTTCTCAAAATTTATGCAATTGCACAATCAGTTTGAGTATGTCATGGAAACTGCACAAACTTTATTGGATGCTGGCGCTGACAAAACTTTGAGAAACAGATGCTCCAGTCTTGACGTTTCAGGCGTAACAGCTTCAGAGCTGGCTTTAATAATTGCGAAGAATCAGCCGCAGTTTAATTTGAAAGAACGAAACAATACCGATGAGATACAGATCAGCAACTTGTTGAGATTGCACGAACTTTTGAAATAAACTGTTCACAAAATGAAAACATATGTAATTAAAACATATGTAACATTTATTTATTTATTATTCAATAAATTGATGAATTGGGCTGCAACTATTTTCTTTTCAATTGGTCGTCTATTTCTGAAAATTCCCGTTCCAATTGCTGTTTTCTTGACTGCAAATGCTGTTGAGCAAGCAACAAGTTTATGAATGGTTGACAAACAAGGGTTTATTTAATCGCGAGAAAACTCAGCGTTATGCGGACACATTGCTTCAATATAACGTTGACGGGGAGGAGATTTTGCGTATAGATGCATGGACATTCAGAAATAAATACAACTTCGACGAGGGAGACGGGACGAGACTTCGGAATTACATTTTTTTGAATTGTTACTAGGCTTATCCTGTTTATTGTTTTTTTTTAATACAAAAACTGAAAGAAACACTGTTGTTTACAAAATTTTATACAATTTTGATCGTAATTGGAAACTTGGTATCTTTTTCTGCGCCAGTGTGGCTAAGAGGATAAGTTTTTCCATTCCAAATCATGCGCACGTTGATCTTGTCGCCATCCTCAAGCTCGGTGCAATCGTGAACATAGTCCATTTGTTTGTTTTGAAGATTCATAACAATGCATGGTTCATATGCATCACTCCCATTTTTGCAAATTGTCACCTCGATATCTGGACAATGCACATACAGATTATTCTGTGTGATAATGTGTACCCTGCCAACGAACCACTGACCAAAATCCATCTTTTCGAGGCCAAATCGTAAAATCATTGGTTGTGTATGCGCAGGACCTACATCTTTCGCAAAAACCTGCACTGCCATTGGAAATGTAAAAGAATCGCGATGCGACCTACAAACTGTGTTTTCGCGTGCAGCGATAATGCCACAAGTGCCAGCAAAAGACTGTTTTATGTCTCTCAATTGCTCGAGCTCGCATTTTATTTCTGCTGTCATGGCTTGGTGTAGGACGTCATTCAGGGCTTTGTTACAAGATCCAAACTTGCAAAAAAAGTAAAAACAGTCGCGAGGTTGATCTTCCTGATTTTCAGCGGTGATGCGCATATCCCTGTCATTGCTATCGGGTGTGTCCTCCATTGCGTGAGCTAGCTTATTCTTCGTGCATGCGTTCTTCGTTCATACGTTCTTCGTGCTCTATTTGCAAATTTGCGAAAAGACATTTTTTTTTGCAAATTGCGAAAAGACAAATATTTACGCAAATCGCAACGATTCGGATTGTTGCGGGGCAGCGCTGCGCATTGAAAAGAACGACTTCTGATTTGAAGCTACGCCTGCGCATTGAACAGAAATGATTCCGTTTAATGCGCGTTTCAAACCGCAACGGTTCGGATTGTTGCGCCGGCAAATTCCAGCGGAGCTCTTCTCGTGCGCTAAAAAACAAGTTTTTTTTTGATTGTTTTTAACAATTTGATTTTTTTTTGCAGTAAAAATTCAATCAAGCACTATATAAAATGACATTGTTTATGTCTCGTCCTATTTATGGTAGCACTATTTTTAATAATACAACGCGTGCTGCACAGGCCCATAATGGAGAATCGGCCTATGATACGTTGAAAAGATGGACAGAGGAAGACGTAGAAAATGAATTTTATGGAAGACCACCACAACATGTCAACAAAATGCATCAGCAGATAATGAAAGTGGCACGTGAGCATAAACAACAGATATTTGCAGTGCAAACTCAAGTACAAGAGTTTAAAAATAATCACATGAAAGTTTTGAGAACAATGGAGAACATACAATCATTCCAATTATCATCGGGCAATCCGTATTTGATAGAAATTCAATAAGATGTTCAATAGAGATTCAAATATTTCAAAATTTTCTTCATGAGTCGTTAACTTTGCGTACCATTCCCTGAATGAAATTTTCGCCTGCGCATTGAACAGAAATGATTCCGTTTGATGAGCATTTCCAATCGCAACGTTTCGGATTGTTGCGCCGGCAAATTCCAGCGGAGCTCTTCTCGTGCGCTAAAAAACAATTGCTGTAAAATTGATTTTTTTTTACTAAACACAAAATCACACAAGTTTGCAAAATAATTTGCGAAGAGACATTATTTAAGAAATAGATTATGCAGCATAGACGACATGTATGAAAACGTGGAGTTGGTCGATTTGAAGCGTCGAACGGACCTGAACGGGAAGTGTGGGGTGATTATTGAGTATGACAAGCGCAAGAAACGCTATGCCGTCAAATTGAGAGAAGACGAAACAGTATATGTGAAACCTGCAAACATGTGCTACGTAGATGAAATACAGTTGGCGGGGAACATGTACTTGAATGGGACTATGGACCTCTTGGTAACTAATTTTGCAGGCATCAACGTTGAGGATAGCTACGAGCAAGATCGCCCTGATGATTATCACGTGTGGAACGTAAACAGCAACGGTGAAATTATAGATTCGCTTGCAGACAAGTTGCGACATCTCCGGTTTGTGCATAAACCATGGACAACGTTGAGTTCATTGTATACTAAAAAAAAGCAAGATACTTTGAAGCAGTACCAAGAAATGTATGCAGGCAAGACGCGGGATGAACTTGAGCAAGCGCATCAGTATGTTAGCAAAATGTTCGACAGGTGCATCGATGTAGCTGTTCTGACGTATATGTTGTATGGCCATGAAATGGAATTTGGCTCTTGTGGGTTTGAGCAAGACGATGGCAAAATTTATCAGGAATTTGGGAATTTTCGCGATAAACCTGATTACTGAGCATTGCAAATTAGAGGAATCTGATTATTGCCCTGATTTTTAACATGACAAAATAAACGCGTTTGTATTGTTGTTTTATTGTAGTTCACATAGTGTTGCATATAGTGTTTTCCATAATGTTTGTATGCCTGCATTATCTGTATTTCAAACGGCATACGGGTTGCATCGTTGCAAATTTGAGATAAGCAGGTGCATGCCTGTTGGTGTATCATGCATTGTATGATCTGTTTCATCTGTTTTTGGCACGTAAGCGCAGTTGACATGCACATATTTTCTGTCATCAATTTTGTCTCTGTATCGTTCATCTTTACCTAAGACAATTCCCCCACACAGGGTACATGTTGCGTAATTATCACTCTTATCTCTTAACCAACAGTTATAATGTACCCATCTGTTTGTTATGTCGCAGTGCTTATCGAATTGTGTGACAATGTCATTACATTGAAAACATTTTGCGTAATTACCATTCTCATCTTTTTGCAAACAATCGAAATGCATATATCTTCTTGTTGTACCACAGTACACATAGGTTTCACTCAAATCGACATATTCGCCACATTGACTGCACGTCTTTTTGTCTTTTGCATCCATTGGACGCTTGTCTTTGCTACTGCCACCACCGCCACTGACAGCGTCTTTTCTACTGCTACCACCGCCACTGACAGCGTCTTTTCTGCTGCTACCACCGCCACCGACAGCGTCTTTGCTACTGCTACCACCGCCACTGCCACCACCGCCACTTCCAGTACCTCCGCTGGCTCTGCTGTCATCGACATCACCGGTCGTTGCAACATGTGTATCTGCTATTTGATGTCTAGTACTATTACCGGCCTGTACGTCGGGTATATATTTTTGGGTGTAAATATCACCAGCTCGAACGTTTATACCACCGGGAACGCAAAACTCTGGCTGAGCATCAGGACCGACTGTAGCATAAATAAAATAAGCATTTTTGACGTCTTTTGCCGGTAAATAATAATCATCTTTTAGCACGGACCCCCATAATCTTTTCCACATTGATTGTTGCCTATCAGAATTGAAATTCATGATTCGGACCCATCTAGTTTTGCTATTTTTACCGCCAATCCTCCATTTCGCACGCCATGCTACGGGCACTTGAGGTGTGTGTTCGTTTTTGCCATTTTCGTTACATTCTTTGAACATTAAATGTTGTGTTCTAGAAGTACACTTCAATTTGATTACTGCTATACAAACATAGTTTGTGTCAGGTTCATCATCAGCGTCATCATCGTTTAACTCATGTTCAGAAACACGTGTACATAATTTTGTATTGCCAAGTTCCATAATAAATCCCTCCAAATTTGGAAATTTTGTAATCTGCTCTGTGATAAATGCTGTATAGTGGTTTTTGTCAACCAAACGTGTCCATTTGACACCTGTCACTTCTCTGGTTTTGACGTCTTGAAAAAATTTGTAAATTACTGACTGCCCTGTTGTGTAGTGACCCATTTTAAATGCTCCAATCAATTTAAATTGTAATTCTGGACTGTCTCCAAATGGAGTTCCAGGTCCATAGTTTTCTATGTAATTTTTGTATGTATAGTTTTTCCAGTGAGTCTCAAAACAGTTTGGGTAATGTTTTTTGTTCATTACGTTGCCGCAATAACTTGTTACCTCACCAAGCTTTTTACGACCCATAGGGTCTTGTTCATGGGAATGTAAATCTGCAGTGGTAAGTTCAGCTATAAAAACTAACTTTTGTAGATGTTTAAACACTAAATCTTCAGTATAATCTTTTGAATGAGTGCGCTTCAAGTGCTTCTGCAAAGCTGAGCACAATTGTGTTCCGAGTTCTGTTTTTCTTCTTGGTTCTCCAGGCTCGTTTCCAATTGTTAATGGTAATGGGAAAAAATAATGATGCATATTCCAAAAGCATAAATAAAAGTTTTCATCATTTGCTTGAATAATTTTACCATGCACCGTGACACCGTTGTATTTCTGTGAAATCCATCGCTCGACAGAGTCATCCACATCTTTAATTTCCACCATTGTGTGGTTTTTTTTATCCCAGTAAAAGTCAAAATTGTGTGGATCAGCAAGACCTCCATTGGATAAAGTTTGATCTTTTTGCAATTCGATTTGGTGCAATGACTGAGCTGCGACAAAAGCCACGGGTCTGGACATCTGTGGTGGGTAATCTTTTTTCCAGAAAGCTCCATTTGTTCCTGTGTATTCGTCGTCAAAAAAGTATTGTGGTCCCATATGATTTGGGTTACCTGACCATTGCAATATCCAGTTTTTAGGTTTTTTTGCATCTGCTTGCATCTTGTCTGCTTGCATCTTGAAATGCTGCTCGAAATACTCTTTTCGCTCTTCTTCTGACTTACCAAAAAGATTCAAAGCATGATCTTTGTCAAACTGTCTACTTTCTTTCAAGTCTTCTTCCGTACGGCCTGGGCTATGCTGACGACTCTTGTCACGTTTGCGACTTTGCCACGTATTTTGCCAACGTTCAGCCATAATATGATATAATGTTTAATAAAAGAAACAAAATTATAGTAAGTCTTGTATTTGCATTAATCTTCTCAATTTCGATGCTCCTGGTCGGCAATTTTTTTTGTAATAAACGTGCGTGTAACGCTTTTACATTTTCCAGTGACATCCCGAATTTGTTCAAATTTTTTTTTGAGCGCAAATGGCTTGTTCATGCTTTTTTGGTTTTTTGTTTGCTGGTTGTTCATTTTTAAAACAACAACCACAGAATTATCTCAAATATTTTATTTTTTTATTTTTTTTTCAATTGTCAAAATATCTGTTCAAATAATAACAGAGAAAATTTATCGTATTTATTGGACAATAAACTATGCAAGCTGCAGGCGCAGCTCCAGAAATTGCCGTGTCTGAAATGCAAGAGCTGCGTGATCAAATGCTAGCTATGCAAAAACAGCTGTCGCATACACAAGAAAAATTGCAAAATTATGAACGTACATCATTGGTTGTAAGCCGAGATGCAAAAGCACAGGATGTGGAAGCACAGGATGTGGAAGACCACGAAACAGATGAAATTTTTGATGATATGGATGAGGAATCTTACAACGTGGATGCTTCAGATGATTCGATGCACAATTTTACACATGCACAGAGAGGCAAAAAATCATCTTCCTCGCAGAGGATGATCACATTGACGAGCGGAAAACGTGTGGCACAAGTTGAGTTTGATGTGTGGAACAAAGAACGCAACGGTTTACTCGATGTTGAAAATGAGGTGGGCACAGCTGCGATGACAGCGCATGAAATTGACCGTCGAATTGTGCTCACGAAAAATATCAATGGACTTCCAACAGGAAATCCGCCCCAAAGCGAGATCGCGAACACTATTGAAAAATATTTCTCAAAAAAAGCTGTTCAGGATGAGAAAGATGCCAAAACTGAGAAAAACTCAAAAATTCTGGGCACAAGCTATAACGCAGAAAGCGTTG